>Ga0070741_10001038_pt1 | contig 90316 bp, 62 predicted proteins | sample Coa_R1_4_FD_66440 | JGI IMG/M metagenome (GOLD analysis project Ga0070741, IMG submission 66440) | Surface soil microbial communities from Centralia Pennsylvania, which are recovering from an underground coalmine fire - Coalmine... | ecosystem: Environmental > Terrestrial > Soil > Unclassified ... | reverse complement strand
TGCCGACACCTTGAACGCTGATGGGACTCACGCGCTACGTCACTTGCAGTTCTTCAAGTTGGATGACGATCACGTCCGGCAGTTCAGCCAGCAATCCGCCGACGGTGGCAAAACCTGGAGCGTGGAATACGACCTTACTTACAACCGCAAGAAGCAATAAAGAGGAGTGACTATGTTGCGCGTCCTTATTTCGTTGGTTCTGTTGATCAGCACAGCCGCATTCGGGGCTGATTCCAATCTGGCGAAACCGGCATTCAAGAAGCTGATGCAATTACAAGGCGAGTGGGGAGGGAGCGATGCCGATGGAAAACCCGTGCACAGTGCGTTCAAATCGGTTGTCGCAGGAACGACTGTGATGGAGACTCTGAGCCCGTCCGGCATGGAAGAGATGCTGTCGTTGTACACCGTCGACGGCGACGGCATTCAGGTTTCGCATTTTTGCCCGACGAACAATCAGCCGAGGATGCGAGCGGTACCCACGAGCGCCGATCCACAGGAACTAGATTTTCACTTTACTGGAGCGGGCAACCTTCCGGATGTTTCGGTCGGACATCAACATCGGCTGGTCATTCACTTTGAAGATGCCAATCATATTACCGAGACGTGGACCTGGCGCCACGACAACCACGACATGCCGATGGTTTTCAACCTGACCCGGCAGCAGAAACCTTGATCTCAAAATCTGGAGATAGCCATGATTCATCCACGTGCTTGGGTGTTTGTTGGTGTTGTTTTGCTGGCGGTTGTTCCGGTTCATGCGCAGATACTTTCGGAACTTGCCATTCCTCCGAACGGCAATAACGAGAGGGCCGAGGTGTCGCAGTGGATTGGGCTGGTGAAAATCAGTATCGACTACCACAGTCCGAATGTTCACGGTGGAGGCGGCGCGGATCGGACTGGGCACATCTGGGGAGACCTCGTGCACTATGGCTTCTTTGATGATGGCTATGGTCCATCGCGCGCGACGCCCTGGCGGATTGGAGCCAACGAAACTACCACGATTACTTTCTCGCATGACGTGAAGATAGACGGTAAAGACCTCGCCGCGGGCACTTATGGCCTTTTCCTCGAATTGGAGAAATCCGGCCCATGGACATGGATCTTCTCGCACGACTCCCGCGGTTGGGGAAGTTTCCAATACGATCCCAAAAATGACGCGCTCCGCGTGACTGCTGAACCGCAGGAAGCTCCCTATACCGAGTTTATGACCTTCGGCTTCGATGAGCGTCGTCCCGACTCGGCCTTAGCCTACTTGCAGTGGGAAAAGAAGAGAATTGCTTTTCATATCAACGTGCCGAATATCAACGACCTGTACCTGGCGGAGATCCGTAATCAACTTCAATCCTGGCCCGGATTCAAATACCAGAACTGGCAAGCAGCGGCCCAGTTCTGCCTGATGCGCAAAATGAACTTACAAGAGGCGCTGGTCTGGGCCGACAAGGCCATCAATCAACCATTTCGCGGGCTTCCCATGGGGCGGGAGGATTTCTCGACTCTGCAGACCAAGGCGGCGATTCTTCGCGCCTTGGGACGCAACCAGGAAGCAGACGAAGTGGCCCGAAAGGCGTTCGCATTGAAGAATTCCGATGTGCTAACTGTCTATCGCGCCGGGCTGGGATTGCTGGCTGCGGGACAAAAAGCGCAAGCCGTGGAAGCTCTGGAGTTCAACAAGAAAGAACATCCCGAAGAAAAATTCTGGACACGCATCGGATTGGCACAGGTATACACCGCTAGCGGTGACAAGAACGCTGCCATAAAGAACTGGGAGGAAGCCATAGCCAATCTGCCCGATGATATGAAGCCTCAGCTTCCGGACTTCGAGCAGCAACTTGATGAGCTCAAACGGAATCAGTGATGGAACCGGTACTGTTCTCTAATTACCAGACGTGGCAAGCATTCACGCGTGCCTCACGCTGTCCCTTGTGGCACCCGAACGCAGTGGCAAATTCGGGCATGTTGGCAAGCGTATTGTTGACGCGATATTTCGGGTATGAATGAGGATCCGACAGCGCGGCCAGGCGAATCAGTTCGGGGCGGAACTCAGTGCACCAACTGAAGCCGTAGGCAAGAAAGAAACGTTGCCGAGGAGTGAGTCCGTCAGCTTCCTTCGTATCCATGTCTCTGCCCTGTCGCCCTAGCGATTCCTGCAGCGCATTCATCGCGAGATAGATGCCGCCGTTGTCGGCAGTGTCTTCTCCCAAGGTCATGCGGCCATCCTGCTTGACTCCCGGTCCAGCCTCGGGAATCTCTTCCGTGTATTGGTCCGAGATGCACTTATCGCGAGATTCGTAAGCCGTCGCGTCCTTTGCTGTCCACCAGTCTCGGAGGTTACCCTGCGCATCGAACTTCCGGCCCTGGTCGTCGAACCCGTGGATGATCTCATGTCCAATCACCGCCCCAATCGCGCCGTAGTTCACGGAGTCATCCTGGCTCATCTCGAACTCCGGCGGCTGCAGCATCCCAGCGGGAAAGTTGATAGTGTTCGTTGGCGGGTCTTCATACGCATTAAAAGTCGGCGGAGTCATCGTCCATTCGCTACGATCCACTGGCTGGCCGACCTTCGCCACCCAGCGTTCGAATTCAAAAGCGATGGCGCGTTGGCGATTCGCCAAGTAATTATCGCGGCCGATCTTTAGTGGTGAATAATCGCGCCAGTGGTCCGGATAGCCAATCTTGTCGAGGGTCGCTTGGCTCTTTTCATGCGCCTGCTTCTTGGTTTCGTCTGACATCCAGTCCAGCGAATCGATGTCCTTGCCCAATGCGGTGCTCAAATCCTGCACCAGTGCAAGCACTCGTTGCTTGTTTTCCGGCGGAAAGGCCCTGGCGACGTAGGCTTGCCCGAGCGCTTCTCCCAGGTAGGTGTCTGTGCTGTTTACGCAACGACGCCAGCGAGGCTGGATTTCCTTCGCGCCAACCAGCGTCTTGCCAAAGAAGTCGAAGCTCTCCTGAACTATGGCGTCATCGAGCGCGGGCGCTGATCCGCTCACAACCTGCCAGCGAAAGTACGTTTTCCACTGAGGTAAGGAGTAGCGTTGCATCATTCCTTCCACCCCTTTAAAAAAGCTGGGCGAGGTTACGATGTAATGCGCACTCGAAGGAGCATTTACCAACCTGAGGTACTGGTCGAAGTCGAACGATGGCGTCAGCGCCTTAATCTGGGCCAGCGGCATTTTGTTGTTGAGGTTCTTGGGATCGCGGCGTGAGATGGCATCCATTGCCACTTGTGCCAGGTTTGTCTCTATGGCTAGAACTACATCGGCATCCGCTTTGGCCTGCTCCGGCTTCTCGCCAATCAGAACAAACATCTTGGCGATATGCGCCAAGTACTTGGCGCGGATCTCTTTCGCTTTTTCGTCCTGGTCGAGATAGTAGCTGCGTGCGGGTAAATTCATGCCGCCCTGATCGAACTGTGCTACGTAGTGAGAAGCATCGGCATAGTCGGGTTGGCCGGCAAAGCCGAACAGCGAACTGTTGGTCTGATTGTCACTCGGTGACCAAGCCTGCCCGACAATCTCATGAAGATGTGCGACTTCCGCCGCAAAGTCGGATTTCGACTTCATCCTATTTATAAGATCGATTTCCGCCTGCAGCCATTCCCGACTGTGAGACTCGATGGTCTTCTCATCCATACAGGAATAGTAAAAATCTCCGATCTTCTGCTCGTGCGGAGCGCGGCTGGAATCATCGGCGGAAAGCTTCTCGAGCGTCTGCCCCAAAATTGCCTGGTTCCAGTGGAACACCGGACCAGCTGTCCCCCAGGCGACCTCATCCGACGGCAGTGGGTTCACCGCCGACCACGTGCTGCACGAGTACTGGTAAAAATCCGTGCAAGGATCAAGAGTCTTATCCGCGATGTCGGGGCTGAAATGTGCAATCGGTGGTAATTCAGGTGGTGGTCCGTTCTGTGCGAAGCGTTCGGTTTGAGCACATGCAAGAGGCGCCAAAAGAGCAATAATCACGACGAGCTTATGCACATTTCACCTCGGTCAATTTGCACTGGGAGAATACGCCGCCGGGATACCGCCGCCAGAGGGTTTCGACTTGGGCGTGTAACTGCGTAGCCACGCCGCCAAATTGGAACTCTGCTGCTCTCGGAACTCAACGCATGAATCTATGTTGTGCAGTGATGCGGCGAGAGCCCGTTCCGACGATTCGACCTCATGATTGGTGAAGAAGTCCCGCACATCTTCCCGATCCTTACGGTCACAAAAGGCTCCGGTTGCGGCGACCACGCGCGAGCCACTGCTCATGGTGAATCTCGAACGCACTTCCTCCCAGTGATCTTTGATCCACGACCATGTTTGCTGGCGGTTTTGTGAATTGTTGAGCAGTGCAACCAGGATATATGGGGAATCCTGACTCCGAACTTCGGAGGAGACAGCTGTTTCAAGAGTGCGGCGCACCAGGCCGGGATCCGAGAAGGCTGTAAGACCATACAAGAAATTCAGCACTTCTTCCGGAGATTTGGCTGCGTGCCCGGCTTGTACGTAGCGCTCGTACAAGCCGGAGTCTCCGCTTTTGGCGGCCAACCCAAGTACGGTAGGTACTACGGAGGGATCCAAAGACGACCGGTCTTGCAGGTATTGATCAGCCAACTTGCGGGCGTGTTGGACGGTTTCCGCATCATTCCCGTAAGCACCGAGGAGGTTGATGAGGACGGGCCGCAGTTGCCGATCATCATCACTCTCGTTGGGAGCAGCTTGCCACCCGAGTTGCTTAACCCTTGGACCGACCAGATCGCGGATTAACGCAGATAAACTGTCGCGCTGGTCTGCATCCGCCAGGTAGTTGGCGATTGTGGGTAGAGGTTGAATCTCTGTCTCGAGCACAACGCGTTCACGATCCGCCCCCATGCGCCTGAGCAGATCCAGATACTGTCCCACATCCTCTTTGCCGGCCCGCACGAGGGCCCAGAGATCACCCGTCAGTCGATCCCGCTGGCGAGCGTCCCAATTGGAGCCGGGCAGATTTCGAAGTGTGTCGGCAGCATAGTTGGTCCGATAGTAGCCACTGCCGTCTGCATCCGCGGAAAATTCCGGAAAACAGCCCTGGAACTCAAACTCCTGTTGGGGACGGTCCATTATCCGGCAGTCCTTCGAGCCGCCTGTTCTGAAGCAGACCGGAATCGTCCACACCTGGTTGGAAGGTGAACCCATCAGACTTTCTTGCAAGTAAAAGCGCTGCTGATTCGCCTCAACGGTCATCTTGTTTCCCTCGCAGTGGGACTGAACGGACAGCATCGGTACTCCAGGTTGATCGACGAAACTGCTCATGACTCTGGCCATAGGTTTGTTTGAAACCTCGGCCAGGGTGTTCCAGAAATCCTCAGCAGTCGCGTTTCCATACGCGTACTTCTCCATGTAGCGTTTCACCCCGGCGCGGAACACGTCGGGTCCGACATACTGCTCAATCATGTGAAGTACAGCTGCCGCTTTGCCGTACGCAATTCCATCAAACAATTCGTTGATTTCGTCGGGCGTGGTTGCCTGCATTCGAATCTGGCGTGTCGCCGCAGACGAGTCTACGTTAAGCGTGTTGGAGGTATCCCGCACGTCCTGCAACGATTCCTTCCAATCGGGCTTCCACTCTCCAACTGGCTTACTGACCATCCAGGTCGCGAACCCTTCGTTGAGCCAAAGATCGTCCCACCACTTCATGGTTACCAGATCGCCGAACCACATATGAACGAGTTCATGGGCCAGGATCTCAGCCACGGTTCGACGCGCTGCAACCGAGGAATTCTGTTCGTCGACTAACAGATAAGCCTCGCGGAACGTAATTGCCCCGACGTTCTCCATCGCACCAGCCTCGAAATCAGGCACAGCGATGACATCCAGCTTCTTGTACGGGTAAGGATTGCCGAAGTACTGGTCGAGGGACTGCAAAATATTTTCTGTGGCCTTAAGCGCGAATTGGCCGAGTTGTACCTTGTCAGGAGTCGCGCAAATGCGGATTGGAATTCCATCTGAGTTTCCTTCGACGCATTTCCAGTCGCCTACGATCATCGCGACCAGATAGGTCGACATCTTCGCAGTCGTGGCGAACCGTAGGGTGTGTTTGCCGCCTCCTGGGCCGGGAGTATCGGATACAATCGGTCCGTTCGAAATTGCAGTATCGCCGTCGTCTATCGTCAGCGAAATGTCGAACGTTGCCTTCAACGCAGGCTCATCGAATGAGGGAAACGCGCGCCGTGCATCGGTTGCTTCCAATTGGGTAGAGGCATAATTGCGGTCCTTGCCATGAACTAAGTAAAAGCCGCGAAGCTTATCATTCAGCACTCCGCTGTAATCGATGTCCAAAACCGCATCGCCCGCCGGAACCGGTGTTGCCAACTGCAGAGTTGCAGTTTGATTTTCCCGATCCAGGGATACTCGAGCGGGTTGCGATCGATTCGCCGATTGCACCACCACTTTGTGGAATTCGATATCGACCGCGTTCAGTATGATGGCGTCCAGCGATTTCTGCAGGTGCACTTGGACCTGCTCGTGTGCTTCGAACTTTGCCGCGTGGATATCAGGGGTGAAAGACAAGGTGTAATGAACCGGAACCACTCCCTCAGGCAATCGCTGTGCAACGCCGGTCACGGCAGCACACAGCAAGACTACGCAGACAGCTGTCCTTAACCCCATCACTCCTCCAGAAGGCTTATTGCGAACGCAGAAACCCGCCGACATATTGACGGACCAGCATCGTGTTCACGATGCCAGTGGGCCGAATGACATGGAAAGAGGGACGAAATGCGACGGCCATGAGCGCCAGCTACTTAGCCTCGGAATTTGCTTCTCACGTGCCAACAGCTGCCGAAGACGTCCCGGATCCAATCGTCTCCAGCAATCGATCCAGCCGGTCGCGATAGCCTCGGCTCAAAGGTAGGTTCTTGCCATTTTGAAGAACGACCAGGTATTCGCCGTAGCCGCATGCTTGCAGATGATGAATTCTGTCGACGTTCACAATCAGGGACCGGTGAATGCGCAGGAATTTGTCGGTTCGCAGCCTCGTTTCGATTTCCCCAAGCGTCTGTCGAAGCAGATGGACTTCATTACGCACATGAAGTCGAACATAGTTGTGCTGCGCTTCGATCCAGTCGATATCGTCCACTCTTAGCAGTTCGACTTTTCCGCGCGAGCGAACCACCAACCGTTGGGGGGTATTTTGCGATTTGTAGGCTTGATGGAGCGCTCCGGCCAGACGACTCGTCAGTTCGGCTGGATTCATGCGATCCGCAAGCCGCGATTGAGCCCGGTCCACGGCCTTGCGAAACCGCTCCTCATCAAAGGGCTTGAGCAGGTAGTCCACCGCATTGTGTTCGAATGCCAGAACTGCATAGCGATCGTAAGCAGTCGTAAAGATCACCGCCGGCGCAGTTCCGTCGCGTATATTCTGCAGCACCCCAAGTCCGTCGGTGCCTGGCATTTCAACATCGAGAAACAAAATATCGGGCCGATACATCTGCATTGCCTCGATGGCTTCCGCGCCGTCCTTGCATTCGGCCAGGACGTGGATACCGCACGCCTGGGCCATGGCCGCGATCGCCTGCCTGGCCACCAGTTCATCCTCCGCAATGATTGCCCGCATCGTCATAGCCCGACCTCAGATTCTTGCCACAAGACTGGCGCAACTGGCACGTCCTCTTCTTCAGACACGCGCTCTGTTTCGAAGGGGATTCGCACTTCTACCTTGAAGCGACCATTGGACACTTCCTGGGCCGCGAGACTGCCTCTTGAACCATAAAGCATGTGCAAGCGGCTTCGGATGTTTTCCAGACCAATCCCCAACCGGTCTTCCTCGGGCACCAAGCTGGCCGAACTGCTATCGTTCACCACCGTCATGCTCAACTGATCGGAGTTTCGACGTATACAAATTTCAATGGTGCGTCTTCCCCGGATGCGCGCCACTCCGTGCTTGATCGCATTTTCAACCAGCGGTTGCAAGAGCAGATACGGAACCATGCACCCCAACACGTCATCCTCAATTCGGGTATCCGCGACCAGCCGGTCTTGAAATCTGACTTTCTGAATGTCGAGATACATTCGCAGGAACTCAAGCTCGCGTTTAAGCGGGACCTTCGGAGTGTCCTCAGCCCCGAGTGTCAATCGCAACAGATCGCCGAGCGAACAGATCATTTTCTCGGCCGCGCGCGGGTCCGTGCGAACCAGTGCCGCGACCGAGTGAAGAGTATTGAACAGAAAGTGAGGCTGCAGTTGCGTCTTCAGCACCTGCAGTTTCGTTCGGACCAGGGTTGTTTCCAACTCTGCAGCGTGCCGTTCTTGCCCTCGCAGCGCGCTGTAGTAGGCCACCACGTATCCAATCACAGCAATCAGCAGGTAGATCTGAATATCGGCTTCTGCTTCCGCGAAAAAATATTTGTGAAATTGTGAGAGAAAGGGATGCGACTGAGCCCCGGGAAAAGCCCATCCTGCAAGCAAGGTCTTAGTACAGACGTCGATGCTGACGGCTGCCGTAATAGCGAGTAGGTGAGCCGACCCCAGCCCGACCCATGCCCTTCTCGCCAGCGGGATCTTCGCGCAGCAAAGCACCACCAGTGGCGTCAGCAGAAATGCCCAAATGCCGTACGCCACAACGTTCATCCGGATTGCCTGCGCCCACGAGATTGGATGACCTCGAGCCATGAGCGCCTGGTGGTTAAACCAGGTGCCGAGGACCATGAATGTCACCCAGAGGACCAGCAATGCAACCCAGACTCGCAGCCAGTTGGGGCGTTCAGCCCTCGCGAATAGCGCTTCATCCCCCATCGACGAAATCTTAGACCGTCCAAGCCAACAAAGGTGAGCAGGATATGTCCAGAGGAACCGCCGCAATCGCAGATGCACCACGGCAGTTGTTCCGACGGGCTGCAACTTTCCCTCGCAGGCAACAACGCAGTGCACCTGCTAGGCGAAGGTTTCCATCTCACCTCCATACAAGACGGTGTTATCCCTCTGGCACCGGTCAAATCCGGAAACAGTTCGTACTACGGCGAACACTTTTGCGGATTTCAGTGGTAGTGAAGGGTTCCTCCGCTGCCCCAAGAACGCGCGCGCTTAAAACGATCTCGCTATTCAGCAAATTCCGCATCAATCTACGTTAACTGCCTGATCGTACCAGAGCTGCTTTACTTCTATGTTAACAACTGCCGTAGTCCGTTGCGGCGACTCCCTTTCTGGGGCAAGCAGATCAGAACGTCGATGAGGTGTACTGTGAGATTAAACAAATACGTGCTCGCTGCAGCTTTGTGTGTCTGTCTTTCACCGTTCTGCCTATCACAGAGCAACTCGCCGCAGACCGGCAACTCTGATCAGAATTCACAACCAGCCCAATCCAGTTCCGATTCAGGTTCGCAGACCTCGAACCCGGACTCGCAGGGCTCGACCTCGACGAGTGCAAGAAATCAGGATTCTTCAGCAAACAACCCACTGAAATCGATGGTGGAATCAACCAAGGCGATCGACTATCGAGAAGGAAGCAAGAGTGAAGTCGATTTGAAAGGGACGAACCTCATGCCGGAAGCCAGCGGCAAGGCTGAGGTGCAAACGAAGTCAGGGGCCAGCCAGATCAAGGTGGATCTGTCCCATCTCAATCCAGCCAACAGCTTCGGTCTGCAGTACCTCACGTACGTTTTGTGGGCCATCAGCCCGGAGGGAGTTCCTTCGAATCTCGGTGAATTGATTGTGCATGATGGCAAATCGTCACTCCATGCCACCACTCCGATGCAAGCATTCGCGTTAATCGTGAGTGCCGAGCCGTATTACGCCGTAACGCAACCTAGTGAAAAAGTCATCGCTCAGAACGAGCCCGGCAATGAGGTAAAAGGCTGGATTCGCGCGATTGATGTTCAGTACCAAGTGCTCCCCGCAGCCACATATGCTTCGCAAAACGCGCCGATTCAGGAACCGGTTTACGGCATAGACAAAAATGTTCCGCTGAGTCTGAAAGAGGCACGGAACGCAGTTCGAATCGCCAAAATCGCTCATGCCGATCAATATGCGTCGCCAGCGTTACAGCGTGCACAGCAACTGCTCAGTCAAGCAGACGATTATTACAGCCGGAAACAGAACGACAAGGCAATTGCCACGGTCGCACGCGAGGCAACGCAGGCGGCAGAAGCAGCTCGCGTCTCGGCAATGAAGGCGGAACAGCAGGCGAAGATCGACGCAGAGCAGCGCGCGGCGCAAGAAAAAGCGGCCAAGGCCCAGGCCCAGGCAGATGAGCAGACTCGCCAAGCACAGCAGGCGCAAGCTCAGGCCCAGGAACAAATGCAGAAGACGCAGCAGGCTGAGGCGGCTCGTCAGGCTGCAGAACAACAGGCAACCCAGGCGCAAGCGGCTGCGCAGCAGGCGGCTGCTGCAGCACAGGCCGCGCATCAGCAATTACAGCAACAGGCAGGCTCAGGACAGCAGGTGCAAGCCGACCAGCAAGCGGCAGCGCAGCAGGCACAGGAACAGGCTGATCGCGCACGTCAGGAGGCAGCTGCCGCTCAGCAACGAGCACAAGACCAGGAAAACCAGGCACGGCAAGCAGAACAACAGCTTCAGCAATTGCAGCAGCAGAATCAGGCGGCGCAACAGCAGCTACAGCAGGAAGCCGCGGCCCGCCAGCAGGCGGAACAACAGGCAGCCGCTTCTCAACAGCAACTTCAGCAAACCCAGCAGCAACTCCAGCAGGCGCAGACTGACAAAGAACAAGTCCGCCAGCGCTTGCTCGGGCAACTCAACCAGGTGCTGCAGACAAGGGACAGCGCGCGCGGCCTGATCGTCAACATGCCCGACGTTTTATTTAATCTGAACAGCGCCAGTCTCAAGCCGGATGCTCGCGAGCGGCTGGCCAAAGTTGCCGGAATCCTCATTGCGTATCCTGACATTCACGTCGAAGTCGACGGGTACACGGACAATACCGGCAGCTTGGATTACAACCAGCAACTGTCGCAACAACGAGCTGATACCGTTCGCCAGTATCTCGTGCAGCAGGGCGTGCCCTCGAATTCTGTCGACGCAAAAGGGTTCGGACCAAGCGATCCCATTGCTTCGAACGACAGTCCAGATGGCAGACGCCAAAACCGGCGCGTGAATCTGGTGGTTTCGGGCCAGTCCATCGGTGCGCAAATGGCGACGCCCACGGCTGGTCAGCTGTAGAGAACAGTAGAACGAAATCATTCCGGCAGATAGTTCTAGCTATCTGCCGGGATTTTTCTTAAGCAGCGGATTTTTGGCGCCGGACTAACGGGATGACTTGCCGGCCGTAAAAGTCGATGACGCGCTTCTGATCTGCCTGCCCGGAGTGAATGTTGACGATGCTAACTCCACTGCTGAACAGATCATTCACGGTCTTAAGGTGCACGGCGGGATCGTTGCTGACCGGCCAATCGGCGTAGACCTCGTTCAGAGGAATCTCAGCCTCCGCGCGCTCCTGAATGGTTTGGGGATCGCGGATATTGTAATAGGCCTTGAACGCTTTAGGCCCGAATCTCCAGAGTTCGGCTGCCGGCTGAGCGTCCTTCTCATCTCCCACAACCACATATTGCTCGACCAGCACCGGCATGCGAGTGATATCTTTGCCGGCTGCTTTCGCCCCGGCTTGGAACTCGGACTTGTGTTGCTTCCAGGTTCTTGGATCCGTGATGAGCCCATCCCCATATTGACCTGCGCGCCGCATCGCCTTCGGCCCATTCGCGGCCATCAAAAGTGGGATCGGCTTTGGGGGAGGATCGAAGAGGCGGGCATTCACGGAATAGAACTTCCCTTTGTGACTGATTTGGCTTCCTTTCCACAACTCACGGATGATCTCGGCAGCCTCGATGAAGCGCTCTGATCGCTCCTGCCAATTCGGCCACTCCCCGGTCGCTGCCTCTTCGTTCAACGCTTCGCCCGAACCGATGCCAAGGAAGATACGTCCGGGATAAAGGAGGCTCAATGACGCAAAGCCTTCCGCCACGACGGCGGGGTTGTAGCGAAATGTCGGGCAAGTGACAGTTGGGCCCAGCCACACCCGGCGCGTCCGCTGGCCAAGAGCCGCCATTGTTACCCAGGCTTGTCCCGTGTGACCTTCATTCGTTTGCCAGGGCTGAAGATGATCGCTCGCGGCAAGTAAGTCAAAGCCGGCAGATTCGGCCGCCACCCCAAGTTCAAGAAGTTCTGCGCTCGAGAACTGCTCGTGAGCTAGCATGAACCCCATCATTCGGTCGTGCAAAGCGCCGCTCCCGTTTCTCTCGTCAGCGGCCGCGAAGAGTGGAACTGCACCAGAACTTACGAAGGCAGTTGCTCCCATGAGCATCGCAACGGATTTGAGCCAGTCCCGCCGATCGGGCCATCCAGGAGTATTGAAGTCATTCACTTGCATCTTGAGTCCCGCTGGTAAGATGGTCTCTACGATGCTGCTTGAGAGTACGCGGTAGCCTCGAAGACCCGCGCCGGTTCTTCTCCAAACGTAAGAGCAGCGGGAACCATCTACTCGGAATGCCAGAGCCACCGCTATATAATCTTTTTACGTTGCAGGGGCAAAGTACGTTGATCCTGCCCGATTCCAGCTTCACCGAGCAAAAAATCCGCAACGCAAGTGGCCGGGCCGAATCGAATAAATATTACTTTTCTCGTTTACGCGAACTGAAACATAATCTCTAATCCATGCACCAAAACCAACAGTTGAACGCCTCCATTGGCTCTGGGGATCGCTTTCGGTTATTTGTGGACGCAGTGAAGGATTACGCGATCTACACACTCGATCCCGAGGGCTACGTCACTCATTGGAACCAGGGAGCCGAACGCATCCATGGCTTTACCGCAGCTCAGATCGTGGGCCAACATTTCTCTGCGTTTTTCACTGCAGCGGATCGTGAGGACGGCAAGCCGGAGCAGGAACTCAGGATTGCTTCGCGAGAGGGGCGCTTCGAAGCTGAAGGATGGCGGGTACGCCAAGGGGGCGGGCAATTCTGGGCCAATGTAGTCCTCACAGCCATTAAGGATGAGGATGGAGCTGTTCTCGGTTTTGCGAAGGTAACGCGAGATTTCACCGAGCGGATGCGGGCCGACGAGTCTTTACGACGCAGCAATGCTGAACTCGCAGCCGAGATAAAAGAGCGAAAGTCGGCGGAAGCAAAGCTCGCGAGTTCTGAGCGCTCACTTCGCCAGCTCTCGTTGCATCTCCTCCATTCCCAAGACGAAGAACGCAGGCGCATCGGGCGCGAACTTCATGACAGCCTCGGCCAATATTTAGCGGTTTTGAAAATCAGTTTGGATTCTATGCACGCGCTGGTGAAAGACACTCCGATAACACAAGCTTTAGACGAATGCCTCCGATTAGCGGATGAATCGATCAAAGAAGTGCGTACCATCTCCTATCTGTTGTATCCGCCCATGCTGGAAGAAGTTGGTTTGGTCTCCGCCATTCCTTGGTACCTGGAGGGATTTTCAAAGCGCAGCAATATTCAAACTACCTTCGATGTCGATCCCGACTTTGGCCGCTTGGACAGAGACGTCGAACTATCCTTGTTCCGTGTATTGCAGGAAGGTTTGACCAATGTCCACCGGCACTCCGGGAGTGCAACGGCGCACGTGCGCCTTTCGCTCGGGCCCGAGCAGGCCTTTTTGGAGATTCAAGACAGAGGCAAAGGCATTCCTCGCGAATATCTGGAAAAAGCCGGGGAGGATTGGGTCGGTTCGACCGGCGTAGGTCTACGGGGAATGAATGAACGCTTGCGGCAACTTGGGGGAGTCATCCACATTTCAGCGGACGAGAACGGTACCACTGTGCGAGCCAGCGTACCGGTTGCGAATCGAATCGCGGCGTAAGCCTTCAAGCACCTTTCCCCGATTTAACAAGTTCCTCGAACAATTCTGGAAGGCGAGCTGCATCTTCTGACGAGTCACCGAAGCGGGCTCGCTCGTAATGTTCTGTCAGCGTTACGACGCGCTCCCGGGTAGCAACGTCGACAATCGAATGCGCAAATTCGGCCGGCGTCTGAGCCGGTACTTTGTGCAGCCCGCGCTTATGCAGCACGCCGAGCATGCGTTGATACCAAATAGTCGCTGCTGAGCGCGGGTATTTCCGGGGGTGTGCCGCCAGGCGTCGACGGGAGAGCACGTTCCATATTCTCTGGCTATTTGCCGCAAGAACAATAAGCAGCACTCCGGCAAAGGCGCTTATTCCCCAAAACACGGGAGAATCGGACATAGTTTTTTGCGAGCGCCGCGCGCTCTCCAGTAATTTTTCGTAACTGCTGCGTGTCCAATCTTGAATTTGCCGAAACCGATCGAGGGTATTTCGCGTGACCTGCTGGCCAAGCGAGCGCTGATGACCGACGTCATAGTTGATGACCCACTCGCGCCAGAATGCGGCAAGTGCATCGATGTATAAAGCAACTCGGTTCCAACCTGTACGTGACAGCGCAGGAGCAGCCGGGGTTGGGTCAAATGCAATCCAGCCATAGCCGGGAAAATACACCTCCACCCAGGAATGTGCGTCGCGTGCACGAACCAGGTATTGAGAAGTGATATCGTTGAATTCCCCGCCACGAAATCCATTCACTACACGAGAAGGAATTCCGAGCGTGCGTAGCATTATGGCCATCGAAGACGCGAAATATTCGCAATGGCCTTGCTTTCTCTCAAAAAGGAAGTCCGCCAGTGGGTCACGTTGCCGCGTTCGCGGCAACTGAAGAGTGTACGCAAAATTTGTTCGTAGATAGTTTTCGATAGTGGCGGCTTTGTCGTAGCTGTTGTTCTGATTCGCTGTTACCTGTTCAGCCAAACGGGCAATCCTGCGGTCCATCGATCCCGGGAGTTGCAGGTTCGTCAGCAACACATCCGGAGGATAGTCCTGTGAGGCAGTTCGAAGATCATCCGCCACTGGCCGCGCAATATTAGAGATCGCGTCGTAGCTATTCACCGGACGTTCAGGATCGGGATCGAAAACTGCGCCGCCGGTGTCCATCGACACTACTCGATAGTTTCCTTGCAGGCTCAGAGGGATGGGTGCCAGGAAAAACACACTGCTGGCAATCGGCTCCATGAGGACGCGGTAGTGGATCACGGTGGGGGGAACAGATTTTTGTAGTTTATTTACCGAAAGCAGAAATCGTCCGCCGAGCCGCCGAACAAAATGTTGCTCGTGAGGATTCGACCAGGATGTGCCGTTGAAAAGATTGAGAGTTACCCCCTGCCATTTCAAATCGAAAGCGCCGCGAGTATCGCCCTCGATTTGAATGTGCATGACGGTTGCACCAGACTGCTGAATTTCGCCGATTTGCCCAAGTTGCACACGATCACTGAATCCGGTTGCAATGCCGGTGCTCGGCGCGTACGCACTGAGATAGTTCGTCGAAACTCGCGGCAAGACAAAGAAAATTGCCGCCCCGATGGCAAGCATGAACGTGACAAAGCCGGGAGCAGCAACGGCCAACCACCAACCCATTTGGCGGACAATGCGTAGATCTTCGGTCGGTTTGCACTGAATGCTGGCGCGCGCTGTCGCGCTACGAATCTCCATCAGGATGAAAGTGACAACGGCGACGAGCATGAACCCCGCTAATGCAAACAGGAATGTGCTATCCACGGTCAGAACCGATGCGGCGAGCAGCATCAGGAAAGAAAGCACTGCAAGGAAGTAGTAGTCCCGATCGCGGCGCGCGGAAAACAAGCGCAACACCATCACAAACAGAACCAGATGCACGGTCGCGTACAGGAATGTTCGTGAGATAACGAGGTAATCGACGACATAGAAAGCCGAATATATGAGGGTGAGCGGAGTTGTCCAGCGATCTGGAATCAGGCTCTTGCGGCTGGTGACCACCACGTATCCGCGGAATAGGAGCGCGGCGCTTACCAGCACAACTGTGATGTTGTCCAGGCCACCAGTCGAAGCCAGGGTTCCGAATCCGACAAAGACGAGCAGATATAACGCCACTTCGAAATAGCGGTCGATCGCAAGGGAGAGCGCGTTCGAATTACGTATGTTGGTGTTTGCGGGCATCTGCTTTCTGTATTGTTTTCGATTCTGGGAAAGAAGGGAAGTGAGAAGAGAGGAAGCAGTTCAGGTGCCAGGTCTCGGGTTTACGGTTTTAGATCTCAGATCCCGGTCATCAGTAAGCGCGGTTAACCCATTTGCCGAAACCTGGCACCCGAGACCTGGCACCTGAACTGTTAAAATTGATTTGTCAGGCATCGGTCCCGCGCGACGCATTCCCGCCAACCCCGCCAGGTCCGGAAGGAAGCAACGGTAACGGGCTCTTGCGTGTGCAGTGGGTCGCCGGTGCCTGGCTTTGAATCGTTCTTCCAAAGATTACGTCGCCAGCAAAGCACCCAATCTCCCCGTTCTGCTTGGACATTGCACTGCGCGTGCGTACAATAGACACTTCATTCCACACGGAGATCTTATAGAGTGTCAGAGCTTGTGCGTCCGAAAATCAGCGCCTTGGGAACATTTCTGCCGCCCCGTCTGCTAACTAATTCCGACTTGGAAAAGATGGTGAACACCACGGACCAGTGGATTCTCGATCGTACCGGAATTCGCGAGCGGCACATCGTAGACAAAGGCGTGGCAACCAGCGATCTCGGCCTGCAGGCTGCTAAGAAGGCTTTGGCAGAACGGGGAATCAGTCCCGACGATCTGGATGCGATCATTGTGGCGACTGTCACGCCAGACATGCTCTTCCCCTGCTCGGCTTGCCTGGTTCAGCACAAACTCGGGGCAAAGAACGTGTGGGGATTCGATTTGAACGCAGCCTGCTCGTCCTTTGTTTATGCGCTGCAGGTCGGATCGCGCTTCATTGCCAGCGGCGTACATAAAAAGATCCTGGTGATCGGGGCGGACGTGATGTCGTCGATCATCGATTACACGGACCGCGCGACGTGCGTCATCTTCGGAGACGGCGCAGGCGCGGTGATTCTTGAGCCGTCAGAAGATTCGCTGGGCCTAATCGATTTTCTGCACGAGGTCGACGGTTCTGGCGGATGCTCGCTCTACATGCCTGGGGGCGGCAGCTTGAATCCTTCCACTCATGAAACTGTCGACCAGAAGATGCATTACGTGCATCAGGATGGCCAGGCGGTATTCAAGTTTGCGGTACGCAAAATGGCTGAGCTCTGCGAAAAGCTTCTTCAAAGAAATGGATTAACGGGAAAAGACATCGATGTCTTTATTCCGCATCAGGCGAACAAGCGGATCATCATCGCGACTGCCGAACGGTTGGGCATGCCGATGGATCGCGTCATCATCGATATTGACCGCCACGGAAATACCACTTCGGCAACGATTCCTCTTGCCATGAACACAGCGCGTCAGGAAGGCAAACTCAAGAAGGGCGATTTGGTTCTGCTCGCTGCTGTGGGCGCAGGATTTACGGTGGGCACAACTCTGCTGCGCTGGGCGTACTAAGCACTGGACTTTTAGTTTCGCGCGCCCACCAGTGTGCGAAATCCCCAGAACGCCGCCAGCCCTAACCCTGCTATGAAGGCCAAAGCAATCATTCGACCTGAAAAATTGTTCTTGCTCCAGCCCTGGAGCACGGCAACAATTCAAGTCACGAAGAAAACAATAGCGAGTACCGCCAGAACTTTGAGCAGCATGAGGTTCCTCGTACCCCGAGCTTATTTCGGGCACGTGGAACCGTAAAAGGGCGCGAATCACACAGCGCTGTGCGAGAGCTCAGTGGCGATGAACGGTGTTTAACTTCCCGCCTCAGGTTTGTTCTTTGGCTGCTCGAACGGCTTTTGAAGATAGCGGCGGGCTTCGTCGAGAGCACCTTGAGTATTGTCGTTGGTTTGCAATGCCTGACGGTATTCGTTCGTGGCCCGTTCACGTTGTCCGGTGATATCGAAGATCTTTCCCAGCTGTAGGTGACTCCAAACTTCTGTCCAGCGCGGATCACCATCTCCATTGAGAGCATCGCGATAGGCATTGGCCGAAGCTTGATAGTTCTTCTGCTGGAAGAATACTTCGGCGATCCGATAATGGGCGAGCGAACTGTTCTTGTTGACCTCGAGCGCCTTGTTGTATTCGGCAAGTGCGCCCGCGAGATCACCCTGCTGCACCAAGGCTTGACCTCGCTGAATGGAAGCGCGCAGTTTAATATCGGGAGAGTTCTTCAGTACCTGATCGTTCGGGTCGATCGAGATCCGGCGCGGCTTGCCGAATGTTTCCACCGTGAAAGCGGAATCGGTACCAACCACATCAATGCGCTTCTCTTCCGTCCGGCCGTCTGTATCGATTTTCAGATCTACCGGCATACGGAAAAGATCGAGATCTTGACTAATCTGTCCCACGACACGAAATCCGGCAGGCTTCTCTTTCGCATCTTTGGGCGGGGCTACGTTCCCCAATCGATAGACCGTGTATTTGACCTTGAACTCGGGTGCACCGGTGGAATCCAGCCATTGCGAAAAGAACCAAGTCAGTTTGTCGCCGTAGTTTTGCTCGGCAATCTCGCGGAAATCGTCCAACGATGCCGACTTACCGGCATACTTCGAGGCGAAAGTCCGCATCGTCTGGTCGTATTTCTGATCGCCCTCAACCCAACGCAGCATGTGCAAAATCATCGCCCCCTTGTCGGTGACGAGCGACTGAAACTCCGGGGAAAACATATCGAGCTTGCCGACCGTGGAGAGTGGAACCGTATCATAGGCCAGCGCTCCAACCGACATGTCTTTGACCGCTTCCTCGAGGCCAGCTTGTCCCGCCGCGCTCTCTACGTATCGGGCTTCGGAATAGCGGGCAAAACCGTCGCAGAGCCACCAATCATCGATCGAGTCCGGGCTGACTGAAACGCCCCACCACTGATGAGCAATGGTGTTGGCAAGCAGTCGGTAATTCACCTTTTCTGTTATGGCTCGGCTGGCAATGGCGGCAACCCCTGGGGCCCAGGCAGAAGGAACTGTGTCATCGGGGATCTCGACGACGCGAAGCAGATTTGTTGGCGGAACTCCGTACAACGTAATGAAATAGGTGAATTCCTTGACAGCCGTCTCCGCGTATTGAGCGCCTAGATTCTGGTGAATGGGCTTCAGAAAGACATGCAAATCGACGCCGGCCTCATCGCTCTTGAATTCCTGGAACGTTCCCGCGACGATGGTGCCCGGGAAGCTGGGCTTGTCCCAGACAAAGGTATAAGTCTTCACTGCTCCGGTTGTCGTGGTTTTCTTCAGGGCAGGAGTATTGCTTTCAGTTTCAGGACCACTGCCGATCACGACCATGTGCGCCGGCACCGTAATGTTCATGGTCGCCGTGAAGCGATTGGTGCCATAGTTGACCACAGGAAACCAGCGCCCTGCATAAAGCAGATAGCTCGTGTCATCGCCGATGTACGCGAGCTTCATCCCTTGCACGGGGCTGTCATCGGCGGTCTCGAGCGTGCCATCGTATTCGAAGATAATGGTTGAGGATTCGTCTTTGTTGAGGGCCTTCGGAAGTTGCACGCGAACGCTCGAATCCTGCGTGATGCGTTCGGCGGTCAGGGGCTTGCCCGATTCGTCAGTAACTTTGTTTACGCGCAGATCGTTGTGCAGTTCGAAAGTAGCAACGTTGATGTTGTCGAGAGCGGTGAATTTGACTTTTGCCCGCGCTGCCAAGCGATGGGTATGTGGAGTGAGTTCGGCGTCAATTTGATAATCGTTGACCTCAATCCGATTTTTTTCAGCCGCCCACGCAGGCGCGGAAAATAGCGTCAGCAGAACGGCAGCAGCCCAGAGGCCGATCTGCGAGCGACGCACAGCTTGAAATTGCATGAAGAAGGTGTCTCCGAAGTACCTGTTCAGTATGATTCTGATTTTGACGTAAAAGATGCTGGTAGCACAAGTTGTAAGAATGGCCTAGGCGGCCATGAGCGGTTATTTGGGTGCATACAACTGTCGCCCGCATATGCCTGTGCCTAATGTACTTCCTGTTCCTCGACGCAAGGAATGCTCGGTTTGGGGGATAGACATGAAATTTGCGAAGGTTGTGTTTTTGATAGCAGGAATTTGGGGAGTATTGGTTACCACGCCTCTGTTTTTCATATTCCACACCATTGGAGTTCAGGATCCGCCGCCAATTACTCACGCCGGCTTCTACTACGGTTTTGCGACTGCCGCCTTGGCGTGGCAAATCGCGTTCTTTGTTATTGCGTCTGATCCAGGGCGCTTTCGCCTGCTTATGGTTCCTTCCATGCTGGAGAAGTTCGGGTATGGCGTGGCTGTCATTGTGCTATTTCTCCAGAGCCGAATCCGGGCCACCGACCTGATATTTGCGGCCACTGACCTCGTCTTGGGCATCCTGTTTGTGACGGCCTTTTTTATGTGCAAGCAGAAAACAGCCTGAAACATACTCAGGATCTCTGAGGCCGCGTGTTACCGGAGGTGCTTCTCGTGTACCAGGTCGACGATGATCTCCGCAGCCCGGCACGGGGCTGGAGTTCGGCAGTCATCTAAACCAGCCAAAGATTGAACCACCGTTTCTAGGCCCGCCAACATGCGAGTTCGAAAAGTCCCATCCGGCAAGATCTTCTGAATCTCAGCAACTACGTTATCCGCCGTGAAATCGCTTTGCACCAATTCAGGGATCACCTCGTATCCAGCGATGAGGTTGGCCATGGCGAAATGCGGGACTTTGATGCGTGGACGACCCAGCGCATAGGTGAGCGGCGTGACGCGATAAACCATAACGAAGGGAAGTCCCATAATCGCGGCTTCGACCGTCGCCGTGCCGCTTGCGACAATTCCGGCTCGCGAATGAGCCATAGCGGGGAGGGCTTCAGGAACTAAATGGATCTCTCCGGAGATGAGCGTTTTCAGCCAAGCGGAACTAAGCGTGGGCGCGACGGGCAGCAGAAATTCATATTCGAGGCCGAGACTCCTTGCCGCTTCCACAATTGTCGGCAAATTCATTCTCACTTCTTTTGCTCGGCTGCCTGGCATCAGCGTAATCCATTGCTTGGCGGGATCAAGTTGATGCTTCGCGGCGTAATCAGCACGCGAGATTTGCGGCTTTGGTAGGTCGGCGAGCGGATGACCGACAAACCTTGCATCGACACCGCGATCCCGGTAGAACTTCTCTTCGAACGGAAAAATCACCAGGGCCTTGGTCACGTATTTTCGGAGGAGCCGCACTCGACCTTGTCGCCATGCCCAAAACTGCGGACAGACGTAATAGACGACGGGGATTCCGCGTTTGTACATTTGCCGCGCAACTCGCCAATTGAAAGCAGGGGAATCGATGACGATTGCGAGATCTGGGCGGCGCTTATCGGCTTCGGCAATCACCTTCTGAAATAGGCCATAGATTTTTGGCAAGTGTCCGAGGATTTCGGTAATCCCGACTACCGACAGGTCTTTAGCATGTACGATTGTTTCGCAGCCGGCGGCTCGCATTTTGTCGCCGCCCACGCCAAAGAATTCCAGTGGAAATCCGTTGCCGGCAGCCGTGCGCAGCGCCTCGATCAGCTGGGCGCCGTACATTTCACCCGAAGCTTCGCCGGCGGAGATCAGGATGCGCACGGAAACATTGTAAAGTGATTTTGCAGTATTCGCGGGTTAGGGCACCCGCGCCACACAATATCAGTCGTCGGCATTGGCCGTGACTTGCGGGCCGGCGGGGATCTCCTGGTCTTTGTATTGCAGTTGGTAGAGCTTGTAGTAGATGCCGCGTCTGGCGAGCAGTTCCTGGTGGCTTCCCATCTCGCGCAACTGGCCTTTGTGCATGAGGATGATTTTGTCGGCGCGCTGAATGGTCGAGAGCCGGTGGGCAATGATCACAGATGTGCGCCCTTCGACCATGCGGCTAAGGGCATCCCGAACGCGAAATTCGGTCTCCGTGTCTACGCTTGAGGTGGCCTCATCCAAGATAAGAATTCTAGGATCGTGTGCGAGCGCGCGAGCAAAAGAGATGAGTTGTTTTTGGCCGGTTGACAGGGTGCTGCCGCGCTCCCGGACTTCCTCTTGGAACCCATTAGGAAGCGTTCGGATGAAATCGGCGAGATTTACATCCTCGGCGGCTTTCTCCACGTGCTTGTTCTCGATCCACTCAGTGCCGAGCCGAATGTTTCCGGCAACAGTTCCCGTGAACAGGAATGGGTCTTGCAGGACGACGCCGAAACGGCGCCGAAGATCACTGACATCCATGTTCTTTACATCGACGCCATCAATGCGGACCGCACCTCTCTGCACGTCGTACAACCGCATGAGCAGGGAGATGATGGTTGTCTTGCCGGCTCCGGTGTGGCCCACAATGGCCACAGTCTCACCGGGTTCGATGGTAAAGCTGACGTCCCGGAGGACCCAGTCGAGCTCTTCTGGCGTGTGGCCATTTCCGGATGCAGCCATTCCGACTGCTTTCTTATCGCTCGAAATGTTTCGATAGGCGAACCAGACGTGGTCAAATTCGATCCGCCCGGGGCCGGTGGGCACTTTAACGATCGGAGGCGATGTAACCTCGACCGGCGTGTCCAGCAATTTGAAGATTCGCTCGCTGGATGCCATTGCCGACTGGAGAATGTTGTATTTCTCGCTGAAATCTTGAATCGGCCGGAAGAAGCGCTGCGCGTATTGAATAAAGGCCACGAGAACGCCAAGGGTGGTCGTCTGCCGGATGATATCCTTGCCGCCGAACCAGACCACACAAGCAATTGCGACTGCGGACAGAATTTCAACCACCGGGTAGTAGATCGCGTGCGCCAGGATCGCGTCTTTGAACGCTTCCATGTGTACGGCGTTAATCTCTGAAAATTTATCGAAGGCGCGATCTTCACGGTTAAAAAGTTGCACAACCGTCATGCCGCTGACGTGCTCTTGCAAATATGCGTTGATGCGCGCAATCGCGACGCGGATGCGGCGATAGGAATCGCGAACCTTATCGCGAAAGATGGAAGTTGCGTAGGCGATGACCGGCAGCACCGCGAATGTGATCAGCGCCAGTTTCGCATTCATCGTGAGCATGATCCAAACAATGCCCGCGAGCACGAAAATGTCTTCGAAGATTGAGACTACGCCCGAGGTGAACATTTCGTTCAGCGCATCCACATCGGTCGTCACACGTGTAACAAGCCGTCCCACGGGATTCTTGTCGTAAAACCCGATGTGCATGCGCTGCAGATGACGGAAAATCTGGCTGCGCAGATCGAACATCGTCATCTGCCCCGTCCACTGCATGAAGTAGGTTTGCGCATATTCCAGCAGGAAGCTGAAGACTAGGAGACCTACGTAAAGCACTGCGATTTGTGCAATTCCTCGATAAGGGTTTGAGCTTAAGAAAGAATCGAAGATTGTGGGCTTGGGCACCGGGGCCAAATAGCGATCCACCACAACGGCAGTCAGGTAGGGGCCAAGGACGTCCGCCCCGGCTTTAAGCAGAATGGCCACCAAAGATATTCCAACCTGCCACTTATAAGGCCGCAAGTACTTGAGCAGCCGCTTCATCAGGCGGCCGTCATATGCTTTACCCAGGACTTCTTCTTCGTGGTGAGACGCCATGCGCTAGGTCAAAGATACCTTAAATAGATGGGAATCGAGGCGCATTGGATGGAAAAGCTTGATGGTGCTCCACCCGCTTGGCGCTCTCTGCTAAGCAACCTTCTTGAGTGCCAGCGCGGAATTCTTAGATCCAAATCCCACGCAATTGCAGATTGCATGCTCGATGTTGATCTTTCGGCCCACATCGGGGACGTAGTCCAGATCGCACTCGGGATCGGGTTCGTGCAGGTTAATCGTCGGGGGCACCAGCCCATGTTCCATGGCAACCAAAGTGGCGGCAACGCTCGCGGAGCCGCATGCGCCTTGAGCATGTCCAATCTGCGATTTCAGAGCAGACATCGGAATGCGATGAGCGTCATCCCCTAAGGCTAGTTTGAGCGCCCGCGTCTCCACTCGATCGTTCATCTCGGTGGATGTGCCATGCAGGTTTACGTACTGCACATCGTTGGGCGCGATACCGGCTTCTTCCAACGCCAAGGTAATAGCGCGAGCCGGTTCCTCCGGCGAATCGCTCATCCGCACGCGGTGAAATGCTTCGCAGGTGGAACCATACCCGGTAATTTCGGCATAGATCTTCGCACCACGAGAGCGGGCGTGTTCGTATTCTTCAAGGATGAACATCCAGGACCCCTCCGCAAGAACGAATCCGTCGCGGTCGGCCGAGAAAGGGCGTGATGCTCGTTCCGGAGCGTGGTTCCAGGATTGCGTAAGAGCACGGAGCAGCGTGTAGCCTTTGATGATTCCGGGAGTAATCGTCGAATCGACACCGCCGGCGAGAAAAATTGGCTGCACTCCGGCCTGAATGTGCTGATAAGCATATCCAATGGCATCGGTTGAGGATGTGCATCCCGCTGTGACCACGTGACTATAGCCGCGGAAGCCAAACCGCATGGAAATTTCACTGGGAATCGTCCCCATGGTTCCACTTGGAATGCAGAAGATGCTGACCTGCTTCACATGTCCGGAATGCCAAAGCCGATACTGTTCTTCGGAGAATTCCTGCGCGCCGCCGCCGGTGCCGAGAATCACACCGACCTGGCGCTTTTCGTCCATCGACATGGCTGAAGGCTCGAGGTTGGCATCGCGAATCGCCTCCGCAGATGCGGCAATCGCGAGGGGAACAACGCGTGAAACGTGTTTTCGTTCCCGAGGATCCACCCACGCGAGTTCATCAAACTCAGGGATTTCCCCGGCGATATGAACCGGCAAATTGGAAGGATCAAAGCGAGAGATCCGCTTGACCCCGGATTTGCCCGCGAGCACTGCCCGGCAGAAGGCTTCTTTGCCGATGCCGTTTGGACTGACAACGCCCATCCCCGTGATGACGACTCGTGGAAGCATGGATTTCCGCGTACTTTGAAAGCGCGAGCTAATCTGATTCACAGCCACAAACAGAGGTTTCGACAAATGGGATAATCGTACTCGATGCCCCTCGGCCTGTACATCTCGATCCCATTTTGCCGGACCAAATGTACTTACTGTAATTTCGCGTCTGACGTATTCTCGAAGGCGGTTTTCGAACGCTATGTCGACCGCTTGTGCTCTGACCTGCTGAATGCTGCCGCCATTGCCGATCAGATGGGGGGCCAATTTGAACGCGCTGTCGACTCCATCTATTTTGGCGGTGGGACACCAACCATTCTGGATATAGCCCAACTACACGGGCTATTTGTCACGATTTCGCAAAATTTCCAGGTAGCGCAGGGTGCGGAAATCACCGTGGAATGCGCGCCCGGTACTTTGACGCCTGGCGCGCTTGACTTGTTTCACGCTCTGGGCGTAAACCGGGTTAGCTTGGGAGTTCAATCGTTCGTCGATATGGAATCGGCTTCCGTTGCCCGACTACATAAACGCGAGACCGTCCTGAAGGATATTGAACGCCTTCGAGGCACCGGAATTGAGGATATCAACATTGACCTGATCGCCGGGTTGCCGCACCAGACGCCCGAGAGTTGGATGTTTTCTCTCGATGAGACGATCGGAAGTGGTGCGCCGCATGTCAGCGTCTATATGCTAGAGGTGGACGAGGACTCCCGGCTCGGGCGGGAACTGATTGCGGGTGGCACGAAATATCACGCGCACCATGTTCCCAATGAGGACTTGACGGCAGACCTGTATCTGATGGCGTGCGATCGTCTGGAACAGGTTGGAATCCGGCAATATGAGATTTCGAACTTTGCCCGTCCTGGCCATGAATCGCTTCACAATTTGAAATATTGGCGGCGGCGGCCCTATTTCGGATTTGGCGTAGATGCCCACTCGATGCTGAGCCTCGGGGCAGATGGCAGCCAAGCTGTGCGGTTCTCAACCCCCGACTCACTGGACGAATACTTAGGCGGAGCCGCGTTGAAACGAACATCCGTGGACGCTCAAGCCGCTCTCGAAGAGCATTTCTTTCTCGGCTTGCGGCTCAATGAAGGTGTCGATCTCACGCAAGCAAGAGTGGAATTTGGCGACTCGATTGCCTCATTCGAGCATACCTTTCGGGAGCTGACAGAGGCCCAGCTTTTGGAACGCCGGGGTGAAATACTTCGACTTACCCGCCGCGGACGCATGCTTTCGAACGAGGTTTTCGAGCGTTTCATTGCGATATCGGTGGCTGGTGAAGGTTAGGGACAGTTTGCAAGCTCAAAAGGGTATAATTTCCGGCGTCTTTGCTGGGCGAGGTGCGACATGGGCCTGTACTCGCATTACGATGGCGCGCACAACCATCCGATAAACCGTGCGCTGCACATGATTGCCATTCCAGTCGGGTTCTCATCGTTAATTGTTGTGTGGTTTCACTGGATCATTGCGCTGCTGCTCATTCCTGCTGCGTTCGCGCTAGCGTGGCTCGGACACCTGATCGAAGGCAATAAGCCGGCGTTCCTCACTAATCCTGCCCACGTCTTTGTGGCTCCATTGTGGATGGCGCGCAAAATCTTCCGCGCCAGCGATAACAAAATCGCTTAGAAACCACAACCAATCGGTCGGTCGGTAGAGCGCGCTGTCTCTTCCGCAGTGTTGTTCCCTATGTTTTAATCAAATGTTTTGCATCTAACCGATTTCGAGCGCCGACGCTCGTTTCCCCGGAGGAATTTTGGATTTCCAACTGAACGAGGAACAACTGCAACTGAAGAAGAACGTGCGCGAATTTGCCGAGCGCGAGATCGCGCCCAACGTGATGAAGTGGGATGAAGCGGGTGACTTCCCGATGGCCACCATCAAAGAATTGGGCAAATTGGGTCTGCTCGGCACGGTTTTTCCGGCGGAATACGGCGGCGCGGGAATGGGATATGTCGAATACGTCACCGCTATTGAGGAACTCTCGCGGGTGGATGGCTCAGTCGGCATCATCGTGGCGGCGCATACCTCGCTTTGCAGCAATCATATTTTTCTGGTGGGCAGCGAAGCGCAAAAGAAGAAATACGTCAGCAAACTGGCCACTGGGGAATTTATCGGCGCGTGGGGCTTGACCGAACCGTCCTCGGGGTCAGATGCGGGAAGTGCGCGAATGACGGCCGTGCGCAAAGGCAACGATTGGCTATTGAACGGGACGAAAACTTTTTGCACGAACGGGCACTATGCTGACGTGCTGGTGGTGATCGCGGTGACCGACCGCGCGGCCCACACCCACGGGCTTTCTGCTTTTGTTGTCGAAAAAGGGACGAAAGGTTTTCGTCCAGGCAAAAAGGAAAACAAACTAGGTTTGCGGGCCAGCGATACTGCGGAATTGATCTTCGAAGACTGCGCAATTCCCGGGGAGAATCTGCTGGGCAAGGAAGGGGACGGCTTCATCGATGCCATGCAGGTGCTCGATGGCGGCCGAATTTCTATCGCCGCACTTTCCTTAGGCATGGCAGAAGGTGCTTACGAGGCAGCACTGAAATATTCAAAAACGCGTCGGCAATTTGGGAAAGCGATCAGCGAATTCCAGGCGATCCAATGGAAACTCGCGGATATGGCAACCGAAATCGAAGCTGCCAAGCTTCTCACATTGCGAGCGGCTTCGATGAAAGATGCCGGATTCAAGACGACTCAGGAGTCTTCCATGGCCAAGCTCTACGCCAGCGAAGTGGCCGTGCGTTGCGCGAATGAAGGCGTGCAGATTCACGGCGGCTATGGGTTCATCAAAGATTATCCGGCAGAGAAGTTTTATCGCGACGTAAAGCTCTGCACGATCGGCGAAGGCACCAGCGAAGTGCAGCGCCTAGTCATAGCGAGGCAATTGCTGAAAGACTAGCTCTCGGCCTTTAGCTATCAGTTGTTAGCTTTTCACCCCTCGAAAGCTGTAATACTTACGCGGTAAACCGAGTCTTTCCATGTCTTCTGAGAGGTTTGCCGCATCGCATGACAGGCAGAAGTGTTTTGTGGAGTGAGAGGCTGGATCGCGCTGATTACGTTGATGTTGATTGACAGCAGCCTTCCAGCCCTGGCGGATAATGCATCCGCTCATAATATTGGTGCTTTACACTGAGTCGTTGAGCCACAACTATCAAAATCTGATCACGCGACTTCGCGACGGCGATGCTCGAGCCTTGGCTCGCGCCATCAGCACGGTAGAAAACCGACGTGACGGCTGGGCTGATTTGCTGAAAGCCCTCTTTCCTCAAACCGGGAAAGCGCGAATTTTAGGAGTGACTGGTGCGCCCGGAGCGGGGAAGAGCACTCTTGTGGATCAACTAGCCAAGCATTATCGCAAGGAGAATCGCAGTGTTGGCATTATCGCAGTTGATCCAACCAGCCCTTATTCCGGGGGAGCGATTCTGGGCGACCGTATTCGCATGCAGGATCACTTCGCCGATCCCGGCATCTACATCCGCAGTATGGCTACGCGTGGTGCGCTCGGAGGCTTGGCCCGAGCTACGGCGGATGTCTGCACGGTCCTCGATGCATCAGGTCGCGATCTGATCATGATCGAAACTGTAGGTGTCGGCCAGGACGAAATTGATGTGGTACGCCTGGCGGATGTCACGATTGTGATCCTCGTTCCCGGCATGGGCGATGACGTGCAAAGCATCAAGGCCGGCATTATGGAGATTGCTGACATTTTTGTAATTAACAAAAGTGATCGCGAAGGCGCTGAGCGAGTGCATCGCGAGATCCGTGCATTACAGGCGCTGGCGACACGCAACGACAAATGGACGCCGCCAATCGTCAATACGATTGCAAGTGAAGGCACGGGAACCGCGGAACTCGCGCGAGCGATTACCGATTACGAAGCTCATTTGCTGAAGGAAAATCTCGTTCTGCAGCACAAAGCGCACAATTGGGAGGAGCGTCTCATTGAAATGTTACGGGAGGCTCTACTTGAAAGGGCGCGACAACAACTCGCCGACGGCAACGTTGCGCGGTTTGCAGCAGAGGTTGCTGAACACAAACGTGATCCATATAGTCTGGTGGAGGAAATTGTAGGCAGAATAGGAAAGTAGAGTGCCGTCCCTCAGCGAGTGGGCGGGCATATTCATGTTCAAAATTGATCATCTCGGGATTGCAGTGAAATCGCTTACGGCTGCCAAGGGTATCTACGAAAAGCTTGGCTTGAATGCTTCCCAGGAGGAAGTCGTTGAGGGGGAACAGGTGCGCCTCGTGATGGTGCCCGTCGGCGAGAGCCGCCTGGAGTTGCTCGAACCCACATCCGACAGTTCGGCGATCGCGAAGTTCATTGCCAAACGAGGAGAAGGCCTGCACCATATCTCTTTGCGAGTTCCTGATTTGCCAGCGGCGCTGGACCGGCTAAAGAAAGACGGTGTTCGGCTGGTTTCTGATGAGATCAAAATTGGTGCAGGCGGTCATCGGTACGTCTTTGTACACCCTACGAGCGCGGGTGGCGTACTCCTGGAACTAGTGGAAGCAAACGACAAGGAGAAATGACTCCACTGGAAAGCCGCACGTTGATTCTGGCAGCCGATACCTCGGGCAAAAACGGCAGCATCGCGCTCGCCGAGTGCTCGCAAGAGAATTGCAAAATCATTGAGGTTGTTCCGCTGGCGGGCGGAACATTTTCTGCACAACTTGTTCCGCAGATCGCGAGTTTGCTCGCGAAGCATGGCCATACAAAGGCTAACATCGGCGCGTTTGCTGTAGCCTCTGGCCCGGGGTCGTTCACCGGAATGCGCGTGGGATTAGCAGCCATCAAGGCGCTCGCGGAAGTGCTGCAAGAGCCTATAGCAACTGTTTCTTTACTCGAAGTCCTCGCGTGCTCTGCTAACGTCCAAGGCAGACTCCTCGCCGCTCTTGACGCCGGTCGTAACGAGGTTTACGTAGGTGAATTCGACGTGCAGCATTCTGTAATCCGCTCCCAGGGTGAACGACTGATCAGCCGCGAGGAGTGCCTGCAATCGGGAAGCGATCGGACCCTAATCACTCCCGACGCGGCACTAGCTCAGAAGGCACGTGCGCTTGGTCTGAGAGTTGAAGAAGTACAAACTCCCCGAAGTGACCGCATCGCGCAGATCGGCTGGCGCAAGATTCAGGTCGGAGAGACGGTCTCACCGGAGGAACTGGACGCGAACTACATTCGCCGCTCCGATGCGGAAATCTTTGCGAAGAAGTAGCCAGCCCCTCCTCTTGTTGAGGTTACGTGCAAATCAGGTCTGCTATAGCCGCTGATATCCCGAGCATCATGACTCTGGAGCGGGAAACTGCGACAGCTTCGCATTGGTCAGCCGTACAATACGAATCACTTTTTTCCCAGAGTCCGCCGACCCGCCTCGCTCTTCTGATCGAAGAAGATGGTGTGGTGCAAGGTTTTCTGGTCGCTCGCGAAATCGAAAGCGAGTGGGAACTTGAGAACATCGCAGTAGCTCTTTCTGCACGACGTCGAGGATTCGGAAGGGAACTGCTGCAAACTCTTGTGAAGCATGCTCACGCACAGGAGGCCCGGGCAATTTTTCTGGAAGTTCGCAAATCCAACCTGGCCGCACGCTCGCTGTACGAATCGTGTGCTTTTCGCGAAATTGGTAGGCGCAAACGCTATTATCAAAACCCTGCTGAAGATGCAGTGACTTATCGTCTTAATTTCCAATAATTCTGCACCGCCATTGGTGCATTTCTATGCACGTTGCTGATTTGCAAGGACATTGTGCGTTAGCCCAGTCTGGAATTTCGCGTTGAAGCGGTTCAGGTCCTGTGGTAACGTCTAGCTGGTAACAACCCGGTCAGGAGGTCTGGTGGATGCTCACTGCCAAAGACCAGTTAGTCGCCAATCATGAGGAGTTTCGAAAATTGGCGATAGAACACACGCAGTACGAAAAACGCCTCGATTCACTTACCCAGAAACGCTTTCTCACAGACGACGAAAAGTTAGAAGAAGTTCGGTTAAAGAAGCTGAAACTCCGCCTGAAAGACCAGATGCAGAACATCGAACGGCAGTTCCAGCACCAGAACCAGGTCGCTTAATTTTTCATCCGTAGCAGCGGCTGGTTACCGCTTCGCAGTATTATTGCTAAATCAAGGGCGCGTATAAGCGCCCTTTTTTACGTTACTTAGCTGGGGCGCCTAGGTTTTTGTAGTGAACTATAATGAGTTAGCACTCCCCCATGGTTCGCGACGGCTACTACTACGGTGTGGTTTTTGTGGCGGCATCGCTCGTGATACTGTGGGTCGTCGGCCCTTTGTGGGCATGGCCACCGCTGCTGCTCGCGGCTTTTTTTCTATGGTTCTTCCGTGATCCCGAACGACAGATTCCTCAAACTGCGGGCGCGGTAGTTTCTCCTGCGGACGGTCTGGTCACGCAGGTTGGACAGATTGAGCAGGACGGGGTTGCGTGGCTGCGCATCAGTATTTTCCTAAACGTTTTTAACGTTCACGTGAATCGCTCTCCCATTGCCGGCGTGATCACGAATGTGAAATACCGCGAAGGTAAATTTCAGAACGCCATGGGAGCCGCGTGCGCAGATGAAAACGAGCAGAATATCGTCACAGTCGAAGGCGAAGGGCAAAGGCTCGTCTTTAAGCAGATTGCCGGACTGCTGGCGCGCAGAATCGTTTTCAGTAAGAGCGTGGGTGATCGAGTTGCGCGAGGCGAGCGCGTCGGGATGATCAAGTTCGGCTCGCGAACTGATGTGTTGATGAATCCTGCCGCCGCTCTTCAAGTGAAGGTCGGAGATCATGTGAAAGGCGGCTCAAGTGTGCTGGCATACTTGCATACCGAGTCTCAATTGGCGACAGTTGGATCGGCGCGAACGACCCAAGGAGTAACCTAAATGGACGAAGAATTTGCGCCCGTCCCCAAAAGACGACGAGACGACATACGGCCGAAGCGCTTGCGCAAAGGCATGTACATCTTGCCTTCCTTATTTACGACCGCTAACATCGCTTTAGGATATTATGCGATCCTGCAGGTCACGCACGGCACTCCGCAAGATCCCTCGCACTTCGATAATGCAGCGAAAGCAATAGGCTTTGCTGTTCTGTTTGACGGACTCGATGGCCGCATTGCGAGGATGACGCACACGGCCAGCGATTTCGGCCGGGAACTCGACTCTCTAGCGGACGTAATTACATTTGGAGTAGCGCCCGCTCTCCTGGCCTGGATGTGGGGATTTCGTCAACTCCCCAGTTTCCTTGGTTCCTCTGAGCTAACCGGAAAATTGATTCAGTTGGGGGCTGTTGCCAGCTTTCTTTTCCTAATTGCAGGAGCGAGCCGTCTGGCTCGATTCAACATTACCAGCAACCCGCAGCCTTCGAACCCAGGTCGACCGGGGAAGAAATACTTCGTTGGCATGCCGATTCCAGCCGGCGCAGGCGTGGTGGCAGCGGTCGTTCATTTTTCCGCTGGCGACCCCATCGGTTCGCTTTGGATTTGTGTCACCTGGATGTTGATCATCGTTGCCGATGCGTACCTTATGGTGAGCACCTGGCGTTTTTACAGCTTCAAAGACATCGACCTGCACGCGCGGCAGCCCTTCCGCTTGATTGTGCTATTCGGGCTACTATTCGCCGGCTTATGGTTTTTCTCACAGTGGCTGTTATTCCTGGTAGCACTGGCATACATGGCATCAGGGGTGGTTTGGCGACTGCAATGGATGTTCCGGCGCAAGCGAACGCCGCCGCCTCCGCCTTATAAAGAGGCATCCCAGATCTCATGAGTTCGAACGTAAAATCCCCGATGACGACTCAGCAAGACTTGGCGCGGAGCACCGGACTCTATCGCGTCGCTATTGTCGGTGCTGGCAGCCTCAAGGGCAAAGAGGTCGCGGAGATGTTGGAAGCGCGAAACTTTCCCTCAACCGATGTCAAATTGCTCGATGACGATGAGTCCTTGGGGCAACTCGAAGCCGTGCGCGACGAAGTCACATTCATCCAGAAAATCAGAGCCGAGGAATTTCGTAACGTGGATGTCACGTTCTTTGCTTCCGATCCTGACTGCACTCGCAAGACGTGGAAAATCGCGCGGGATTCCGGGAGCGCGATCGTAGATTTGTCATTTGCACTGGAGGACGAACCCGAGGCGGTCGTTCGTTCTCCATGGATCGAGCGCCAGTTAGGGCAGACAGCAGTTCGAGAATTGCAGCCGGGTCCGTCTGTCACTGCCCATCCTGCGGCGATCGCGCTTGCACTGCTCGTGTTGCGACTGCAGAAAATGGGGCCTGTAAACCGTCTGGCGAGCACGGTGTTCGAACCTGCTTCAGAACACGGCCAAAGAGGCATGGACGAGTTGCATCAACAGACGGTGAATCTTTTGTCTTTCCAGCAACTCCCGAAGAACATCTTCGATACGCAAGTCGCTTTCAATATGGTGTCGCGCTATGGCGAGCAATCGGTCCCTGCCCTTGCAACCGTTGAAAGCAGGATTTTAAAGCACTATCAGCGAATCGCTGGAAGCAACATCCCAATGCCTTCGCTCCTTGTTGTGCAGGCCCCGATCTTTCACGGCCATGCTTTTGCCATACATGTGGAACTGGATCGAGTCGCGGACGTAGAAACGGTATCGCATGCCCTGTCCGGCGAACATGTGAACATCACTCACGGGGCAGAGGACGCTCCCACAAATGTGAACGCAGCGGGCCAGGGCGACATCCAGCTTGCCGTGATGCCCGATGCCAGTCAGAAAAACGGGTTCTGGATCTGGGCGGCCGCAGACAATCTTCGGATTGCTGCATCGACCGGGGTGGAATGCGCGGAAACCATTATCGCTACCCGGCCACGAGGCACCATTCAATGATCCGTGTGGTGCGGGTGCTCTCCCCCGCGTTTCTTTCAATTCCGAGCCTGCTTGCCGGAATCCTCTTATCTTCGCTGTTTGGCTGTGGTTATCGCACGGCCGGACACACGACATCAATACCGCAGGATGTACGCACGATCGCAATTCCTGCTTTCGTCAATCAGACTCACACTTATAAAATCGAGCAGATGTTGACGGCCGCAGTCGTAAGAGAAATGGTTACGCGCACGAATTATCATGTGGTAAACGAGGCTGGTGATGCCGATGCAACTCTGCGTGGAACTGTGCTTTCGACTTACACCACGCCCCTGACCTACGATTCGACGACGGGACGTGCCGCTAGCGTACTGGTTGTGATCTCGATGAATGTCTCGCTGCAGGACAAGCACGGCAAAGTTCTCTATGAGAACCCGTCTTATTTATTTCGCGAACAATACGAGGTTTCTCGCGACCCAAACAGTTTTTTCGAAGAAGACACGCCTGCGTTCCAGCGGCTTTCTCGCGATTTTGCGCAGACACTCGTCTCCAACGTCCTGGAGGGGTTTTGATGCGCAGTTTCGCGCAAGCTGATCGCTTTGTCTCCGACGTTCAAGCCCGCAAGCTCCGTGCGGCCTATGTTTTCGTCGGGGATGAAGTCTTTTTTCGTAAGCGCTGTCGTGACGCCATTCTCGAACATCTGGTGCCGGCTGATCTTCGCGATTTCAGTTTGTTTGAATATGATCTCGCGGAAACGGACTTAGCCGAAGTCCTTGACCGGGCACGCACTCCTTCGCTGATGGCGCCTTTCCAGGTGTTCTTTATCCGAGGTGTCAAGAATTTGTTCGGCCGCGGATCGAATGAAGAGAAGCTTGCCGCCATTGAAGACTATTGCAAAGATCCGAACCCGGACGCGGTTCTCATCTTTGTGGCAGATCATATCAGCATTCCTGCGGATGCTCGCCGCATGGAACTCACCGATAAAGAACGCTATCAGCGTATCCGCGAGACCATGGGCGAATACTGCACCATGATCGAACTGGCCCGGGTGGAAGAAGGCGAGGCGGTCCGTTGGGTTGACGAATATTGCGCCACTCGCAGCGTGAAAATCGATGCCGATGCGGCACGTGAACTCGTAGATTCTCTCGGCGGCGACATGATGATGGTGTCGAATGAACTGGAGAAGTTAATGCTGTACGTGGGCGAGAAGAAACGCATCACGCTGGGCGATGTCGAAACCATGGTTTTAGGAGCCAAACAGCGTTCATTATTCGAGCTCACCGACGCGATATCGGCGAAGGATCGCGTTCGCGCCCTCGAGATGCTCGAAGCCATCCTGACGACTGGAGACGGCGACGAAGCTGCGATCGGCCATCTCTATATGTTGGCAAAAACATTCCGCCAAATGCTGGTCATTCTGGAGCGAAACGTTCGCGATCAGAGGATGCTATGGGCAGCCTTATGGCAGGGCTTCCGTGTCCCTCCGTTCGCCGCTGACGACATCATTCGCCAAGCTCGCCGATATAAATCCAAGCGCGAGTTAACCCGGGCAATTCGATTGGTCGCCAAAACCGATCTTGCGTTGCGTTCGAATCCGCCCAACAAGCGCCTTATTCTGGAAAAACTAATATTCGATCTGACTGCGGAGTCGAAGACAGAAGTTCCCGGATGGTCTCAAGAAGAATTGCCGGTCTAGCGCTGAGCTGAAAATGTCGTCATACGTTCTTGCGTGTAAACTCGCATGACGGCATGGTCATGTTGTATATCGATTCCTATCTCGCTCGCATTGCGTACAACGGCCCGAGAGCTCCCACTGCGGAAACTCTGCGCAGCTTGCATCGTGCGCATATGCTCACAGTTCCTTTCGAGAATCTGGATATCTCACGTAAACGAGAGATTATTTGCGATGAACACTCGATTCTCCGGAAGGTCGTCGAACAGAAACGGGGAGGCTTTTGCTACGAATTGAACGGGGCTTTCGCAGCCCTGCTGAGGGAACTCGGCTTTCGTGTAACAATGTTGTCCGCCCGTGTGGCGCGTCAGGATGGCGGGTTTGGGGCCGAATTTGATCATCTTACGCTGCGAGTGGATCTTGAAGAGCCTTGGCTGGCAGATGTCGGTTTCGGAGATTCATTCCAGGAGCCACTTCGACTGAAAGTTGATCTGGAGCAGCCACAAGGCTCCAGAAGATTTCGGTTGATTGAAGAGGGCGGAGTACGGTTCATGGAGATGGCCGAACCCGGTGCTGACTGGATCCGTCAGTATGCCTTCACTTTAGCCCCGCATTGCTTGCAGGATTTTTCGGCAATGTGCCGATATCACCAGACCTCGCCGCAATCCTCCTTCACACAAAATAAGATCTGCAGCCGAGCAACTCCCGACGGCCGGGTTACGTTGGCGGATAACAAGCTGATCATTACTAAAAAAGGAGAACGACAAGACTCAGTTCTCAGTGACGAAGATTGGAAGTCCGCACTGAAGAAGTACTTCGATATAGTGCTGTAAAGCTTGGCGGGGCTTGGTTCAGAATCGAATCGCGCGAGCTTTGAAAGGAATTTTGACTACGGCCTGAAGCGGCACTGGGCTGCCATTTCGCAGCGCCGGCAGAAACTGCCAGCGAAGAAGGGCCTCACGCGCCAATGCTTGTAATCGTTCATCGACATCATTCAACATCGTGATGTCCCTCACTGAGCCATCGCTGTGAATGACCGCCGACAATTCCACTGTGCCCTGCACATTCTCGCGCATGAGTTCCAGTGGATATCCGGGAGCTGCCGCCCGAGTAATAACTGGCGCAAGAAGGTCACCTTGCTTCTGCTCATCCCGTAGTTCTGAAAAGTGCATGACCAAGCTGCCGCCAGCCGAGTTAAGGTTAGGAAGGTTGATTGCCATGGCATAGGACTTGCGAGCACCAAAGATTTTTTTGTCACTTTCCGTTTCCTGGGCCGCCGACATCTCCACAGCCAAGGTCCTGGGCGGCATTGCTTTGGCCACTAAACTTGGGTCGCCCGCCGCATTCCGATCGAGTGTCGACTGCGTTCCGCTCACGGGGGCGGTAGCTTGGAGCTTGGGCTCTGCTCCTACCAACAATCCGCTCGGCACTCCATTCAGGTTCTTGCTAGATCTATCAAGCGTCGTTGCGATGCCGGTTTTCATCGTGTTTGCAGAAATCTCCGGAGCCCCGGAGCTGCCGGGCTTTCCTTGAAGAGTCGCTGCGAATGTGCCCCGCCGGTTTCCATTTGGGACTTCCACTGAAGCCGGAGGCGGTGTGGGATTCATACTCAATGCGATAAGACGCGCGTCTGTTCTTGAAGCATCGCCCGGCTGCACAGAAGGCGGAGGCGGCACAACCGAAGGTGAGCTGCCCAGAGATTGTCGAGAAAAAACTGCTGCGTGCTGTTCATCAACCGGCAATTCGGGAGCGGGGGCAATAACCTCGGCGTGACCGATATTCATGTCGCCTACTTTTCGCAACGAGGCTAATTCGATTCCGGGAGGAGGTTGGACCACCGCAGCCTGGGGAACATCGCCGGCATATCCCGTTCTCTCTCCTCTCACCTCAGGTGCGGGTGCCACAACTGATGCGGTCAAAATGGGTGCCTGCTTCACATCGGTTCTGCTGACCTCCGGTGCGGGCGCCACAACTGCTTGGGCCATTACCGGCAGCCGCAAGTTCGATGTTTGAGCTACTATCGGCACCACTGGAATTGTTGGTGCCGGTCGAGACCAGTTGACGACGTTGGGAAGGGCAACATCCTGGCTAAGTTTCAACGCTGGCGGAGTGACAATCGTTTGTTGCTGGTTGTCAGATTCTGCCGGAACAGAAATGATGTCCTGCGGCGCATAAACCGGGTCGCCTTTCTGGGGGACTGGCGCCGACGAACCACCTGTATCCAGCGGCGCCAAATACTCCGAAGCTGCATAACTGATTACGGCCGATTTGTCGAAGGGAGTCGGCTGTGACAAGCGCGGCCGTTGCGGCCAAATCTGCGCCGAACTCCAGAGTACGGCGACCGCAGCCGCATGAAAAATCAAAGACTCCGCAAATCTGACCCAGGGGATGTTAGCGCTGACAAAAACATCGTTCCAGAACGGCGCGGAAGAGCTTGGAGCTGTAGCGTTCCCTGGTCGCCGCACCAGCTCAATCAGATTTCCAGTAAATGTGCGGTACCAGGGCTCCCGCCAGACAAGGAACGCGGGCGGATCGAAAGCGGGTAGTCGCTCTTGTGCCGCGGATTGGCTGAAATCGTAGCCGGGTTTCACAAAATTTACACCGGGCCAGAGTGTCTCAATTATAAGGGCAGCAACAAATTTGTCGGTAATCATAGGTTTCTGCATCGCCGCATCCATGCTCTAATACCGAAATGAAGGTTTCCGCAACGTTGGTGTTGGTATTCTGTTGTTACCCAGTGTTGGCGCAGAGTGCGAATTCAACGGCATCAACCGACAACTACTCTGGCATGTACAGCTTTCTGCAGGAAGGTGAATTCGTACAGGTAACCGTCGAGGACGAAGGGCGTGTCACGGGGTTCATTTCCCGGTTTGGCGATGGAGAGAGCGACCGGGGCGCGTTTCTCGACCAGTTCTTCAAAGACGGCAAACTCGACGGCCAGAATCTTACGTTCGAAACCAAAATCGTTCACGGAGTGTTCTTTGCGTTCAGAGGAACCGCGGAACGTGGGCCTGGCAAGACTACCGATGACGAAGGCTACTATCTTTTAAAGGGAACTTTGACTGAGTCCCACACCGATGCCAACAAGAAGACCGATTCCAAATCGCGGCAAGTTGTGTTCAAGTCATTTCCCAAGAGCGTCGAATCGGCCCCTCCTCCCCGGGACTGAGCGCAGGTCCCGGATGTTAAAATAGCTAGATTACATGCCCCTCCAGAACTGTACTGTAGAGCCCGAAAACGAATCGAAAACATCCGCCAAGCCGGCCACTTCTGGGCCGAAAGTTGGGTTTGTCAGCTTGGGCTGTCCCAAGAACCTCGTGGACAGCGAGGTCATGATGGGCATGCTGCAGCAGGTTGGCGCTCAGTTGACTCCGAACGCGGAAGACGCCGATGTCATCGTCGTGAACACGTGCTCCTTTATCGAGACCGCCCAGCAGGAATCGGTCAATGCAATCTTGGAGATGGCGCGACACAAAGGCGATGGTCGTGCGCGAAAGTTAGTTGTGGCCGGTTGCCTGGTTGAGCGCTTCCGAGAGGAGATTCGCAAGAACATTCCCGAGGTTGATGCGGTCGTCGGCACCGGGGAATTGGAGAATATTAGTGCCGCAACTGGAATTGTCCCGGCGAGTGGGCCAGCTTCTCCTTTCCGCATTCTGACCTCCCGCCCTGAAGGCGATATTCGCGCGACCCAAGGCCGATTTTCACGGGAAGCGTGGGATGGAGCCATTTCGGACCTTCCCAATTACTTGTATGATGAGGCGACTCCGCGCGTGTTAACCACGCCCGGTTACACCGCTTATATCAAGATCGCAGAAGGGTGCGATCATCCCTGCAGTTTCTGCATCATTCCCCAAATCCGGGGCAAGTTCCGTTCCCGCAGGTTTGAATCTGTGATTGCTGAAGCAGAGAGGCTGGCGCGCTCGGGTGTACGTGAAATCACGCTGATCGGTCAGGATACCACCTGTTATGGGGAAGATTTCGGGCTGAAAGATGGGCTTGCTCTCTTGCTCGAGAAGCTGGCCAAAATCGAAGAATTGCGCTGGATTCGATTCCTTTACGCGTATCCGAATAAGATTACAGGTCGGCTGCTGCATACGATTGCTGCGCACGAGAAGATTTGTTCCTACATCGATGTCCCGCTGCAGCATGCTTCGGCCAGCGTGCTTAAACGCATGAAACGCGGGGGTGGCAGCGACGTGTTTCTGCGATCGATTGAGAAGATGCGGAAAACGATTCCGGACTTGATTCTGCGCACCGCGTTCATTGTCGGCTTTCCTGGCGAGACCGAAAGGGAATTCGAAGAACTGTCTGAATTTGTTCGGGCAGTCGAATTTGACTGGATGGGATGCTTTGGCTACTCGGACCAGGAAGGCGCAGGCGCATTTTCGCTAGAGGAGAAGCTTTCGCCTCGCGAAATTGAACGCCGCCGCAAGCACCTGATGCAAATTCAGCGGCGCATCAGTAAGCGCAAAAAGCAACTGCATGTTGGCCAGGCGTACGACTTTGTCTTGGAAGGTCCGTCAGAGGAAAGCGAGCTACTCCTGCAAGGTCGTACTCCGATGCATGCTCCGGAAATTGACGGCAAGGTCCTCATCAATGACATGCCCGAGGATCTCAAGCCCCGTCCCGGTGAGTTTTACCGCTGCGAAATCACGGAAGCACATGACTACGATCTGATCGCGAAGATCGTTCAATAGCTATGCCTCGCAAGCGAGTTTCAAAGCTGCAGTGTCCCACCTGCAAAAAGCTCGTCGAACGGAAGAACCCCGATTTCCCCTTCTGCAGCGAACGCTGCCGGCTGATCGACCTGGGCAAATGGGCCAGCGGCGAATATGTGATCTCCTCGCCGGTGCGGGATGTGTCAGACTCCGTACCGGGTGCTCCTCCGAGGCGTTCCGATGAAGAGTGACTTACGCGTCACCAAACGTGAAACTGACATTCCGTCGCCTGCCGCCCCGCCCTGGGCGACGGTAATTGCAACGTTCTTCGGTATCGGCCGCCTGAGGCCCGGGCCGGGCACTTGGGGTTCACTCGCGACGGCTCTCGTATGGTGGGCACTCAGCCGTATCATCCCACCCCACATGCAGCTTCTGGCGTGTGGAGTTTTGGCATTGCTGGTGATTGTGGTAGGAATTCCTGCGTCCACTCGCGTGGCTCGCGCGGCAGGACTCGAAGATCCACAGTTTGTGGTCATCGATGAAGTCGCTGGCCAGTTGATCACACTGCTGGCCGTCCCCGTCTCGTGGAAATCCCTACTGCTGGGCTTTATACTTTTTCGTGGGTTTGATATGACGAAGCCGCCTCCGGCGCGTCAATTGGAGCAACTTCCGGGTGGACTGGGCATCGTAATGGATGATGTTGCTGCGGGGCTCTATGCATTGCTGATCATGCAAGTATCGCTGCATTTTGGTTTCTTGCCACGATAGTGGAAGATAAGCAGGACAGGGAATTCATCGGATGGGAATTTCTGACCGGTTACTCGGCCGGAAAAACGTAAACGGAAAGCCGCACATACTGGCAATCCAGCCTTCGGCCGCGTTGCCGGGCGGTGATGTGCGCATAACCGGCACCGACCTTCGGCCGTCCGACCTTCGACGTCCACGCGTGCGTTTTGGCGAAGTTGAAGGGTCGGTGATCATCAGTTCGGACCAGTTTCTAGTTGCTCGAGTACCTTTTGGAGCGGCATCGGGATCCGTCGTTGTCTCTACTAACGGCCATAGCAGTAATCCCCATCAAATCAAGGTAGCCGTTCCTATCGCTGAGAACTTGCACCCCGTCACGAATCCCGCCCTCGATGCAGAGGGCAACATTTTTGTTACATTCTCCGGCAGTCGAGGCCAGAAAGTTCCAGTCTCCATCTTCAAAATCGATACCAACTACAACGTAAAGCCTTTTCTCTCTGATTTGATGAACGCGACCTCGATCGCTTTCGACCGAAACGGTCAAATGTATGTTTCCTCGCGCATGGAGGGGACGGTTTATCGAGTCGCGCCCAACGGAACCATGTCGTCCTACGCTGAAGGCATGGGAGTTGCGACTGGTATCGCCTTTGATCGTGCCGGCAATCTCTATGTGGGTGACCGTAGCGGAACTGTTTTCAAGATCGCGCCCGATCGCCAAATTTTTGTCTTTGCCACACTGGAGCCCAGTGTTTCCGCCTATCACCTTGCCTTTGGTCCGCGTGGGGATTTGTTTGTGACTGGGCCAACCACGTCAAGCTTCGATGCTGTATACAAAGTCGATCCGCAGGGAAACGTTTCCACCTTCTATCGGGGCTTGGGTCGGCCGCAGGGATTAGCGTTTGATCAAGAAGGAAATCTCTACGTCGCCGCGTCTCTTGCAGGCAAGCGCGGCATCGTGAAAATCACGCCCTCGGCTGAAGCCAGCCTGGACGTTGCAGGTTCTGGCTTGGTTGGGCTAGCGTTTGCTCCGGGCCGCTCCGCCGTCCTGGCTACGACGAGTGCTGTACATCATCTGGCGTGGAACCTGCAAGGCGCTCCGTTAGTCGATTTCCCGGTTTGATGCCGATCCTTGCTCCTGATTTCGATCAGGCAATCATTTACACTCGTAGCCGATGAAGGCCGAGATCATCGCCATTGGCTCGGAACTACTCACTCCCTATCGCCAGGACACGAATTCGCTTTATCTCACCGAGAAACTAAATCAGCTTGGGGTTGAGGTTATCTTCAAGACCATCGTTGGCGATTGCAAGAATGACTTGGTGCAGGCCGCTTCGCAGACGCTGTCTCGCGCCGACATCATCATCTTTACGGGCGGACTTGGCCCGACAGAGGATGATCTTACACGCGAAGCTGTCGCGGAAGCTTTGGGTCTGGAGCTTCGTCGAGATCCCGAGATTTTGGCGAAGATTGAGCAACGCTTCGCCACGCATGGTTGGAAAATGGCTGCAAATAACGCCAAGCAGGCGGACATTCTGGCGCAGGCGACTGTGCTGCCCAATGCAAATGGCACCGCGCCCGGGCAGTGGATCAGCGGCAAATATGATGGTCATGAGAAAATGATTATGCTGCTGCCGGGGCCGCCGCATGAATTGAAGGCGTTGTTCGAAGAGCAGTGCATCCCGCGATTACGTGCGAAACTGCCTCCTTCATTCATTGCGACCCGCGAATTAAAGATCACTGGGCTTGGTGAGTCGCAGTGCGACGCACGAGTGGCGCCCATCTACAAGCAATTCACCGACATTGATACAACGATTTTGGCCGGAGCCGGCGAAATTCAGTTGCACCTAAAAAGCCGGGCGACTTCTCTCGAGGCTGCACAAACAAGGGTCGATGAGCTCGTCGCGAAACTGGAAGAGGAGCTCGGCGATTTTGTTTTTTCAGATAACGGCGATTCCATGGAGCAGATCGTCGGTTATTACCTGCAGATGCGCAACGCAACGTTGGCAGTAGCCGAATCCTGCACCGGAGGCTTGCTGGCGCAGCGAATTACTTCGGTTAGCGGCAGCTCGCGATATTTTCTCGGTGGCGCGGTGGTCTACTCCAATCAATTGAAAACCTCCGTCGCTGGAGTTCCGCCACCCTTGATCCAGGAACATGGCGCTGTGAGCCGGGAGGTCGCCACGGCGCTGGCCGAGGGAATCCGCGAGCGCTGTGGGTCTACATTTGGTTTGGGCGTGACAGGAGTTGCTGGCCCGACCGGTGGAACAGAACAGAAACCCGTCGGGTTAGTGTTCCATGGATTGGCGACAGAGAAAGGAACGGAAGTCATTGAGCGAAGGTTCCCGGGCGACCGCAAACGCATTCGCTGGTTTGCCACCCAACAGGCGCTAGATATGGTCAGAAGGAAGCTGATGTAGATGCGCATCTTTGTTGCTCTGGACATCGACGATATAATTCGCGGTCGCATTCAGCGATTCATGGATGGCGTCCGGGGTTTCGCCCCTGATGCGCGCTGGGTCCGGCCAGAATCTCTGCATGTCACGCTCAAATTTATCGGGGAAAAGCCAGAGCCGGCTGTTAAGCAGATCAAGGGATCGCTCGCCAACGTGCAATGCAATGCATTTGACCTCCAGTTTGGCGGGTATGGGTTTTTCCCGACGGCGAAAGCTGCACGTGTATTTTGGGTGGGCATTCAGTCCGGACCACAGCTTGGAGAGCTGGCGAAAAAGATTGACGAAGCCGTGGCTAGTGTCGGGGTTCCACGCGAAGACCATGATTTTAGCCCTCATTTAACCTTGGCGAGAGGAGGCGGGCACTCCGGCGCTCCGGGCTGGCACAAAGGTGACGGCGCCAATAAAAATTTCCGTTTGTTACAAGAAAAATTGACCCAGATGCCGGCTTCTGAGTTCGGTGGCATGAGAGCGCGGGAGTGTTTTCTGTTTGAAAGTAAACTGATGCGAGGTGGTTCAAAATATACCAAGATTGCAAGCTTCACTTTGGGTTAGCGCCGGAGATCATTCACTAGGCACGAAACGCGACAATCATGAACGTTCCAATCATCATCGTAATAAGCTACGTATTGGGATCGATCCCTTTCGGCTACCTCCTCATTCGCATTTTCCGCGGTCAGGACATCAGGCAGAGTGGAAGCGGCAACATTGGGGCGACTAATGTTTCTCGCACCTCACCAATCTTAGGCGCCGTTACATTGCTGCTCGACGCGTTAAAGGGAATTGCCGCCGTGTTGATAACGCGGGCTTTCTTTCCTTCCCATTCGGGGCTGATGGGACTCGCGGCCTTCATGGCGGTTGCTGGGCACGTTTTCCCCGTCTGGTTGCGTTTTCGCGGTGGTAAAGGTGTGGCCACGGGATTAGGTTCCTTTCTTGTTCTTGTGCCCAAGGTTGTTCTCATCATGATCGGAGTTTTTCTTGCTATTTTTCTGATGTTTCGCTACATCTCGCTTGCATCAATTCTGACGGTCGCTCTATTTCCTCTAATCGCCTGGCTCATAAACCCGTCGGCGCAGGCCTTTCCGCTCTTTGTGTTTATGTCGGCGGCGTCGATCCTGATTGTTCTTAAGCATCACGCCAACATTGCCCGTCTGCTCGCCGGCACTGAGCCAAAATTTCAGAGGAGGCACGGATGAGTCAGATCGCGGTGATCGGGGCGGGAGCGTGGGGTACGGCATTATCGATCGCGCTTGGTCGAAATTCGCAACACCGCGTTTGCTTGTGGGCACACGAAAAGGAGGTACGAGACTCCATCTCCGCGAAGCGCATAAATGAACCTTTTCTTCCAGGGCAAATGATCCCGGAGAACGTTTCTGCAACCGACGACCTGAAAGACGCATTGAACGCCGCGGAGATAGTCGTGAGCGTCATGCCCTCGCAGCATTGCCGGCGGGTTTTTGAGAACATGCATCCGTACTTAAGGCCGGAGATGTTGTTTGTCAGTGCGACCAAAGGATTGGAAGAAGGAACTTTGTCGCGAATGACGGAAGTGATTTGCTCAATCCTCAAGCCGAAGCGTTTTCCCCCGCGTATTGGTGCGCTAAGTGGCCCGAGTTTCGCGAAGGAGGTCGCGCGCGGCGATCCTACGGCAATTACGATCGCCTCTGCTGACTTCGACTTGGCAGAGACGGTTCAGCGTGAGTTCAGTGATCCCCATTTCCGTGTTTATACGAATTCTGATGTTGTCGGCGTTGAACTTGGAGGAGCGCTGAAGAACATCGTTGCCATCGCCGCCGGGATTTGCGATGGCCTCGGCCTCGGTTACAACTCCGTGGCTGCGCTGATCACACGCGGGCTTGCTGAAATTACACGTCTGGTGGTTGCCTGTGGTGGGCGCCAGGAAACGATGGCAGGTCTGGCGGGGTTGGGAGATCTTGTCCTGACCTGCACTGGCGGACTCTCAAGGAATCGAAGTGTTGGCGTGGAACTTGGACGCGGTCGCAAACTACCGGAGATCATTTCTTCTATGCACGGGATGGTGGCTGAAGGTGTGTTCACCACCCACGCAGCCGTCGAACTCGCGCGCGCTCACAACGTCGAAATGCCAATCACCGAGCAAATGGATGCAATTTTGCATCAAGGCAAACCTCCTCGCAATGCGATTCAGGAACTCATGACGCGCAGCGGTAAAAGTGAAACTGGCCTGTACGAGGTGGTGTCCTGATGCCTTTGAATGTTCAGCGTGAACCAGCCTTCAAGAATTCCACGGCACAGCTCGCGCGTCGACTCGAAGAGAATCGTAACGGTAAAGCAGTTGGCATCTACTCGGTGTGCTCTGCTAACCGCTTTGTCTTGCAGGCAAGCATGCTGCAGGCCCGCGAAGATAGAAGCGTCCTGCTAATCGAATCCACCTCCAACCAGGTGAACCAATTCGGTGGATACACGGGCCAAACTCCCACGGATTTCATCTCGTTTGTTCAAAGAATCGCCGCTGAGATGAAATTTCCCTGGGAACAAATCGTCATTGGTGGCGATCATCTGGGCCCGCACGTGTGGCGCAGAGAGCAAGCCTCAGCAGCGATGCACAAAGCCTGCGAACTCGTACGCGCGTGTGTTCTTTCCGGCTACACAAAGATTCATCTCGACGCCAGCATGCGTCTTGCCGCTGATTGCGGAGAGCCATCCAGCCCGCTTTCCGATGAGGTCATCAGCGAGCGTGCAGCGGATTTGTGTCAGGCTGCGGAAACTGCATACAACGAACTTCAAATTGGGGCGCCGGCTCCCGTCTATGTGATCGGCACCGAAGTTCCTGTTCCCGGCGGAGAACTGGCCAACGGACAGGCGCCTGCAACCACTCGCCCGGAAGATGCGTCCCGAAGCATTGAACTTGCCAAACTGGCGTTCCAGCGGCGCGGCCTCGAAGCGGCATGGGAACGTGTGATCGCTCTGGTGGTTCAGCCTGGAGTGGAATTCGGCGACGCCGTCGTCTTTCCCTATGTGCCAGAAAAGGCGCAAGCGTTGGCGCAGTTTGTCGAAACTGGTTGTCACGGCGTTTATGAGGCGCATTCGACTGACTACCAATCGGGAACAGCTTTGCGGCAAATGGTTCGCGACCACTTTGCGATCTTGAAAGTCGGACCCTGGCTAACGTTTGCATTTCGAGAAGCGGTGTTCGCGCTTGCAGCAATTGAAGAGGAGTGGCTGGGCAGCCGAAAGGGCATTGTGACCTCTCGGGTCAAGGAAGCCCTGGAGCAAGCCATGCTCGCCAATCCCGAATACTGGAAGAGCTACTATCACGGCGATGATGCAGAGCTGCGGTTGGCGCGCCGCTACAGTCTGAGCGATCGCTGCCGATATTATTGGCCGCAACCCGAAGTTGCTGAAGCGCTCGAACGCCTACTTGCAAACTTACGAACTCATTCAGTGCCGCATGCTCTCCTCAGCCAATTTTTGCACGATCAGCTCGAGAAGGTTCAGGCGGGAGCAATCGCGAATGATCCCGTTGCACTGATCCATGAAAAGATTCGAGACGTACTGAGGCAATACGCCTACGCTTCTGGAATGCGCGCCGGCCAAGTCTAAGCTGTCCTGGGTCGTGACCCTTATCACTGATAACTCACGAACCAATCGCTATGTTGGTAGCAGGGACATTCCATGCTCGATGCTGCTGCCATCGAGACCAGTCTCAGCCAACTGCATCCTGACCAGTTGCGGGCTGCTCTTCAGAGATTCCTTCCGCAAAACTCTTCTGCTGCGCAGCGAGTTAGCACGACAGAAGCCCTGTTACAGAGTCCAGCCGGAAGATCGCTGCGCGAAGCGATGGCAAAGTGGGTTGTTGACGAAATCGTTCCTATCGATGCCCTGGTTCCGGAATCCTATATTAAGTGGCGCTCGCCAGTGCGGGATTGCATGGTTTTTGTTATCTCTCGTATCTCTCCCGCTCGCCTCGCGCCAAAGCTGGTTGAGCAGTTGGACCTGCCGCCAAGAACAACGCCTGAAACTCGTCTATTGAGACTGATTGCCGAGGTGCCTGGCCTCCAGAAACTCGGGCAGGTCATCGCCCGCAATCAGCATCTGCGCCCTGCATTGCGAAATGCGCTTGCGCGGCTTGAGAACGGAATTCGCGATGTGAAGCCCGAAGAGATCCGCGCCATCATCGAGAAAGATGTAGGTTCTCGCCTTCAAAGATATTCGGTGAAGATCTCGCGTGGCATTTTGTCCGAAGCCAGCGTCAGTGCAGTGGTGCGATTTACCTGGAAGAATCCTGACACAGGGGCACGCGAGCGCGGGGTGTTCAAAGTACTAAAGCCGCATATACCTCAATACTTCGCCGAGGATATGGACTATTTGCAAGGTCTGGCTCATTATTTTGGCGATCGCCACCACACCTATGGTTTTCCCGCAGATCTGATCCCTGATACGTTCAAGAAAGTTCGCCGTTTGTTGCAGCACGAGGTCAACTTCAAACGTGAACAGAAAACGTTGGTAGAAGCGTGGGATCTCTATCGTCGGATTCCCAATGTCCGGGTGCCGACACTGGTCCGACCACTCTGTACAGCCCGCATCACCGCACTTACAGAAGAGTCCGGCCAAAAAGTTACGAGCGCTGCTGCGCGTGTATCCGCGTCGGCGCGCACAGGAATTGCAGAACAGCTAGTGGAAGCCCTCGTCGCCGTCCCGCTGTTCTCATCACGAGAGAGCGCGATTTTCCACGGTGATCCGCATGCCGGCAACCTGCTTTACGACACTCACAGTGGCGAATTAACGATTATTGATTGGGCGCTGAGAGAGCGATTAAGCCGCGATGAGCGGCGGCATCTTGCGCTCCTGTTCCTGATGCTGAGTTTGCGAGATCACCTCGGAGCGAGCGAAGAAGTGTTGGCCCTGAGCCAATACCCAATTAGAACGAATTCGCGGCGAGCCCAAAAAGTGCGAGAGCTTGTGACTTCGTTTATCGCAGACCTGCCTTCGAATCACACCCCTGGAGGTGTGGACGCCATGAAGTTGCTGGAGCGAGTTGCTGTTGCAGGTGTCAAGTTCCCGGCACCACTGATCATGTTGTCGAAGGTGATGTTCACGCTGGACGGGCTTCTGGCCGACATTTGCGGTGCAAACACCGGAATGTCCTTCGCTCTGGCACGACAAGTCGCACGACATTGGCTGACGAACCGCTCGGCATTTCGCTCACCGCTGCAGGGCGGTGACTGGGTCACACTGCAATGCAGTGCGCTTCTTTATCCCAGCAGTATGTGGTTACGATGGGAGAAAGCTCTGCTCAATCGCTTCCTGCCACCACAGCTGCTTGCAGCAGCGACGACATGTTGACGATTTCACCCACTGGAGGGTCGGCGACCAGTGTTCTAACGAACTTCTCGTCTGCTTGCCAGAATCCCCTGAGAGTCCGCTGGCAAGGATCTTGAACCCGCAGTGAATGCCAGAGACGAACCCCCGCTTTTGCCTCGGTCAAGGATCTATTATTGTCAATGGAGATCACAACCGACCGGGTATCCGCCGTGAGGCCCACACGCAGGGCTTTCAGTGCGCTTTCTTTCGCGCTCCACAGCAAGGTGGCAAGCAAACCTGAATCACCGTCTCGTATGAATTCCTGTTCGGTTTCCGTGAAGTAGTCGCGGATGAAAGCAGCGCTGTGGGGTTCGATTGCCTCCAGGTCGCAACCAAGGGCTATTCGATCTAGTGCCAGCGCACAAGCCGCCAAGCCCTCGCGATGCGTCAACGAGATTGTAGTGGTGACTGGAACATCATCCACGAATACCGCAGGTGCCCCTGAGGCAGTAGCCAAGATTTCGATTCTGGCAAGAGAGGCGGAATCATTGCCGAATCCCCAGACGATTGCGACGGCATTTTTGGCGGCCCAACGCCCAAGACGCCAGTCGGTTCGGCGCTTCAGAATACGCATGTCGCTCAGCCGATCGAGTTCTCGATCGCCGAGCCAGTTGTTTGCCAACGGTACATCTATGGCCGTTTGCTCGAGCCAATAGATTTCCATCACCGAACACTCCTCATGCCGCTGCTTCCGCAACCACCATCGTGCTCTCTTCGGGTGCCTCCACCTTCCTGATGCCCCGCTCCACCGCCTGAATCAAATAGGGTCGCAACTCAGCGGCCGGGATGATCCGATTCAATGCACCTACTGCCAGTGCCCGCTGTACGCTGTGAACCCGATCAAACTCGGCGGCTGTTTCGCCTAGCTTCTCCGAATGCACCAGCTTGAACAGTTCTTCCCATTGAGCATGCAGGCGGCCTTTCGCAGCGCCATCCGCCTTCGCAATCTCTTCACTGAGTTGCAGGAGCCGCGGGTCTTTTCGGGCTTTAGCTTCAACCTCGCCGGCAAAAACCACTGCCGCGGCGGGCGCGCCGCCAATCACGGAGGCGTAGGTTCCCTCGAGAGCCGCGACCTCGAGGTTCTCATTCAGGGCTCGGGAGAAAACCACATACGCGCCTCCGTGATAGCGGGAAATGACGCAAAACACGATCGGGCCTTTGAAGTTCACCACGGCACGCCCAATCTCCGCACCGTACTCCAGTTGTAAGCGACGCATCGACTCCGGCGAGCCGTCAAAGCCTGAGAGATTCGCCAGAATGACAAGCGGCCGGTTATTACTTGCGGCATTGATCGCCCGGGCTGCCTTTTTGCTCGACTGTGGGAATAGCGTGCCGGCACACCATTGATCGGGTCCATCCGCTGGCACAAAGCCTAATCGCGGAACGGGCTTCGACTCAATTCCGAGGAGGCAAACAGGATAGCCACCGAGATGCGCGTCCCAAACCACTACCGTCTCCGCCGCTCGCATGCCCGCCCAGCGTTCCAGTGGTTCATGGTCCTGGTCAGTAACCCCCATCATGACCTTTCGGATTTCGAACGACTTCTTCCGTCCCGGGTTGGTTTCATCCGAGAATATATCGCCAATGCATGCGAACCTCTCTTCTCCCTGGTCGCCGTGAGGATAAGTTCGCACATCTCGATCAAGAGGATCAGCGGTCACCGCTCGCCTTGGGAATCGTTCTCCAGGTGCTACGTACGTGTGCTCATAATGCTGGAAGAGAATCTGGCAGGCTTCATCGATATCTCGTGCGAAATATTGTGCCTGACCGTTCACCCCCATGATGCGGTCGTAGCCACCGATGCCTTGATTGTCTTCAGCTGAAATCCCGCCTGAGTAATCGAGCGCGCGTTTGCCCGTAAGCACCATGGCCGCTCGTGGGGTCATAACCAGAATGCCGCGCGTGTGCATCAGCATAGTGGCTTCGGCATTCCAATAGGGTTGTGCTCCCACGTTGATACCGTCAATGAGCAGGTTCACCTCTCCGCCAGCCTGCGTGAACTGAACGAGTCGCCGCAAAACCCGAGCAATCCAGTCCATGTTTTCGACGCCACTTTGCATCGAGATTTTTGCGCCGGCAGAGAGCGCGAACCACTCCAGGGGCACTCCTTTCGCATCGGCAAGATCAAGCGCTGCGATGATGCGGCGGCACTCCGCTTCCGCAAGCGCTCCCAGGTCCTTGCTCGGATCACCGAGCAAAATCACCCGTGTCATGCCTTCTGGATAACGGCTGGTGTAGTTCCGGATTACTCCGACAATGATGTTGGCCTTGTTTTGCCCATGAGGACGATCCACAGGCACTAAGGCACCGTTGGTGTCCAGGTCATGCTCGATGAAGTCACCGGTTGGAAACTCGGCGTGAGCATCATATTGTGGTGGCGTCAACATCTTGACGATCTCGTAAGGATAGATAAGACCTCGCTGGCGCATGCGAACTACCTTCTGCTCGTAGTCGCTCATCGGCTTAATCGGCAACTGCTGGGTTGCTCGCCGGAAGGTGATCAAAGTGCCGTTGCCCCCTGGGTTTGATACGCGCAGCACCATATCGCGCAATTCTCCCGTTGCAGAATTCGGGATACGCGCCCGTACCACGACCTGCTCAAGGCCAAGTCCGCTGGCAGCAGGTGAGAGCCGATGCACGATGTCCTTTAATTCACGGGACGTCAGTCTCAGCGGTTCCCAGACGTAAAGTAAAATGCGGTTCCAATGCAGACGTTTCTGAGGTTCGCGTCGGGACTGAAACAGACGGATGCCCGCTAGAACCTCCATGAGCATGCGCTCGAGATGGGGCAGCGCTACAATGCGCCCTTTTGTATCGCGCACCGGGGTTACGTCGCGAACTTCCGCACATCCAAAGAGCCGCTCGTCTTTCGGATTGTCGCGAGCTACCCCGTGGATGAGATAAACATCCTCGGCCGTCGGCAGGCGATCGATGTTGAAGTTGCTTAAGCGCCAGAGATGCAGCCGTTTTGCCATCATCGGATGCAAGCCGCGGAACAGTTCCTCTTCACGGTACCCGTCCGATCGCGGACGGTACGTGAAGTATTGAATGTGGCTTTTGCTGTCTCCCGGATTGCCGACAGCGACCACGATCCGGCGAATGGAACGCAAGAAATGCGTCTCGTTGATCAGTCTGCAGACTTCTTCCTGAACCCGGGCCACATCAGTCGGTGCTTCCAGATGCCAAGCGTAAACATCAATCACAACATCTTCTTCGCTACTAACATCCTGGAGTGCACTAGAAATATTTTGTAATGTTTCGCGTAGGTTTTCATAATCGCAGTGTGTCGCGAAAATATGGATGCGCTTTCCTTCGTAGTCATACTCAGCGGTTACACAGGATTGATCACCAAATGGGACGGTGTGGAAATTCACCAAGGTTCTTATTCGATAGAACCGCAGTGTCAGTGCCTCCAACATCAGGTTGCGCATGTTAGCGGCTGCCTCGCCGAATCGACTTGCAAAAATTGACGCCAACGGTTGCGGGCAGTCGATTAGTGCGCGAACTCTCTCATGGCGATCCACCGGATTGGCGTTGGCGGATAAATACGCGAGGTGTCCTTCGAGTTGTGCATAGACTTGCTTGCGCGCTTTTTCAAATAGTGGCTGGTCAAAGTAGCGATAACGTACCTCCCGTGCCAGGTCATGCAAGGCGGGGAACACTCCCATGCTGATCGAAATGACCCGATCTAAAAGCACGCGGAAGGAATCGCTGGTTTGACCTCTGAGTTCATGAACGTGTTTCAGTCGTGATTCCAGTACTCTGAATACCAGTGCAATTTGCTGGTTAACTCTCTGGTGAGATTTGTAGATCCATAGCAGGCTCTGTTCCAGTTGGGCAGAGCGATCGAGCGATTGCACACCGTAGTACGCCAATACTCGCCGCAAGGCACTCACGAATGTTTTAGGCAGTCCGTCGCCACCCCTCTCGATCATTCGCAAGTAAGAGAACATGTTGTTCTCAGCGCTGGGTTCTTCACCGCCGTTATGATGATCTACTTCGGGTTCGCGATGGAACAGCGAACGGATACTGACAAAGACATCGATGATTTCGTCTTCTTCCTGAATCCGTTCGCGACTGGGAAGGGAATCGCTCCTGTCCTTTTCGGCAATTGGCCCGGTATTCTGCATTAGCTCGACGTCGAAACCAAGCATCAACCGGCGAAGCTCACACAATTGGGATTGAGAGGAAACGGCGCAACCGGCGGGGGTGCTTAGCTTTGCGAAGTCGATCCGCTCTTCAGGCACATGCGGATCCTCTTGCAAACTCGCATCAATTTGCACCAGAGGGGCACCCGTGTCCACCTGCACGTTCGGGATAACCCAAACTTGTCGCACTTTGCCGGCAAAAGGCGCTACGACTTGCATTTCCATTTTCATAGCTTCGAGCACCGCAAGACGATCTCCGGCTGAGACCATATCTCCGGGTTTCACTTCGATACTGACTACCACGGCGGGTGCCGGGGAGTGAACGACGCCACCATCATCGCGCTCGACAGCATGCGAAACGCCATCTACCTCAATCCGATAGCTCAGGCCTTCAACCACGGAGATGATCTGATAGCGTCGTTCCGCGATGGTCAGCCAATACTCGAACTCACCGAGACGATCAAGATGCGCATTGACGCAACATCCATTCAGCCAAACCCGGTATTCATTCGGCCCTATACGGCAAACCTTCGGAGCATAGGACTGTCCTCGCGAACGTAAATCGACTTTGCGACCAATATCGCTGTGCACCTGGGGTCGACCCCGCAACGCTGATGTATAGAACTGACTCTGCTCAACCGTGAGCTGCGCCTCATACGATTCAATGGCCGCTTGTACAATCGCTACATCTGCGTATTGCTGCGAAACGTGATCTCCCTTTGCAGCGAGATGGTCCAGCCAGCAAACGTGTGTTTCTCCTTTTTGCACTTCGTCACGAGCCAGCAATTGCAATAGAAACGACTTATTACTACACCCGCTTTTGATTACGACAACGCTCTCGCGTAATGCTCTTTGGAGCCGGGCGAGTGCTTCTTTTCGGTTGCGCCCATAGGCGATGATCTTTGCGATCATCGAGTCAAAATCCGCCGGAATGTTGTCGCCTTCAGCAACTCCCGTGTCCACTCGTACGCCGGGTCCGGTTACGACCCTGAACCGTTCCAACAGTCCTGGTGCTGGGGCAAACTGATTACACGGGTCTTCTGCGTTCAATCGCACCTCGATCGCATGTCCTACCGTAGCCGGCGGGCCTGCACCACTTAAGCGCCCGCCACGAGCAACTTCAATTTGCAGTTTTACGAGATCGATGCCCGTGGTGCATTCCGTGACTGGATGTTCCACCTGCAACCGGGTGTTGACTTCCATGAATGAAAAGCGCTCAAACTCCGGCTGGTAGAGGAATTCCACCGTCCCGGCACTCGTGTATCCCGCGGCGAGTGCGAGACGCATTGCAGCTTGGCGGACTGCAAAATCCTGCTCCGGTGACAGCGCAGGCGACGGCGCTTCCTCGAGAATCTTCTGCTGGCGGCGTTGAATAGTACAGTCTCGTACTCCGACCGGCCAAACCGTGCCGTAATCGTCGCCTATGATCTGCACCTCTATATGCCGCGCACCACAGAGGAGTTGTTCCATAAACACCGTGGGGTCCCCAAATGCCTTGAAGGCCTCATTGCGTGCACTGTCGAATGCCTGCGGGAGTTGGTTCGCTGACCGCACAATCCGAATGCCGTGGCCACCGCCTCCTGCGCTGGCCTTGATGAAAAGCGGATAACCGAGACGTCCTGCATGGTCATACGCGGCATCGAGCGTCTCGACGGCACGTCCACTCCACGGCGCGACCGGCAAACGTGCGTGTTCCGCTAATCGCTTGGCGGCGATCTTGTCCCCCAGTTTGCGCATTACATCGCCCGTCGGGCCGATAAAAACAATTCCAAGCTCACTGCACAAATCAGCAAAGGCGGCATGCTCGGCAACAAAACCCCAGCCCACCCAAACCGCGTCTGCCCGAGTCGCCGCCAACCTGCGTTCTAGTCGCCCGTAGTCGACGTAACTGCACTTGGATTGTCGCGTATCGGGATCAACTACGTGCGCAGGCCCGAGAGATACGGCTTCATCGGCCTCACGAACGAACATGGCGCGTCGATCAGGTTCAGTGAACAGGGCGATGGTTCGCAATGACGTTCCGTGTTCTTGATTGAACTCCCGGATTGCATGGATGAAGCGCATTGCAGGTTCACCGCGATTGACGATCGCTACGCGCTGGAAATCTCTTTCCATAAGGCACCTGGTTTCTATTCGTTATTCAGAACTACGCCGCAATCGCGGCTTCCGCGGTCATGAGCGTTTCGAGATGTTTCAGTCGTTCGGGACTGATCGCGTCCGGAACTTCCACTGTGCGGTAGCCGCGGAGCGACAGATAGCATTTGCCAGCCAAATCCATGACGTGGGCATCAAAGCTGCGGCTTGAAGGATCCGGAGTAACGATTGCATACATGTGCGATTGTTTCGGATCAGGTTCGTCGGCGAGCAACGATACCGAATCAATGTGCAGCGGCAGTCCCATCCGGCCTTTAAGGCCCATTTCCCAAAGCCCCGCAGTCTGGAAGCAGAGTTCAATCAAACGCGGGGCAATGATTGTCTTCAGCTCTTGCGGCTCGTGATTATTACGCAGGTTCTTCGCCATCAAACCAATGACTCGCGCTCCGTCCCACCATGCCTTCTCAATCACCTGGTATGCCGGGCCATGGAAATACAGACGATAAATCTCGTCTGCGTCAATGACAGCCCCATTGGGTCCGTCGAAGGGGATAGTCGAGACTGCCTTAAGTGGTTCTTTGGTTAGCTTCACTCGCCCGGTGAAATGGGTGGTGACCAGCGGCTCAGTTTGGTTGGCGAGGGAGCGATGCCCAACCAGGCAACAATCGGCCCATAGTTGCTCGCTTGATCCGGAGATGAGAGCTTGTGTAACGACCGTGCGCGGCTCATTGCGATAGAACTTGAACGGTGCGAGGAAGTTCACGTTCTCGATTAGGTCAATCCGCCAGCCGGGAAGCGTGCATAGCGCAGCTTCGGCGAACGCTTCCACTCCCATCACTCCCGGCAGCAGCGGCGTGTTGTCGATCTGGTGATCGTGCAAGAAGGGCTGCGCTGCCGGATCAAGAGTGGTTTCAACTGCGAGACCGCTATACATGCTTGTCCTGCAAATCTTGCCGAGCATTGGGCCGAGTGCATTACCAGTCGATTCTGCAGTATTCGTCTCCAAACCGCCGGTTACATCACGCTCCTGCAGCAAGGCTCCGAGTCGCTGAGCGATGACCACCTCTCCCCGAGTCGCCCCGGCTGTAAGTTCGCGGCGAATAACAGGAATGCCGGCTTCCGGTGGAAGCATATCGATGCCCGCGAGTTCCATTACCTTTGGAATTGAGCCTCGACTTGCCATACCAATGCCGCCCCACGCCGTCCAGTCGATTGCGATTCCGCGCGTGGTCGGACGCGAAGTGCGCAAACTGGACGTAATCTTGCAGAGCAGATCGTTGGCCGAGCTGTAATCGGTCTGGCCCATGTTTCCAAAGCGTCCGGCAATCGAACTGAAAGCAACACTGGCTTTCAGGGGTGTATCCCCGAGTGCGTGCAGAAGGTTGAAAAAGCCGTCAGCTTTTACGTCGAAGACCAGGTCGAACTCGCGAGGTTCTTTGTCCGGCAGGGCATGGCTGCGGTCTAGTCCTGCGGCGTGCAGCAGCACATCGACGCGGCCGCTACGCTTGCGAACCTCTTCGATTACGCTGGCCACGGCGGCAGTGTCAGTCAGGTTCACAGAAAAATAATGTGCTGTTCCGCCCGCGTCACGGACCGCGTCAATCGCCGCTTGAGCGGCTGCTGAACGCTCCAAGGCCGCGAGTTCCTTCTCGACCAGCGCCGGCGTTGCTCGTTCTCCGCGCGCCTGTATGCGTGTGAAGAAATCTCGCTTCAGGTTCTCTTTGTCATTGGCGAAGCGTGTCAGATCAGGGCTGCTGGGATCCGGCTCAGGGACAAGATCCAGCAGGTAGAAGGTGCCGCCGGAAGCAGCCGCGAGATCACTCGTGATGGCAGATACAATGCTCCCCGCTGCGCCAGTGATCAAGAACACGGTATTTTTGTCGAGGCTGATCCCGGGGTGGCCATCTGCTGCCGTTTGCTCTTGCAGGCCAACACTCCAGCGCAGTCCGCCCTTATACCCGATTTCAACTGCTCCTGGATCGCGCAGGGTTTCCTCGATAAGGATTTCGGATGCGTCCTGCGCATTAGGTTGCGTTGCGAAATCCACTGCCTTAACCAGAGTATCGGGGCGTTCTCGTTGGTACGCTTTGCAAAAACCAACCACTGCACCGCCCAGCGGAGCGACTGCTCCCGCGTCATCGTAACCGTGCTGGCCACCCAGACAGGTCGCACTTATCAGAAACGTTCCGGCATTTGCAATTTGCTCGTAAAGAGCTCGCATTGCGGTGTAGAGGTTCTTGACGCGAAGGCGAACGGCGTCGTGCCACGCGTCGAAACTCATGGCGCTGATCGCACCTTCCCGATCGAGCGCTGGGAGCCAGTAAATTCCGTGTGCCGGTCCTGCCTTGGTCCACGCCTGCAGAATATTTATCAGTTGTTCACTGTTCTCGATGTGCTCAAGAAGGAGCACTTCCACGCCTTTGGCCTGCAGCTTTGTCGTGAGCGCGTTTCCAACGCCGGCTTTGTCGGACATTACGATTACACGACGCCCCCGGTCCAGCAACACGCCTGTTGGTTTGCAGATATCAAGAGCCGGGCGCAACACGGCAAGAGGAACTCGCCGCGGTACGCGGTTCGCAGCGTCGAAACTAGCGAGCGCTGGCTGCGGAATGGGGACGTCTTTGGAGACTGGGGTGTTACCTTCAGTGACTGACGCCTTTGCGCCCGCCGCCTTTTCTTGCGCAAACTTGATTACGTGTGCCAGCGTCGGGAAATCGCGAAGCTTAAGATTTTCATCTCGCGGAATGCTGTATGTGGCACGAATCGCAGCCAACATTTCCGCCTGCTTGACGGTGTCAATCCCGAGATCAGCTTCGAGATCGAGGTCCAGATCGAGCATGTCCTTGGGATAGCCAGTCTTTTCCGCAACAACGGAGAGTACCTTCTCCTTAATCGAATCCGAATCCTGTTTCAACGATTCGACTGTGGCGGAAGCTCGTTGCGCAGCTTTCGGCGTCGCTTCGATCGATGCAGCCTGTGGCTTAGCTTCGGCCAGGTCGGGCCGCTGTTCGTATACAAAGCGAATGACGTGCGCCAATGTCGGATAATCGCGCAGCTTGCGTTTCTCATCGCGCGGGATGTTGTAGATATCGCGGATTGCGGCAAACATCTCGGCTTGTTTAACCGTGTCGACCCCGAGATCGGCCTCGAGGTCAAGATCCAAGTCCAGCATGTCTTTCGGATAACCGGTTTTCTCAACTACGAGTGCGAGAATGCGATCTTTGACTGCATCATCGCTATCGCTCTGCGCTGCAGATACGACTGGTACGTTTTTGTTCGCGTCTTCTTCCGCCTTTGGTGGTTCAGGTTTCTGGGTTTCCGAAAGTAAATCTGGTCGGCGCTCCTGCACAAACCGGATTACATGGGCCAACGTTGGGAACTCGCGCAATTTGATCTGATCGTCGCGGGCAATGCCGTAAGCTTCGCGGATGCTGGCAAAGACCTCAGCTTGCTTGACCGTGTCGACGCCCAAGTCCGCCTCAAGATCCAGATCCAGGTCGAGCATCTCGATCGGGTAGCCGGTCTTCGCGGCGACCAGCGCCAGTATTTTTTCTTTGACTGGATCCTGGTGCACCTCATTCTGGGCCGCTGGCACTCCTTTTGTCTGCGCGGTTGCGCTCAGCACAACAGGCATCGCGGTCGGCAGCGACTCCTCACGAACCAGGGGGGCGGGCGTCCTCATGACCGGAGTTACAGGGATCAGCACCGGTGTCGCGATGTCACCGCTTTTGTTTTCTTCTGGCAAATTACTCACTCGCGCGGCCATCGCACGGTCCTTCACGCGCAACGTACGCTGAACCACTTCCAACTCTGCTGCGGGATCTCCCGTAATTTGTCCGAGCCATGCGTTCCAAGCATTCGGATCAACAATCCGGTAACCGTAACCGAGAGCACTTGCGCCGCGGTGTAAACCATTTCTTGTCGGCACCCAGTGGAGCAAGCTCATGCTGATTTGCGATCCGAAACCAGCTCCCAGGCGTAGTGCATATTCAACCGGATAGATTCCGCCTTTGGATAAGTTCAGCGTGCCGAGTTCCGGATCGATTTCCTTAAAGTTGCTTACCGGCGGCACACATCCGGTCTCGAGCGTTTTCACTGCGACGACATCCTCGATACCGGTAGCCATCGCATGTCCAGTGAAGCCCTTGGTATTCGCGATCACAATACGATCGGCATCTTGGCCAAACACATGTCGCAAGGCATGGATTTCCGCCGATGCGCTGCCACCGCGGGCAGGCGTGTAGGTTTCGTGGGAAACAAAGACTGCCTTGGCGGCGATGTCGCGGCGACTTATGCCATGTTCTGCCTCGGCTCGCGAGACTACTTCTTCCATCATCTCCGAGATGTGCTGTATGTCCAGGCGCGAGCCGTGAAAGGCACTGTTGGCAACCACTGCACTCAGGATTTCGCAGATGGGTTGGACACCGCGCTCGCGCATGGATTCTGCGCTCTCGACCACGAGCCCGGCAGCACCCATTCCGATAATCAAACCATGACGACGGCGATCGAATGGAATCGCCGCCTCTTCCACAACCTCATCCGTCGCGGCAGCGCCACTCGCCAAAAAGCCCGCCCCAAACCACTCCAGCATGTGATCCGACGTGACGTCATCGGCGGAGATCACAATCACGCGCCGGCAACGCCCAGCGCGGATCCAATCCTGTGCCAGTGTTACAGCCTGTGTGGTGCTTGCGCACGCAGCGTTGATTTGTGTATTCGGGCCGCGAGCGCCGATGAATTCCGCAAACTGCGAATGCCCCATGGACAGAACTCTGAACAGGAAGCGACGATCGAAAACATAGGGCTCTTGTTCGATGATGTCGCGTAGTTCCTCCGCGCGGCGATCGATCTCCTGCTCCACTGTTGCGTGACCATTTCCTTCGACGATCTTCGCCCGCAGATTTTCGAGCAACGCTAACTGTTCTCGTCGTCCGCGGTCCGCGTGATAATCGGACAGGATCCGCACGAAGGAGTCATAGCCTGGGAACGCGGAAGCGAAGATCACACCTGTGTCATCGCGCAACGCGTTAGGCAAGCCCCAACGATCGGGTAATTGCGTTCCTTTGCTGGTTGTTTTGTATCGCATGACCAGCGGAATGCCTGCATCCCGCAAGGCCTCGATTCCGACCGCAATTGCCAACTGGGTGACCCGGTCGAGCGCGGCCATTCGGTCGCTGCTGACTCCGAATTCTTTTTCCAGATCGAAGTCTCTGCCACGTCCGGCGAGCTTGATCACGTCTGCGACATCGCTAATAGTTTCGAAACTTGGGTCGCCGTTATCACTTTTCACCAATCGCGTGATGTGCTTGTCCAGCATGGCGCGCCGAAAACGCGTGGGAATGACATCGATGAACTGCTCGCCGCGCAAGATTCTCGCGACATTGCTGTCATCAAAGATGTGTTCAGTTCCAGGCAGGCCCAGCGCCGCCCCGGCAATCGCTACGGCCTCTTCTTTCTTTGGACGTTCGTTGGAACCGTGATGCAGCTCCCATCCCCGCTCGAGAACTCCTGCAAAGTAGCGCCCGAGCTCTTCGAAATGGTTCCCGTTCACTGCCGCTGAAGCGCCGGGGTGGCTGTCTGCTCCGGCCGTGACCTGGTCGCTCGCAGGAACTCGAGTTTCCGGTGCTGCTTGCGCCGGAGTGCCGCGACCCACACCTGCGGCATACAGGCCGCACAAAGCCTGGTTGAATGCTGGGATATCGCCAAATTTTGGATGATTGGTGAACATTGTGATGACATCGCCATGTGCGCCGAGCACATCTTCAGCGAATCCCTGCAACGCTTTCTTCGGTCCGACTTCGACAAAGATCCTTGCACCCGCGTCGTACAGCGTCCGCAGGCCCTTGATGAACTGCACCGGCGATGCTACCTGCTGCGCGAGGATGTCGACCATTTGCGGAACGACATTGGGACCAGTCGGGTAGAATTCGCCATTCGTATTTGCAATGGTCGGAACCTGCGGTGATTCCATATGCAGCCTTGACAACACTTTCTTGAGTGGCTCGCTGGCGGGGGCGACAATCGAAGTGTGAAAGGCATGGCTGACTGGCAAAGCGGCCACTTCATACCCTGCTTTCTGGAAGACTTGCATTGCTTTTTCGATCGTCAGGCTTGCGCCACCGATTACGGCTTGGTGCTCGCTGTTGATGTTGGCGATCACCGCATAGCCGTCGATCGTCTGCAAGGTCCGTTCAATTTCAGCAATGGGGGCAAATACTGCAGCCATGCGGCCCTTATCTGCAAACGACACACGAGTCATCTCGCGTCCGCGTGCGCTGACAGCTTCGAGCGCGTCGGCAAAGGGAAGTGCGCCAGCGGCGACCAGAGCTCCATATTCGCCGAGGCTGTGTCCCATGGTGAAGTCCGGTTCGATGCCGTAGGCCGCCAACATTCGAGTTAATGCGAGATCAACGGTTAGTACGGCCGGTTGCGTGATTGCCGTTTGCCGCAAATTGTCCTCGGCCTTCGCGACCGCATCAAGATCCGTAACATTGACGAAGATAAATTCGCTCAGTGCCTTTCCGAGAATCGGCGTCATGATGCGATCGGCCTCGGCAAATGTTTCAGCGACGAGAGGTTCAGCGGCCCGCAGTGCGGCCAGCATGTTGAGGTATTGCGAACCCTGCCCTGGATAGAGGAATGCGATTTTTGCAGCAGGCCCTCGGCCGCGAAAGATTCCCTGTGCACGAAGTGCCTTCCAGACGGCTGGCTGGTTGGCTGTCAATGCTTTCATTGCGCTGCCAATTTTGTCCGAGAGTTCGCGCGCATCAGCGAAGTCGATTGCAATCCGCTCGGCTGCACGCAGGTCCGATTCTGCCGGTGCAGAGATCTTGGGCGTACGCCCGGCGTCGGCCTCTTTCTTCAGTTCGCGCAAGCGTTCGACCAGCGCGGCTTCTGAAACGGCCCCGATCACCAGCGCGCCACGTAAGGGACTTTTATAAGGCGAAGTTGGCGCGGGTGCCTGCTTGACTTCTGCAATTGTGTTGGTCCCATCCGAACTTGGCGCTGCGACAGCGACGGATCGCTTCCGGTTGCCATTCAGTCGTCCAGGCATGTATTCCTCCACCACGGCATGAAAGTTCGTGCCCCCGAAACCAAACGCACTCAAACCCGCGCGCCGCACGCCGTCCGCCGGTATCTCCCAGGGCTTCAGCTGAGTGTTGATACAAAAAGGAGAGTGCGCGAAATCGATATCCGGGTTCGGGTGCTCGCAATGCACGCTCGGCGGTAGCAACTTGTCACGAAGAGCCAAAGCGACCTTCAAAAATCCGGCCGCTCCCGCTGCGCCTTTAAGGTGCCCGATATTTGATTTCACCGAGCCGAGAGCGATCGAACCCGGCGGCAGATGACAGCCGCCCAGCACCTCGATCATGCTCTGCACCTCGACGACATCTCCGACTTTCGTCGAAGTTCCATGCCCTTCCATCAAGGTCGCTGAAGCTGGAGATAATCCCGCATTCTGCCACGCGCGCTCAATGGCGAACTTTTGTCCGGCAGGATTGGGAGCGGTGATCCCTTTGCCTTTACCATCACTCGATCCGCCCATGCCGCGCAGGACTGCATAGATTTTGTCGTTGTCTCGCTCGGCGTCAGCCAGACGCTTCAAGACAAAAATCGCTGCGCCCTCGCCCATTACAAAACCATCGGCTCCTTCGGCATAGGGACGGCTGCCGGTCGCGGACAGAGCGCCGATTTTGCAGAATTTCACAAACGTAGGTGCGCCCATATTGCGATCGATCCCGCCGGTGATCGCCACATCGAAATCGTTCTCTACCAGGCCTTCCATCGCCGAGTTGATTGCCGCCATTGCCGACGCGCATGCTGCATCGCAAACGAAATTCGGACCATGGAAATTGAAAATGTTCGCAATCCGCCCGGCGATGCAGTTGGCTAATTCGCCCGGCATCGTGTCTTCGGTCACCTCGGGGAAAAATCTGTCAATCCGTTCGTGCAGTTCGCGCGTGATATCCGCCCGAATCGCCGCTGGCAACGCTGCGAAGCTGGCACTCTCGGAGAGTTCGCGCGCATACTCCGGAAAATAAACGCGAAGAGATGTGAGATAGTGCTTCTCTCCCGCCATGGCATTGCCGAGAATCACCGCCGTACGATTCCCATCCAGCGGTCGTTTGGGATAGCCATAGTCTTCGAGCGCCTCCCGGGTACACGCGATGCCCCATTTCTGGGCGCCATCCATCGCGTCGACCACTTTAGGCGGAATCGCCAGGCGCCACTTCAGCGGTTCCCACGGGAACTCGCGCACCCATCCCCCAATCTTGGTATAGGTCTTATCCGGAACTGAAGGGTCGGCATCGTAATAGAGCGCCGGATCCCAGCGCTTGGGATCGACTTCGCTAATGCTGTATCGTCCCTTTTTGACGTTTTCCCAAAAGGCCGCGACGTTGGGAGCATCGGGCAGAATCGCTCCCGCTCCAACAATGGCAATAGCTCGATGGGCAGAGTTTTCCATGATGACGCTCCTCCTTCGTCAACCGGATGAAGCAATGAAAATGTCGCGCCACGCTCGGCTTCAGGCAGCAACCTGGGACCGTTTCGCAGCGCGGTTGTATAAAACGTCGGCGATGTAATCCATGTCAGAAAGCAAATCAGCTTGCGTACGATGAATGGCAGGCAATCGCAAACTGCTTTCAAAACTCTGAACATCCGCTTCGGGTATTCCCCCGGTGCCAACCGTCCACCGCAATCCTTCTTCCGCGACCCCGAGGGCCGCTTCGCGGGCAAATACACGAGCCATCGCGGCCAGTGCGGTCGAATCGAACCGGCGATTAGATTTTTCATTCAGCTTGTTGTCGGCCGCCAATTCTGCTCGATGACAAAGCGCACCGGCGCACTCGGCATAGGCGATCAGTTCGCCGAGGCGCAGCAGCACATGCTGATACCGCGTTAATCGCCCGATGCGCGCTCGTTCCATCACCTCGGCCAGCGCGTGCAAGGCCAATGCGGCAACATCAGCGCCGAGGTTCGGGTGGGAAGCGTGTAATGCTTCGAATTTCTTAGCTTCGTCGTGATAATGCTGTCCGCGCGTTTTCAAGTGAAGCTGCCACCGATCGCGGCTGATGGTCATCTCCATGATTTCGGAAGTGCCTTCATAGATCGTGGTGATACGGACATCGCGCTTGATCTTTTCCACCATGTATTCGCGCGTGTATCCGTAGCCCCCGAATGCCTGAATGCCGGCTTCCGCGGCTGCATTGCCCGCTTCGGTGGCCATATACTTTGCGATCGCGCCTTCCGTGTTCAAGCTGCCTTCGCCAGCGTCAATGCGCAGTGCTGTTTCTTCGATGTAGGCGCGAGCGGCCTCAAGCCGCACCACATGAGGAACGATCAGTTTGTGGGTGTAGCCCTGTTTTTCTGATAGCGGAGCGCCGGCCTGAATTCGCTTGGTTGAGTAGGGAATGGCTCGATCAATCGCGGACCATCCCGCACCGAGTCCAAATGCCGCTACCATCAAGCGCGTGTAACCAAATACAAGCTGGGCTTGAATTAATCCTTGACCCTCGACACCGCCGAGCAATTGCTCGGCAGACACATAAACGTTATCCAGAGCGAGTGCGGCGGTATTGCTAAGACGAATGCCGTGCTTGTCTTCCGGTTTGTCATGATTGAAGCCCTTTGTTCCCTTTTCTACTACGAACCAGGTTGGGCCTCCGGGAGTATTGGCAAGAATTGAATAAGCATCGGCGATGCCGCCGTTGCTGATCCATTGCTTGTTGCCTGTGATCTTGTACCCAACGATCTTGCCGTCTTCCGTCACTCGGTCGGCTGCGGTTTTCAGCGCCCCCAAATCGCTGCCGGCCTCGGGTTCCGTCGCGCCGTACGCAAACAGCAAACCTTCCTGCGCAATGCGGCTCAACCAGTGTTTCTTCTGCTCCGGTGTCGCACCGACGGTAATTGGATCGCTGCCGAGGAATGTCGCCAGAACTGCGGTCGCAATTCCCAGATCAATCCGCGCCATTTCTTCGCAAACGCAATACACATCGAAAGCGCCGCCGCCGAAGCCGCCGCAGTCTTCCGGGATGAAGAGGAGTTGAATGCCAAGCTGATCGGGATCGCACATGTGACGCACGATCTCGAGAGGACACTCATCACGCGCATCCAAGTCCAGCAGCGTTTCTTCAGGGAGGCGTTTTTTGGCGAAGTCGCGAAGCGACTTCAGGCTGAGCTTAAGGGTTTTCGCTGTGATCATGGATCAGTACCTCACTTTGAAGAAACGGCATGCGTTTCGCGAACTTTGTTGGTCAGTTCGGGCAGGAATTCCAGGATGTCGTCGACGATGCCGACATCGGCTACCTGGAATATTGGAGCTTTCGCATTTTTGTTAATCGCGATCAGAAAACTGCCCTTGATCCCGGCGAGATGCTGCGAAGCGCCGCTGATTCCACATGCCAAGTAGAGCTTCGGCTTAACCGTTTTTCCGGACGAGCCGACTTGGCGTGATTTCGGCAGCCACTTGGCATCCACTACCGGTCTCGAGCAACTAACCGCCGCTTCCAGAGCTTCGGCGAGTTCTTCCGCCATGTGAATGTTGTCTTGTTCCTGAATTCCTCGGCCGACCGAAACCAGAATGTTCTGCTTCGTGATATCGACATCTCCGGCCTCAGGCTCGATCGTCTCCACGTAACGCCGCCGCGCTGTGAGTTCGCCAACTTCGATCGTCTTCTCGACGATCGTTCCCTGAACCGGAGCTGTTTCTGTGGCGCGAAACGCCCCTGGCCGCACCGTGATCACCGCACCCGAAGAAACATCGCATCGGACGTGAGCGCTGAATTGTCCGCCGAATTCCTGTCGGGCTACTTTCAGGCACGAAGAGTCGAGTACCTCAACGTCCAGAATGTCGGAAACAAAGGCGGCATTGAGATTGACGGAAAGTCCCGGTGCAAGATCGATCCCGAAATGATCGTGTGCCATCAATACAATGCTGTTGGCGGGAACAATCTTGACCAGGGCTTTTCGCACCACCTCGGCGTTTGGATGGGAGAGCGCCTGATTCGCCACCTTCCAGACTTCCGAGAAAGCGCCTGACAGTGACTTGCAGGCATCATGCAGTTGGCTTCCGATGCCGCTGAGGATCGCAATGGGGGCACCCGCTGGGTCAATTTTTCGAGCGACCGCTGCGAGTTCAAGCGCACAGTCATCCACTGCCCCGTTCTTGTGTGTGAGGTAGACGAGGATTTGAGACATTACCGTAGTCCTCCTTTGGCTTCGAGGAGTTCAAGAATTTTGTCGATGTTTTCTTCACGGGTGCCTTGCAGAATCTCGGCGCCTTGTCCTAGCGCGGGAACGAAGTAGTCGAGACGCGTTACCTTTGCCGCGCAAGCACCGACGCTTGCTACGTTCAGGCCCAATTCTGCAGCGCCAAGACTCGGGACGGGAACTGACGCGACGGCGCGGATTCCCCGCATTCCAACGTATCGCGGTTCATTGATGCCGGTCTGGATGGAGAGCACGCAGGGAAGATCGATTTCGCTGACCTCTCGATTGCCGCCCTCGATCTCGCGGCTGATCTTGAGCTTCTTGTCCGGTAAGACCTCGATCCAGGTCACTAACGAGGCATATGGATAATCGAGCATAGCGGCGAGCATGCCCCCGACCTGGGCCGCGCCATCATCAGCCTGCACGCCGGTGAGGATCAGGTCATAATGTCTCTTCTGCACGAAAGCGTTCAGAATCGCTGCGATTCCGCGCCCGTCGGACCCACCGAATGCCTCATCGCAAATCAGCACGCCGTGACTCGCTCCCATCGCCATTTCGCGGCGAAGTACTTCTTCATCTTCTTCGCTACCAACAGTTGCGACCGTCACGCTGCCGCCTACCTTCGCGGTGATCTGAAGCGCTTCTTCGACCGCATAGTTGTCGGGTTCGTTGATCGAATACACGAGATCGTCCCGGCTGATATCGTTCCCCGTTTCGTTCAGTTCAATCTCATTTTCTGACGTATCCGGAACTCGCTTGACGCAAACTAGAATTTCCACGGTCTCCTCCTCACGCCTGCGAATTTGTACGCGCGAGCTGCTGATCAGCCAGTTCGACAATGTCGATCGCGCTCATCTCTCCTTCCATGCCTGCGACCTTGATCGCATCTTCAATATTGGTCATGCAAAATGGGCAAGCGGTCACAATGACGTTTGCTCCCGCTTCCGCCGCCATTCGCACGCGTTTCACACCCATGCGTTCGTCTTCCTTCGGCTCGTAGAACAGCATTAACCCGCCCCCTCCGCAGCAGAACGAACGGTCGCGAGTACGCTTCATCTCAACCCGCCGCAAGCCGGGAATGGCATCCAGCACGTTTCGCGGATCGTCATAAATCTGGTTATGTCGCCCGAGGTAGCACGGGTCGTGATAGGTGTAAACGCAATCATTTGTCGTCGAAGTGAATCGGATTTTTCCTGCTTTCACTTGGCGAGCAATTAGCTGACTTATATGCTCGACTGGGGGAATGCCTTGGTAGTCATGTTTGAGTGCATTGAGTGCGTGCGGATCGGCGGTCACGATCCGCTGCGCACCAGATTTCCGAATCGCTTCGGCGTTGTGATCCCGCAGTGCCATGAACAACATCTCTTCGCCAAACCGACGAACCTCGTGACCGCTGTCTTTTTCCGCCGCTCCCAAGATTCCGAAGTTATCGCCAGCATGGCTGAGAATCCTGGCTGTCGCGCGGCCGATCGCTTGCATCCGCTGGTCATACGACGTAATGCTGTCGACGAAATACAATGTGCTCGCGCCGTTGCTATTCTCCAGGCTCTTGATCGGGCAAGACTGCTGAAAGTCTTTGGCAAGCGCCCAATCCCCGCGCTTCTTTTCCGTCTTTCCGTACGGATTCCCGCGGCTCTCCAATGCTTTCAGCGGCTTTTGCAAAGATTGCGGGACATTGCCGTCGTCGATAAGTCCGCGCCGGAGATCGACGACCTTGTCGATCTGCTCAATCAGCAGAGGGCATTCGGCTTCGCACGCTCCGCAAGTGGTACAGGACCAGATTTCGTCTTCGGAGAAGATTGAACCGACGAGCGCTTTGCCGCTGCCTGCCCCGCGGCTGAACACTGGATAATGCTGAAATGCATAGTCTCGTCCTTTAATGCTTACGAATCTTGGTGACAACAGCCTGCCTACTGCATTCGATGGACAATTGTCCGAGCAGCGTCCGCAGTCCGCACAGGAATAGAAGTCCAGCATGTGCTTCCAGGTGAAATCTTCAAACGTCTTCACTCCGAAAGATTTCAGTTGATCGACCTGCTTATCGGAAATGTCCCACCGCACCGGCTTCAGGATTTCGCGATCTAACTTCGCGAAGTAAATGCTGAAAAGCGACGTTTCGACGTGAAACTGGATTCCGAAGGGCCGATAGCAAAGCAGAAAAAAGAACGCTATTTCATGGGTGACATACGCAGTTGAATTAATGGCCTGCAGGTTCGCAATCGAGATTGAGCCGAAAACTGTTTTGACGGCCCAGGGCAGTGAAAACGCCGCGAGCAGTTCAGAGGCACTCCCTTGCTGCGCGTCAGCAGCCGCTCTTGTTCCAGTGAACAAACCATCCGCAAGCATCAACACGGCGATGAGGGCCAGCAGGAAAACTGCGTCTGCAGGATGTCCTTTGCCAAATCGCGCCGGCACCGCATACCGCAATGGCTGAAAAGCCATTCGACGAATGATCGCCACAGCCATACAAAGCAAGACCACGGTGGCCGCATAATCGGTAACGATCCCGTAAACTCGCCCGACTTCACCAGACAACGCTGGTATGACGAAACCAGGCGATACTCCTTGTATTAATAATGTGAATGCGCGCGTTGCCAGCAGCAGGAAACCCGCAAAAATAAGGATGTGCATGGTTCCGGCAAACTGGTATCGTGGATGCCGCCACTGTGCAAGCCAGTACTTAAAGACCAGTCCTACGCGGGCAAACGGCCTGTCAAATCGCGGATCGTGCTGGGCGCGGAACAGAGGTGTCAACCGGCGCGCGGCGATGTATGCAAACAACGCCGTTCCTATAATCGGAATGATCAGGAACAGCGTTCGCCCTTGGACGAACCAGAACGTTGTTTCCGCCGGCGTTTGAAGACCTGCCACAGTCACCTTCCACGAACGCTGCGAGTTTGCTACGAGACCAACGGCGCAAACGCCGCGTTATTGTTTTCTTCGGACATCCGCTGCCCGGTTTGCACCGGATCGGCCGGCTTGGGAACAACAATCGGTATGCGGATAGTGGCCTTCGCTGCATGAAACTTGCCGTTGATTTTCTTTAGCTTCCTGGGAGTTTTCTCGCCGGGCCCAATTTCGGCCGCTTCTCGTAATTCAGCGAAGCTAAGCTGAAGTAACTTTTCAAGGCGGCGCAGATCGGGAGCCGCATGCACGTCTCCGCTGAAGCCGAAATAAAGTTTGCTGTCGTAACTCAAAACTGCGCAGTTGAGCGACATCTCGCCGCCCACGGGAACATAGGGATACCAATTCAGCATCTGTCGGCCCAGCAGGTACAGCGGATACTGCGGTCCAGGCACATTCGTACAAACCATGTTGAACGGTGTTACCGGCAGGCGGCTGGCGAGCGGACCAAGTGCTGCCTGCAACGCGCTTGGAAAAATTCCAATCAACCCGCCAGCCAGACTGACCAGCTCAGGCGCATGCACTCGCTTTAAAAATTCGGTTCTTCTGTGGACGGCAACCAGCAGTTTCTTCGGATTACGAATACCCAGCGGAATAGTCACAGGAACCAGCGAAATGCGGTTACCCCAGCCGCTCGACCCGTCATTGCCGCGCAGATTAACCGGCACCATCATCCGGAAGAGCCGTTTTTTCACGGCGTCGCCGTGAAATTCGACATAGCGGCGAATCGTCGCTGTGATCAGCGCGAGGATTACGTCATTCACGCTCGCTCCGAATTTGCGCCGAATGGTTTTTACATCGTCCAGTGGAATGTCGGACCAGGCAAATCTCTGGGGCCCACGATAAAGGATGTTGAACCGCAGGCGTTCTGTGAATGCGGTGATCTCGGGCAATAGTTTTGAGAGCTCTTCCGGTGGCAGGGCTCCCCCCAAGCTGGTGCGTTCTGCCATGTTCACCACGTCAGCCAGTCCGCCCAAGGTTCGCTGCACGAAATCAGAGTAAGAATCGACTACGCCGCCGACAAGCGCGCTTAATGGGTCGCGAGGGGCGGGAACATCTAGCGAAAGTTTTCGTTTTGGCAACCGGGGAGCTTTGGGGCTCGTATCGAGCAGAACGTTCATGATGCCGACGCCCGCTATCCCATCGGCAAGGCAGTGATGCAGGCGGGCAATCAAAGCCGTTCGATCGCCTTCCAACCCATGAACGAGCGTTAGATCCCAAAGCGGATGGTTTCGGTTCATCACCTTGCTGAAGATCCGGCCCGCTAGATTCTTCAGTTCGGTTTCAGAACTTTTTTGAAGGTGCACTTCGTTTAAGTGATTGCGGAGATCAAAGGTTGGATCATATTCCCAGCTTGGCAAACCGATGTTGAATGGTGGAGCGATTACACGCTTTAAGTAGCGGGGAAGGAGCGGCAATTTCGATTCGACGGACCGGCTGAACGATCGAAAAGAGATTTCACCGTCAAAAATGCAGACACTCGCCACGTTCAGCGGCATGCCTTCTCGTTCCAGATTCAGGAACACCGAGTCGCCCCACGACAGGCGATCACTGTGCGAATCGTTCGGCATCGATTTCTCCTGCATAACTCCGGTTACGCGCACTCTGCCGTGTCGAATGAAAACCGAGCGCCTGGCTTCATGAGCTTTATCGACTTGTAGAGGTCAACATCGAGCCTGCGAAGGACGACGCCTATTCGTTTCTCGGTCGCTGCCTTAGCTAGCTCTTCGAGCGTCCTCATCTCGTCAGAATCCATCCTCTGAACCGCAGTAAAGTCGAGGACGATCTCGCCGGATCCGAGGTTCTGGACTACTTGCTGCAAGGCGGCGGCGATCTGACCTTCCTCCAATTTCAGCAACATCGAGATGCTCCTACGCTGTTTTCTCACTCACGACGGCCAACCTCGCGTCGCGGCGTCCTTCGTATGCTTTCCAGAGCAACTCCACCAATTCGGTCATCAGCGGCATACGCGGATTGGAACGCCAGGACGGATCGTCAAAAGCGTTCTTCACAAGCTCAGGCAGTGCCTTTTCGAACTGTTCCTTCGAAACGCCTAATTCCGCGATCGAGCGTGGAACCTGCAAGCGATCAAGCAATTGTTCGATCGCTATAACCAAATTCGCGACTTTCTCTTCTGTGGTGTTGCCAGCAAGGCCTAAAACGTCGGCGGCGGCCGCATACTTCTTGTGCGCCACGTACCCTTGCTGATAAGGCGATGGCATAAACTTGGTCGGTACTGCCGCGTTGTAGACGATGACGTGCGGTAACACCAGCGCATTTGCTCTCCCATGAGCGATATGGAATCGTGCACCCAGCGCGTGCGCCAACGCATGGTTTACGCCAACTGATGCGTTCGAGAATGCCATAGCGGCAATGCACGCCGCGTTGTGCATCATGCAACGCGCTTCCTCGTCCCGCGGGTTTTCGTACGCGATGGGCAGGTGCGTGTATGCCAAGCGAAGGGCTTCGATGGCATTCGCATCGGTGTACGGCGATGCGTAGTTTGAGACCCACGCTTCCAATGCATGGGTCAGGCAATCGATGCCCGTATCCGCCGTCAATCCCTTCGGCATTGTCAGGACGAATTGAGGATCCACAATGGCTACATCGGGACTGAGCGAGTAGTCGGCCAGCGTAATCTTGCGGCCGTGTTCGACGTCGGTCAGAACTGCGAACGGAGTCACCTCACTCCCGGTTCCACTCGTTGTCGAAACCGCAATCAGCCGGACTCGGTTGATTTTCTCAGTAGGGAACTGCACGACGCGCTTACGCAGATCCAGAAATGGTGCGGCCAACTCTTTCAGATCCGCATCCGGCGATTCATATTGCAGCTTCATGATCTTCGCGGCATCGATGACGGACCCTCCGCCGAGCGCGATGATTTGATCAGCTTTGTAAAATTTGAGTTCCTCAACGCCCTTCTTGATGATCGTCAACTCAGGCTCTGCGTCCGGAATGACGGTGACGTGAACATGTGTTTCCGGGGCAATGCATCGGCGGACGGCATCAATGTGCCCATTCCGCTCTAACGCCGCGTTGGTGATAATCACAGTGCAACTGGACGGAAACTGCCGCACGTTTTCCACGGCGTTCATGTTGAAGTAGATCTGGTTGGGAACTCGGAACCACATATGGTTTTGCGTTCTCCTGGCTAATCGCTTGATGTTGAGGTAGTGATACATGTTCACGTTGTCGGTTGTGCTGTTTCCGCCGCCAGTTCCGCAGCCAAACGCAAACGTGGGCACTAGGTCGTTGTAGACCCCGCCGAGCGCGCCAATGGATCCTGGCGAGTTCACGATGATGCGACCCGCATTCATCAACTCGCCGAATTTCTGAATTACTTCGTTGTCCCGAGAGAAAACTACGGCCGTGTGTCCCAATCCGCCAGCATGATTCACATCCACACAAACCCGAAGCGCTTCCTCCCGCGATTTCGCTCGATAGACCGCGAGGACAGGGAACAACTTTTCTACTGAAAGCGGATGTTGAGGACCCACGCCTTGAATGGGCGCGATCAGAAGCTTGGTTTTTGGTTTTACCGAAAGTCCAATGAATTGAGCAATGTCGGTTGCTTTCTGACCGACTGCCATCGGCTGCATGCATCCGCTGTTCGGATCGATTATGGTGCGAGCCAGCAGTTCAGTCTCTTTTTCGTTACAGATGTGGGCGCCCAAATCGGCGAAAATCTTCAGCGTCTCGCCGTAGATCTCGTCATCAATGACCACCGTTTGCTCGGAAGCGCAGATGGTACCGTTGTCGAAAGTCTTGGAAATAATGATGTCGACGATCGCGGTTTTCAGATCAGCGGATTTCTCCAGATAGACTGGAGTATTCCCCGCTCCTACGCCCAGGGCTGGCTTACCCGAGCTGTATGCCGCTTTAACAGCATTCGGTCCGCCCGTCGCATCGATCAGCGCGACATCGTTGTGTCGCATGAGGTAAGCATTGTCCTGAAGGTTGTGCGCTTTAAGACAGCTAAACACGCCCTCGGGGGCTCCATGCTTCCGCGCCGCTTCGTACATAATCCGCACTGCTTCTAGACCGCAATGACCGGCCCTGGGATGCGGGCTGAAGATGACTGCGTTCCGCGTTTTCGCGGCCATGATGCACTTAAACAGAATGGTCGATGTCGGATTGGTGATCGGAACCAGCGAGAAGATGACGCCGATCGGTTCGGCGAGTTCGGCCAGGTTGCGCTCCGGGAACTCGCGGATGATGCCTACACTGCGCTTGTCTTTGACATAGTTATAGGCAAACTCGGTGGCCACCATGTTCTTGATGACCTTGTCTTCGAGCACTCCGAGCCTGGTTTCTTCTACCGCGAGCCGAGCCAGGTATTGCGCCTGTTCCAAACCGGCCAACACAATGGCCTTGACGATGCGATCGACATCCTCTTGGGAAAATTGTGTGAAAACAGCGGCAGCAACTCTGGCTTGGGTTACAACTTCTTCCAGATAACTGCTTCTTTCGCTGCTGAGATTTTCGGGAGAGAGAGGAACCTCCACCCGCACTCGTGCCGCCTCGCTCGTAATCATCACTGCCCCTTCGGAATAGGGCAGTTCTTACGAGAAACACCGATGTGATCCTTGGTTGAAAAACGAGCTGAGGAGATGCGCTCGCCAAATCACCCGCAATGTGCTCGGCTTCTAGGCGTAATCGATCGGATTTTTCTCCAGCCAATGCTCATCGCGTACTTTTCCCATGCTGCCTAGAGCTGCGGAAGTCATGCTAGCCGCGAGACGCCGACTCTGCCATGCGACGCCCATCGCGAAACCCAGCGCGCCGCCCAACAGACCGCAACCGACACCTCGCGAAAATTTTCGCTGATTCCTGGGAAACAAAACACCGAGGCAGACACCCAAGGCAGCAGGTTTCAATGCGCGTCGAACTGACTTGCCAAGAAACGGAGCAAAGGATCCTCCATGGAGGAATGCTTCTCGACCAGAACGTGCTCCTTCCAATCCTGAGTTGACAAGTTTTCGGCCATAGCCAGCATTCGCTCTTGACCATTCAGGTATGCGCATAAAGACGTCCTACACTGCCTTGGCCGAACCGGGAGTGCAAATAAACCACTTCCAGTACACCATTTGGCGGAACCTAAGTCAGCAACATGCGTCACATTGCGCTGTGAGCAAAAGCTTCCCCGTGATTGAGTGGGCTCACATCTTCGGCTGGCGGATTGGAGGTTTGGGCCGGTCTGTCGGGCTGGACACTTTCTAGACCGGCGCTACGAGTTTCGGCGCGTCGCCCCTATGCGATGACGTACTTGCCGGTGTCAATTACTTTTTGTGCGATACTCTGCCTCAAAACTACGGTGTTGAAGGGGTCGTATTTGCATAGGCGCCGTAGAATTGCCATCTGCGAACGTAGCATGTCGCCTTCTGCGGCAGCCGCAACGACCATCTTCGCGGCACTTTCAATCTTCTCGAATGCACCGGCGGTGTAAAGCCGCGCCATCGCCATGGCGTTTGCGGCACCGGATGCACCATTCGTCGCAGCCAGTTTTTCGGCACGAAGCACCACCGATTCCATGGCATAAGTTTGAATCACCATGTCAGCGATTGCCCCCATGATCTCCTGCTGGTCTTGAATTGCTTGCATGTATCGTTGCGTGGCAACGCCGGCGGTAAAAAGTCCAACCTTCTTCGCAGCGTTGACCAGGAATCGTTCTTGCGCCAGTAGCCCATCGAGCATCTCATCACGTGTTCCGGCCAGCACCTCATCCATGATCTTCCTGATCGCTGGCATAAGTGGAAGATGTCCAGACATGGCTCGCTTCAGCAGAAAGCCAGTAATCACCAAGCGGTTGATCTCGTTTGTGCCCTCGAAGATACGATTGATTCGCGAATCCCGATAGGCACGCTCAGCAGGATATTCCTCAACGAACCCGTATCCACCGAAGATCTGCACCATTTCATCGACCACATAATTGATGAACTCCGATCCCCAAACTTTCAGGATGGAGCATTCCACCGCGAACTCATCGATTACCTTACGCACTTGGGTCATGTCATCGTGTTGCGCCCCAAGTTGCGCGATGGCGGAGTCCATCATCCCCACCGTACGGTACGCCATCGCTTCGCCCGCAAAGATCCCGGCTGCCATGTTCGCCAGCTTCTCCCGGACCAAGCCGAAATCGGCTATAACTTTCCCGAATGCTTTCCGCTGCTTGGCATAGGCGATCGCGCTCTCAATGCAATTGCGGGCTGACCCAACGCATCCGGCGCCGAGTTTGAATCGTCCAACGTTGAGGACATTGAATGCGATGTGATGCCCTTTGCCGATCTCACCGAGAACATTCTCGACGGGAACTTTGCAGTCATTCAGAATCAGAGGGCAGGTGGATGAGCCGCGAATTCCCATCTTGTGCTCTTCTGCGCCAACCGCAAAACCCGGGAACGTACGCTCGACTATAAACGCCGTGAACTTCTCGCCATCGACCTTCGCAAACACAATAAACAGGTCGGCAAAACCAGCATTTGTGATCCACATCTTCTCGCCGTTCAGTACGTAATACTTCTCGTCTGCCGAAAGCACGGCACGAGTTCGGCAATTGAGCGCATCCGATCCTGAAGATGATTCCGACAATGCGTAGGCGCCAACGGTCGTTCCGCTGGCGAGACCAGGTAAATACTTCTTCTTTTGCTCCTCGGTCCCAAAATAAACAATCGGGAGCGTGCCGATACAGGTATGAGCGCCCCACGTAGTGCTGAATCCGCCGTGTTTGGCCAGGCGATCGGCAATAATCGCAGACGTTACTTTGTCGAGTTGCAATCCCCCATACTGCTCAGGAATATCAACACCGCTCAAGCCCAGTTCGCCTGCTCTTTTCACCAGTTCGCGATTAATGGCGAACTCTTTGTGCTCCATCTTCTCTATGTTTGGAACGATTTCTTTGGTAGCAAATTCTTCTGCGGTTTGCGCGATCAGCAGATGTTGTTCAGTGAAATCTTCCGGCGTGAACACTTCTTGGGGAGTGCGCTCTTCGATCAGAAAACTGCCACCCGAAAACTTTACCGTTGGTGACGCAGTCACAGTGGCCATAACTCACCTCAATCGAGTGCTGTCAATGAAATTGGATTTTTGTCGCGCGATCGTCTGTGGGAACAGACGATTCCACGTGCGCCTCACAGCAAACGGATCGCTGCCCCCGTGGACGGACAAATGAAGTCTGGCCCGCGCTAGCCCGCGGGCCAGACTCCTGGAGAAGGCGATTACTCAGTTTCCCCGGTTCAGGCCACTGCGGCTGCCGCCTTCTCTTTCTTGCTGCGCACAGGAGGTCTCCTGTGCTCGGTCCTGTGCTCCGTCTTGTGCTCACCTTTTGGCTTGACCATCATGTCCATCAAGGCTTTTTGCGCGTCGACGTAACTCTTAACGCCTTCGCGTGTGAGTTCCGCTAAAGGCAGGAAAGGGAAAGGCCGGAGTACTTCCAGAGCTTTGCCCGCGGTCTTCACGTTCGTTTTCATCTGCGTTCCCGCAAGATCGATCCATTTCTTCTGGGCATCGATGAACGACTCCGTTGCTTCCCGCGCAATGTCCGCCAGCTCCGTTTTCTTGCCTTTTTTCATTCCATTGATGTGTCTCCCGCTGGTTGCTTTTGCGGTCTCATCGGCAATCACATCGAGGAACTGCTTTTGAGCCTTGATGAAATTCTCCATGCCCTCACGAGCCAGATCCATCAGGTGCTCGGGTTCATAGACTTTGCCACTCTTGGCAGCCTCCATCCATGTATGGGTTTGTTTCCCCGCAATCTTGAGAAACTCCTCTTGCATGTTGATGAAGGTTTCCACGCTGCGCTGCATCGAATCAGTGACGGCGTGGGCTGCCGGCCAGTCTGGAATGCGTTCTTTCAGACCATTCATGATGATTTCGTTCTGTTTCTTGCCGAGATCAAGAAGTATCTTCTGTCCTTCAATGAAGTTGTTCATTCCCTCTCCAGCCACCTCGCTGAGAATGGTGGTGGGAGAGTGATGTGGATCAGACAGCTGCTGCCGCAGAGCGTGCATGATGTGCGCATTCTGCCGCATAGCAAGGTCCAAAAGCATGCGCTGCGTAGCGAAGAAAGTTTGGACGCCCTGCTCTGCCCAACCCGTGAGAACGGAAACGAACGACGACTCCCGATGGGTTCCCGCCTTGGTGGCTGCTGGCATAAATCCTCCGGTATGCTGCATTGCAGCATCAAGCTAAATCTATGCCTATTATTGACTTGTGTCAAGATGGTATTATTACATTGTGCAAAGCAATATAAAAGATTCCGAAGTTACAGCAGGGCCAGTAGTTATCAAGAAGTACGGCAATCGTCGCCTGTACGATACCGAGGGCAGTCGCTACGTGAACCTCGATGATATTGCCCGTCTGATTCGTGAAGGCAAAGAAGTGAAAGTCGTGGACGCGAAAACCGGACAAGATTTGACCCGTGTCATTCTCACTCAAATCATCACCGAAGATGCCAAAGACAAGCCGACGGGCCTGCCGCTGGAACTGCTTCGCCAGTTGATTATTGCCTCGGATGAAGTGCGGCAGGAATTCGTCATGTGGTATTTGAAATCGGCCTTCGATACGTACCAGAAAGTTCAAGATGCGGTGCAGAACCGGCTAAGTGACGTGGAATCTGCCATTCTTTCTCCGCTGGAGACGATGAGAAAGTTTTTGGCTGGCTCACCAACTCCTCAGTCGAAGAGTCCGGCAGAATCAGACCTTGAAGGCTTGCACCGGCGGATCGCAGAGTTGGAATCTCGATTACAGAAAAATGCGCGAACGCTTAGAAGCTCGCGTGTAAGAAAAACGCGCCTCGGCAGCAAGCGTGCCAAATAGAGTCTTATGTCTATAGAGCGCGGTCGAACTTAGGGTTATAATGCGCGATGGCAAAATGCAACCCGCCTAATGTATTTCGCGTCAATGTGGCGGATGATAGCTGGACCCGGGAAGACCTTGCACACGCGAAGACGAGCATCCGCTCCTGTGAAGTCGGGAATTCGCCAACACACCCCAAGACTACATTCCAAAGCTGATCACTCAATTTGGACGGAAGCCCTATTCGGCGCCGAAGTTCTTTTACTTCACGCCACCCCTGTCTACTACGGATTCGGTGTTCCACGCGGGGACGGGTCGGCTGTGGTGATTATTCCGGGCTTCCTGGGCACAGATCTCTATCTGACTGAATTGCACGGCTGGTTGGCGAGAATCGGTTACCGACCGTACTTTTCTGGTATTGGGATTAACGCCGAATGTCCGAATCTGCTCATCCAGCGCCGCCTCAATGAAACTATTAATACCGCGCTGAAGGAGACGGCAAGAAAGATTCATTTGGTTGGACACAGTCTTGGCGGCGTAATTGCGCGTTCGATCGCCAGTCAGCGACCCAAGGACATCGCATCCGTAATTACTTTGGCATCACCCTTTCGCGGAACGGTCGCGCACCGCACTGTTTTGCACGCTGCCGAAGCGGTTCGACTTAAAATTTTGCAAGAACATGGCGAAGGCGTGCTGCCTACGTGTTACACCGGGCGCTGCACTTGCAACTTTATTGATTCGCTCCGCCGCGAGGTTCCGGACGAAATGCTTGAAACCGCAATATACACGCGCCAGGATGGCGTTGTGGATTGGCGTTACTGTATGACCAGGAACCGGCAGGTCGATTTTGAAGTTCCCGGAACGCACATCGGAATGGCGTTCAATCCTGCGGCATACTCCGTGGTTGCCCAACGTCTGGCCGCCGCCCAGCCCCTAGCTCATTCTAGAAACGGGGGCAATGGCCGCCCATCTCCAGCACGGCACCGTTAGCTGTTTCCAACAACTCTCTCGGGCCATTCCCGCGCCGCAAACAAAGGTGCGCTCGAGCACAACTGTTGTTCATGACTTCAATGCGGTCCGAACAATCAGTCTTGAGATAAGGCAAGCGGTGCTGTGCCGTTCCTTTTCCATCGATCAGGGCTTCGATTCCGAAACCTTCTTTAGTCTTCGCGCCAAAGCTCCAAGTGAATTCATCCCTACTATCGTGCACCTCTCGAAGATCTCGGAACTTGTATTTCGCGCCTTCATGCCATAGAACCGCTTTGCGAAAAATCATTCCGAACGGCATGTCGTAAATCAGGGCTTCTAGGGTGGTTGGCGGGCCACCGCCTTTGCCGTCGAAATAGATGTGCGTCCACTTCCAGAAGCTGCGGTGCCGATGCCCGCAGTTATGCCCCTGAACTCCGAAACCCAGCGGATCTCCCCTGATGATCTTGCCGTCAATATCGATCTGCCCGGAGAAGGCTGCATCAGAGTGCGGCGACCGCGAGAATCCGATCCACCCTTTATTGCTCATTTTGGTTCGAAAATTCGAGCGGTATGAAAGGTCCCACGAGACGCGATGGCCGTCGACGTCCAACCGCCCCGTGCATGAGTTTTCGTCTATCCCGTTATCCCCGATCCTGAAGTGGAATGGACTGCAGCCTCTCGCACTGATATCAAGATCATCAACTGTGTATCCCTGAATCAAACTCAGTGGCCTCGCATCCGGTGGGAACCAAGTCGCCCAGACCTGAACTGGCATTCCGCCTGGATTTTCTGGGCACCCGCCTCGTCCGGGATTGAACAATAAGTACCGGAACCACCAGGCTCCGCCTTCCCGCAGACCGAGTCGAACAAACCACACCTCATATCGCCGGCGTGTCGCCAATGACGAATACACTTCATTCAATGTCTTCACGACTTTAGCGTTCTTCGGATGTTCTCAGGAGGCAAGAAAATTGGAAACTTTCTTCTCTATAGCAACGGTTCATGCTTGTCAAAAACGATCTATAGGCCTACGAAACCGTTATATACTCAATCCAGCAGTAAGTCTTCGCGTTTTCTAGGCCATCCATGCCAACGTCGCCGAAGGGAGCTCCTGAGCCGGAGCGGAGTGCCCGGCCGCCAGATCAGCCTACCCAGGTCGATCGGGAAGCTACTGCTCTCCTCACCCCGCCCCCCTCTTCCGCCGCCCAGCCCGGGACTTCAGACGCCGCTACCGTAGTCGACTATATGCCTCCTTCCATGGCGAATTCTTCGGAGGCCGCGACCGTTGTCGATTACCGCCCACCCTCGGGATCCGATGCTCCAACGATGCTCGATGCCGGTGGACCGCGACAGCCGGCGTCTCCTCAACTTCACTCCATGCAGCCCATGCTTCCGCCCGGATCAGTTCTCGGCGGGCGCTACGAAATTGTCGCCATGCTCGGCGAAGGCGGAATGGGCGCGGTTTATAAGGCGATGGATCGCGAGTTGAACCGTCTGGTGGCGCTGAAAGTGATTCGCCCCGAGCTTGCACGAAATCCCGCCATCATTGACCGCTTCAAGCAGGAACTCCTGCTCGCTCGCGAAGTTACGCATCGCAACGTAATCCGAATCTACGACTTGGGTGATGCCGATCGGATGAAGTTCATCACCATGGAGTACGTCGAGGGCGAGGACCTGCGTGTCCTTCTGCTGGAGAAAAAGAAGTTATCGCCCGAAGAGGCAGTCGAGATCATTCAACAAGTATGCCGGGCGTTAGAGGCGGCCCACAGTGTCGGTATTATCCATCGCGACCTGAAGCCCCAAAACATTATGCGCGATAAGAGCGGTCGAATCCTGGTCATGGATTTTGGTTTGGCCCGAACGCTCGAAGGCGACGGCATGACTCAGACGGGCGCTCTGGTCGGCACCATGGACTATATGTCGCCGGAGCAGGCGCTCGCCAAGAATCTTGATCAACGGTCCGATATCTATACGCTCGGCCTGATTTTTTATGAACTGCTTACCGGCAACATGCCGTTCGCGGCCGATAGCGCTCTGGCCAGCCTAATCAAACGCACGCAAGAGCGCGTGGCTCCGATTTCGGACCACGACAATGCCATCCCCCGTTCCATCAGCAACGTTGTCAGCAAGTGCCTGGAGCGCGATGTCGCACTGCGGTATCAGACTGCGGGTGAGTTGCTGGCTGACCTGGACGCGTGGCAGGGTAAGAGAGCCGCCGCTACACTGAGTTTCAATCCTAAGGTTGGACCTTGGGGCCAAAGCTTGCCGTGGCCGATTATTGCCACAGTAGTTACAGCAATCCTGCTGGCCGCATTGGGCTGGATCTGGCGCGACAAATTGCTCTCCCCACTTGCCCGACAGCAAGCTCCTGCTGGCCCTCAAATGTCGCTCGCCATTTTGCCGTTCCGTAACGCGGGAGGCGATCCGGCAATGGATTGGCTCGGGCCAAGTCTCGCAGAAATGCTTAGCACTGACGTTGGTCAGTCTTCGCGTTTGCGTTCCGTGCCGCAGGATCGGGTGCATCAGATATTTTCTGATCTCCGCATGGCGCCCAACGCGACCATCGATCCAGATACTGTGCGGCGTGTCGCAGAATTCAGCAACGCCGACACCCTCGTCTGGGGACAATACGCAAAATTCGGCAACCAAATCCGAATCGACGCGACCGTTCAGGATATTAAGCACGAGCGCACAGTTCCCATAAAAATCGAAGGCGTCGATGAAAAGGACATTCCTGGAGCTGTGGATCGGCTCGCCAACCTGGTTCGCAATAATCTTTCTATTTCGTCAGATGTGATTGCCGACCTGAAGGCCAGTTCGTTTCAGCCAAGCTCTCGTTCGGTACCAGCGCTTCGCGCCTATAACCAAGGCATTCAGCTTCTACGGGACGGAAAGAATTCCGATGCCGCGAAGGCATTCCAATCGGCAACCTCGGAAGACTCTCAGTTTGCCCTTGCTTATTCGCGCATGGCAGAAGCGCAATCTGCTCTTGGGTACGACTCCGACGCCGAACAGGCCTCCCGCAAGGCGGTTGAACTCAGCCAGCAACTGCCCCTTGCAGAGAAATACCTGATTCAGGCGACTCATGCGCGAGTCATGAAAGATAACAAGAAGGCGATCGAGGCCTACGAAAATCTGGCCAAGAGCATGCCGGACAATTCCGACGTTGAATTGGCACTCGGAAGCCTCTACACCGATACCGGCGCTTACGATAAGGCGCGCGCCCAGCTCTCCAGGCTTCTGCAATCCGACCCGAAGAACACCAAGGCATTCTGGCAAATGGGTGTCGTCGAAATGATGAACGATAATCCCCAGGCGGCTTTGGAACCTCTGAACAAAGGTCTTTCGCTGGCGGTGCAGACCGATAATCAGGAACTCAAGGCTCTCATTCTGCAGGCTATGGGCATTTCCTATCGCGTAATGAACAAGCCTGATGAAGCGATGCGCGATTACGAAGAGGCTTTAGTCATCAATCGCCGCCTTGGCCTCAAGCGCAATTGGGCAGGAAACCTCCTTGAAATGGCGATTGTTCAGAGCAATCAGGGCAAACCTGATGCCGCGCTCGACAATTATAAGCAAGCGCTTCAACTGCAGCGCGATATCGGCATGAAGAAAGAAGTAGGGGACACGCTTATCGATATGGGGGCACTTTACCAATCGAAGGGCGATTACGACCAGGCTCTGCAGAACTACAAAGAATCACTCCAGATTCAGCGTGATGCCGGAGACGAGAATTACCAGGCTTTATGCCTGAGCAATATCGGTGGGACTTACCTGGCGAAGGGTGATGCAGATAATGCGCTAACGTACCTGCAGCAGGCGCTGCAACTCAGAGAAAAACTCAACGTCGGCAGCGATATTGCCGATTCTCTGGCCAATGTCGGTCAGGTCTACTCCGCAACCGGCAAGTACGATGATGCTCTGGCCTCTTTTATGCGCGCGCTGGATCTCTACCGCAAAGCTGGCAATGCCCGCGGAGCCGCCGAGCAGTCACATCAGATGGGCTTGATCTTTGAGTACCAAGGCCGGATTGGGCCAGCTTTAAATGCAATTCAGGACGCAGTCAAAGGATACCGCGCCCTTGGCGATCGCAGCGCACAAATGGTCGATGCTCTCAATGATCTGGCAGAAATCCAGGCGCAGGCCGGAATCGGAACAGAGGCGACTCCGGTGTTGCAGGAAGCCCAAACTCTTGCGCGCGATCTGAAGAACGACAGATTACAGACTGAGCTTCTCAATACTCAAGGCGACGTACAGCAATATCAAGGCGATTTCCGCGGGGCGAAGGGCTTCTATGATCAGGCTCTACGCGCGGCATCTCACAGCACTGACCAGGATGAGATTCTGATTACGAAATTCCACCTGGCCCAGGCATCATTCGCTCAGGGCAACACGCAAGGGGCCCTCCGCGATTTCCGCAGCATCACCGAACAGGCGGATCGCCGTAATCTCAAGTATTTGTCGTTAGTAAGTTCACTCGGGATTGCCGAAGCCATGATCAGTAACAAGGATTATGCGCATGCTCAACAAGAGCTACAGAATGACCTGAGCGAAAGTGAAAAATTAGGAGCGCGATACGAATCTGCCCGCACTCATTATCTTCTTGCCAAGGTACTGCACTCAACGGGCGACAACCCGCAAGCCATTGCTGAATCTCGCCAGGCTGTTAGCTTGATCGATGACATCCGCAAAGAACCCGGTGCGGAGAAATTGCTGCAGCGTGCAGATGCCCAAAAGATCTACGCGGAAGCCAGCCAATCGGCGACTGCTGCCAACTAGCCGCTTCCGCGTATCACAATCCGCAAGTCCCTTATTTACTCACGTAGGTTAGCCAAGAGAACGAGTTGTTCCTGGTATTTGGATCCGGATTTGCCGAACTCACGGTCGCAGTATTCGTGATCCATGAGCCGGCCTTCGCGTTGACCTTGGTGACGAGCGATACACCCACGCCCGTAAACAGGATTTGCCCGTTTGGAATCGGTGCAAGTGTCGCGATCGGGCCGCAGGTGACGGTGTTGTTGGCAAACGAGCATGGCGTCGAGCTTGGCGGCGGCACGTTGCATCCCAGCTTGGTGCATTGCACCAGCGCGTACGTGGCACTTACGAACGACTCGCCAGCCGGCAGTACGTCCGAGATCACCACGTTATTGGCCGTCCCCGGGCCCTGGTTCCATGCCCCGATTCCATATGTTGCGTTGGTCCCACTCTTTATTAATAGCGGACCCACCTTAATGGCGGCCACGTCGGCATTCGCATAAGCGACCGTGTACGTTTCGGCGGTTACAAAATTTCCCGCGACGTCCGTTGCGCCAAAGCTGTGAACCCCCAGACTGGAAGTATCCACCGTAGCATTGCTCACGACTACGGGATTTTGGCCTCCATAGTTGGTCGAGCCGGGACCGCAGAGCGCAATGCCTGAGGCAACGCCGTTGCTGACCGGATCGGTGCAGGTCAGCGATGCGGTTACCACTTGGTTCAGCTGGTAGGTTCCGTTCACCGGAGGCGGATTCAGCGTCAAGCCCGTCACCGAGGGATTCGTCAAATCGACATTGAACGGCGCCGTTTTGAACGCAGCCCAGTTCTTTGTCGGGTCAGTCTGGGTGTTATATAGGAGTTCCTCTTGTCCGTCGCAGGCAGTCGAGAAGAAGTGAACCTCATACGCGCCCTCGCCGCCGACAGTTACATTGCCGCTAGCGGTGAAGCTCGGCGTGGGGCCTCCCCAGGTATTGGGACAAGGGATAGGATTCCCAGCCGTTGTATCCCCCTGAATTGGGAACGTTGGATCTGGCGTCCGCCCGAGTGTCTCCACTCCCCATGTGAGGCTCTTGTTTTGCGCCGCAACCCAGTTGTTGTTATTGGGCACAGGAGGCTGCGGGGCGTTGGTAGTGAACGACACCGGTACGATTGTGCTCTTCGAGTACAGCGGAACCGTCGGTACTGTATTCCACTCCGGTTCGCAGCAGCCTAGAATGAATGCTGAATTCGAAGTCTTTCCCGTTCCCCCGCCGGTGATGGTGGCATCCGAGCCCAGCACGAAGAGTTCAGTTTGGAAATTTTGCGGGCACAAATCGCCAGTCTCTGGGCCAATGAACGAGCACACGCTTGGCGCCCAGTTATCGCTGCCCTCAGCCATGCTTGGCCCCGAACCCGCCGGTACCATGATGGTCGTGGGCGTGTCGATTATGTGAGTGAAAAGCAGATTCCTTTCCAGCGACTGCGGACAATTGTCACCCGCCGGATTGGGGTTGTTGTTATTCGTGCATTCCAGCGTCAATAGCGCACATAAGGGGTTTCCGTTCGAATCTGTACCTTCGCCGGTAGCAATATAGCAACTCGTGCTTGCGAGCGCGGTTCCAGCCACCATCTGCTGATATGTAGCCTGAGTGATGCCTTGGTCAGTCAGCAGAGGCACTGTATTGCCAACCACGGTGAGATCGTTTTGCGTATTGAAAGCAGTCAGGTAGTTGAAATCGGACTCAACGTGCGCACCGGTGTTGTTGTTAAAAGTGAATTGCTGGCTCAGATTTGTCGGGTCATTCGGATTCATCGGCTGCCCGGTCTGGGTTATCGCCGAGATCGACTGCGGCGTTCCTTCCAAAGCAAACCATGTGGTGCCCCCCGGTGCGATCGGAATGGTGAAAGTGACGGTTCCCGTCGTGTGGTCCTCACTGATGTCTGTGAATGTATTGTCTGGACCTTCATAGCCAGTCTGGCCGTAGCAGTCACCCGAATAGTACCGGCAAGGCCCATCATTATCGAATCCGAATATACCGCCAAAACGGGTATCAGACGAGGTAAGCGTAATCGACGTCAACGAGGAAGTGGAGTTGTTCTGAATTCCGACCAAAGTGTCATCGTCCCCGTCATAAGGGTTTCCGTTTCCGGGTACGGTGATCGTAAATCCGGTCGCTGTGACCGTGATGATCACACCGCATCCGGTGGCGCTGCCGAGCATATGAGTCTGAGGGTTGAGCGCACTATAGCACTGGTCGATATTGAAATCGGCTAAGGCTTGGGGCGCCGTGCAGAAAATACTGGCGCAAACTAGAACCGCCAGAAAAATCAGACGAACTGCCAACGAAAACAGCTTTCCATCTGTATATCGCAGGGAGCAGGCAGACATACGTTCTCCTTCCAAATAAGAGCGACAAGTCCGAATAAGGGAAAAGAACAAAGATACGGTGACTGACTTACTTATTCACCATCGGCAATGGGGGGATTGTTCGATGGACTCGGGCCAAACTGCCCGCACAGCGCCGCAATTGTCCGCTTTTGACCCTCGTCTGTCAACTGGAAAAGGCTTCTGAAAGACGTTTCCTGACTGGTTTAGAGCATAAATTCCGGCAGAATTCGCGCCACAATCGCTCTGCTACCATACTGGTGGGACCAGCTGAATCTTTGTTGCCCGGGTGGCGAAACTGGCAGACGCACGGGACTTAAAATCCCGAGTTCCGAAAGGAACGTACCGGTTCAATTCCGGTCCCGGGCACCAGTAACTCTTATGAACAGTCCCGCCTCCGTTCAGCGAACCGGCGCGTCCCTCAAGTGAGAACGAATCGCACCGTGATCGTGAACTCGAGTTTGTCTCAGGGGACTTTCGGCCCTGGTCGCGAGCACTATGGATCAGCAGCCGCATATGCCGCGTGATCCGGTTATGCCGCCAAAACCTGCAAACAATACCAAAGTACAATGGACATGTTTTTGTGCGATGACGCATTGTTATTCATGGCGTGTTATCGGATGATGCGCAGATTTTCCGCCCAGAAGAACGAAGCCATTTGTGAACTGGCAAGGAGCTCTGAAGTTCCTGTTCAAGCGATTTAGCGACACTGCCCTGCTCGAAGCGCTGAACGTGACAGTTCATCTCAACTGAGGGGCTGTTGCGCTGAATTCAACATTGCGACCGATTCACTGAGTTTTGAATCTAAAGGAATTTTAGCCACTAGTTGGATCGGTCATATCCTTTTCTATCCAAGACGAGTCTCCGTATGCCGAAACCAGTTTTGCTAAGCGTCGATGACGATTCCGATGTCCTGCGGGCCATCGAACGCGATCTCCGGTCACAATATGGTGGACAATATCGTGTAATCGGGAGCGACTCTCCGGGGCAGGCACTCGACATACTGAAGCAACTGAAGGTCCGCAATGATAGTGTCGCGTTGCTGCTCGCCGACCAACGCATGCCGCACATGAACGGCGTGGAATTTCTCCAGGAGGGCATGCAGATCTTTCCTGACGCGAAACGTGCACTATTGACTGCGTACGCCGACACTAATGCCGCCGTTAGTGCCATAAATGAAGCGAACATCAATTACTTTTTCATGAAGCCTTGGGATCCTCCCGAGACCAACCTTTATCCGCAGCTTGACGACCTGCTAGACGATTGGCGTGCTTCATATCGCCCGGCATACGAAGGAATACGTGTGCTCGGCACACGTTGGTCGCCGCGCAGCTATGAACTGCGCGACTTTCTTGCCCGCAACCGGGTGCCATATCAGTGGATCGACGTCGAAATAAGCGCAAATGACCCTGAAACCAGACGTCTTCTCGATGTCCTTGGCCCGGAAGCGTCGAACCTGCCGGTCGTATTGTTTCCTGATGGAACCAAGCTGCTGGAGGGAGCGCCCGCACAAATTGCACAGAAAGTCGGGTTGCGCACACGAGCTCAGACCGACTTCTACGACTTGGCAATCATCGGCGGAGGCCCCGCTGGCCTTGCCGCTGCCGTTTATGGCGCTTCGGAAGGATTGCACACCGTCATGGTTGAACGCGAGGCTCCTGGTGGTCAGGCAGGGATGAGCTCACGAATTGAAAACTACCTCGGCTTTCCAACCGGCCTGAGTGGAGGTGATCTGGCCCGGCGGGCGGTGGTGCAGGCGCAGAGGTTTGGAGTCGAGATCCTGTCGCCGCAGGAAGCCACGAGTGTTCGCACCGAGGGCTCGTACCGGATCATAGCGTTAGCCGATGGAAGTGAAATCTCGTGTCATGCCCTGATGGTCGCAACCGGCGTGCAGTGGCGTCGGCTGGACGTGCCGGGAATCGATCACCTCCAGGGCGCCGGAGTGTATTACGGCGGCGGAGCTACGGAAGCTCTCTCCTGCAAAGGCGAAAACATTTACGTCGTCGGCGGGGCCAATTCCGCAGGCCAGGCCGCGATGAACTTTGCGAAATATGCGGACAAGGTCGTGATGCTGGTGCGTGGTAGCGGGCTCGCGGCCACCATGTCGCAATACCTGATCGATCAAATCCAGCAAACCCCGAAAATCCAGATCTGGGATCATGCCAGTGTCGCCGAAGTTCATGGCGATAAAAGGCTGGAGGAAATTTCCGTGCTGTGCTCGGACACGAACAAAATTGAACGCGTACCCGCCAGTTCGGTTTTCATCTTCATCGGTGCCCTACCCCGAACCGACTGGCTCGCAGGCCTGGTTGAGAGGGACGACCGCGGCTTCATCCTGACTGGTCCGGACTTGATCCGCGACGGTGCTCGCCCGAGTGGGTGGACACTCGATCGCGATCCATTCCTACTCGAGACAAATGTGCCGGGGATTTTCGCTGTTGGCGATGTCCGGCATGGCTCGGTGAAGCGCGTCGCCTCCGGCGTAGGGGAAGGTTCTGTGGCTGTGCAGTTCATTCATCAATACTTGAGTAAGGTCTAATGGCGACTCCATCAGAGTTGTCGCAAATTCCGGTTTTCGCAAGTTTGCCCGCAGACCAGATCGATTGGTTTTTGGGCCAATCGAAAGAGCTGAAGCTTCAGCCGGGCGAGGTTTACGCCAGGCAAGGTGATCCGCCGGACGCGATGTTTGTTCTCCTGGAAGGCGAGTTTGAGTGGCGGGGTGAATTCAATGGCGAAACCATTGTTCTCCCCGGCAAGATCGGAGACGTCACCGGCGCGCTGCCCTTCTCACGCATGAAGCAGTTTACGGTTACGGGCCGGGCGCTGCGAGATAGCCGCATTCTGCGCTTTCCATCGGCGCTATTTCCCGAGCTCATCCAGAAAATGCCAGAGTTGGTAAAACACCTGGTCGGAGTTATGACCGACCGCGTACGTGAAGCGACTCGGCTCGAACAGCAACGAGATCGGCTGGCTAGCTTGGGAAAACTCTCAGCCGGTCTCGCGCATGAACTTAACAATCCGGCGGCTGCTGCGAAGCGAGCAGCCGCGCAGTTGCGCGACACCCTGCACCGGATCAAAGAAGCTAGTGTTCAACTCGGACGCAGGGAACTGACGCCCACGCAAAAAGCAGAAGTCGAGAGGCTGGAATCGTCTTTTACTCAGAGCGATTCACCGCCGCCCGACGCCCTCACGATCAGCGACCTCGAAGACAAGATCGATTCCTTGTTGCGAAGTCATGGCCAGAATGATTTGTGGGAGCTGTCAGCCGAGTTGGCGCAAAGAGGAATAAAACCGGCTGCGCTCGAATCGCTTTTCGCCAACCTGGATGCAGGGACAGCACGAGCGGCTCTGGTCCGGATTGCTGCATCGGTGGAGATTGCCAGCCTCTTGAAAGAGATCGAGAATAGCACTTCGCGAATTTCCGATCTGGTCCGCGCGATTAAGGAATACACGTATATGGACCAGTCCCCCGTCCAAAACGTCGATGTGGTGAAGAGTCTGGAAACTACGTTGACGATTATGAACCACAAGCTCAAACGGGGCGTGACCGTCCAGCGAGACTATCAACCCGTTCCATTTCTCGTGAATTCTTTCGGCAGCGAGCTTAATCAGGTTTGGACCAATCTCATCGATAATGCAATTGATGCAATGAGCGGGAAAGGTGTATTGCGGGTACGCACTTATCGCGACAATGGCTGCGTCGTGATTGAGATCGGCGACAACGGTCCGGGTATCTCCCCAGAGATAAGGTCCCATATTTTCGAGCCGTTTTTTACGACTAAAGGCGTGGGTGAGGGAACTGGACTCGGACTCGATACTGTCCAGCGAATCGTTCGAAAGCATAAAGGTAATATTCAGGTAAATTCCCGGCCGGGTGATACACGTTTTCAAGTCTTGCTGCCGTTGGCGGAAGCTAACTCCTGATAGGAGTTTGTGGTGCTCGACGCGGCGCGCCCAGATTATGTGAGTCCGTATCAATTCATTGCTATCCGTAATGCACTTGCGAGGGTGATAAACTTCAGGCCATGCCACAGAAGAAGAAAAAGAAGACGAAATCTACTACAAGGCCTGCGAAGAGGACCGGCCTGCGCAGCGCAAAGAAAGTCAAAGCAAAGCCGGCGGCCAAACGAATAACTCGAACACGAGTTGCTTCGAAGCCATCGACTAAGAGCCGCAAGCGCTCAGCTTCCATCAATGTTGAGAAGGAGCTCAAACGCGAGTTCCAGACTCGCAATGCTGCCGGACGAGCCAGCTCAACAGCTCGAAAATCCGAGGATTTCGAAGGCCTCTCACAAGCGGAGCAGGCGGATTCTGAAAGTGTTGATGAACTCGTGGAAGAAGGCAATGTATTCGAGGCCGGAGCAGTTGCCGGCGTTGAGGAAGCGGATGACGCCGGTGAGCGAGAAGTGCACACCCGCGAGGTTCCGGAGGACGATGTTCCCGAGGAATACCTGGACGAAAACTAGGTCCGAAGGGAATCTCAGCCCGCAAATTTCAGTCTGCCGACTCTCCCCCAAGGTCTATGCGCGGGCTTTTTCGATCATTTCTTCCCAAATACCTTTGGATTTGAGAATAAGTTCGATCACTTCCCGAATGGCGCCATGGCCGGCAGTCGCTTTAGTCGTGTACCGCGCCGCTTTCTTAACCTCCGGAACCGCATC
>Ga0070741_10001037_pt1 | contig 90317 bp, 78 predicted proteins | sample Coa_R1_4_FD_66440 | JGI IMG/M metagenome (GOLD analysis project Ga0070741, IMG submission 66440) | Surface soil microbial communities from Centralia Pennsylvania, which are recovering from an underground coalmine fire - Coalmine... | ecosystem: Environmental > Terrestrial > Soil > Unclassified ... | reverse complement strand
TTGTGAGTGGCGCGCACGCTTTTTGAAACTTGGTACATCGTCACCTCTCATTGCTTCCGATTCGCGGGAAGCCGAAGCTTTCTGAACGAGAATGTGACACGCGGATTGGCTGAAGACCAGTGAAAGGCGAATCTTTTCGGAAGAACGACTCAGACGACTGGAACTCGCTGATAGATAATGAACTAAGAGTCCGTTTGCTACGGCGCGGCGAATTGTAATGTCCGCTATTGCGTCCTAATCTAGGTTGCGAAATGTCTTCAAAAGCATCGACACATATCGGCGGGTACTCACCGCTTTTTACGAAATTTGGCCAAATGCTCGTCGAGGTTTATCGACGAAAGGGGACGACGAGCAATCGACCGTCGCTGACTGTTCTTGCCATCCTGCGCCTCGAGTGAAATCCCAAGCACCTGCAGTGTACGTAGTATCAAGCCAATCGCGGCTCGTGGTTTTCCCTTTTCAACATCCACGACCCATTTGCGGCTGGTATGAGAACGCTCGGCGAGAGAGGTCTGATTGAGCCCCATTTTTGTTCGCCGATCTCGGATAAGGGCACCAATATGTCTAGGAGTGCGAATTCTCATGTATGTCACCGATCGGTGACATCCTGACACGTAACCGATCGGTGACAAGCCTCCCATCACTATCTAGGTAATAAGAGAAGTTCGGTTTTTAATTCGACAAGCGCTTCGGGGTGAGAATTATTCGCATCATCTAAGAAAACCCGGCAATGGAGATGCCCGCGACGGTTGGACCAGCTGTCAAAGAACCCTCTCGAACGTCCTCTTGGATTCGGCCATCAGCCAGAATCAGCATTCTCGGGAAGATGGACAACGTCGAATACCGATGGGAGACAACCATGAACGTGGTTCTCTGAAGTTTGCTTTGAAGGTTGCGCAGGACCGCTGCCTCTCCACCAGCGTCCAGGCAAGAGGTGGCTTCATCCAGAATTAGAATTCGCGGCTCTTGCAGCAACGCGCGGGCGAGGGCCAGCCTCTGTCGCTGGCCACCGGAAAGTTGGCACCCCCCTGGTCCGATCCGTTGGTGAAGTCCATGTGGCAGGGTTGCAACGAGAGTGGATAGACCCATTTCCGCGAGAGCCGTATCTATATTCTCTAGAGATGCTCTCTGGCGTACCAGCCGCAAGTTTGAGATCACTGAACCATCAAATAGGACCGGATCGCGTGGCAAATAGCACACGTAATCACGAAGGCTTTTCAGGTCAATATCGCGAAGATCTAAGCCTCCGAGCTTTATCGATCCCGAGAGTGGGTCGTAAAGTCTGGCGATGAGCTTGGCTAAAGTGCTTTTTCCGGCGCCGTTCTCCCCTGCGATCGCCACTTGTTCCCCGGGACCGATTCGCAAGCTGGAAATGTGCAACAGATTTGGTTGCCGGCGATATCCGAACTTAACTTCTCGAAGCTCGATTTCTCGCGTCTCATTCTTTGCGATCCGCAAGGCACTTGAGGAGTTGAGCACCTGTGGTTTCAAAGCGAAAGCCGCTTGCAGCTGACGAATGCTGGCGAACACCTTCTGTGTCCTCACGTAGAGCTCCGCTGCGCCGCTTAACGGTTCAAAAAGCTGCGCTACAAAACCGTAGAAGGCAACCAGGCTTCCGACGCTCAGCTCAGCTTTCAAAACGCTGGCCCCGCCATAGCCCAGGACGCCGCACAGCGCGAGGACCAGCGGCAAAGAACTGCAGGTGGTGAAACGAATGCCGGTGCGATTAAGGCGTTGCTGCGAACGGATTGAACGAGCCCACAGACAAAAGGCTTTTCGTTCCTGTCGCTTCTCTTGCCCCAAGAGTTGAATGGCCAGCGCAGAGGCAACATGCTCTTGCAGAAAATTATTGCTCGCGAGGCGCTTGGATTGCGTGTCATCAGCATCCGCTGAGAGTTGCTTGCGATAGTGCTGTCGCGTGATCAGGAAAATCGGAATGAGCGGAATGATGACGAGGGTCAAGACTGGACTCAATAGAAACATTGCTCCCAACGTGACGATGGTTGTCAGGAGCATGCGCAGGCCTGCCGGCAGGAGATCTGAGCCGAAAACTGAGACTTCATCAACCGGTTCTTTGAGCGGGTACATGGCTTCGCTTGCTGGGATCTCCTCGTAGTAATCTGCGGAAAGTGTGTCCAGATGCCGCAATAACGAGGTTCGTAGGTTTAATCCTAATTTCTGCGCAGCGGTCAGCATGAGATAGCTGCCGAAGCTGTTCAGGGCAGTTTTTCCCTCTTGTGCCACGAATATTAGCCCGATTGCCAGAATGAGTGAGCCTACGTCCCGCTCTGGGAGTATGTGGTCAATGATCCACTTAAGTACTAGGGGAGTGAGAAGCGCCAGAAAACTGGCGCCGACAAGACACAAAAAGCTTGCCAGGTGCCAGCGAAGCAGCGGTTTAATCCGTGCAACAAGCCATCGGATTTCACTGCGACCTCTCGTTGGTCTGGCTCGCCGGTGAGAGAGGCCCGAATCAAGCACGGAGATAAAATGCAAGCAGAGTTTGACGGTATGTGGGGCTTGGGGCCCCTGTCCACAGAATTGGAACGATGTTCAGCATTCGCCCAATCTGTTCGAGGTCCTCGGGGAAAGAAAAATCATCGCAGAGCAGTTTTGCGGTCTGCCTCGTTCGGAAATTCACAGATCTCAGGTAAGACGCCGGAGAATGGCGACAACTTGTCCCACAACCTCAATGTCTTTTCGATGGCGGAACTGCAGCGTACGCGGGACATGTTCGGTGTAGGGGTGAATGACTAATGTGCCGTTCTCAACGTCGCAGCAGGCACACCAATACTGGCCATCGCGCTGCAACAACAGGTAAACCGGCTGCTTCCATAGGGGTTTGGAGGGAAATGAGCAGGGGCCTTCCTGCGGTGATTGATAACTGCCAGCAGGCCATTTGTGAGATAAGGGTTGAGCGGGCGGTGATCGCCACCGATCCAGAACAAATTGTCGATCGAAACATCTCGCATGCCAATCAAAGGTGCCAACGCTCTCCGTAGAAAAAACGGGACCTCCTCGACAGTCTCCAGCAGGTGCTCAAGAAGACCGGTGTCAATCGCGGGAATCCCTTCGGAAGGTTCCGCTATTGCTCTTTCAATCAAGCTGTCCGGCATGGCTTCGGTTCCGGCCTGATCAAGGGAAATGCCAATCGATTTTAAAGCTGACGCAAAGCTCAGGCCATATACGCAGCAGAGCGTGACCAATTTGTGCAGTCCACGAGGCGGTGTGCCGCGGGTTTCATAATCGCAAATGGAACTGGCGGCAAGTCGATGCCGCGCGTCATTTAGAGCGTCTGAAACTCGTTGACTCTCAAGGCTAGCTTCTCGGTATGAGAGTCCCGCATTCGAGCGTGCTAACGTCAGGAACTGATGAATCGACTTGTTCTCGAGAAGAGACCTCGGCTTCCACAATTTTGCGAGATCATTCGGCACCTCAGGCCGTAGCCAATTCGCCAGTGACCTGATCTCATGATCTACAACCCCGAGAAGTTTCGCTTCTAATTGCAGCTTAAGTTCAACCAGCCCAAATGAGAGCTGCGTTCCAACTGGCACAATCACCCGCTCGCTTACCCGCCGGATTCTGGAGCAGAACAGTCCTTTACTATGCTCGAATAGAAATATCCGCTTAGACACAATGTCGTCGTGGCTGGGAAACGACTCGCCAATTAGTTCGGCATTGGCACGCACTATGCTGCCTGGAAGTAAGTCCGGAAACGCCAGGGCGTCATCCGCGCCAATCTTTGCGTACAGGAATTTCTGGGTGTCTGCTCGAAGTAGCGACACGATCTTTCTTGGACCCGTTTGCTGCAGCACTTGTGATAGAGGTGCGATTGGACGAATAGCGTTGTTAGCGCCCCTGCTCCGGAACCACGGCACCCTCGCTTGCCGATCCATCAAGGTTTTATCGATCAGAGCAGTGCGTTTACGCGGGAGCTGTGCCTGCAATCGCGGAATATCCTCAACCTCTATACCAAAGACTCGAAGCCAGTCCGGGAAGCAATAATTAGAAATGTGGCTCAAAGCAAACACCTGATAAATAGTTGGTGTGAAAGCTTGCTGTCGAAGGTCGTAGTAGAGATTGTGTGGAAGAAAGTACGGCGACGACTTACCGTAGAACGCTTTCGATTGCTGCGAAGCTTGGTAAAGGGAGAGCCCCTTGCTCGCCAGAATTCTTTGAACTCTTTCCGTTACATCGACGCTGGTTGAAGAAAGCCGCCCGGAATCCGAAGCCACGTTCCGTCATAACAAATCCGCGTCGGGACATGCCATGTACCTATTTCCGGTGTTCCGGCGGGCGAACGGATAGCTGGAGACGGTGCAAGCAAGAAGGAAGAAGTGTCTCGGAAATTCGAATAGGGCAACCATTCCATTGGTCGCAATACCGACCGCCGACGGTCCTACATTTTTCGTTTTCAGAACAATATGCAATGTTTTGTTGAAGGACCGCGGTTCTGCGGTACTATAGTCCGATTTGTGAGGCTGTCGTCCGGTGTCGGAGCTGTCATCGAGCCCGTCAAGTAGTTCGCGGCTCAAAGCTGAAAGGGAACGTCTGTCCTTATCCATCCGCGACGTCTCATTAATGACCCGGGACATCGCCAAGCAGAGAAACAGCGCTGACTATTACATCGCACACTCTACGCTCGCGGATATCGAAAATGGAAAGCAGATGCCCAGTGTCTGTAAGCTGTACAGCCTGAGTGTCATCTATAAACGTCACTTTGATGAGCTGGCTTCCTGGTGCGGTGTTCCTATAGCGGAAGCAGAGAAAGAGCACAGAGCCCTGGCTTTTCCAAGGACCTATCTTCTGGGCTCGCCTTCTGAAACTGCGGCCCGCGTAATTCTCACCGCTTCCGAACTCAGACAGAGATTGCGGTCGGAGCCAACCAATTTGGTGTCGCGAATGCTCGATGCCTGGAGAGGACAATTCCCAGCAACGCTTCTCCAGTACCTTGATTGGGAGAAAAACCTGTACGGATATGTGGGAATGCGCGATTACACCTTATTTCCACATGTTCGCCCAGGATCATTTGTGCAGATTGATCCGCGGTACAAAAGGATTCTGCCGTTAAGCTGGCACGGCGAACATGATCGCCCCGTCTATTTTTTTGAGCTTCGCGATTCGTATGTGTGTAGCTGGTGTGAATTGCACGATAACGATTTGATTCTTGTCCCGTCCCGCGAGTCAGGCCGTGAAGCTCGCCATGTGCGCTATCCGAATGACGTCACCATCGTTGGGCGAGTGACGGCGATCAGCATGCGAATCGCGGATGCAACCGGGGGTGAAACAGCAGCTGGCGGCACACATCAAACAAGGATTGACGGTTGCCGGAGTTCCTCGTAGGCAGCAAGCCGGCGGCGTGCCTTTAGGTAGATCATAATTTTTAATTGTCGCGCATCGAGCGGATTTCGCGCCAGAAAGTACTTCGAACCGAGGCTACCGTGGTGCCGAGTAGATTAGAGATTTCCTTCCACTCATATCCGCAAACTCTAAGACATAATGCTTCGGCACTTCTCTGACTGAGTCGCTGGATGATTTTGTCAAAATCGAGTCGCGCATTTGTCTGCGCAATCCAACTCTCGTTGGACGCCCAACTTCCCAGTTGTTGTGGCTCTCCGACCAGCTCAATCCGCGACAACTTCCTCCCATAGCGGCGCAAGGTCCGGGTGAAGACTACTAGCAATAATCCGTTTTTGCATGGGTACGATGGTGCGCCAATGCGATCCAGATAACGAGAGACCTGCGAAACCGATTTTTCCATGAGTTCGCCTGCGGGCGCATTATCCGCGAGCAGGGAGGCGGTCCGTCGACAAGCTTCTGCCCATAGCTCCCGGGCCGCCGACTGAACGTCAGGTCGAATCGGCCGGCCAGCATTATCCTGGTCCCGATCCCACCAAACGGGTCTTTTCGCAGCGGGACTCATCACTGCACCGCCACGTTAGTGCGAGTCCTGAAGGCGAGAGAGATTTCTACGCGGGGCGGATGCTTGAAGGATATGAGGTGGGGAACATTTTCCGGTTCGAGGAAATGGGATAAGTGTGCGGCTGGCATAGCTCATCGTCGCGCGTTTCGGGCGTATGCAGACGGTGCCTGTTGTTTCCGGTCGGCAGTTCGGACGTATGGTACTGATGTAAATGTTGGAAACCCAACTCAATTCTTGGGACTGCGCGGGAATTGATCGATTTTCGGCCGAACTGAAATCGGCGTAGGAGTGACCGTCAAAATGCCGGACGACACGGTCGTTATTCCGAACGACCGCAACCTGACATCGCTTCAAAATACTACTCGACAATTTTCTCGATATTGAAATCTTTAATTTGCCTGGAGCGGGGCGTATTGCGGCACATCTTCAGACACCGCGAGAATACATTTTTTTCCATCAAATTCGATCTTGTCGGCGGAATATGCCGTAAGCCTAATCTCGCCGGACTTAGTACGAAGGCGTGTGATGACGTTTTTGACCGGCCCGTTTTCGAGAAGGCTAAATAGATAAGAACGATCTGACAGGTCCTCCCAAATTCCAAGATCGTTCAGGGTACGCCCCACGAGTTCCTGGCGAGAGTACCCATACCGACATTCAAAGGCACGGTTTACCTCCAGGAATTCCCCCTCCTTATATGTAGTGATCGAGAACGGGGCCGGGCTCGTATGGAACAACTTCTGAAATCGGTCCTCTGAAATCCGCCGTTCTCCCTCAGCCTGCAACAGTGCAGCCTCCGTCGCTTGAAGATCTGAAAGTCGATTCGTCAGTTCCGAAGCAAAAATTTCTGACCGGGCATACAGGCGCGCATTCTCGATGGCAACCGCGGCCGGTATCGCGAGGAGTTCCGTGCGGCGAACATGTTCTGGTGTTAGTTGGTTGGGTTCAGTGTGCCCCACGGAGAGGAAACCTAAGTATTCACCGGAAGCAATTAAAGGTACCGAAATCCAAGAACGCAGGTGTGCATGTCCTTCGAAACTTGACCAATCGCCTTCCTGCCTCGTGTCAGGAATCAAAATGCTCTTCTTGTCTCTCGCTACTCGGCGTAGTAATCCACATTTCTCATCGACAAAGGACCACCGCATTCGTGGGGTTAGTTCGTCAGGTTCGGATACTATGCGTTCTCCGAGCGCCAACCAGTGCGGCCCCCCTTCAGGAACGATGACCCGCGCGCAGCTGTAGGGCACGACCTCGGCGAGCGATGCCAGTAGCGCGGACATCACTTTGTCCATGTGAAGATCCTGAGTAAGCAAGAGAGTTACCCTGCGCAGAGCTTCTTCTTCGGACCACGCGGATTGTGCCGCCGCCAGATTCTCGGCAACCTGCGCTTCAGCTTGCTTTTGTACGGTAATGTCCAGCGCAGTTCCTAGCAGGCGTACGAGCTTGCCCTCGCTGTCTCGGTCGGGGAATCCCCGCACCCAAACCCAGCGAGTTTCTCCATCAGGCTTGCTGATTCGAAATCTTTCGTCAAAATGCCCGGTATCGGAAGCCTGGATGAACTTTGACACGACGTAAGCACGATCATCAGGATGTATCACCTCTAAACAGGAAGATGGATTCTCTAAAAAAGATCTGTTTGTGCGTCCGGTAATTCCTTCATATGCGTGATTCACGTACAAAGCCTTTTTTGTGTCTGCATCGACCATCCAAAAGATTTCCTGGATTTTTCCGGCAACATGGCGGAATTGTTCTTCGCTGGCCTGGAGTGCGCTCGTTGTTGCGTTCTGTTCGTAGCGGAGTTGGCGAAAGATCTTGGATCCGACCAAGACAAAAGCGCCAGAGCACAGAAGAAAAAAGGTGATTACGGCCAAAACGGCTTGCTGAGTTTGGACGTTCGCGACGAGGATAAAAATGAACAGTGCAGAACAGGCTCCCATGAGAAGGGCCAAAACCAGGCGCCATGAAGGATCGGGGAACTTTGCAAAGAGGTTTTTAAAGCGGAATGCGCCAACTTGGTCCATGACTACATCCAGATTTCCCGCGCCAATATAGGCGCCGGCCGGACCGAAATACCGGAAGACATCCCGGATTGGTGCCAATAGTACCACGACCGAATTTGACCGGCCGATCTATTTTGTCGGACTGCGCGATGGTTATGCCAGCAGCTGGTGCGAACTGAGCGAACTTCCCCTCGAGAACAATTCGACTTTTACGTGGATCTTCGTTAGGGCGTATGAAGAGTCTCTATTCCGATGATCTAGCGAGAGTCGAAGGCTGGGTTTCCCTTGAAGCGTGCAGACATTGTCTAGCGCCGCTGACAGCTTTCAATCTTGGCAGCCGATGATCATGTCGCAGGCGAGACCAGTCCCAGGTCGTCTCTCGCCCATGCGGAGACATCCCGGTCTTTTTCTGCAAGAAGATTCTGAACGACTCAATGAGTCCCGTTAGCACAAAAAGCACGATTTTATTGACAGCGCGATGGTCCATGAGTTAGCGTTTACCTTCTGTGGATAAGCGGTGACCCAAACGGGTGATCCTAGGTATGTTCCGGTCATCGGTTGGCGAGTGTCTATGGATGAATCCATTCTGGTGATCGGTAGTGTCAACGTCGATCTAGTGCTTAAAGTTCCTGAGTTGCCGCGGGCGGGGGAGAACGTGATTGGCGATACCTACATTCGGGTACCGGGAGGGAAGGGGGCTAACCAGGCCGTGGCCGTGGCTCGACTGGGAGGAAACGTCACATTCGTTGGAAAGACGGGAAATGACGCAGACGGTGCTTTCCTGTCGCGGAATCTCGATTCAGCTGGAGTTAACACCGAGTTTCTACTTGCTGATGAACGCGTCAACTCTGGCCTGGCAGTCGTGACTGTGAATGCTTGCGGTAAAAACAACATTGTCGTTTTTCCCGGTGCGAATCTAGAAATTGGAGAGTCTGTCGTCCGTGCCGCCTTCGACGCGCGGCCTTACGACGCGGTGCTGTTGCAACTAGAAACCTCACCAAAGATTGTCATTGAGGCTTGCAGAGTTGCGCTCGATAGAGGTGTTCCGGTCTTCTTGGACGCCGGTCCCGCACAGCCCTTTCCACTGGAAGCCCTAGCGCCCATCTTCATCATCAGTCCGAATGAAACGGAGACGCTTGCTTTAACCGGTATTGCGGTTAAATCGCTCGCGGATGCCGACCGAGCAGCGTCACTACTGATCCAGCGGTCTGGGGCGAAGGCAGCCGTCCTTAAACTCGGCGAGAACGGCGCGTACCTGAGATGTGTAGACGGCGATTCCGAGCACTTTCCCGCATTCCCAGTTACGGCAGTGGACACAACAGCTGCGGGTGATGCGTTCAGTGCCGCCTTGGCAGTGACATACATCCAAACCAAAAATCTACACGCGGCAATAACAGCGGGAAACAAGGCAGGCGCACTGGCGACGACGCGTTTCGGCGCACAGTCTTCTCTGCCAACGGCAGCCCAGTTAGCTGCTTTCAACCCAAAGCCAACGAGGCAATATGCGGTATAGGGTCGCACCCTCGCTGATGTGTGCGGATCTTCTGAGATTGGCCGATCAATTGAAGGAGTTGGAACGCGCGGGAGTCGACTATCTACACATTGACGTAATGGACGGACACTTCGTGCCTAATCTGGCATTGAATTTAGATTTAGCCCGTCAGGTGCAGGCTTACACAGAGGTGCCATTGGATGTGCATCTCATGGTTAAAAATCCCGAAACCTACATCGAGGCGGTGCGGACTTTGACACCGCAACGGGTTTCCTTTCATGTCGAGGCAACAACGAACCCCATTCGACTGGTGCGCGCTCTCAAGGGCGGTAAAACGCAGGTCGGCCTCGCAATCAATCCGGCAACTCCGCTGGAGACATTGAATTACCTACTGGATGAAATTGATTACGTTCTTGTGATGACCGTGGAACCGGGTTTTGCGGGGCAGGCGTTTATTCCGGAAATGCTGTGCAAGATTACATGCCTAGAGCGAATTGCGATCGCTCGTAAGAAGCAGGTAGAGATTGAGGTTGACGGCAATCTGAATTCAAAGTGGGCGAGTGAATGTATCCAACATGGCGCGTCGGTACTGGTCGCTGGCACATCAAGCGTGTTTCGTGGAGACGGAAATCTTTATGAGGCCTGTATCGCATTTCGTCGCGAAATTGATTTTCTTCGACCAGAGTCAGAAAGGCCGGTCGCGCAAAGTTGCTAGGAGGTAGTTTGGCCGCATTTGATCGAGTATTCATAGTTGCGAGTGGTGATCTCCGCCAGTCGGCCAACAGAACGTGCTGGCCTGCGCAAGCAAAAGTTGAAGCATCCCTTACCGAACTACTTGCGCGTTTGGGCTGCAAGGCGGAGCGCGCGCACCCGTTTCATGCTGGTAAGGGGCATGGATTAATTGATAGTCAGCGCATGGGGATGGACGTGTTTCGTAGCATTCCCAACTCTGCTCCTGTCATCATCGTGGAAGCGATGTGGCAGTACAGCCACCACGTCCTGGCGGGGCTGATAAAGCATCGAGGACCGATATTGACGTTGGCAAATTGGAGTGGCCAATGGCCCGGATTGGTCGGCATGCTGAACCTGAACGCTTGCCTGACAAAGGCCAACGTCCCGCATAGCACTCTGTGGACGTCTGATTTTACAGACGAGTATTTCCTTGACGGGATTACTCGGTGGCTCAGTGGGGTTTCGATTGCTCACGATGTCAGCCACGTGCGGCCGTTCTCAGCCGAATCTGCGGAACCGGCGGCGCGCAAAATTGGGGCTGAGCTTGCAAAATGCTTGAAGACGCAGCAAGCCATCTTTGGGGTTTTCGACGAAGGATGTATGGGGATGTACAACGCCATCATCCCGGACGAACTATTGCATGACACCGGTGTCTTCAAGGAGCGGCTGAGTCAGTCTGCTTTGTATGCGGAGATGCTCACGATCCCCGACTCAGAATCGAAAAAGGTGCTCTCTTGGCTACAGAGCCGAGGAATGAAGTTCGATTTTGGAGAGAGCGAGGCGACGGATTTGACCGAAGCCCAAGTCATTTCGCAGTGCCAGATGTACATCGCTGCCGTGCGAATCGCTCACGATTTTGGATGCGATGTCATTGGAATCCAATACCAGCAGGGTTTGAAGGATCTCACGCCAGCGTCTGACCTTGCTGAGGGTCTCCTTAATAACGTGGATCGTCCCCCAGTCTTTAGTCGCGATAACGGGAGGGTACTCTACGAGGGCCGGGCTCTTCCGCATGCCAATGAAGTGGACGAGTGCGCCGGGTTGGACGCTCTGGTAAGCAATCGTGTATGGACCGCCTTGGGTCTGCCTCCAGAAACCACGCTGCATGATATTCGTTACGGCGACTGGTATCAGCTGAATGGAAGTAAAGAATTTGTGTGGCTCTTCGAAATCTCGGGAGCCGTACCGGCTAGTCATCTAGAGGGTGGATATCTGGGTGCAAGGAGCATGCGGCAACGCCCTGAAATATTCCGGTTGGGCGGTGGCACGCTACGCGGAGTTAGTAAGCCGGGCGAGATCGTTTGGAGCCGCGTTTTCGTTGAACAGCACAAACTCAAGGTGGATATCGGCCGTGGTGCGGCGGTCAAGTTGCCAATGGAAGAGAACGAAAGGCGCTGGCAGATGACAAATCCCGAGTGGCCGATCATGAATGCCGTCCTGTATGGCGTACAACAGGCGCAGATGATGCACCGCCATAAATCAAACCATATTCAAGTGCTATATGCGCCGGATACAAAAACGGCGAATTCGGCGCTTGCCACAAAGGCAGTTATGTTTCATGAGCTAGGGTTGCAGGTCAACATTTGTGGAACTGAGAATGGATTAGCTTTGTAGGAGTTCCAAGGGGGGGCGATTGATAAAAGAATACAAATTGGGCATGACAACGAACGCACTGAGCGCCGACCAGTCGAATAATTCTAGGGGTCTTTCCTGGTGCGCTAAATGGATGTTAGCTCTTGGCATTTTTGCCGTTGGAAGCGTCGCGGGAGCGCAGATTCAGGATTTGTACAAGATCACGGATGGAAGATTTGCCGCACACGTTGAATATCATCAGGTGAATCTGGCACCGGGTGAGGAGATCGTGCTGGCGGACATCGCAGGCCCAGGAAAGATTACTTACTTCTATTACACCGATGACAGCAATCAGCATCCCGCTCAAGGAACCGGTTTCATGTATCCAGGCTTAGTATTGAAAGCTTATTGGGACAATGCCACCGAGCCGAGCATTGAGGTTCCGTTATGGAATTTCTTCGGCGCATTCGGGCGTAAGACGATCGATTACCAGTCGCTGCCGATGCAGATCAACCACTATTGCTACATGTCCTATTTGCCGATGCCATTTTCTTCCCATGCACGTTTGGTATTAACAAATGATGGCGATGAACGCTACTCGCGATCCGTCGCCTGGGGAGTTGATTATGACCAGGATTCCACGTACGCAAACCAGGCGAGCCGGTTACATGCTGCATATAACCGCTCAAATCCGACGCAGAATTCACTTCATACGATTTTGCAGGTAAAAGGACGAGGACAATACATAGGCAACTTCCTCCAGGTGAACACGAATTATGAGGGCTGGTGGGGTGAGGGAGACACGATCTTTGACATAGACGGCAACAAGCTGACACATACACCTGGAACAGAAGATGAGTACGGTTCGACATGGTTCTTCGAACACACGTATTCATACGTTTACAGCGGGTACATTCAGATGGACGAAGGCAAGAACCGTATGTATCGGTGGTATCTGGCAAATCCTGTGAGATTTCAGAAGTCTCTGCAGGTTGACATTCAGAACCAACGCTACCAGAACGGACAGACTCCCAGTCAGGATGATTACACCAGCGTTGCGTTTTGGTATCAGGAAGGTGCACATGCAGCGCCTACCATACTGCCGTATAGAAGCAGAATTGCTCCAAGCCGGGGAGCGACTTATTCCAGACCCGAGTAGTGTGGCCCAAACCATGCAGGCAGGAGAAATTCATTCATGTTGTCAACAGGTAAAAAGGCGCGTGGGTACGGGTTTTTAGCAGGAATCGAGTGTATCTTCGTCATCTTGTTGTTTTCAGGTTGCAATCGGCATCCTTCTTCATCTTCCGGCGAGAGAGTGCATCAAGTGCCCTCAGGACAACCGATCAGACTTGCCTTCGTACCCAACGCACCAACTGCTTTCTGGGACATGGCGCAGCATGGACTGCGGAAGTTTGAAAAAGAAACAGGTGTTCACGTAGACCTTAAGTTCCCTCCGACGGGCAGCGTAGAAGAGCAAAACCAAATCCTGGAGGGGCTCGAAAGCCAAAATTACAGCGGAGTCGCTCTGAGCGTGATTGCGCCCCAGGACCAAGTGCGCGATATCAATCGCGCAGCCGCGCAAATGAATGTGGTAACCACCGACTCGGATGCGCCATTGTCCAATCGACTCGCATTTGTTGGGCCGAAGCAATACGATGCCGGGGTAGCGGCCGGTAAGGAGATATTGCGACTGTTCCCGAAAGGCGCGAAGATCGCACTCTTCTGCGGAGATTTGACTGCCGAGAATGCGGTTGAGCGAGTGAAAGGAATCAAAGCGGCAACCCAAGGGAAGAATGTTGAAGTCGTTGCTATGAAAGAGGACGGCAAGGACCGCACCCGCGCGCGGTCTCAAGTGGAAGATGTAATCACTGCCTACCCCCAGGTCAACTTGCTCGTCGGATTATGGTCGTATAACGGACCTGCGATTCGCGATGCGCTGATTGGCAGCGGCAAAGCCGGGAAAATCAAATCCGTTGTATTCGACGAAGAGCAGGGAACGCTCGAAGGCATTCGCACTGGAGTGATTGACGCTACGGTTGTCCTTACTCCGTTCGACTACGGCTACCAATCCGCCAAGCTGCTTTATGACTTAGCCCGAAACGGCGAAAAGGCGCTCCCGCCGGGAGGCGTAATCGACACCGGATTTAAGGTACTGCACGCCTCCGACTTGCCAGCATTTACGGCGATGATGGACGAAGAGAAGAAATGGTAGCCCTGCCCGAGGACCCGGTTTGTATATGGTGAGTTCCTACTCCGGACCACTGCTTGAAATGCGCGAAGTAGTGAAACGCTTCCCCGGCGTTACCGCACTCGATCATGTTTCAATTTCTCTTGAGAGGGGCGAGGTTCATGCTCTAATGGGCGAAAACGGCGCCGGTAAATCTACCCTGATGAAAATTCTGAACGGCGCATTGTCTCCAGATGAAGGCTCGATTGTTCTCGACGGCACTCCCGTTGAACTCTCGAGCATCACTGTTGCCAAGTCGTTAGGTATCGCTTTGGTTCATCAAGAGGTTTTGCTCGCCCCCAATTTAGACGTCGCCAGCAACATCTTCCTGGGGCACGAACCGACGGCATCGTTCCTGCCAGTGCTCGACCGAAAGCGGATGAATGTAGAGGCGAAGCGTCTTCTCGCGAGAGTGGGATTGAATGTTTCTCCGACTACTCTTGTCGCGAGTCTCACAACGGCGCAGATGCAGATGGTGGAGATATGCAAGGCTCTTAAGGACCAGGCCCGGATTCTCATCCTCGATGAGCCAACATCCTCACTTGCGACTCGGGAAACTGAACGGTTGTTGGACATCATTCGTGAGCTGCGCCGTTCATCCGTTACCGTGGTCTACATCTCACACCGTATCGGAGAAGTGCTGGCGATAGCGGACCGGATTACGGTCTTACGCGACGGGCATGACGTTGGGACACTAAACGCGCGAGAAGCGGACGCGAACAAGATAGTCTCAATGATGATCGGGCGCGACCTGAAGAATTGGTTTCCAAAGCGCGACTCCGTTCCTGGTGAAGTGGTTCTATCGGTTGAATCCTTGCGGGTTCCAGGAGCTCCTTGTCCGCTTTCCTTTGACGCAACTCGCGGTGAGATTCTAGGGTTTGCCGGCCTCGTGGGTTCCGGACGAACGGAACTGATGGAGGTGCTCGCAGGAATACGGAGCGCGGAGAGTGGGTCCATCATTTTCGAGAACAGAACTATGCGTCATACAAATGTGCGGCAAGCAATCGAATGCGGGATTTGCCTGGTACCAGAAGACCGGAAGCTGCAGGGGCTTATCCTTTCGATGAGCGTTGCTGAAAATTTGGCCCTTCCAGGTTTGCGCTATCACTCGCGAGCGTACCGGTTTCAACGAAAGTGGCAAGACAAGCTTGCACATGAATCCGTCAAAAAATTCCGGATACGTTCGTCCGGCATTTCGACCAAAGTCGCGACGCTTTCCGGAGGAACCCAACAGAAAGTGGTGCTAGCGAAATGGCTAGCTCTTAAACCGAAGTTGCTGATTCTAGACGAGCCCACCAGAGGCATTGATGTCGGAGCTCGGGCCGAAATCTATGAGCACATTGTGGCGCTGGCGGAGTCCGGGATGACGATACTCTTGGTGAGTTCCGACATGGAAGAAATCCTCGGACTGAGTGACCGCGTGGTTGTTCTCTGCGAGCGACGAATTTCTGGAATTGTGGCGCGAGTTGACGCTGACAAAGAGCTGATCGGTACCTTAATGACCGGAGCCCGGGCGGCATGAGACGTGAAGCCGGAATCGCCGTCGCGCTTGTGTGCATATGCCTATTGATTGGCGGCTTCAATCAGGATTTTTGGTCGAGCGCCAATCTGTTGAACTCTGCACGCCAAATCTCAATGCTGGGCATTTACAGCATTGGTATGGCTTTTGTGGTCATCACAGGAGGTATCGATCTTTCGGTCGGCTCGATTGTAGGACTAACAGGTGTCATTATTGCTACTCTGATCACCCGAAGCGGCGAGCCGCCCGTAGTCGCTGTAGCGGTCGCAGTCGCGATCTCTGTGACGATCGGCTTGTCCCAGGGACTCCTCATCACGCGATTGAACTTGCAGCCTTTCATCGTGACTCTGGCTGGAATGCTACTGCTCCGCGGCGTATCCCAGACAATCTGCAATGGCGGAACCATCAGCCTGGGGGCTTCGCCGTTTCGTGATCTGGCGGACAGCGGATTTATTGAAGTTCACGGCGAATATTTGCTCTCTTATCCAGTGCTGATCTTCATGGTCACAATCGGTTTGGGTGGGTACCTATTGCATTACACGGTGTTCGGGCGATATGCGTATGCGATCGGCGGAAATCGAGAGGCCGCCCTGTACTCTGGCGTCAGCGTAAAGCAAGTTGAACTCGGCACGTACGTCATATCCGCTGCGCTGGCTGGCGTGGCCGGCGTCGTTTATGCCGCATATATAGGGCAGATGTCTCACACAGTGGGTACCGCTTATGAACTGGTCGCGATTGCTGCAGTTGTACTTGGCGGATGTTCGCTGCGCGGTGGGGAGGGCAGCATTCTTGGCGTCGTAATCGGCTCTGCGTTAATGAAAGTAATTGAAAATGGAATCAATCTCTTCAAGATCGATTATCACGACAGCAGCGGCGTATTACACGAATGGCGGCTCAATACTAATTGGCAATATATCGTGATCGGTGGGGTAATCTTGCTCGCCGTTATTCTCGATCAGACGAGGCAGTTGAGAGCGCAAAAGATCCGGCGCGGAAAATCTTCGTCCAGTCCAGAAGTGGCGAGACCGACTCCCGATCATACGGATGCTGCGATTGCCAAGTCGCGGCCATAATCTGTGTGATCCGCAGGGCGGACAATGAAGTTCCGATCGCAACAAGCGTTGCTCAGGGTGGTTTGATGTGGCAGAGCAATTTCAGCAGAAGGTACACATGCCAATCTCTGCGTTTTTAATTCCTCTGCTCGCGCTCGCATCAGGGCTGGGATGGTCACAAACACCGCCTGTGCCTGAATCCTCTTCCGAAGAAATTCAAACCCACATGAAAGCCGCCCGTGCGGCTGAACAGAATGGGGATTTGCAAACCGCAATTGGAGAATACAGGAGGCTGATTCGATTACTGCCCGATGTTGCCGAGATATATAACAATCTCGGGATCGATTACTATCAGGCACATCAACCAGAACTGGCGCTCGTTTCTTTGCAGCGCGCGCAAAAGCTGAACCCGAATTTAACCTCCCCGGTGTTGTTCTCAGGACTCGCCTTATACCAGCTTGGCCGCTATCGAGAGGCCAGCCGCGTCCTGGAAGAGAGCTGTAAACTCACTCCACGGGACGTTTTGACGCGTATGTGGCTGGTTTACACGCTAATCGCGTTGGGTGACTATGCGAATGCTTTGCCCCAGGTGAATGTTGCTTTGCGCATGGACCCGAACAACCTCGATTTGTTGTACGTGCTTTACCGCGTGCATTTGGAACTCGGGCAGAAGGACACGCAAAAATTAACTACGAAGTTTTCCGAGAGTCCGCGTGTCTGGCAGCTTGCGGCTGACCAGTGGAACCTGGCCGGCGACAAAGAGAGAGCTGCGTCTCTCAACAAAGAAGCCCAGGCGCGTCTTCCAGATCTTGAGGAGCGCCGAAATACGCCAGATGACGAACTATTTTGGAGCGCAGAAGAGCACGAAAAGGCGGCTCGCGACGCGGCGGAAAAACTGGCGCAAATGGCACCGCAAAGCGCCAGGTCATTTCAGATCCAGGCTGAAATGCTGACTGAGCAGCTACGTTTTGAAGATGCTGTTGAGAATTATCAGAAGGCTCTCGAATTGAAGGCGGATGTGCCTGAGTTGCGCGTATCACTGGGCGACATCCTGCTCCGGCTCAATCGACCTGCCGAAGCATTACAGCAATACGATCTCGAACTTGAGCAGTGGCCCAACGAATGGGTGGTCTATTTTCACAAAGGTCTGGCCTACATGCAGCTCAATGAAGAGGACCAGGCCCTTCGATCATTTATGTACGCGCGCCGGAGCGAAGTTGCAATTCCGGAGTTGCACCAACAACTTGGAAGATTGTTTCTTCGTATGCACAAATTCGGCCAGGCAATAGCGGAACTTACACTTTTTCTTGGCACCCGACCATTCGACCCAGTGGGGCATTATCTCCTGATGCTGGCGTACCGAAACACCGGGAGCCGACAGCTGATGCTGGAACAGCAGGACCTCTTCGAGAAATACTCGAGCGATCGCAAGAAACGAACAGTGGCGCAAAAAGAACTGGAGCAATTCCAGGCAAGGCGCGAGGTAGGGGAGGTTGGGCTCGACACGAAAGAAGAAAAATGAAAACTCCCGTGTCTTGTTCGCCGGTGGTAGGAGCCAACAAAAAAGTTGTAACAGGTCTTGACAAAGGAGAACGGCCGGTGGTACGGTGGGTCACCGTTAACCCAAAGTAACCGTTAACCCTTAATGGGAAAGCGGTAACCCACTGACCGATTCCATGATGAAACGGAGCCCAACGCCGTGACCTGCAATCCTAAAAATAACGTGCCGATCCGCTTTGTCGCGATCGTTATCCTCTGCCTCGGGCTATTTGCCTCGTTTGCCGCTGCGCAATCCGATCGTGGAACCATCACCGGAACTGTGCATGACCAGAATGGTCTGGCGGTGGCGAAAGCCCAAGTGTCAATCGTAAATACCGCGACGGGAGTACGCGTGGCCAACGCCAGTGATGAGCAAGGCGCTTTTGCGTTCCCTAATCTCTCGGTTGGCGGGTACGATCTCACAGTTGAATCGACCGGATTCACACGCTTTGTAGAGCCTAACATTCGGGTGGAAGTCGGCCGAACGATTTCGGTGTCCGCGCTGTTAAGAGTAGGCTCCACGCAAGAAACAGTATCGGTGCAGGCGAATAGCCAACAGCTTGACACCGAGACCAGCGATGTTGGCGATTCGGTAGCAGCAAAGCACATTATGGATTTACCGCTGCCCTTGCTGGGAGACATGAGAAACCCAGTTGATTTTCTCGCTCTGACCCCTGGGGTCAGCACCGCGACGCCCGGAGATAACACTGGTGCGGAGTGCTTTCAGTGCTCGCGACGGGACTTTCATTTCAGCGGTGCGCCCAGCGCTTCGTCGGAGGTCTACATTGATGGCATACCGGACGCAAACCCAGATTTCAGCGGTAACATCGATACAAGCCATCCCTCAGTTGAAGCCATCAGCGAATTTCGTTCGATCAATGTGAACCCTCCGGCGCAGTACGGCCTGGCAAGCGGTATCGCGTCTTTTGTTACTCGATCAGGAACCAACGGCTTCCACGGAGACGTGTACGATTTCCTGCAAAACGATCACTTGGATGCGCTTGACTTCGTCACTAAGGATCTCGGCGGCAAGAAGGCCCCATACAAACAGAACGAGTTTGGATTCACGCTCGGCGGCCCGGTGTGGATTCCCAAGGTCTATGACGGCCACGGAAAGACGTTCTTCTTTGTGAGTTACACCGGCTTCAGGTTCCGGCCCAGCGCTAATACCGTCGACCTGACTACCTTTCCGAATGCATTTCGAACTGGAGATTTTTCGAGTCAGCTGGGTTCACAACTTACAGCTCCTAATCCGAACGATCCAAGCCAGCAACTCCCAGTCTTTGATCCAGCGGGCCGCCCGATATATGCGGGAGAGATTTACGATCCGACACAGACGCGCACAGTTACCGGACCCGACGGAAACAGCTATGTAATTCGCGATCCCGTGCCAGGCAACATTATCCCCCAGAACGATCCTGCGCTCAGCAGCGCCGCGCAGAAAATTCTGCAGTTCTTCCCCACCGCGACCACCAATGGTCTATTTAACAATTACGCGCGCAATCTAAGTTCGCAAACCAACGCGGACCGTACAACCGTAAAGGTGGACCAATATTTTGGGCAGAAGGAGCACCTCGCAGTGAGCCTGAACATCGGCAGAGACATCGAGAGCAATAACGGTAACCTGTCGGGGGAAGAAGCGACGCAAAGCAATAATCCTAGCCATCAATTGAGGCTGGCGCTCAACTCCACAATATCTTCGAAGTTGGTCAACACCGTTTCAGTCGGCCTGTTGCGGGATAGTTTTCTTGCCGGACCGGTTGAAGTGTCGCCACCTCTGTCTCAATTGGGCTTGAGCGGAATTTCCTATCCTGGCGACGCCGCTTTTCCAGGCTTTAATATCCAAAATTTGACTCCTTTGGGCGGAGCGACGGTTTCGTTTGCTGCTCATAATCGGTATATCTTCCGCGACGTTTTGGATTGGCAACACGGACGCCACGGCTTCAAATTTGGAACCGAAGTGCGCAAGGTGCAGCGGAATGAGACGCCGACTACCTCTGGGTCCTATGTGTTCAATGCGCCACAATCCGGTTTGAATGGGACCGGGTTCGTAAATACCGGCAGCGGCCCTATAGCTGTGCCAATTCCCAACGGCACGGGCAGCGGAGCAGCTAGCTTCCTCTTTGGTGCAGTCAGCAACTCGCTTTATACGACTGCGGCGAACAACGAATATTATCGCTGGTCGGTATACAGCGGATTCGCCCAAGACGACTGGAAGGTAAACGATTCGCTGACGCTCAATCTCGGCTTACGTTATGACCTCCCCGTTCCTCTCACGGAAAAATACGGAAACGTTTCAAACATGGATCCAACGCTGCCAAATCCAGCTGCCAACGGTTTCTCGGGCGCTTATACATTCTATGGAAGTGGCCCCGGGCGGAATGGTAAAGCCAGAGTCGGGAATATCGACTACAACGGAATTCAGCCTCGCATCGGATTCGCATTCTCCCCTCGGGCAGATGGAGGGTGGGCAGAGAAGCTATTGGGTAATCAGCAAACGGTAATTCGCAGCGGATTTTCAATCGTACGACCGCTGGGTAATCAGAATTCGCGCGCTGGCGTTGGTTCAAATAATCTGGCAGCCGGCTTTACAGGGGTAGCAAAGACGAATGAGCCGGCAGATGCGGTCGGTTCGCCGAGTTTCTTCCTTGACCAGCCATATCCTAGTTTTGTCCCTCCTCCGTTCATCGATCCAACCCTCCTGAGTGGACCCGTAAATCCAACATGGATTCCGGCAGACGCTGGCATGATGCCGACGCAATTGAATTGGTCCTTCGAAGTCCAGCGCTCATTGTCTCCTTCGGTCGTAGTGTCTGCAGCGTATGTGGGCATGCACATCTACCATCTCGGAATTTGGGCCAAGCCAAATGAGCTGAATCCGGCGGTAGCCCAGAATTACGCGGGGGACGCTGCGGCGGATGGCTTGACGCTGAACCAATTCCTGACGCTGCCGATTACTGATTCCCGCGCCGCTGCGGCGGGAGTCAACAGTCCGTTCGCGAACTTCACGACACTATTCGGTAGCGGCGCAACTGTCGGACAGGCATTGCGCCCGTTTCCGCAGTACGGCAACATCGATGGAGTTGACTGGCCCATCGGCTCTACTCATTACAATGGCTTGCAAACTCGAGTTCAAAAGAACTTTTCGCACGGGCTGAGTCTGCTTCTGGCTTATACCTTCTCGAAGACAATTGGAGACGCCGATTCAGGTCAGATTCCGACCGCAGCTGCCCAGACCGGCATTTTCACCTCCGGTTTCCAGCAAAATTTCTACAATCAAGGAGCGGAACAAACGATCACCAGCTCTGATATTCCTCAGGCTGTGGCTCTCAGTTACACGTATGAACTACCGTTCGGGCCGCACAAGAAATTCCTGAGTTCGGGAGGAGCTCTTGGGCGCGTCGTCGGAGGCTGGTCAGTGAGTGGTATTCATACTTACCAGAGTGGCCGGCCGATGCATATCGAATTTGATCAGCCTGGGCCGGCAAACATATACTTTGCGGCGGATGGTTTCAGCTTCACGCCGGACCTCGTTCCCGGCCAGCCGCTTATCAATCCGTCCTTTAGCAAATCGTGCGCGGGACCGTTGCCTGGAAGTGCGGGCCGTTCGAGTTGTCAGTTCTACATCAACCCCGCGGCATTTACCGCGCCGCCGGTAGGACAGTTTGGCAATGCACCTCGTTACATCTCTGGACTGAGAGAATTCCCGTTCTACAACGAAGACATCTCATTGATGAAGCGAACGCAGATTACCGAGAGGGTCGACATTCAGTTTCAGGCGAACGCCTTCAACCTGTTGAATCGAACTGTTCTCGGCATCAATGGCAATGCGCTCGTTTACAACCAAGCTCCGCCAAACCTGAGCTCCAGTACCTTGCAGACTTCTGCAACTCCCTTTGGAATTCCGACATATCAACAGAACCAGCCACGCAGGATACAGTTTGCATTAAAGGTGGAGTTCTAGAAAATGAGCGCCAAGGAGAGTGATTACAACATTCATGACGTCGACAAAGAGATGTCTTCTAATAATAGCTGCCGTTGCCGTTCTTGCCCCTCCCTCAGTGATCGCACAAATGGCAAGCGGCAGCAGCTCCGGCAGCGGCGGATTGGGTAATCTGCCGCTGCTCTCGAAAGCCAAGTCCCGTTCTATCAGCGCTGAGAACTTTACCGGAGCGAAAGGCAAGGGTGGAATGGCTACCGAGGGCACCAATGCGCGGGCGGCGCGCGACCTCGGTCAGGGATGGAAAATATCTCCAGGAATTGAAATTCCAGTTGGAAAGACCTTTACTCTCGCAAGCATCACAGGGCCAGGGGTGATCCAACATATTTGGATGACCGTTGGTAATCCATGGCGCTTCGCAATCCTTCGATTCTATTGGGATGATGAAACTGAGCCATCGGTCGAGGTTCCAGTGGGAGACTTCTTCGCTTCAGCATGGGGTGAGTATGCGCAGGTTTCGTCGCTGGCAATTTGCGTCAACCCACGTGCCGGTCTGAATTCATACTGGCCTATGCCTTTTCACAAGTCTGCCAGGATAACAATAGAGAATCTGGATGAAAACGTGCTCAAGATGGCATATCAAGTGGACTATGCCCTAACAGAAGTGGGAGAGAATGAAGCGTACTTTCATGCACAATTTCGCAGGTCGAATCCGCTTCCTTACAAAACCGATCACGTGATTCTCGATGGCGTGAAGGGCTGGGGCCAGTACGTCGGGACTTACCTGGCTTGGGGCGTTCATAACAATGGGTGGTGGGGAGAGGGAGAAGTGAAGTTCTTCATCGATGGCGACAAAAAATTCCCCACCATCGCGGGCACTGGAACGGAGGATTACATTGGTGGATCCTACGATTTTGACGTCGGCTCGGGCGACAATTCTCACTTCCAGGCTTTCACGACGCCTTACTCAGGCCTATCGCAGGTTATTCGGCCAGACGGACACTATCAATCGCAAGAGCGGTTTGGCATGTATCGCTGGCATATCAGTGATCCAGTAAGATTTGAGCAGGACTTGAAGGTGACGATTCAGGCTCTCGGTTGGCGTTCGGATGGCCGCTACCTGCCACTGCAGGATGACATTTCCTCGGTCGCTTACTGGTATCAAACTGAGCCACACGTGCCGTTTCCCAAACTTCCATCAAAAGACGAATTAGAAATTCGTTAAGAAAATGCGAAACGCGTATTCCTTTTCTTCATGTAAATTAGAAATACTCTTCAGTGTTGTTACGGGCCGATGTTATTTTCGGAGGACGGCTCATTGGGACCGGGAGAAATAACGCGAATGGCCGTTCGGATGAAGGACATTGCTGCGGATCTGGGTGTATCTGCAGTAACTATTTCGAAGGTACTGAGGAATCAGGGCCGTATCAGTGCAGGAACTCGAGAACGCGTACTGCGCCGAATCAAAGAGCTGAATTACCAGCCAAATTTTGCAGCACGCAGTTTAGTAAGTGGGCGCACCTTCCTGATCGGTCTTGTTGTTCCTGACCTGACACATCCCTTTTTTGCGGCCATCGCAAAGTCGCTGTCAGGAACGCTACGAACGCGCGGATATGCCGTTGCTGTGTCGTCCTCGGAAGAAGATTGCGAGCTCGAAGCTCAAGAGATCTCTGCTTTTCTCGCGCGTCGGGTGGATGCTTTGATCGTCGCTTCCAGCCAGCGGTCAAAAAATACCAGCATCTTTAAACGATTGCGAAAGGAGAAGGTGCCGTTTGTACTCGCAGACCGCATAGTGCCTGATCTGAACGCGCACTTTGTTGGATCCGATGACAAAGCGATCGGAAGAATTGCCACCGAACATCTCATCGACCGAGGGCGACGCCTTATTGCTCACATCCGGCGTCCCGATATTAGCCCCGGCATAAACCGCTTCAAGGGATACGAAGAGGCGATGAAAAAACATCGGATTAAGATCCGTCCGGAATTTGTGGGTGTTGCCGAATCAGGCGATGACCGCGGTGAGCAATGCGGATTTGAAGCGATGCAGAAGCTCCTGTCCCTTAGACCTCATCCCGATGCGGTATTTTGCTACAACGATATTATTGGTTTCGGAGCGCTTAAAGCCATTCAGGAAGCTGGTCTGCGGGTGCCACAGGATGTTGCAGTCGTCGGGGCGTCAAATCTTTCTGCGCTGACATTCTGGCGGACCACACAACTCGATTTGACCACAGTTGATCAGGACGTCCCGGCAATCGCGGACGTTATCTCCAAACTCGTTTTGGACGTGGTAGAAAATGGGCCGCGGTCTCGATACGAGCACGTGCTGATTCCTCCAAAGTTAGTGATTCGCGAGTCTACCTAACCAGAAAGGGGCCGCTCTTCAGCCCCGTCGACTTCCACCGTATTTTAAGCTTGACATGTTTTGGGAGCAGTGTTAGAAGTCTTTGAGTTATCGATTACCCTTGGTGGTTAATCGATAACCTAGCCCACGATGCCCGTGGCGTATGTATTGCCAGAGAAAGGATTTTCCCCATGACTCTCAAGTGGCTCCTGGGTCTCTGCCTGTGCAGTTCTATCGTTGGAGCTCAGACAATTACTCCTTATATCGACGTTCTAAGTCCTGACCGTCCCGTTGGAACTAAGGGCTCGTATATGAATGATAGAGTTGCGATCAATCCTGGGACCGTCGGCGTTCTCCTTCCCACTGTGACTGGAGCTGGCTATATTGATCATCTTTGGGCGTGCGGAAATGACCAGACCAACGTACAAGTGACGGTAGATGGAGAGGCTACACCGAGCATCAACCTTCCGATACGATTTTTGACCGGCGGGTTCTATTCGAACGATGGGCAAGGCCCGTTCACGGGACGTTTTATCACCGCGAATGGCGATCCTGGCGTTCCAGTGTTATGCGGATCCATGAATTTACCGATCCCCTTCGGAACGTCAGTCAGCGTCGGTCTCCAAAATAACGGCTCGAGCGTCTTCTATACGGCGTCAGTGGTCACCTACCAAACGGGCATATCGAATAACTGGCCAAGAACTCAGCGTTTGCACATAGACTGGGGCTGTGACAACAGCGCTACTTCAGACCCCGACTGCGTCGGCACAGGACTTCTTGCGCAGTACGGAACTCAGGTGATGTGTTGCAGCATCAGCGGCAAAGAGGGGAGATTCGTCGGATTTTCCTGGCTCTACGATGGTTATCCCGGGAACGTAACCTGGTACGGAGGAGCTGCTACCCCGCCACTCGAAGGGAACTTCGAATTTTATGTAGATGGCGCGGGCAGTCCAACCTACGCCAGCTCAGGCGCTGAAGACATATTTGAGATGAGCTTCTACTTCAACCAGTTCGCTGCCCCTTTTACGGGAAACCCAGACATCGGATTGACATGGAAGAATGACTGGACGTTCGGAGCATGGCGTTTCTACATCGATGATCCAATCATGTTTAACAATTCTCTAACGATGCAATGGCATTGCGGACAGGCGGGTGAACCTCTCGGCGTTTCTTGGTCGGGCTCCTGTGCGGTTTACTGGTCCGCCTATTACTACACTACGATATAGAAAGGTGGTTTTAAGACTGGCGCCTGCTTTCATCGCTTTGTTTCCGAATGCAAGATATCCAGCCCACAACATTGGTATGCATGTTAAGAATCAAACGGCCATACGTTTGATTCTTGTCTTTTATGGCATTCGCAACCCTCATTCTATGTGCTCCAAGGAGAGTTACTGCCGATCCAAAAATGGAAAATTCACTCCCAGCATTTACAAACTTACAGTATCGCACTGATCTACAAATGTACATGGACAAAAATTCCTAAGCTTCTTTGGTATCCCTCTCCTGCCTGCCGCTGAGCAGCAGAAACTGGTTGATCTTCCTGAGACACAACTGATCGGCTTAAACTTTGCGTTAACGGGTCGATCCATTGTCGTGCCGTTGGATCTTCGAAAAGATGTGGAGCTTGCTCGGACCAATTTGGTTTCGCGCATGTTTGAAAAATGGTGAAGATTCCCATTAAACTTCGTGAACAAATCGATTTCTGCCATCGTGTTTGTGGCTATGTTGGATTGGAAGATTACACTCTCTACTCCTTGATACGTCCCGGATCATTTGTGGGAAATCGACGACGCCAAAATAAGACGGGAAGTTTGGCCGAACGAATTTGAGCGGCCGATCTATTTTATCGAACTGCACGACGGTTATGCCTGCAGCTAGTGCGAGCCGAGTGAACTTCCCTTCGGGAATAATTCGACTCGGCCAGAGCTGTTGGTTAGGGGTGTGTGAGGTCTTGGCTGCGCAGCAGCCTGCATCCGCTCGCGTATGCGCGCGTGTTTTTGTCGCCAGGATTCGGCAAAGGTCCTAATGAGCGGAATCATGCATCCGCGAAGTTCAACGGCAACCTTGAACCCTGCCGGATTATCGAAGATTCATCACTAGCAGTTTACGTTCCGTCATCTCTTCAATCGTGTAACGAACTCCTTCTCGACCGGTACCTGAATCCTTCACCCCTCCGTAAGGCATGTGATCGATGCGCCATGTCGGAATGTCGCCGGCAATGACCCCGCCGACGCTGAGTTCCTCATAGGCATGAAAGATCAGGTTAGCTTCACGGGTGAATATCCCCGTCTGCAGTCCGAAGGAAGAATCGTTAACTCGTGCAAGCGCGTGTTCAAAGTCGGTATATGACTCGATCGTGACCACCGGAGCGAAGATCTCTTGGCAATTCACTTTCATCTGCGGCGATGTGTGAGTGAGTACTGTGGGATATAAGAAAGGCCCACTCGCGTCGCCTCCACACAGCAACTTGGCTCCGCCGGAAATTGCTTCCTTCACCCAATTGAGCGCCCGTGTCGCATCTGCCTCGCGAATCATAGGACCAACATCCGTATTCTCATCTAGTGGATCACCCACCCGTAGTTTCTCGACCGCCGCTAAGAGTAGTTCAGTAAATTTCTCCTTTACCGCCTCATGCACGAAGATTCGCTGCACAGACACACAGCTTTGTCCGGCGTAAGAGAAAGCGCCGCTGGCGCACCGTTGTGCGGCATATTCCAGATCAGCGTCTCGGTGTACGATGGCCGCAGCGTTCCCGCCTAATTCGAGAACGACTCTTTTCTTTCCTGCTAGTCTTCGTAATTCCCAACCGACAGCGATCGAGCCCGTGAAGGTGAGCATTCGGATCCGTTCGTCCTCGACGAGAAAGCTGGCGTCTTCATTTGTTAGCGGCAGAACATTGATGGCTCCGGGCGGAGTTCCGGCCTGTTCGAAAAGTTCAGCCAGCATCAGCGTGCAGATCGGATCTTGTGGAGGAGGTTTCAGGATTACGCTGCAGCCGGCAGCGATTGCGGGTCCGATTTTGTGAGCCGCGAGAATCAGTGGGAAATTGAACGCCGCAATCGCCAATACGGGACCGACAGGGAAACGACGAACTATTCCCCATCTTCCGTTGGCGGATGGAAGTAGATCGAGAGACAGAACTTCACCGCCAATACGCGTCGCCTCCTCGCCAGCGACCCGTAACGTGAAGATGCTCCTTTCGACCTCGAAGCGCGCGATTTTAATCGGCTTTCCTGACTCTTTAGCCAGGACTTGAGCAAATTGCTCTTTGCGTTCGGCAAGTAACTGAGAGGTCGTGAAGAGTATCCTCTGACGTTCATGCGCTGTCAGCTTCCGCGTAACTGCGAACGCTCGAACAGCAGCGTCGATTCCTGCTTCTGCATGCCTGCGAGAACAACCGGTTACAGTGCCAACGACTGCCTTGTCATACGGTGCCCGTATCTCAGTCCTATCGCCATCCGAAATCCATTGTCCTCCCACCCAAAAGGGATGATTGGGTATCGTGACCTGTGTTATTCCCATAGCTCACCTGAGCTCCCGATCGTAGAAATCGTCTCGTTAGGCGCGGTGATCTCAGTCTCTTCGAGGTACCGCATCAGTTCCTCGCCGTATCGCTCGTGGTGGTCGTCATACGGCAAACATTTTTTACGAGTTACAGACGTTGAAAAAATCCCACGTCGAACGAAGAGCCGTTTGTAGAATTGGATCGAAATGTCGAGGTGCTGGCGCGTGAATGCGAGCACCGGAAGAAGCTTGTGAAAGTGATTGACGGCATGTTGGCGGTTCCCCACTCGGTGGTTCCGCAAGACCTTTGAATACATCCCGGTCATTGCAGTAGGCATGATGATGTCCACGCCGCGATCGAGAGCTTCGATCATTTGATCTGCCGCCCAGCCCCCAGCAACAGTCAAGCGCCCGTCAGTCGCTTTGATGACAGCGCTATATTTCGGACCGGCTGGCCGAACTTCCACCTTAATACATCGGAACGAGTCGATCGCCTCAAACAATTCGACAATCCAAGCCACATCAAGGCCAAAACCATTCCAGTCCAGGTCCTGAATAACTAAGGTGGGCATTCCAATTCGAGCTATGGAATCACAGAACTTCTGTGTCGCGCCGCGACTGAAGCGATATGCCTGTGGAATCTCGACGAGCACAGCATCACAGCCCGCTTTGAGAGCGGCTTCCGCAACAATCGAACTCTCTTCAACTGAAGGGCCTGTGGCCCCGGCAATGAAAGTAGCCCGAGTTCCGACATACATCTGAACAAATTGCACAATCTCGGTTCTCTCACCGAGAGAAAGCGCGGAGACTTCACCCGCTTGTGCTGGAGCCAGAAAACCAGAACTGCCCTCCCGCAAATGCATCTCGATTGAGCGTCCTAAAGACTCGAAATCAATTTTGCCCGACACGTTGAACGGTGTATTAAGGCTTACTACAATTCCATTCAGAGGGTATTTGGATTTCATCAGACGTGAGCCCTTTGCAGAAACATCGGTTATTTGCCCGCAAGTTTCAGTGCCATTTGCGCGGCATCGCGCAGGCTACCTGTAAATGCCACACCCTTGTAGGCGATGTCGAATGCCGTTCCGTGATCGACGGACGCGCGCACTATGGGCAAACCAAGAGTCACATTCGTCGCTCCTTCAAAATCGAGAATTTTCATCGGAATGTGTCCCTGGTCGTGATACATGCACACAATTGCGTCGTATCGCCCCTTAAGCAGGTCCATGAAAATCGTGTCGGGTGGGAAAGGCCCGCGCACGTCAATCGCTTCTTGTTGAGCTTCCTTGACCGCAGGCGCTATTTCGTCGAGATCCTCCCGACCAAAGGAACCGTTCTCGCCGGCGTGCGGATTCAAGCCAGCCACCGCGATGCGGGCAGTCGTCCTGAGTCTGGGCAAGACATCGCTGGTCACACGGATAGTCTCCAGAACCCGTTGTTTCCGAATCAGATCAATGGCGTTGCGCAATGACACATGCGTTGTTACATGGCTGACGATTGCTTTCGGTGAAGCCAGCATGAGGGTGCCTCGTTCCCGGCCACAAAGCTTGGCAATATATTCGGTATGGCCGGTGAAATCGGGTTCAGTCAGACGTGCGGCTTCCTTGTTGACGGGCAATGTAACGACCGCATCCACTCTTTTGTCGAGCGCCATACGCGTTGCGGTCTCGACATACCGAAGCGCTGCATGGCCTGACAGTTTCGAAATTTTTCCAGGGCGAAGATCTAGGGTCTTGAGCATCGCGAGGTCGTAAACGTTCAGTGCGTCCGGTTTGAGTTCGAGGGAGTCCAAAACGCGGTGTAGTGAGACGTTATATCGCAGCATTAAATTGCAAGTCTCGAGTACGCTCATGTCACCTATGACGATGGATTCTTGGGGGAGTTCCTTTTTCTTGAACGAGTGAAGCACGATTTCGGGACCGACGCCGCTGCTGTCGCCCATAGTTATGGCAATCATTGCCGAAACCTCTGTAACGATTTGGAGATGGCGGGCAGAATATCATCGGCTCCGAAGCCGCCCGCCTTCGAAACAACCAAAAGCTCGCTGCCACACATATAAAATTTTGAGAGAGGAATGCCCGGCAGTACCTCCGCAAGGGGTAGGATTCGCTGGCACTTAAGATTCCGCGCCACCGCGGATAGAGTGTCGCCGCCGAACACGGTAAGCAGGCTGAGATTCGCGCTGTGCACGATTTCGCTTACCAGTTCTCCAAGGCGCTCGGAGATTGAGAGCATGGTACTGCTGGCATGCATTGAGTGGCGATTAGAAGTGGTTGCTAGCACCACGCTGTTTTCGGTCCGCAGCCGGTTTACGATCTCCTCGGCAATGCCTGTTGTCGTCTGCTTGGCGCCTGACTGGTTTTCCAAGTCGTGCGGGTCTACCCGGATCACAACAAAGCCGCTGCGAGCTGCGAAACTAAGTTGCCGCTGCGCCCCCGGATTTAGACTTCCGTTTACCACCAACATGGCGCCGGGAACCTTAGGAACAGCTTCGACGTCGGACGCCTTTAGGTTAAGCACGCTCTTTAAGTGGGGAGCGAATCCGCCGGATCCGGCAAGGTTGGTAAGACCTCTTACGTGCTGCAGGGCGACGGCGATCGATTGCATATCAGCGTCAGTGGTGCAATCGAAGATGTAAACACCGTCTTTCCGCGTTTCAAACAAGCAACCAAGCTCAGCAGCGGAAACATGATGGGTGTCGACCTGCGCCTGTTGTCTGACCAAAGTTGCAACATCAGAAGTAACGATTGGGTTCAGCGGGTCGGTGGCGAAGTCCGATTTCTGCAATTCAACTCCGTTCACATACTGTTGTCCCTGGCACGTCGTTCGTTGTAGGCGGGGGAATGCGGGAACGAAAAAGAGTTGCTTCTCTCGCGTCGCTTTCATCAGCGCCTCGAATTCGCTACCGAGATTGCCGCGCAAGGTTGAGTCAGTCTTTTTGTAAAAATGCTTAACCCCAAGCCCATGGCCGAAAGCGACAGCCCGTGCGACCGCATCCAATGCCTCTGTTGGTGAGCCGTGACGGGTTTCGGTGTTGGTTACAATCGCCTCAAAATCAAATAGATGTTTGTCTTGCGACAGTTCGGGAATCACCAATGTTGAAACGCCTTGTTCTGCAAGCTGCACTCCGGTGTCGATAGCGCCAGTGAGATCGTCGGCAATGATCATTAGCTTGGGCATGAGCTCTACCGGTTGTAAATCGGCGCTGGGCCACGCAAGCGGTTCCACACCTCATCGCAAGCTTGAAGACTGTCTGCCGAAAGCGGTCCGTCGTTACAGGCCGCAAGATTCTGATCCAGCTGATCGAGGCGTGAGGCACCGAGAATGACGCATGCTACTCTTGTGTGATGTAGAAGCCAACCGAAGGCAAGGCTGAGTAATGAACGGCCTACATTCGACGCGATTCTGGTCAGGGCTGCAACTGCTTCGAAGTTTTGCTCATGCCAATACCTGTCCTGATACATGCGGTTATCAGCAAATCGAGTTCCCGGGGTGAACTTAGACGCAGAATGTTTTCCCGTGAGCAATCCACCCGCCAGTGGGTTGTAGGCAATGATCGAAACACCACTATGGCGAGCAAATGGGACGAACTCTTGTTCTAACCCGCGTGCGATCAGGTTGTACATCTGTTGTGCAACCGCCGCGGGCTTATAACCGCAACTCTTCGCCAAACTCAATATTTCGCAGACCTGCCAGCTTGCGTAATTAGAAGTCGCGATCCAACGCACCTTGCCCGAGTCGATTAGTTCCTGCAACGCCTGTAAGGTTTCCTCAATTGGTACCTCATAGTCCGGCTGGTGCAGGTAGTAGATATCCAAATAGTCGGTGCGCAAGCGTCCCAGCGATTCCTCGATGGCACGCACAATGGCGGCACGGGAAAGTCCGCTTTGATCAGATTGGGGTCCCATCGAGCCACGAACTTTGCTAGCGAGAATGACATTCTGGCGACGCCCTTTCAGTGCATCGCCGAGCATCGATTCGGACATACCTTGCTGGTAGACGTTTGCGGTGTCGAAGAAATTGATACCCACATCGATGCATCGGCTGACCATCTCGCGAGCTGTAGAAACCTCGACTGGGTTGCCGAAGGTCATGGCGCCGAAGCACAGCCTTGAAACGGTTAGATCGGTTCCACTCAGCTGGCGCAACTCCATTTGTCCTCACCGAAAACAATCGCACGTCATCGAGGTATGCTAAGACGTCATCTGCTGAAATATTTTGTGTAACTCGCTCTTCAATTCGATACCAATGCCAGGTTCCTCAGGAAGGCGCAAACGCCCATGCTGAACTCGTTCACCATCGGCAAAGCCACCAAAGGGCTGAAAGAGTCCGGGGTAAGATTCATTCCCCCCCAAACCCAGGCCAGCTGCGATGTGTAGAGTGAGTTGGTGTCCGCCATGGGGAACACATCTTCTGGAACTCCACCCGGATTTGGCCAGCATGTTGAGAATCCGTAAGTATTCAACGAGGCCGTAGCTGAGTGCCGGGTCAATTTGCAGGATGCTGGTCTTCGAATTCAGACCGCCATACCGAATTAGATTGCGAACGTCAGCCAACGAGAACAAGTTCTCTCCGGTGGCTAACGGTACCCGGCAACTGTGCGCGACGTACTTTAGCAGTTCGAAATCTAGCGGATCACCCGGCTCTTCGTACCATTGCAGGCCATAGCCTTCGAGAGCGTGTCCGTATTCGACCGCGGTTTTCGTTTCAAATCTCGCATTGGCGTCAACGGCGAGCGTCTGTCCCCGGCCGAGGATGGACAAGACAGCTTCAATACGGGAGATATCCTGGGAGAGTGAAGCTCCGCCGATTTTCATTTTCACCGTGTCATAGCCGAGGTCGAGATAGCTCTTCATCTCGTCCTTTAACGCGGCCAAGCCGGGCGTGCCATAGTAATAGCCACCTGCTGCGTAGACCCACACATCTGGATCAGTTTTCCCGCCACAATAACGATCTGCCAGGATCCGGAAAAGAGGCTTGCTCTCGATCTTTGCGATTACATCCCAAAGCGCCATATCCACAGCACCAACGGCTACGCTGCGTTCGCCGTGACCACCCGGCTTTTCGTTGCGCATCATCACCCGCCAACAGCGTTCGGGATCGAAGTTATTACCGGCATCATTGAGCAACTCTTGCTCCGACGCAGCAAGCAGGCGGGGAATGATGCGGCTCTGTAGAATCCCGCTCTGCCCATATCGTCCGTTGGAACTAAATCCATATCCGGTTACGCGGCGCCCGTCCCGCGTAATGTCAGTAATGATCGCGATCGCGGAGACGGTCATCTCTTTGAAACTGATGACCGCATTTGCCATCTCGGAGTGGATGGGAATTGTCTTCTCGATGATTTGCGCAATTCTCATCGGCCGGCTTGTTGAATAGCTTTTCCGATCTGGGTAGCCGTTGCGAGCACGCCCTGGATCACTTCTTTTTCGCGCTTTTCGTTCATTCGAATTACAGGAACGGACAGGCTGACGGCAGTGCAGACCGAACCGGATTCGGAGAGGATTGGAGCTCCTACACATATTCCGCCTTCTACGGCTTCGCCACGGTCGAAGGCATACCCCTGTTGCCGAATTTTCTCGAACTCGATGTGTAAGGCCTGACGATCGACGATTGTCTTAGATGTGCGCGGGAACAGGCCATAGCCCTCCAATATGAGGTTTGCGCGGGCCGCCTTCTGAAACGCAGTAATCGCCTTTCCCATCGAACTGCAATGCGGGGGTAACACGCGCCCAACGCGGTTGCTGTGACGAATCTCGTGGTAGCTGTCGACCGAATCGAGCACCTGGATGTGATCGTCAAAAAGATAGGCCATACTGGCGGTCTCGTTAAAATCCCTTGCTAATCCTTCCAGAAAGGGATGTGCAACATCCCGGATGTGCTCCGCGCGTTCGCGAAGGCGCCCAAAAAGCACTTTGTGGGAAAGCAGATATGTACCATTGTCATTCTTTCGCAGGTAACCGTGCCCTTCGAGAGTCACCAGCACCCGAAACAACGACGAAACCGATAACCCGGTAATGTCACTGATTTCCCTGAGATTCAAGCTAGCTTGCGGATCCCGAAAACAATCCAGAATGTCGAGCGCGCGGCCGATTGCCCTCGAGTGATAGCGCTCTGCGTTGGAATCTTCCGAATGTGCAAGGGACTTAGGCCGCCTGCGCCGTTGCGATTTTTCTGCTGTTTTTTTGTTTACTCTCGCGGTTTCCATAGGGTCTCATTTTATCCTGCGGTGCCGAGAATACAGGTATGATACATCGAAAATGACCGCATAGTGATAAAAATGAAAATTATTATTGATATTGAAAAAAAGAGTTGACAATAGAAAGTAATAGGCAAGATAATCCCACACCGTTGAAGATTAGTTCATTCGATTAAAATCCAAAAATTCAATCGAAGGTGATCGTATGCGAGCTACGCGCGTTTTCGCTTTTGTTCTGTTGCTTGCAGTCGCAGTTACGGGATGGGCTCAAGTCAATACAGCCGATGTGCACGGAACAGTGGTCGACTCGAGTGGTGCAGCAATCCCGGGCGCGGCAGTTTCGTTCAAAAATGAGTTGACCGGGTTATCCGGTTCTACGATGAGCGACTCGCAAGGAGCGTTTACCTTCAACTTTTTGCCCGTGGGTACCTATACCATCGTGATAGTTTCAAAAGGCTTTCAGCAGGAGACAAGGAGAGGGTTGCAACTCCTCGCAGGTCAGAACATATCTCTGGACTTTCCTTTGAAAGTTCAAGCTGAGGGACAATCCGTAACAGTGACTGGTGAGCAACCGCTGCTGGATACAGAGAGCGCACAGCAACTCGATACCGTGGGCAATCGCCAAGTCGAGAACCTCCCCTTGCCAAAACAAGACTGGACTACGCTGCTGACCCAACATACTGGAACCACAGAAACCGACAACGGCAACGGCAATGGACTGAGCTTTAATGGTCTGGCAACTGCAGCATTTAGCATCACGGTAGATGGCACAAATGCGTCAAATGATCCTGAGCTTCCGGCATTCGGATTTTATCAGGCACCCAACATTATCAATACAGTCAATAATGACGCTATTGCCGAGGTGAGCGTCACGAAGGGAATTGCGCCTGCAAGTTCCGGCGGTACCATGTCCGGAAACGTGAACGTCATCACCAAAGGTGGAACAAACACCTTTCGCGGAGACTTATTCGAGATCAATGACGTCAGCGCAATGGACGCGCGCAACTGGTTTCTTCCGACCAAGCCTGGGTCGACGTTCAACCAATATGGGGGTTCTATTGGGGGTCCCATTCTTAAGAACCGACTATTTTTCTTTGGCAGTTACCAGGGAGCTAGGTTAAGGGCGTTTAGAGCAGTTACGGACACGGTGCCAACACCATATCTGATCAGTACCGCACCTTCCGTGTACTCGCAGATTTTCCAAGCTTATCCGTCAGTCGCGCAGCCATCCGGCGATCCCACGGCGCTGACCGCACAGGCTACGCGTGCCGGCTCTATGGTACAGAATGACGGTAACGGAGTTGCTCGACTTGATTTTTACGCAACACAGTCGAACATCGTGACAGTTCGGTACATCCGGTCACGTCCGTACCTCAACAATCCCAACATCACGCTTGTGGATCCACGCGCAACGACCGGGCACAGCGATGAACTCAATGCCAGCCTGATCCATACCGGGCACTCTAACTGGACGTCTTCTACGAGGTTTGGCTACAACCGTTTGCGACTCAACCGCGAAGATCTTGGTTTCGGACAGGACCTCGAGGAAGTGAGGTTCGGATTCGATTCCCGTGGAGCAGAGGAGTTCGATAAGATCGGCTCAACCTATTCGGGAGAAGAGTCGATTGCGATTAACAAGGGTCGGCACACGATCGAGTTTGGTGCAATCCTACAGCGGCAAAACGCCGGACGCTTCGATTTGAATACCACGACATTGTCGTACGCGGATATATCAGACTTTCTCAACAATGTTTCGAGCCAGGTTGTGATTACGTTCGATTTACCGAAGTTTGAAATCTACACGTACCAGATTGGCGGCTATGTACAAGATGACTTCAAGATCGCTAGTAATCTGACCTTGAACTTGGGCCTGCGGTACGACTATTTCACTGTCCCGAAGGAGACTAGCAACCGGATCTTCGATCGCGGTGTCGACCCGAACAATCCGCAATTGGGTCCCGGCTTCGGTCCGTTCCGCTCGCCAGATTCGATGTACAACCCGGATTACAACAATTTCAGTCCGCGTGTTGGATTTTCCTGGGGAGTTGGTAGTGATCGCAAGACGGTCATTCGTGGCGGAAGTGGAATCTTTGTCAACCCCCATCCGATCTTCGGTGGACCGATTGAAGAAGTGCAAGCTTCGGCGAGCACTCCGTTCCGTATTACCCTGAATCGTGATCAAGCGATTGCAGCGGGACTGCAGTATCCCATCTCACGCGACCAGTATTCTGCAATTCTGGGGAATCTCCAGAGTTCCGGAGTGCTTTCCCCCGATTTTGCGAACACCGCTATGGATCCAAATTTCCCAAATCCTTACAGCATTCAGTGGATGGCAGGTGTCGAACGCGAACTTCCGCTCCACATAGGTCTTAGCGTGGCGTATGTCGGCAGTCGTGGGTTGAAGATGAATATGACCGAAATCAAGAATCTTCCCGATCGTCTGACCGGCGTCGCCCCCGTTCCAACCTTCAGTCAGTTCCGCTTTTACACGCCGAAAGATTTTAGTACGTATCACAGCTTGCAGGTCTCATTGAACAAGCAGTTTTCCCGAGGGCTGACCTTCAACGTCGGCTATACCCGGGAGTACAACGAGTCTTATGGCGATGGTGACCTGCTGCTACAGAACCCGCCGCAGGATAACAACAATCTGCGCGGAGATATTGGACCAACTCCCTATGATGTTCCGAACGTGTTCACATTCAACTACGTTTACGATCTGCCCACGCCTCATTTTGGGAGCGCCAATCGGGCTGGCAGATTGCTTCTGGGCGGCTGGCAATGGTCCGGAATCATCATTATCCAGAGCGGCACCCCCTGGAACATCCTGAACCCAAACTCCTCCTATCCCACCGATCGTCCTGATTTGATCGGTGATCCATATAGTTCCAATTGGCGATCAACGGCCAGCCTGCAGTACCTGAATCCGGCAGCTTTCGCCGCTCCGACTTGTCCCGCCGGGATAACTTGTACCAATGGAAATACGATCGTACCGGTAAGTGGTGCGCAGTCCGTGCCAGGAACTATCGAACGCAATGGGATTTGGGGGCCTGGTTTCTGGAACTATGGCACAACCGTCCGCAAATCGTTTCCTATCACTGAGCGCGTGCGCTTCATGCTTCACGCCGATTTCCTCGATGCATTCAACCATCCGAACTTTGCGGGGCTGGAAACGCAGATCAACGCTGGTAACTTTGGTCAACTGACCACGGCGACCAATCGCCAGATCCAGCTTGGTGCGAGGGTGTCCTTTTAGCAAGGGTGAAGTCCGATCCGCTTCCCTCACGGCTCGGCCCTCATTCATTTTAAATGTCGTCAGCATCTGCAACGGAGAAGTTCGATGCGCCGGTTATCGTCTGTTCTCGTCCTGCTAATCGCCGTGTGCGCTCTCATTTTGGCGCAGAACAGAAGGGATCAAAGTTCTGAGAACGGCGCCCAAGTGTACGCCAACTCGATGGGCATCGAGATGGTCCGGATTCCGGCGGGAACATTCGCCATGGGGAATTCGTTAGCGACCGATCCCGGAAAGTTGGGCCAGTTCGAAATGTTGACACATGGCGATTATGATGAACAACCTGTTCACCGAGTCACTATCTCCCATCCGTTTTATATCTCTCAGACCGAAGTCACGGCAGGACAGTATCAAGAATTTCGAATGGACTACCAGGAGGCAGGCAGATTTGCCCCTTACGTGACCGGAATCAGTTGGTATGACGCTGAAGCATTCTGCAAATGGCTTAGTGAGAAAGAACACCGTACATACCGGCTGCCCACAGAAGCGGAGTGGGAATACGTTGCGCGAGCGGGCGGCGACAAGCTGTTCGGAAGCAGTGACACTCTGCCGGCGAGCGGAGAACCCAATGCGTTCGGGGTAGAGAACATGAACACTGATGCATTGGAATGGGTTGCAGACTGGTATGGTCCCTACTCTTCCGAGGCTCAGGTTGATCCAGTTGGCCCAGCTGACGGCATTGCACGTGTGGTCAGGGGCGGCGGAATCATGGGGCCGAATGGTTTGGTTGATCGCCACCAATTAAATGGGCTTGCTCCTTATTATCGGCGTTCTGCGAATCGCGCGAGTGTTGCTCCGCAATACAAAGGCCTGCACATGATTGGGTTTCGTGTCGTCGAAGGGCCCATGCCCGCAACGAAGCCGACACCGGTTCAACCTCGCCTTTGGTCCGAGTTCGTAAAACAAACGGATGTTCCAGCTTTGGATGGGCCAACATCGGCTCGTCCGTGGTTTCACATTAGAAGCATTTTGACCATTCCTCCAGATAATGCTCTTCCTGACGCCATCCAGGCCGCAGGATTGGATCGTGGGATCTTGGGTCATATTCATGCACCTGGGGTGATCGTGTGCCCGAACGGCGATCTCCTATATATAGCGTTTGCCGCCCCGACTCCTGAAACCGAGTACTTACCGAACGTTCTTTTGATTGCCACACGGCTCAGGTTTGGCTCAGACGAGTGGGACATACCGGATGTCTTCTACGACTTCGCTGACGTGAATGACCAGACCGCGTTGTTGTGGAACGACAAAGGTACGCTACAACTTTTTACCGGTGGGGTCGGATTGGAGGGAGTTCCTTTTCGCTGGCAGCAGTCAAAAGACAACGGAGCAACATGGTCTAAAATTTCTTTCCCCTTGTTGGTCGGGCCTGTCGGGGGATTTTCCCCACAACCGATAACCAACGCTTTTCGAACCTCTGATGGAACGATGTATGTCTCAAGCGACGCAGTCGGCGGACATTCGCTGCTCTGGGGCAGTCATGATAACGGCAAGACCTGGTATGACACTGGGGGAAGAAGCGCTGGGCGACATACGGCATTCGTTGTCTTGAAGGATGGCAGTAGCATTCTTGCGCTTGGTGGTAAGAACACCAATATCGACGGCTACATGCCGGCGGTGATTTCACATGATGGCGGCAAACACTGGGGCGAACCCTTCAAAACACCGTTCCCAGCCCTCTCAAGCAATCAACGTCCGACTATGATCCGCTTGGCCGACGGTAACCTATTTGTCGCCTCTGACTGGCAAGATCACAAAGGCAAGCAACCAGCAGGAATCGATCAGCACGGAGTTCTAGTCGCTCTCTCGAGCGATGATGGAAAGACTTGGCATATCAGGACGCTTCCCCAAACATTGCCGCACGAAGCGGCACTGTATCGCAACCGGGCGAACTGGAGCCGTTATTTCGATGATTACGGAACGATTGGCTACAGCGTCGCCCGGCAGGGGGCGAATGGATTGATTCATCTCATTTCTAGTATGACTCAACCATCGCTTGAGTTTGAAATGAACGAGAGTTGGATTATGTCCGACGATCAGCGACCCACCAAAGTCGAGGGTACGGGGGCTGCCACAAAGCTGTTGCGCGGCGCTCAGTCTTATCCAGATGGGAAGTTACAGGCCACATGGACCGGAACAATCGATTCGAATGGTCGCTATCTACTTCACGGCCCGGAGACCTGGTACTACGCGAACGGCAAGAAACAATATGAGGTCACATACAAAGACGGAAAGAAAGTTGGCACGGAAATTTCTTGGGATAACGGTGGTAATAAGATTTGGGAATGGCAGCACCAAGAAAATGGCTCTGCCACGTGGCGACAGTATTGGCCCGATGGCAAGGTAAAACACGAGTCGCACTGGAGGGGTGGGCAGGCTCACGGGTTGGCGACTGCCTGGGATTCATCTGGTCAGGTTGTGGGTAAGTGGCAATTTACCAATGGTGCTCTACAAACGCCCATGGCTGGGGTCGCGCCGTGAATACTCGGAGGGATTCTCTCAAATTCTGTCACGGGAGCAAACTTGGCTAGTATTCGCTGGGTCGATGCCGCGATCATTGTCGTGTACATCGTCGCCCTCGCTCTGATGGGTGTCCGCTTTGCCAAGCGACAGAAGGATACTGAGACTTACTTCGTAGCTAAGCGCTCAGTTCCTGCTTGGGCTATGGGAATGTCACTCGTGGCTACGATCATCACGAGTGTCACATTCATTGCGTACCCCGGTTCAGGCTATGCCGGTAACTGGTCGCTACTTGTTCCCGGTGCAATGGTCGTAGTCGTTTTGGTGATTGTCGGAGCCGTGCTCATCCCGTTCTTCCGGCATGTCGTGCAAATGAGCGCTTATGAGTATTTTGAGCGTCGTTTCGGTTACTTCGCCCGCGTTTATTCATCCTTAGCTTTTGCGGCTGGGCACTTTTCCAAGATGGGTTTCGTTTTTTATCTGCTCTCTCTTACAGTCAGCAGCATGACGGGGTGGAATGTTGATCGGGTCATTATGGTCGCAGGTGCAATTACGGTTTTTTACACCTTGATAGGCGGGATCGAGGCGGTGATCTGGGCCGACGTTATTCAGGGGTTCGTTCTTTGGATAGGAGTGTTAGTTTCGATCGGCTTTCTTCTGCTTTTGCCATCTGGAGGGCCGATGCATGTGTTCGCTGTGGCTGCTGAGAATCACAAGTTCAGTTTTGGCAGCACAGATCTGGTTTTCACCCGCCCGACCATCATCGTTCTCTCGTTATATGGGTTCTTTTTTTATTTGCAAAAATACAGTGCCGATCAGACTGTTGTTCAACGCTATCTCGTTGCGAAGAGTGATCGCGACGCACTACGCGGCATCGCCTTGGGAGCATCATTATGCATTCCCGCATGGACGTTATTCATGCTGATCGGAACACTGCTGTGGTCGTACTATCACATCACTGGCGAGAAGTTACCGATATATATCAGTAAGCCCGATCAGGTTTTTCCGCATTTCCTCACGACGCACCTACCAGTGGGACTTGCAGGCTTGTTTTTGGCCACGCTCTTTGGCGCCGCTATGTCCAGTTTGTCTTCTGACTTGAATGCTTTGTCCGTGGTGGGTGTGGAAGACTTCTACCGCAAGTTGCGGCCGCAATGTCGCGATACAGAACGTTTGAGGGCCGCTAAGATCTTCGTTGCGATTTTCGGAGGATTGACCGTAATAATTGCCATCCGCCTGGCGCACACCAACGGCACAGCATTAGCACTCTATTACGCTATTACTGCAATCGTCGCCGGTGGGCTTGCTGGGTTGTTCCTTCTTGCCTTCCTAAGCATGCGCGCAGGCTGCACCGCCGCATATGTTGGTATTGCGGCCAGCCTGGTCTTCACGGCATGGGCAACACTCACCATGAATAACGGCAGAATTGTGGACACAGGAAAGTGGAACTTCCCGTTTCACGAATACATGATTGGAGTCATCGGAAACCTGGTGCTATTTGGAATCGGCTACGCAATGAGCTTTGTGTTTACTGATTTTCCAGAAAAGAATCGAGGTATGACTATTTGGGGCTGGCGTGATCGACTGCGAGCACAAAAGGCAGAGATCGAGGCAAGCTCGCCCTGAATTCACGCAAAAAGTTAGTAAGCCAAAGTTAAATAGAATTTTGATTGGGGTGCTATGACAAGGCTACAACGAGCGGTGCAATTGAATAACGGTCCCTTACTCGGGATTGCCATTTACTTCTATGATCCGATCTTTCTCGAAATAGCCGCCCGCAAAGGGTTCCGCGTGGCTTGGATCGAGATGGAACATGCATTTATCACGTTCGCCGAGGCGGCGGATCTTTGCCGCATTGCTTCCGGCGTCGGAATGCTGACTATGATTCGAATCCCCGATGCCCGCCGAGAGAGCGTGCTGAAGGCAGCAGAGTGTGGTCCCGACATCATTGACCTGCCAATGGCAAATTCCACCACCGTACTACACGACCTCGTGCAGAGCGCACGCTTTCCGCCATGCGGGCAGCGGGGCTTCTTTAGCGTATCCCGCGCGGTCAACTATGGCTTGGTTGATAACGTTGCTGCCGAGCAGCAGAAGCTGAACGAAGAGTTGTGCCTGATGGTACAGATCGAGACGGCAGATGCCGTATTACTTGCCGAAGAACTGTGTCGAACACCCGATGTTCACGTATTCATTGGGCCGTCCGATCTTTCGGCAAGTTTGGGCGTTCCAGGGCAAACCGGTCATCCGAAAGTTATGGAAGCTGCCGAGCAGACTATCCGCATCGCAAAGCAACACGGCAAATTAGTCGCGGTTGGCGCAGCGCCACAGGACTTCCCCTTTTGGGTTAGCCAGGGAGTAGACGTCTTGTTCTGCTCGAATGACATTGCGTGTCTGAAGATTGGGATTGAGACAGTACTGGAACAAGCGAAAGACGCAATTGGCAATCATCAATCGAATCTGCATCCGGTCAGAAGTGGCGACCGCCCCAAATCATAAGTGGAGGCAAGAAGTGAAACTATTCATACTGTGCTCAGTCTGGTTTTTGCTTGCGGCATTATCACCCGCACAGCAGAAGGATTCATCAGCCACAGACTCTACCCTCGCAAAAAAAACTTCCTTTGATGCCGACGGAAGGATCAGACATTCGAAGACAAAGGGTTATGACGAGGCTTACATGCCGATGTTGTTTCCGTCCTCGCATGCCGCCAACTTGCTCAGGTTGAGGAATGGCGATGTGCTATGTGCCTGGTTTTCTGGATCACAGGAAGGAGAATCCGATGTTGCCATCGTCGTATCCCGGCTGCCACATGGTTCCAAACAGTGGAGTAAGCCCATCATCGTGGATCATCAACCCGGGAAGTCATATCAGAACCCAGTGCCATTTCAGGCTCCAGATGGACGCTTGTGGATATTCCATACTGAACAGGACGCTGGCGCAGGGCAGGCAAATGCCCATGTCCTGTATGTCACATCCAAAGACAACGGGAAGACATGGACCGCTCCGAAGGTTCTATTCGACAAACCCGGCGCGTTCACTCGACAGCCACTGGTCGTTGTGAGCAAATACAAGTGGATCCTGCCGATGTACTACACACCAAGCCGTGGGATAACGAAGGGAGCTGATTCCAACTACTCCGTGATTGAAATGACGAGCGACGCTGGCGAGATGTGGAAAGAATGCGAAATTCCGGAATCAGACGGTCTTGTGCAGCCTAGTGTAGTCGATGAGAACAGTCACTATGTTGCTTTCTTCCGCTCTCGCTATGCCGATTTCGTTTATCGGAGCACATCAGAGGACGGATGTAAGTGGACCGCCCCGGTTGCAAGCGCTTTGCCGAACAATAATGCTTCAATCCAGGTAGCAAAGCTGAAGGATGGTGACCTCGTCATTGCTTTCAACAACGTCAATGCGAGTGACAAAAAGGGAAAACCACAAACCGCTCCTCGAGTTCCTCTTTCGGTCGCATTATCGAAAGATGAGGGTAAGTCATGGTCTTTCGTACGCGATGTTGAGACACAGTATCCCGATTTTGCGAAGCAGTTTTCTGGCCTGAGCGATAAGCCCGGGCGGGAGGAATATTCCTATCCTTCAGTGATGCAGATGCCCAATGGTCAAATCGGTGTTGCGTACACCTATCGGCGCCGAACAATCAAGTTCGTCGAGTTCGACGAAAGCTGGATCCAGCAGGGAAGTACGACAGGGAAATTCAAAGGAAACTAAGCCTTTCGCGAGAGCTGCAATCGCGATTTAGACACTATGGAACAGGTTGTGTCTACTGGGGAGTGAAAACAATCTTAGAAACAGATTTATTCTCATGCGTCCCTGACTGCGCTCTTTGGGGGTTCAACATATCTCATTCACTTGTCCGTCATGCCCATGCGCTGGACTGAAAAGGCCCAACGCATCCGATTTGGTCACGCGTAATCGCCAGGTACCACGAATCGTTGACGTTTACCCAACGGCCCTCATCCCGCAACAATGCACGTTTTTCAAACTAGCGCGGTGCCGGAAGTGATGCTGCACTTGCGTGGTGCACGATTGTTGAACACCGGAGTTCTGACAGTTGATGGCCTCACTCTCGGCTAGCGCGTGAAGGCATGGGAAGACTCTGAGCGACGCCGACATATTACGGGCGCGTCTTCTTGAACGCAATGGCGTTAATCCAGAGGATATGATCCTGTGCCCTGATGCCGCCAACTCATAAGGCATGAAATCCAGAGTCTGTTTTCCGCGCGGCAATTTCGCCCGGAAGGAGCAGTCATCAAGAGCACAACAATTGATCCATCGTGTGTCGGAACAGACGGAGTATAACGCCAGTCCAAACACCACTGAATCGTGCATCTGTGATCAGTGCGAGGTGCTTGCCGAAGTGACCTGCCCCCAGTTTTCGTTCACGTAACAATACGACAAGTTTCTGCTGCTCCTTCTCCAGTTTAAGCCGGGACGGGGGGCGCCAGAGGCAAGGAATGGCGTCTGAACGCCTTGCCTCTCGTTCAGCTGTGTTGAAGCTTGCGGCCTGCGCAGGAAACTGAATCGGCGTCTATAGCCCAAGCTGCTGTGCGGAAGCCCTTCGTTGTAGTCCTTCCGCCACGCCGCGGCCTTGGTCGCGTATCGAATAAGTTCTGGAACCAGCTCACCGCCAAACACTCTTCCCGCCGTCTTCCGTGGAAACTCTCGATTCGCGCGTTCTGCGTCGGCTTCCCGGTTGAATGTGTAGCAGTCCGATCTGCTGCTCGATGCACCACGCCAGAAAATGCGGCTCGTCAGTTCCGGCCCGTCGTCGCCCTATTCATTAGTGGGACGAATTCCGGTCCAGAATGAACCTCAAAACAAATCAATTCCATAAGCCCAGCTCAGACCTTCCACACAAGTGTTTTGTTCTTTTGTTGTTAGACCATCGTGTGTGATGCCGGGACTTTGGCGAATCACTTGCTCCTAAGGCTATGTCTTTTTGTTTAGCCACAACAACCACAGAAAAGAATAGGGAGAACAAATGCTAAATCTAGAACAAATAAAAATCACTCATCGCGATCAGGAGGTGCTCCGCCTGCTCGTGCAGGGCTGCAGCAACAAAGAAATTGCTGCTGAGTTAAATATCAGTCCACGTACCGTAAAACAGCACCTGCGGACGTTATTTCTTCGTGCTGGGATTAAACAAGGCCGCAAGCGAGTGATTCTCGCTACTGCAATTTTCGAGAAGGAGCAGATGAATCATGTCACCCTGTGAGCAATTGAGCACGAAAGAGATTCGAGTCGCCACGATGGTTTGGCAAGGGATGACCAACCCTGAAATCGCTTCCGTTTTTGGATGCACCGAGCAGGTGATTAAGAACCAGCTTCGCAGCGTCTTTGACAAGCTTGGCGTCTGGAGCCGGCTTGAGCTTGCGCTTTATATCGCCTCTCACGGTGGCGCAAAATGGGCTGGTGTTTATACCCATCTTGCACCGAGGTCGGTTGACTTCGACGCAGTTCACGGCGACGTTCATCAAACCGGAACTTAGCCCTGTACGTTAAAAATCCCGAAACGAGAAATTAGCGATCCAATCTGGAAAGTAGAACGCTTTTCCACAATCAATAAGTTACACGAATGTCTATTCGTCACTGAAAACGCTGTCGGGTGTGAGCGAATATCGTATTCCCGTCAGGCTGAACTTCGAGAGGAGGAGTAATGCAAGAAAGCAACCTTAACCCCGATGCCAGTGAAGACGTCGGAATCGTACAGGCGGTTCAGCATGTCAAAAGAATGCGTGGCGGAGCTCAATCTCATATGCTCCGCTGTTCGGATGGTAAGTTCTATATCACGAAGTTTCGCAACAATCCTCAACATGTTAAGGTTCTCGCAAACGAAATCATCGCGACTAAACTCGCACGATTGATCGGACTCACGATACCGAGGCCAGCTATTATTGAAGTGAGCGACTGGTTGATTCGGCATAGCCCAGAACTCTCCATCTTGCTAAGTGGCCAGACAATTAGTTGCGAAGCAGGGCTTCAGTTTGGCTCTGAATATGCTATTTGCCCGACTAACGGAAGGGTCCTCGATTTCTTGCCAGTAGAATTGTTACACAGTGTCCGCAATCTCAACGAATTCGCCGGAATTTTTGCATTGGATAAGTGGCTTGGAAACGCAGACGGCCGGCAGGCAGTCTTCCATCGGAAGGGCCGGGAGCGAAAATATACAGCGAGTTTCATCGACTTTGGGTATTGTTTCAATGCTGGCGACTGGAATTTTCCAGACTACCCACTAAGAGGAACATTCTATCGGAATGAAGTGTATTGGAACATAACTGGGTTCGAGAGCTTTGAGCCCTGGCTTTCACGCCTCGAAACCCTCGATGAAAACCTAATTTGGATGACGATTGGCGGGACACCTCCCAAGTGGTATAACTCTGAGTGGGACGCCTTGCAGCGACTGGGCGAGGAGATCATCGATCGGCGTAGCAGGGTTAGAGATCTGATCACGCAATTCTGTGTGTCCGTTCGCAACCCATTTCCAAGATGGGGTTTGAAGAGCGAGTATTGGGTAGAAGAGAGTCAGCCCGAGGTGGGTTCTGTGCCAGCAAATGCCGCTCTGGCGATGAAGGTAGCAGGATGAAGGAGCGTCAGCAATTTAAGGCCTGGCTTCTGAAATATACGCCGAACGTTGCGACCGAGACGTTTGTTGTGATTGGTGTCTTAGCTGAAAACGAGACTGGCACTTTTGCGAAAACCCAGTTTTTAGACAATTGGTACCCAGTTATTGCTATGGATTCCGAGGTAGATGTGGAATACCTTGACGGCTTGAAAGGAGAAATCGAACGAGCCTGGGTAAATTTGCGTGAAAGAAGGCGCCTGCTCAAGTTGATGGAAGACTCGTTTTCAAACACCATACAAATTTCCCCGGCCCTGGCAGTAACAGCTACTGATCCGCATCGCGAGTTTGATAACCTAGCCAGGCTTAATCTGCAACCGTCGCGTTAGCTTCAGGCGAAACGCGCCGATTGTTCCCGCTTCGTCTGCAAATTTATGGGTTCGGCCCTTCCCGATATGGAAGCAGCGCTGGACATTGAGACGAATCCCTGTGCTCTGTTAACAGCAGGAGAGTCGCCCGGCTCCGGATCTTGCCTGTCGGGTGTTCGCATCTTGGAACAAATGGCACGTTCGGGCAATGGTCTACGCATTGTGAACCTCCTACAATACAGGGTTTGTAAACGTTACCTCTGCTGCGGGTAGCTATTACTAAGGTTATCGCTTTCCAGCCTATGCTTGAGTCAAAACAAGCACCTTTTTATTTAAAAAGGTGCACCCTTATGGCCGGAAAGAAAGCCAAAAACCTCCGACAACGCCATTTTCAAGTTCCGCTACACAGTCAGCACGCACTCATGGAACACACTACAGTCAAAAGCATTGTGGGTGAGTTGGAGGAGTTGTTCGCAAAACAAGCGAAGGCTCTGGCATCCAAAGAGAAGCGGTGCGGTTTGAGCCGCAAGGATCAAACCGCCTATCAGAAAAGAAAGCGCCGAATAGAGGCGCTACGCTCTGAACTAGAGTCTCTTTCACGCACCACACGGCTCAATTAACGACGTAGCTAGTGATGGAGTTGAGTTCCCCAGGGCTGTCCGCCAGGACGTTTTCAAAATGAACTTCCCACTCCCATTCTTCCAAAAACACATACAATTGTTCGGCTAACGACAGCAGTTGTTCTGGGTCGGTTCCATGTCGCAGCTCCCTTTGCAACCTTTTCCACTTCTTTCGAAACTGTCCAAATTTGCTTGGCTTACCGTGTACTTGCCCCTCGAGTTTCACCATGTTATCTACTCCATTTCGTCGGATTCTAGTGCGGTACGAAATACGCGTCAGTGATTTCTGCACACCAGAACTCGATTGTTATCTGTGGAAATCTTCGAATTAAGAAGAGCATTCATAGGAGTTATTCCTTCACCCACCGCGCACAAATTCAGGTCCACCGCATTGCGCCAAGTTTAGGCGAGTCGGGCAGGAAGGCTTTGTTACGAACGATTTAGCTATGCCGGAGTCGCGTGCTTTATCACATGACTCGAGGAATCGCAATGAGTCCTTACGTGCGTAAGCTCGGCTGCCATAAAGGTTTTCGAGCGAACTGACTCGAGTCCTTTCGAAGAACAGGCCAGCAGCAAAACACGCACAAATTACTGTGGGTGATTTGGGTCACCGGTAATTAACCAGCCTGGCGTTACGATCGCCAGAAGAGCGAGGCGATCGAGAAATGATCAAAGCACCGTGCTTACATACACGTCTTATTAAAAGCCTTTTCGGGTCAGAGTGGCACCACTGGCCGAGACTGATTCCTGCTATCCAACAAGGTTGATTTTCGATATTTGTGTAGACTGTGGATACGTTCAGCTATGAATAGATCCGTATCGGCTGCTTGTGGAGTGGTTGAAAGAAAAGGCCTCTTAAGTCGCAAACACAGGTTGTTGAGTAATGAGAGGCAGCCGTCGACAGGGCGCTACCGTTTTGCACAGAATTCCAGTGTTCAGATATCACAGACGCTACAGCGCAACCTATTTTATAAACATTCAACTAATGTGTTGCTTCCGGCGGGAGCCGGCCCGACTGCGACGAGTTCTGGCATGGCTCCCATTTTGTTGCCGCCGTGGAGGTTATGTTTATCAATCCCATGATCACTACGCCCTTATATAGCGTTTCAACCAGGCTGTAATGTAGAGTTACTCAAGTCCGGCTATAGTCGCCTATTCCTGTAGACATAAGTCCCTGAATTGTTTGCACAGCTTCAAAACGAACATAAGTTCATCGATCACATTCGGGCTGTTCATCTGTCCTAAACATGGAGATAACAAGCGGCTAAAGTGCTGGAAGTTGGCATTGAGTTCTCGGTAGCTTTTCGAAGCCAGACTGCATGATTTAACTTCCGCGACAAAGAGGTGTTTTGGTGAGCACTGCGATTGCGCGAACCGTGTTTGCTCCAACTGTTCTGGTCACAAACGAAAATATTGACCCTTTAAACCTACTCATCATTGACGATGATTACGCTGTGCGCAAGGCCGCGAGAGAGGCAGCTTCGACATTAGGCCATCGTGCACAATCTTGTGAGTCAATAGACGAGGCAACGCGGATCCTCGAATCACGAGACCTCGATGTCGTCTTGCTCGACCTCAAACCACGAGGACTCGAAACTCTCCGCCAAATCAAACATTCGCACCCAGATATCACGGTGATCGTCATATCCGGGCACGGCACGATTGAATCGGCAGTGAAGGCGATGCAGGCTGGCGCATATGACTACATGACCAAACCGTTCAGTCTTGAAGAATTAAAGCTAATGCTGCAACGGGCGGCAGCTCACCTGAAAGTCAAAACTGAAAATCGTGCTTTGCATGAAAAGATGAAGTCGACGCATGGGTTCGGCAGCATTATCGGTCGCGCGCCGGAGATGGAGAAGTTATACCGAATGATCGCGAAAGCTGCCCACAGTACGCATCCTGTGCTCATTTTGGGTGAAAGCGGTACTGGAAAAGAGATGGTAGCCCGCGCTATCCACTATTCGGGCCCCTATCGCGACAAAGCCTTCATTCCGGTCGATTGTGGTTCGCTTGTGCCAAGCCTGATCGAAAGCGAGCTCTTCGGTCACGCAAAGGGAGCTTTCACCGGAGCCTTGCAATCGAAGGCTGGTTTGTTGAGCATCGCCGAAGGTGGAACTGTGTTTCTTGATGAAATTGGTGAGCTGCCAGTGGATTTACAGTCGACGTTGCTCAGAGCCTTGCAGGAAAAAGAAATTCGTCCAGTCGGGAGCACGAAGACCATTCCTATCAACATAAGGATTTTGGCAGCTACAAATCGGGACCTGGAAAGCGCGGTAGTAAAAGGTTCATTTCGCCGTGACCTCTTCTTCCGCTTAAATGTTCTCACTCTCCGAATTCCGCCTTTGCGTGAACGTCGCGATGACATCCCGGTTCTTACAGGACATATCCTGGAACGCCTGGCGCGAACCTCTGGGCAAACCCATGAACTCAGTCAGGATGCCGTTCGCGCGCTGCTTGCTTATGATTGGCCTGGGAACGTACGTGAACTCGAAAACTGCCTGGAACGGTGTTGTGCGATCACAACAGGCTGTGCGATTCATTTCGTGGACTTGCCCAGTTCCATCACTGGGGCGCCGCTAGCCTCTTCCGCAGGAGCATCTGAGAAAGGAATTATTCCGCTGGTAACTCTTGAGAAGCAAGCCATTTTGTGCGCTATCGCGCAGCTGAATGGCGACAAGTTGTCAGCGGCGAAGATGCTGGGAATTGGCAAGACCACGATGTATCGAAAATTGAAGGAATACGGAGCGCATTTGTGAAATCGCCAATCCCAAATCTCTTGCGCTGCTCTTTGTCGGATCTCTTGTTCTAGTCTAGAACGATGCCTAAACATCAAGGGAAGGTAAGCCCCAGCGAATCCGAAAGACTTCTCCTCAGTTAATAATTGAGAAACTCAAACATGCAGGTGACGTCGAGGGGGTTACGTCGGTCTGGATCGTAAAGCCGACCCCTGCAGTTTGACTAAGAACGTGATAACGCCGGAACGCGGTGTCGCACGTTACGCCTAAAAGCGGACCATAGCTCAGGTTTTCATCCAATCGAATTTCACTCTTGTTGCTTACCGCCGTTGTCGATACGGCAACTGTGGAATTTCCTACCGGAATCCTTATGATCCCTGCTGGGGCGGAACCACACTGGCCCACTGCAGAAATGCAGTTGGAACTGGTTTGATATGCTACCGCAGAGACAGGCACTGTGAACTGCTTGAGATTCGTCGTGAGCCGTTCTAACCAATTTGCTCCGTCGCCAACGTTGCCTATGTATTGCGAAATTGACACTGGCGATCCAAAAGCGAGTTGGGTACGATTTGAGGGCACATTCCCCGGCTGGTCAAAGCCGATGTAGGAATCATTCGAGTCAGAGGCAGGCCGATTCATTGGCGTCGCCAATGTCTTCGTCGGATTCGAGTCCGAAAATGTAATCACATGCGTGTTTGGAATGTTACTGGTTGGCGGGACTTCAAAAATCAGCCTCCCCTTAAGTCCTGGGGCAGTTCCTAACTGATAGATCATGCCGACCTGTGTTCCATAATTGAAGGCTGTTTCGCCACCCTCACATTGAATCCACATGGGAGACCAATTTTGGCCGGGACTGCATTGTTGGGCAAAGACAGTGGGCTGCGAGGCTCCGGCCCCACTAACGATCCCTCCTGCTACAACGTAGTCCGCGAAATATCTTGTCGCGTTACTTGCACTATCACCTACGCTGGTCAGAATGATATTTCCTGGCCAGAGACGTAGCGCAGGGGCATAGTTGGCGGACGAGATGGTATAGGGAACCGCAGGAATTGCCGCATTATCAGCGAATGTGCAAACTGAATCCGAGCAGCTCGCTGTTGTGATACCGTTTGCGATGGCCATATTGGCCGTACCATACATCGGAACTTCGGCTCCATCGCCGACCGTCCGGAGCAGGTCATAAGTTACCGTTCCGTGCCTACCAATTTTGTTCCAAGATACATTTATTGATCCAGACCCATCTGTCATTGCGTATCCCGCCAAATAAGGTGACGAGACGCCGTCCGTGCTGCTGTGCACAACGACGTAGTAGTTGTATTGCGTTATACCAGTGCTCGCAAATTCCGGCAGCTTCCCCACTGGACCAGTACCCGAGCTTTGTGCATATCCGCCTTCCACAATCAGTCCGGCCTCGCCAGTACCAAGTGGACTGATGCAATTGCCAACTTCCTCGTACACATTGTCCAACTGCACGGCAAGACTGTCAGAATAGATCCCAGTCGATCGTATTCCGAATTCTGCGTATGCTTGTACAACTGAATCGGAGACATGGAGCGTGTTTTCGTCTTGATTATCGATTCCATTCGCCATACATCCCAGACTTAGGTTGGAATTCTTTACCCATATCACTGCCGCATTGATCGAGAACGGGCCAGGACCGACAATCGCTGTCGAGCAAAAGCTCGTGTCACACCTCGCCCAAGCGGCGAGGTTCGTGTCTAGATCGTCGATATTCGCCGCTTGGTCATTGTCAACTTGCACTAAAGAACCGAAGCTCGCGCCCGGAACTGCACCGGAGGCGGGGCCGATATTCGTAAGAGTCGTGTGTTGGGCGTTGTCCTCTATGGCTGGCCAAGTTCCTTGAACAATTCCCGGCCTAAGTCTGAGTCCTGTCAGGCTGATCGTGGTAAACGCATTTGGATTTGTTGGATCACCGACCATGAGGCAGGTATCCGCTATATTGCAGGTGATGCTTGCACCACTCGCTTGAACACTGAGGCCGGAGCTGCGAATCGATACACGAGCATTGAAAATGTGAGTGCCCGGTGAGATCACGACGCTTCTGGATTGTTGTCCGCTTGAGTGCGCTCCAGTTCCTGCATCGATGAGTGCCTCCTGTACGCCGTCGCTTGCACTACCAATCGAATAGCCAACCGGATGGGCGTACTGGGCGGTGAACTGGATCGTTCCGCTACTTGCACCGGATTTGCAAGTACCACCAGTTATAAGGACGGCTTCCGCCGTTCCCGTACCAGAAATGTACAAATAGTGAAATAGATCGCTTCCGTTAACCCCGAACGGGCAAGGCGTAAGCGTCACCGTATTTGTGCCGGCCTGAAGAGGGTTGGCCGGGGTCGCAGCACCTCCAGAATTTCCCGAACCGCCACTACTCGAATTGGTTCCAGGAGTTTGAGACCACGAATAGCTCACGGTATTAACGACTGGAGCTAGGGAATTGCCTCCCGCAGCTTGATTGGGAGACGCAAGGAGGGCAGCAGCAACCGCGCTCGCCGGTAGCTGCTGGTTATCTGCAAAATTGATGGTGCCATCATTATTAATAGAGAGTCCCGTTGGTGTTGGTAGGGCATTGTGCCCTCCGAATAAAAGTGAGAGCACGCCTCCAGCTGGACCCGATGTGCTCGAAACGGGTCTGGACTGCCAACGAAACTCCTGGTTATCACTCGTCTTGGTAGTTGAGTCAAATACGGATGATTGAAAATCTAGGGGTGCAGAGTCATGAAAGTTCGAGTTATTTGCCTCCAGTATGGCATCGGGGAGAGTAGCTCCATCAGCAAATGTCTGATTGTCGGTAAATAAATTGGGCGAGGAGACCTTTGCAAATGCGGCATCGGTGAACCCGTGCAATAGATCTGCATTTAGATTCTGGTTTAGGTCGGTGGACTGGAGCTCGAACGCCGGTCCTGTTTTCGCTTTTGACACGAATGAAGGACCAGCCGACGAGGTGCTGATGAATTGAGATGAGCTCATCGGGCCCGTTTGCCCAGACGGAAAAGGAAATGGTATTGGGTCAACACATCCTCGAATAATTGTTGGTTGGAAGTTTCCCTCACGCACGCCACAGTGAAGCCAAGTGGATGCCAACATGAAATCCGAAGCTGGCCTGCCTGCTAAGGTCTGAGCATCACCGGCTTTAAAGGCATACGGTACGCTCAAAATTGCCGTTCTTTTCTCGGTTACGACGCCGGGAGCTCTAATTTCAATCCATCTCGCTTCACCGGATGCGAACAACTGTGTCGGTAAGCCTCCAGAAGTTACCCCCAAAAACACGGTATAGTGACCTGTAGCATCCGGTTGAACACTCTGCGTTTCACTCCAAATCGGAGTGCCAGTGTCGGCGTCTTTGAATACCCGAAATGTAACGTTGGTGGCGATCGTTCGAGGTTTGCCATCAGCTTTATGTAAAACTCCGTCGAACTTAACCACAGGCGGGATCATTGAACTACTATTTAGCTCGTCGCTGATTTGAGCGCGCGCCGGTAAGCAAACGATGACTCCGGCAAAGCAGGCGAGGCCAGTTAAACACGCAAATTCGTAAGCCGTTCTCGCTTTCAAGTGTGCATCCCTTTGTACGGACGCATCTAATGCAAATAGAGTGCCAGCGGCAAAAGAACACGTGTGGACCTACGACAAGAGAGCGAAAGCGAACGTATGTAGGTGGAGATTCAACAAATTACAAATGACTATTCGATTTACCTTCCGCACACGGGAAAATCGATAGAGGTGTTAGTTTGAACTTCTTTTCCCGAAACGGTTTGCTTTGTGATGTCAAATTGGAACGTCTCCGTACGGAAGCACACATGGTCAGGAAAATACAAGTGAAATGAGCTTCATCTAGTCGACGCGCCTAAAAAGCTGGTTTCATTCTTCTACTCAGCTTATTTCCACAGTATTCATGTGTTCAGCTGTCACAGGTAAATTGTGAACGATCGCATTTATCTTGGAACTCCGGATGCGTATTTTATTTGCTTAGATGTGAGAGATCGAACCAAGATCTGGGAGAGTACGTTGGCAGCGAGAAAGCGGGAAAGGACTGTCGAGCGCAAGTATATTAACCACGGCAGGACATCTGCTCTTTACGGCGGATGCTTCCGGCAATCTGCTGTTGTTAGATCCCTCCAGCGGCCACGTGCTTTGGCACACCCGGCCAGGAGGAGTTTTGAATGATGCTGCCCCCATGACCTATGAGATCGACGGTACGCAGTGTGTAATCACTGGAGTTGACGGAGTGATGTACGCCTGGACCTTGTTGGGCAGCCTGTGGTGAAAAGAGATAGATCACCTTCTATCGGGATGAAAGCGGTCTATATAAAACCGGCAGCGCAGTTGCATTTTCGTCCGTGTCAAGAAAACCTGCTGATTCAGTTCAAAATGCCTCCGCTCGCAATGCTGCTCCTTCTCATCGTGGGAACGGCGGGTTTCATTTGTCCGCCTCAGATCTAAAATTGGGGATCATCGGAGCAGATACTTCGCATGTGGTGGAGTTCACGAAGCTTTTGAACAAAGCCTCCGATCCGGAGCATGTGCCGGGTGCGCGTGTTGTCATTGCTTTTGCAGGCGGAAGTCCCGACATTAGCCGCACTCGTATCGATGGATTTCCTCAAGAGCTTCAGAATACGTGGCACATTCAGTTCGTGAAGCAAATCCAGGATCTTTGCCCAATGGTGGATGGAATTCTGATTGAGAGCATCGATGGTCGTGCTCACCTGGATCAATTTCGCCAGGCTGTGGCTTGCGGGAAGCCCATAAGAGCCTAATCGCCGGCGCCGCCCAGTACAAGTATGGGCGCACCGTCGGTCTAATCGGCTCTTTGCTATCGAAGAATTTTCCCAGTTCCTGCGGCTGCAAATTCTGCAGCAGCTTGTTCGACGAGAAAACAGAATCGACCTCGCTGTAGTGGCCGGTGGAGAGAGTCACAATGCGGGTACCATCGGGCGACTCGGACCAGTAGACCGTCTTGCCTGTCGGGTTGCGGCGCGAGTAGATGAGGACTTCGAGGCCAGGTCCGGCCGCGAGTTGCGCATTTGATCGTGGGTGCCACAGATGTCGACGTTCCAGGAATGCCGTGGCTTCAATCCGAACATCTTCTGATACCAGCGCAGCCCCATGACACCTTGCCGTACCAGAGCCTCCCCTCCGGAAGGATTGATGGCGGATTCCAGGAAATAGGCATTCACCAGTTCGACGCGTTTCACGGCGACTCTCCGCTTCAGTTCCGAAATCCGCACAGGCTGAAAAATTCATGATGGCGATGATGTTGTTCACTTCCGACGGTACAAACGCATAATACGGATCATCGCGCACCGATCAAGGTGGCTCAGGTAGCTGTTCGCGCGATAGACGCGCTCACGGGAAAACGTCGTGAGCCATCCGCAACTGGCGGGATGAAAATTTGGAACGATAAAGACTTCGCGAGTGTTGTTTGTCGTTTGAGAATGCACCGCCGGGGCGAGGCTGGCCGCAACCAGAGCCTCACAAATTCGCGACGAGTCCAATTGTGAAGGCTAGGCTTGTGGACTCTTGGCACGTGCATCTCCTTACTTTGTTTCTATTTAGGCATGAGTACCGGCTTCGGAAAGCGAAGCATGTCGTTTTCTTCGCACACGGCCTCGAACCTAATGTTGGCTTTGCAGTCTTGTCTAGGAGCTTTCGCCGGTTTCCAGTACCTGTTTTCCCTTTCCTCCTATAGCCTTCGACAATACTTCTGAAGCTCGCGCGAGATGCTCTTTCGCTTGAGGTGGACCGGTTTCATCTCCAATGAGCGCAAGGAACGGAACATATAACGCGGCGACCGCTTCTCCATGTTGATTCAGAACTGGAAAGCTGATGTTCACGACACTGTACACCTGGTAACTGGCAAGTTCCTCGTATCCCCGTTGTCGAATCGCAGCAAGATGCCGGTCGAGTCCAGTGGGAAGAAGAGCTTGGGTCTTTTTCTGCCAAGCTGCCAAAGCGTGTCTCCGATAATCATCATCACGAAATGCCATGGCCGGAGGCAGTATTGAGCAGGTCTAGATTTGCGCCCACGTGAACGGAAAACCCCATTTGACCCAGGGCCTCGACACTGGCGACTACGACAATGTTGCCGTTACTGGGCATCGCCAAATGGCAGGACTGGCCAGTCTTGTCGGAGACTTCCTGCATCAGCGGGCGCGCCAACGTAAGCAAATGCTGAATATCCTCATTTGGGCCTGCGATTTTGGTACGGCTTGAGAGCTGGTTGATAGCGAATCAGGTCAAGCCCAATTCGATGCAGGTGCTCAAGCATGGCTTTTTCTGCTTCATCACCATCTCCCTTCAGAATGGCGTCGACGATCCGGGAGTGCGAATCAAGCATTTGCGTACAGTCGGGCGCCCCTGCTGCGCTGATCTCCCGACTGCGGCGAAGGAGCCGGGTCAAAGCACTATTGAGTTCCCGCAGAATTGGGTTTCCCGCGGCTTCGATAATGGCAGTGTGAAGGAGCAGATCATGTTCGGCCGCCGTTTCCCAATTTGCGGCCTCCCGGACTTTTATGCACTCCAATTCAATGCGTCTCAAGTGCGCTTCGGTAGCACGGGATGCAGCGAGCTTTGCCGCTCTCGGTTCGATCATCTTCCGCACCTCAAGCAAATCAAGCATGCTGAAGTCTTTGGTGCTTAGGTCGACTTTTGTGGGCCATCCCTTCTGAAGGCCATCTAAATCTTTCAGATAAGTGCCGTCGCCACGGCGGCTTTCCAACACATCGAGGATGGTCAAGGCTTTGATGCTTTCACGGATCGCAGGCCTGCCCACTCCTAACCTTTCCGCGAGTTCTCTTTCCGTCGGCAGAACCATTCCGGGACCGTAGTTCCCGCTCTCAATGAATGACCTTAATAGGGAAAGTGCATTCGAGGGGCTGGGGGTCCCTCGTCCGTGACTGGTCATTGTTTGGTCTGACCTGATTGCCCGTTTTTTTCTCATCATTTACATCGCCCTCTTCAGGTCGGTTCCCTGAAAGAAATATCCCCAAAAACCTTTTCGCCCGGGAAAATATAACAGGCGGTGGGCATTTGAGGGCTAAAAGTTTGCAGAAGATTTGCAACGGTGACACACGGTCACTGCCTGAACGTTCTCTCTCCAGTTGACAGATGTCTACCGAACATTGATAATCCCTGATTACTTTGGGATTGGTCTTACCTGAAATATTAGCACGAGATTGCTGTTAAGGATTGTTTTGTATGCGCATAACCCAGATCAAGAGTTGGTTGGTTGAGGGGATTAAGTACAACTGGGTCCTGGTCAAGGTGTACACCGATGAGGGGATCACTGGAATCGGTGAGGCTACCAACTGGCCGGGAAGTCCGCTCGTGCTGGAGGCTTGTAAACACGCTGGCGAAGCTATTTTGGGAGAGGACCCAACACGAATCGACTATCTCTGGACCAAGCTCTACCGCGATTTCAACTGGCTGGGCAGGGCTGGGCCGGTCATGTCCGCAATCAGCGCCATCGACATCGCGTTGTGGGATATCGCGGGCAAGCGCGCTGGTTGTCCCGTTTATCAGTTACTGGGTGGCGCGTATCGCAAGCAGATCAAGCTATATGCCAATTATTGGTTCCTTGCCAAATCAGGAACGCCAATGGACTACGGCGACCAGGCTCTCAAGGTTAGGGCTCAAGGATTTACCGCCTGCAAGATGGACCCTTTCGCTCATGTCAATTACTGGTATGGGGAAAACGTTTCAGACAACCTAAGTCTCTCTGAAGATCAGAAACGGGTTGCAATTAGCCGGCTGGCCACGGTGCAAAGCACTGTAGGTCAAGAGTTCCTCATTGCGGTGGAGACACACGCCCTGCTGAACGGCCCAACCGCCATGGAAATGGCGCAGCGCATCGCCGCCGCCGGCATCAACTGCATGTGGTATGAAGAGCCCGCCGGTGCGGAGTTTCCTGACGAGATCGCGGCCATACGGCAAAAGATTTCTCTGCCTGTCTGCGTGGGGGAGCGGCTGCACTCCAGATTCATGGTGAGACCTATTCTCGAAAAGCACGCGGTGGACATCCTTATGCCAGATATCACGCGCTGCGGCGGCATCAGTGAGCTGAAGAAAATTGCCACCATGTGCGAAGCATATAACGTGTCGGTGGCTCCTCATAATCCCAATGGGCCCATTTCCACTATTGCTGCAGCCCACGTTATGGCTTCTGTGCCCAACTTCTTCCTTCAGGAATTCATGTTCACAGACGTGCCGTGGCGAGACAGCGTTCTGGATAAGCCATTAGGGGTGCGCAACGGATTCTTGGAGCTGAGCGACGAACCTGGATTGGGGTTCGACCTCGTTGAGGAAGAACTGGACAAACATCCTGGAATTACTCAACGTCGTGCGGGGTTTTACATATAACCCCAAAACAATGGAGAAGCGATGAAAATGAACGACGCCGAACTTTTTAAAGAGATGCGCACTCATCTTTTTACAGCAATCATTGGCGACGTCCTTGACCGCAACGGATTCCATCACCAATTCCTGATGCCGGAATGCAGGCCTCTCAACCCCCGGATGATCGTGTGCGGTCGGGCCATGACCGTATTTGAAGCCGATATCAGTGAGCCTGCCGATCCACCCTTCGGATTGATGCTGGAGGCGCTTGATTCTCTGACAAAGAATGAGGTCTACATCGCTGCCGGCTCATCCTCCCATTACGCATTGTGGGGAGAACTGATGAGCACTGCGGCACGCGCGCGTGGAGCAACCGGAGCTGTATTAGCTGGATACGCCAGGGACACGAATGGGATCCTGGCAATGGACTTCCCGGTTTTCTGTTATGGCAGCTACGCGAAAGACCAAAGGGGGCGCGGTCAGGTTGTGGACTTTAGGAATCCCCTGCAGATCAACGGAGTAACTGTCCAACCCGGCGACATCGTTTTTGGGGACATTGATGGAGTGGTTGTTGTTCCCCAGGATGCAGAGAGCACTGTCGTGCCACAGGCGCTGGAACAGGTGAAGAAAGAGAAGACGGCCAGAAAACTTTTGTTAAGTGGTGTATCGGTGGAGGCCGTATTTCGCGAAACGGGTGTGCTCTAGGTTTGGATCCGAATCTGTAAGCTACGTTGTCAGCTCTGTTTCTTGAAGCGTTAGGTATCAGTCATCAAAAGAGGAAGATTTCTGCACATGACCCTGGGTCTCAGCGTGGTGATTCTCGCAGCCGTTTTGCAAGGGATATTTCTCCTTCCCATGGTGCGCGCACGCGGGTGGGCCTGGGAACACACTTGGCTGGCATTTTCACTAACCGGAATGATTGCCCTTAATTGGGTATTCACATTGTTCACGCTTCCCGACCCGGCAGCCATCTATGGTTCTGCCCCGCAACAGGAACTGGTAGTACTTTGCGGTTTCGGTTTGTGTTGGGGTTTAGGTGCCATCCTATTCGGAATGGGCATGGACATGATCGGACTGACTCTGGGCTATCCCTTGATCATGGGATTGAACGCAAGCGTGGGCACGTTTGTTCCGCTGCTGCGGCTATGTGGAACATCGATGTTCGCCGGTCGCAGACTGTTGATTGCTGCCGGGACGGCAGTCGCAATCGCGGGAATTTCAGCATGCTCGATCGCGGGCGCCAGAAGAGAATCACATGCGCATCAAGCACAAACCGCAGCTCGTTCAAGATTTGTAACCGGCTTGATCATTGCCGTTGCTTCCGGTTTTCTCTCTTGCCTGCCAAACATTGGGCTCACGTATGGAACGAACACCCTGAAAGCGGCGCACGATTTAGGCGCTTCAGCTGCGTTGGCCGGCAACGCCGTATGGTTCATTTTCTTCACCTGTGGCGGAATCGTAAATGTTCTCTATTGTTTCTTACGGATGGTTCGCCGCAAAAATCTATCCGTGCTGTTTGCCCGCAGCCACCTTGCAAATTGGGGATGGATCCTGGCCATGGGTGCGATGTGGATCGGGAGCTTTTACCTTTACGGAACTGGCGCGGCACAGCTGGGTGCGGAAGGGGGCACGATTGGCTGGCCAATTTTTGTTTCGTTGTCGATCGCAGTTGGGGTTCTGTGTGGCATGGGCAAAGGCGAATGGAGTCAAGCTCCTTTAAAAGCGAAGACTCTCCTGTGGGAAGGTTTGGCCTTATTAATTCTAGCCGTCTTGATCATCCCATTCGGGACAGCTTCCCAGTGAGGCTTCTCAAACCGGAGGGCGAGAGTGAGATATAGGGACAAAGTGGCGGTTGTAACTGGGGCCGGATCCGGCGTCGGAAGAGGGATCGCCGAATGCCTGGCGGAAGATGGAGCATTTGTGATCGTCAACGACATCCGGCAGGACGCGGCCGAGGAGTCGAGGCGAATACTGGCGGGAAAGGGGTATCGTGCCGAGATCGCTGTCTCTGACATTAGTACGCCGCCTGGAGCCGAGTTGATCGTCAATGAGGCAATTCGTTGCGGTGGCCGCATAGACTTGCTGGTTAACTGCGCCGGCCGCCAGATTATCAAGCGTCTCGAGGAACTTCAGCCGGAGGAGTGGGATATCGTTCTCGACGTGAATTTGAAGGCAGCCTATTTATGCACCAAGGCGGCCCTGCCTTTTCTGTCAGAACAACGGGGCGCGGTCATCAACATCTGTTCAGTGCATGCCCGCGCGACCATAGAAGGTTTTACGTGCTATGCCGCCTCAAAGGCCGGTATCCTCGCTCTCACGCGGGCCATGGCGATTGAGTGCGCCCCCCGAGGTGTGCGCGTAAATGCGATTAGCCCAGGTACGATCGACACCCCTCTGTTACAAGCTTATTTCGACTCCTGCCCGGATCCCGTACGGGCCAGAACCGAGTTCCGGAAATTCCATCCCATCGGACGATTTGGAACGCCCCAGGACATCGGACAAATGGTCTCGTTCCTGGGAAGCAGCGAGGCAGGCTTTGTCGCCGGTACGGAAATCATTGTTGACGGCGGCATGACAGCGTTGCTTTTCAGGCAATAGTGCCGGGGATTGCCGTCACAACGTAGCCGTCCGTGTCGCGCAGTTTGGCTCTAATCCCGGTCTTACCTGCGCTCCCTGTCTCATCTTCGTGACACGGGACTGGGATGGGAGTTTCCAGGTTCGAGTCCGAAAGCGCCGGTCTTTGCGGAAAGAACAGAGTCACAGTATTTTTATCTTGACAGTCGTACGAACGTAGCATTGACCGTACTCCCTGTTTGAATTGCTCTTACCAAAAATTCGTAGGAGGCGGCGCAAGCCGAGATACCACTTCCAATAATTCCGGCGAATATCTGTTTGCCAGTGTGCCGCCTGGAGTTTATAGCTTCACGGTCAGCGTCGCGGGATTCGAACCCTGCACAATGATCGAGTGACCCTGCAAGTTGGCTAGCAGGTGACGCTTGATTTCAAGTTGCGCCCTGACGATGTAAGCGAGACGATAACCGTCCGGGATGAGAGCCCACTGATCAACGCGACTAACGCGACCGTCGGGATCGCTGTGGACGGCGAAAGCTACACAGCTTCCGCTAAACGAGCGGCAGTCCACGCAGCTTATCCTGCTGACTCCGGGCACCGCGCCGCAGAACACGGGCCTGCAGGGCTCGTACGATGTGGCCACCAATCGGGGAGCGGTGAGCCCGGCGGTCAATGGCACCCGGTCGGAGATGAACAACTTCACGATCGACGGCGTCGAGAACAACGAGCTCTATTTCAACTTCGTCGCGCTGGACCCGCCACCGCACGCCATACGGGAATTCAAAGTGCAGTCCGATATGTCGGGTGGCGCGTTCGGCCGGAGCAAACGTCAACGTAGTTACACGCAGCGGGACCAATCAATACCACGCCACGCTTTGGGAATTTCTGTGTAACACCAGTCTTAATGCTAGGGACTACTTCAATCCTGTGCGCAGCGCGCTCCATCAGAACCAGTACGGCCTCACACCCGGCGGCCCCATTCGGCGAGACCCCCGGCTGTGCCGGGGAGGCAGAAGAAGTTTGACAAATACCGGAGTCCATGGCGGATACTCCCGGACGTGAGCCGCCAAAGCACCGAAAGGGAGCTCGCGATGGACGAAATGGAAAGCCATACCAAGTAGGAATGCAAATACCATGTAGTGTTCATCCCAAAGTGCCCCAGAAAGACGTTGTACGGAGACTGCGGGGTGTTGCGCAAGCTGACGGAGCAGAAGGAGAGTCGGATCGAAGAGGGGCACCTGCTGCCTGACCATGTGCACATGATGATAGCGATTCCACCAAATATGCGGTGTCGCAGGTCATGGGGTTTATCAAAGGTAAAAGTGCGATCCACCTGGCACGGGTATATGGGGAGAAGAAGAGAAACTTTGTCGGGCGCACTTTTGGGCGCGCGGATACTACGTATCCACAGTACGAAAAGATGAGACCGTGGTGCGCGACTACATCGGCAACAGGAAGCTGAGGACAAGCGATTGGAGCAAATCAACCTGTGGCGCTAACGGCCACCGTAAGGTGGCCCCAAAACTTCGGGACCGCGTTAGCGACCCCGACCCCGAGCGTATCGTCCGACTTCAACATTCCGAATTCTAGCCAGGGGAACCACCGAGGGAGTACCACGAGAGCTATACCTACGACCCTGTGGAAATAGGATGAGTTTCCGTGGAGCACTTGAATAATTGAAAAATTAGTTCTGGAGCCCGTTAGGGCGAACTTCTTTAGCGGTTCCTCAATCAACACTTTCGAGCCGCTCCCATACTCACCGTTCGAAAATCTCGAAAAGCCGGGCAGATTCACTTTGGAGAGCTTCATAACAGCAGTCTGAGTTCTAACCACGTTTTTACCCAATACAAGAATCAAGTACACAAGAAAAATAAACCTAAGAACCGTACCAACCACCGTGCCCAACAACCGAAGGCTCGCAAAATGAAACCAGGGGAGCGCATTCCAAAGAGCCCGTATTTCGTACCGAAAGCCGCAATTAGAAACACAAGAAAGGTTGCGATATGAGAACTGCCAAGTCGCGGTAGATTGAAAAGTTCGAAGGCCACGCTTTCGTTTTGCTCTCGGTTTCGGACGCCTCAACCTCATCAAGAAGGTCAAAGTGGATAGCCTGTGGCCTCGAGCCCATTTTCGGTACCTTGCGCTTTGAGCATCGTGGATCCGGGTCAATAGCTCTTCGCTCAGTCTCATTCGTCCAGAGTCAATTAACTTTCGGGCTAACTCAGTTACTGTTGGCCTGCGCCGGCTGTGGCTTGGGATTCCTGCGTTTTAGGGTTATCCCTAAACCCAGCGTACATTTGATCGCCAGCGTACGACCTGTCTTTGCTGGCCCTATAGCGCAACACGGCTCGGAGGTACTGAACGTGGAAGCAGGGGTTGAAGTAGCCCGTCCGACCCAGAGCGCGTCCGTGAAACCAACCGGAAAACTTCACCTTTGAACGTTCGCGATTGTCCATCGCGATTCCTCTCTCAACATTCATTCATTCGCAAAGGTTTTTTAGCGACGCAGAACAGGCTCGCCTTTCCTACATGCGTGCGTGGGCGCTCACCTACTATCTGACCTTCGCACCGGTACGCAGTATGGTGTTAGGACGTTGTCCAAATGAATTTATCTTTTACTGCACATCTCATGCTTGCATTTGCAATTTCCCAATGGTCCATTCAGTTCAGGCCAGATGCAAAACCGAGTTGCCGGACCTCCAAGCACCGCAAGGACAGGGCCATCGAGGGATGTGTGTCTGTTTCTGCTAACCAGCCCGCCGAAAATGTTGCTGAGAGAGATAAGCCTCGGCGATCATCGCAGATCTATGGTGAAGAGCCTGCTGCTATTCCATGCCCTTCCGTCAGAAAAGAATCGCTTGAGTAGCGTAGCCCTCACCTTTACCTTTGATTTGCATTACATATCACTTTATGTCGAAAAATATATTTGACGACACATGAATTGTTCCAGCAGATTAAATGTGGTTGTAGGTCACTGGGGTTTGTTTCTGAAACCTAAGATCCGCGGTGAAAGGAGAAACGAGGATGCCGAATAAGATAGCTCACATGAGGGGCGAAAGCGAAACGCCTGCCGATTGAGTTCGACAGCCGCCGTCCTGTATGTAGCGCAGAACTGGCGGTGTTGAGGTCGTGAAGCCATTCCGTCGCATTACACCAATGACATGAATCCAGAAGCTTCATTCAGACAGCGTAAGCGAGATGGGTGTGCCTGATCAAACAAAATTGCCTATGTGCGCAACTGAGAACATTCGGACTTTGCCACCTGTGATCCCTAGAATCGTCTCCGTGTATTGTCGTCGGGCGGGGAGCGGAGCCTCATATTCCTGGCATAGTCATCCTTTTTACGAACTTGCCCTGGTGACCGAAGACGCCACTAAAATCGGGTATCCCGCTGGGGAAAGACAAACAGGACCGAATACATTGTTGTTTTATCATCCAGGCGAGTTGCATGGTGCTTGGAGCACTCCCCAGCAAGCGCCATCCTACTGGGTCTTACACTTCGCTGCTGATCCGAGTGTATGTCTGGTATTGGGGTTACTCGCGACTGAGGATTCGCGTCAGCGGGTCTGGCAGCTCACTTCCAGTCAGAGCGAGACATTTAAATGGCTTTTTCTCCAAATCTTAAATGAGCAAACCCAACAAAAAATGGATTTCGCTCTCGCCCAGTCGTCCTGGCTGCAATTGCTGTTGGTGTCCATTCATCGATGGGCGATACGGGAATCGCCACTAGTAGTGAGTCGCGAGATGCTGAGCCCTGAGTTATTGCGTCTTTGGCATCTGGTGAACACATCAGCAGATAGGCCGATGGAAATGCTTCACCGGATACGCCTCCTCCCTAATTACGACTCGCTGCGACACAGTTTTCGCCGAGTATTTGGTTGTCCGCCGCGGGAGATGATGCTGCGACTAAAAATGCAACACGCCCAAGATTTGTTGGTGGAAAGCAGCCTCAGCATCAAGGAGATCGCGGCCCGGACAGGTTATGCTCGCCAACATGAGTTTTCGCGAGCGTTTCGTCAGCGCATGGGTCTCACACCTTCTGAGTGGCGTCGAAGCCCGTTGTTATCGGAACCGGCAAATTCCAACCTGGAGAAATCGTTTTCTGACACAGCTAAAGACGGTGGTTCGCAGATGTCATGTAATGGGATCGAGATATTGCGTTCGGCAAAGATCAATGAGAGAGACACACAAGCAGCGGCGACCGATTGAATGGGGTCCGGTGGAAACCACACAATCCGTTTCTGGCGACATCGAAGGAGCGGCGGTTTCCACAGAAATCATTGAAGCTCTTAAGTCCAAGAGCTCCGATATACGCCGTTCAATTCTCAAGATGGTTTACGGGGCTGATTCCGGTCACATTGGCGGCAGCTTTAGTGCGACTGAGCTAGTCGTAGGCCTTTACTACAACATCATGCGTCATGATCCCCGGAATCCTGGCTGGTCAGAACGTGACCGGTTCGTTTTATCGAAAGGCCATTGCACTCCTGTGCTTTATGCTGTGCTGGCAGACTGCGGATATTTCCCTACGGAAGATCTTGAACGTTTTCGCCGCCCGGGCTCGCACCTACAGGGCCACCCGTATCACCCCAAAACTCCTGGCGTTGAGGTGTCAACTGGAACCTTGGGTTTGGGGTTGTCGACAGCCATGGGGATGGCGCTCGGCTCGAGGCTGCGGAATCAGTCACACTACTACTATGTCCTCTGCGGCGATGGTGAACTTCAGGAAGGACAAATATGGGAAGCGGCGCTTTTTGGGAGCAAGTACAGGCTGGATAATGTTATTGCCCTTGTAGATCGAAACTACTTGCAGACAGATGGAAACACCGAGGATGTGATGCCGCTTGATCCCCTGCCCGCCAAGTGGAGGGCTTTTGGTTGGGAAACGTTTGAAATCGATGGTCATGATTTTGGTCAAATACTGAACGTTGCAGAACGGGCGAAACGCTCAAAGGGGCCCCCGAAGGTGATTATCTGCTACACCGTTAAAGGCAAAGGTGTCTCTTTTATGGAAGACCGCCTTGAGTGGCATAGCGGCGTGCCGAATGCCACAAAATATCGTCAAGCATTGGATGAATTGGATGGAGACTAAGCAAACCCGGCAAGGTTACGCGGATGCGCTCATCGAATTGGGCGCGGAAATTCCGACATTGGTGGTACTCGATGCTGACGTTGCCAAAGCGACCAAGACTTGCGATTTCGAGGAACGTTTTCCTGATCGGTTTTTCAACTGTGGAGTGCAGGAACAAAATCTCTTGTCTGTGGCTGCGGGCATGGCGCTGGAAGGGTTCGTCCCGTTTGCTTCAACCTTCGGCGTGTTCGCCACTTGCAGGGCGGGGGACCAGCTTCGCAATTCAATCGCCTACCCCAAAGTCAATGTCAAAGTTGCCGTAACGCACTGCGGGAGTTCCACTGGCGGTGATGGTGCCAGCCATCAGGCCAATGAAGACATTGCTATTGCCCGCTCGTTCCCTAATATAACGGTTCTTGTCCCCGGAGATTACCAGGAGGCAAAGTTAGCAACTAGGGCCGCGGCCAGGTTAAACGGGCCGGTTTACTTGCGTCTTGGCCGCGACACCTACCCGGTCGTAGAAGCAATTCACGGTGACTTTACCATTGGAAAGGCGAAGGTGGTGCGTGACGGCCGCGACATTACGATTATTACAACGGGCATAATGGTTAGTGAGGGCCTTGAGGCGGCGGAGATGTTGGAATGGAAGGGTTATTCTGCATCAGTCATTCATATGCCAACGGTCAAACCGTTGGATACTGAGGTCCTGTTGGAGGCGGCTCATCAGACGAGAGGCATAGTTACCGCGGAAGAGCATTCCATTATCGGAGGACTGGGCGAAGCCGTTGCAGGCTTCACTTCCGAAAATCATCCTATCCCAGTTCAAAGAGTAGGAGTGAACGACCTGTTTGGAGAATCCGGCAAATCTAAAGAGTTGTTGGATCTCCATGGACTCCGCGCTAGAAATATTGTAGAGAAGGCGCTGATGATTCTTGAAGGGAAGAAATGACGCTGTTTAGGGAAAATCGACCGCATGTAAGGAAGGCGCTCGCGGCTTGAATTTATTTGGGTAACCGATGGACCAGCTCTTCCCTGGAAACCGCATGTGCACTAACCCAGGAGCACGCCGACTGGAAGGCAAACGTGCCGTTGTTACCGGTTCTGCGATGGGTCTTGGCGAAGCTATTGCCTCTATGTTTGCCTGTGAAGGTGCCGTCGTGGTGTGCGTGGACATCAAGTCTGAGCCAAACGAAAATGTGGTGAGATCCATCCTGGCGAATGGCGGACACGCCTTTTCTGTGATTGGAGACGTATCCAATGCTGCTGATGTCGAACGCATCGGACGTGAAGCCGATCAACGTCTGGGCGGTATTGATGTGTTGGTTAACAACGCTGGTATCATCCCGTCCCGAGAGACTGTTCTTGACACTAGCGAAGAGGATTGGGACAAGAGTCTCGGTGTGAACGTCAAAAGCGCTTTCCTTATGAGCAGAATGGTCATTTCGCGCATGTTTCAACAAGGGGGAGGCTCCATAATCAACATGTCTTCCATCACGGGATTAGTAGGGCTGCCCGTGCGCCCAGCTTATAGCGCATCGAAGGGAGCCATTTCTAGCCTCACGCGTCAGATGGCGGTGGACTTTGGACCACGCAATATTCGCGTAAATGCCATCAACCCTTCTTTTGTTATCACGGATATTAACCGCGCGATGTTCGACCGCATGAAAGAGTGCAGAGAGCCGTGGGAGAGAATGATCGAGCAACATCCGTTGGGCAGATTAGGTCAACCGGAGGATGTGGCTTATGCCACAGTCTATCTCGCATCGGATGAATCACGCTGGGTCACAGGCATTAGCATGCCAGTAGATGGCGGCTACACAGCGCGATAACAAGTCCATTAAGAATTGGTCTGCCCTCGAGAGTGCTACATTTTCACGAAAGATATAGCCAGAGTGTGATATGAAGGTGATCCGTTTCAGAGACCGGGTTGGAACTGTTTGCTATGGCACACCGCAGACCAATGGCACAGCGCGAAAAATTCAAGGAGATATTTTCAGCGAATTCATCAGTACGGACGAAGAGGTGGAGATCTCGAAAATTCTCGCACCAATAATGCCATCACAAATCCTTTGCATCGGACTCAACTATCGTTTCCATGCCACGGAGTGTGGTCTGAAGGTGCCGGAGTTTCCCATTTTATTTACTAAAGGCACGAATGCCGTCCAGCACCCGAACGACCCGATCGAGATTCCGCGCGCACTGCCCACCACAGAGGTGGACTACGAAGCCGAACTCGCAGTTGTAATCGGTCACGAGTGCAGAAACGTCAAGCGGACCAAGGCGATGGATCATGTGCTTGGTTACACTTGCGCGAATGACGTCAGCGCGCGAGACTGGCAGCTAAAAAAAGGAGGCGGCCAGTGGTGCCGGGGCAAAACCTTCGATACGTTTCTGCCGCTCGGCCCTTCTCTAGTGCTAAAGGATGGTATACCGGATCCTCACCGACTCGGGATACGGTGTAACGTTAACGGATTGGAAGTACAAAACTGGAAAACTGACGATATGATATTCGAGATACCCGATCTAATTGAGTTTTTGAGTGCAAGCACGACTTTGGTTCCAGGCACTGTAATCCTCACTGGGACGCCCCACGGTGTTGGTATGTCTCGTAAACCGCCGCTCTGGCTGAAAGCAGGCGACACTGTTGCTATTGAGATAGACGCGATTGGCAGCCTAGAAAATCCGGTCATTGACGAGGTGATCGTGGAGGAAACCTTTTCGCCCGGCAACAATTAGATCGAGGAATGCTTCGTTCTAACCGTTCGACATTTTTCTCGCTAACTGGACGTGATCAGCATAGGCTCAGCATTTATGCCGACAGCTTTTGTACTCAATGAATCCAACACCCCTGCAACTATATCCATGAGACTTAAGGACAAAATTATTTTAATAACGGGCGCCAGCAAGGGCATTGGTCGCACACTCGCGATCGGGATGGCCAAGGAGGGGTCTCATGTCATTGTCAACTACAACACCGACAAGCCCGGCGCGGAAACCACGGTGAATCAAATTCGTGCATTTGGCCGCCAGTGCTTCGCAGTGCAGGCGGACCTAGCGAAGGTTAATCACATCCGGCGAATGTTCGAGGACGCCCGCCGCCAGTTCGACCGATTGGATGTGCTGATCAATAATGCCGCCGTCACCGGCTGGACTGCGCTGTTTGAGGTTACCGAGGAGAAGTGGGATTGGGTGCTTGATACGAATCTGAGGGGCAGCTTTTTCTGCGCCTTGGAGGCGGCGCGGTGGATGAAGGAGACGGGCGGGGGAGCTATCGTCAATATCTCTACCAACTGCGCCGCGCTCGGCGTCAAGAACTTGGTCGCCTATAGCACCAGTAAAGCGGGCCTGGATGGTTTGACTAAACAACTTGCGGTCGAACTCGCAGCGTTCAAGATCCGCGTCAATGCTTTTGCCCCCGGTCCCACACAGGGGGAGAGAAACTTGCGCGATGATCCGGATTACGACCGCAGTTGGGGCAGCATGACTCCAATGAACCGCACCGCCGTTGCGGACGAAATGGTTGGGCCTGCAGTTTTTCTCGCTTCGGACGAGTCAAGCTACATGACAGGTCAGCTTTTTTACGTGGATGGGGGTTGGTCTGTGCAGGGCAAGATTCCCATCGAGAATATGAACCAAGCCTTCAAGAAAAATCGTTGACCACAATCAAGAGAGTCACGATCAGTAGGTGAGCAATTAGGTGCCAACCAGTTCAGGTGCATGAAGACCATTCGTTACGGCATCGTCGGACTCGGCTTTGTAGGGCCACACCACGTGGAAGCAGTACGCCGTCTTGGATTTGTGGAAATCATCGCCACTGCCGGAAGAGATCTTGAAAAGACACGTACCAAGGCGGAACAACTCTACATTCATAGGATTTACGGGAGTTATGAAGAGCTCGTAAACGATCCCGACGTTGAAGTGGTTGCCATCACTACGCCCACTTGGCTACATCATCCGATAGCGATGGCTGCAATCGCGAATCGCAAACACGTGATCGTAGAACAAGCCATTGTCCATGACCGCAGCACAAGCGCTAGAAATGCGTGATGCCGCTCGTGCCGCGGGCGTGGTCAATGCTGTAACCTTCAACTATCGTTATCACCCGGTCGCACAGCAAGCGCGGGCCATGATCGCAAACGGCAACATTGGGACGCCCGCTTTGTACACGGCCGATACCTGCAGGAATGGCTGCAGCACGAAACCGATTTCTCCTGGAGACTGGAACCCGACAAAGCAGGAGCAGCTTGTGTTGGCGACGCCGGTGCCCACTGGTACGATTTGGCCGAGTTCCTTACCGGGCTTCGCATCGTACGCGTATTGGCCGACCTCAACACCGCAATAAAAGTTCGTAAGCGCCCGGTTGGAACCTCGCGAGAAGCATTTGCCGCGCCTAGTGGCAGCCCAATGGAAGACTATCGCGTACAAGTAGACGACCTAAGCAATTTGCTGGTGAGGTTCGACAACGGCGCCGCGGGCAGTTTTGTTGCCAGCTAAATCTGCGCAGGCCACAAGAATGATTTGCGGATCGAAATCAATGGGTCACAGGGTTCGTTGGCGTGCCAAGAGGAGCGAGACGAGGAGCTATGGATAGGTCGACGCGATGAACCCAATCAATTGCTGATGAAAGATCCGAACTTGCTGTACAAGTCGGTTCTTCCCTATGCGGCACTGCCGGGTGGACACAATGAAGGTTGGCCTGATGCATTTAAGAATTTGATGCGAAATATACTGACATTCATCAGCAAGGGACATGATCCTGCTTCAGCCGATGGAGTTCGATTTCCTCGTTTCGATGAAGGTTATCGTGCTCGCACTCATCGTGGATGCAATCTTGCGGAGCCAGAAGGCTGGAAGCAGATGGGTAGAAGTAGACAGTCGAGCGTGAGTCGTTCTGGAGATAGTTCGTTTATCGACTTGCCGTTCTTGTCAGTATGCTTCCCGCGCTCGCACGCGCAACCGAACTATGACTTTATCTGATCGCACTCCTTGCGCGGTCGTTACCGGTGCTGGTTCCGGCATTGGCCGTTGCATAGCTTTGAATCTAGCCCTTAGCAACTGGCAGGTAGCGTTAATCGGACGAAGGCCGGAAGCCCTGGCAGAGTCGATCGCCCTGGCGGTTGCCCCGGCTGTAATGCCCGAGGCGTTTGCCTGTGATGTTAGGGATGCAACGGCGGTGGAGAGCATGGCGTCTTCTGTGCTGAAACGTTTCGGTCGTGTTCATGCGCTCATCAATGCAGCTGGCATCAATACTCCCCAACGCAGCCTCGCCACTCTTCCCCTTTCAGATTTCCGACGGGTTGTTGAGACGAACCTGTATGGCGCCTATTTTTGCACGCAGGCGTTTCTTCCGGGTATGCGCCAATCGGGTGAAGGTACGATCGTCAACATTTCGTCTGAAGCCGGTCGACAAGCGAGTGCTAAATCAGGCATCGCTTACGTTATGTCTAAGTTCGGACTGGCAGGTCTAACCCAATCGATCAATGTAGAGGAGCGTGCTCGTGGCATTCGTGCTTGTTGCATTTTCGCCGGCGATGTTGCAACGCCATTGCTGGACTACCGGCCCTTTCCTCCATTGGCCGAAAAACGTGCCCAAATGTTGCAACCAGAGGACGTCGCTACATGTGTCCTGCTCGCACTGACGCTGCCTCATCGAGCTATTGTTGAAGAGATCGTCATAAGCCCCACGATGAAGTGAGATAAATGGAGGTTGCTCACAATCCCAGAGGCCCTTCAAGTTATCGGGGCATGCAGTTCGCTTTTTCGTTCACTCCAATTCCGGTCTTCAGCCGGCATCAGCAACCTGTCCAGTTGGTGCCGAGTCTAATCCATCAATGACTGATTGTTCCGCGTTGGGGCCTAAGGACACGCTGAATCGAATCCAGTAACGTCGAAACTCAGGAAATCTGCTTTGGGTACAAGCTTCTGACCGTGAATACTGCTCGCAGGGATGTTCCGATTACATTCCCGCCACCGTCAGATCTTATGCGGCTGCTCGCAGCAGCTTCTTGGACTGTACAAACAAATTCACTAGCGCGCAGGTGACAAACCGTGGGTGAGCGGGTGAGCGTTCTTCTTTAGCCCGCGATAGCGCGCCTTGACAAAAAACCCGAACTTCAGCTTCATGACCTGAAACACGTGCTTCACCCTGGCATTCATGCGATCAGCGTGGCTGATCCAACATGCAACGTGTGTGCCCTCTACTTGCGAGCCTTTTAGACTAATTGATCTTACATATCAGTCTGTGTCGAAACATATATTTGACAAACCAGTAGCTTGCCGAGCAGATTAGCTACCTGACCAAGGCTCGAGGGGAAACGTAGATAGCCACAGCAGTTGGCCGTAGTATTTCCTTTGCGCGGAATTGTTCAAGGAGGGCAATCGATGGTACGCAAGTTTGGCATTGTCTTACTACTCACGTTCTCCGTGGGGCTGTTTTACTGCAGTGAAGCATCTGGACAAGTCAGTCAAGGCAGCAGGGGTACGGTTACCGGGAGGGTGACGGATTCCACCGGCGCAGTTATGCCCAGGGTGACGGTCACGGCAGTTAACCGGGAGACTGGGGTAACTTACGCTCCTGTCACGACCAACGACCTCGGCGAGTACTCGATTCTTTACTTGCCGATCGGGAATTATGTTGTGCGATTCAAGGCGGAAGGGTTCACGACCTACGAACGCAGCGAAATCAGTATCTCGATGGGTCAAGTCGTGAAGTTGGACGTCACGCTCCGAATTGGCAGCGCCGCCGAGACGGTTTCGGTGAGGACAGATGCCACGCCTCTGGACACGCAAAACGCAACCGTGGGGACCACTCTGACCGGCTCTGCAATGACCGATCTGCCTTTCTCGGTTGCCGGCGGACGGGACATCTCCCGGTTCGCGTTCACCACCATGCCCACCGTTAGCGGCGAAAACTGGAACACCAGCGTGGCCAACTCGCTCGTCGTGTCGAAAATTGTCACGGTCGACGGGACAGACGCGGATGCCGGCATGCAGGGGGTGCAGAACCCGCCGGGCATGGACGCGGTGGAGGAGTTTAGAGTCGAATTGAGCGGCATCAGCGCGGAATCGGCCGGAACGGGCGGTGGTGCGTTCATGTACCAAATGAAGTCCGGCACTAACCAATTTCACGGCAGCGCGTTTGGTTTCCTCGCGAATGAAGCGCTTGACGCGAACACATGGGACAACAATTATTGGTTGAGCTACTGCAAGCAGGCGGGAAATACCTCGAGCGGTCAGTGCGCTGGGAATTACCGTCGGGCACAGGACCGGTTTAATGACTTCGGTTTCAGCGGGGGGGGGCCGCTTTATCTGCCGAAAATTTACAACGGCAAAAACAAAACCTTCTTGTTCGGAGCGTGGGAGCGATACAACCAAACCGACCTCCGCTTCCGCCAGGACGCTACGACTGTGCCAACCACTGCCATGCTTGGCGGCGACTTCAGCGCGCTACTGGACACAAGTGTCTCCTACGGTCAGGACAGCGCGGGGAATACGATTTATCGCGGGGCCATTTTTGACCCCAGCACTCAAAACGTATTTCCAGGCAACATCATCCCGACTAACCGAATCAGCTCCCAAGCCAAGGGTGTAATCCTCCTGTATCAAAAATACTACAGGCCCAACAACACCAACGTCGTGAACAACTTCAACAGCCCGTTGACCGACCCCCCGATCAACAAGACGACTAATCTCGATCTCAAACTCGACCAAAACTTCTCCGACAAAAACCACTTCAGCACATCGTTCAATTATTCTGACCAGCCGATCGTCGGACTTGGGGACAACGGTGGGGGTCTTTGGGTTTCCGGCTCCGCCAATCCTGGACCGCTGAACTCTGCCCAGATGCAGCACACGATTACTGATAATGTTCGTGGCATTGACACGTATACCATCTCGCCGAGGCTGCTGAACGTGGTGTCGGTGAGCTACAACGAGTGGTGGAAAGGTGAGAGCGACCCGTCGCCCGTGGACAATCAGGCTCTCGGCTTCACCGCCGAAAGCGGTGCGGTGCCTAACAATTTTCCGATTATCAACTTCGCCGGTGCTAACAATATCAACGAGACGCCAATTGGGAACCGCTTCGGCTACACATTTCAATACAGCCGGTTGCATTTCAGCGACAACGTTTCCTGGGTAACGGGGCCCCACAACCTCAAATTTGGGGGGCAGCTTATCTTCTACAATGCCAACTCCAACGCGGGCTCGGCCGGATTGGTGAGTTACAACTTTTCGAACCTGACAGGTGTCCCACAAACGCTGGCCAACAATTCCCAAATTAGTCCCTATATCGGCTTCGGTTTCGCCAATTTCCTGCTCGGCGAGGTTGCAAGCGGGTCGAAAGGCAACGGCATAGATCAACACGGCCTGCGCAAAGGAATGAACTTGTTCATGGAGGACCAGATCAAGATCACGGCGAAGTTAACGTTGAATGCGAGTCTGCGCTGGGAAGCCAACTTGCCGTACCACGAGGCTAACGGCCGCTGGTCGGAATTCGACCTCAATGCCGTGAACCCGACTTGGAGCCCTTACAAGGGCGCCTACCGCTACCTCAGCAGCGGATCCCAGAGCTTTGAGGTCAACAACAATTTCCACCAGTTCGGGCCGCACATCGGTGCGGCGTACGAGGTCACTGACAAGCTGGTAGCGCGCGGTGCTTGGGGCCTCTTCTACGTGCCGCTTGGCCTGAATACCTGGGGTGCCACACCTTATATGGGTGATTTCGGCTACGTCGGTGTTGATAATGCCCCGAGTGCGGCAGTGAACATGCCGTCCTTCAACTGGGATCAAAATATCTATCCTGGGGTGCAGGTCCCACCTGTGCGGGATCCGAGCGCCAATCAGGTCAGGGTTTTGGGCCCAGAATATATCGACCCGAATACTTTAAGTCTGGGCTGGACACAGAACTGGAATCTCGGCGTTCAGTACGAATTTGGAAAGAACGCCGTGCTGGCCGTAAATTACATCGGCAACATCGGCCGGCACCTTCGCGCCGGTTACCTTGACCCGAGAAACTACCCGACTTGGGGAGCGTATGGACCGCTGCTGCAGAGCGGCCATGTCAGCGACTCTATCTATACACAGACGGATGCGCAGAATGCAGGAGTGCCGTGGCTGCCGTGGGCTGTGACGGAGAACTTCATCGGTGGAGGATCGTCCGGATACTATCCGGCTTACGCGGCCATCAATCCGTACCCGCAAGTGGCAGCCGGGCAGGGTCCGATCCTGTTCAACGACTCTCCGCTCGGCAGTAGCGCTTACAAGGCAATGGTCGTCGAGGTGAGCAAGCGCCGCGGCGCCTTAGTAGCGAACCTGAACTACACGTTTTCGCGGGCGACCGGAAACGTCAACAATGCTCCGTGGGCCGGCGGTAATATGATGGACAATTGGGTGGTGAATTCAGGTTACCAAGATCCATCCGCCTACCGCTCGTTCGATAATTTGGTTTCCAATACCGACATCGCTCACCAAGTCAAGGGCTATCTCACCTACGAGTTACCGTTTGGCCGAGGCAAAAAGTGGCTTCCTGGAGTGGGCGAGGTGCTCGATGCCGTCGTCGGCGGATGGAGGCTGGGGACTATGGTGGGCTATCAAAGCGGTTTCCCGATTACCGCGGTAGCCTCGAGTTGGGGCGGATACCCCGGCATGTCATCGAGCTTCGCTAATTACAACCGCTCTGTCCCCCTTTCACGGACCTTCAAATCTTTGGATCTTGCCAACCTGAGTGACCCCAGCAACCTATACGTCAATCCGCAGGCATTTTCGGACCCAACCTACGGGACTCTCGGCAACCAAATGCCTGTCTGGAGCAGTTGGCGAGGGTGGGGGTACTCAAACGAAGACTTGAGTATCCTGAAGAACTTCGGTATCGGCAAAGACGAGCGTTGCCACCTTACCTTGCGGGCAGAATTCTTCGACGTCTTCAACCGTCACCATTGGAACAACCCAAACACCAGTGCAGTGGCCAGCCCGTATTTTGGAGCTGTCACTGGAGTCTATGGCAATCGCAAAGGGCAGCTGGGCGTTCGCTTCCAGTGGTGAAAATTTGGAATCGGGGAGCGCCGCGGTGCTCCCGACTTGTAGTAGTGCCAGTACTGTGCATCGATCTTCGGTATCTCAAGCGCAGGGCGGCCAATCGACGGAGGCCGGGCTTGCGGCAGATGGGTATTGATGAGATCTGTCTGGGGAAAAAGCAAAAATTCCTGATCGTGGTAAGCTACCGTGTCGACCCAAAATTCCCATGGGCGTGGTGGAAGCGGTGAATGGGAACATCAAAGCACTGCAACGACGCGGGCGTGGTTACCGGGGCTTGAATTACTTGCTACTGAAGGCGCAACGGTTAGGCGCCACCTAGACCGAATTCGTTGCTTTTCCGAAAGCCGCGTAGAATGTTCAAACTTACAGATTCTTATACAGAAGCCAAAGCCATTGACCTTATTGTTTGCACATGCTATCGCGTGATGCGGTATCGCGCACGCTTCCGCAACGATAGAATGTCCCGGCTGGAGCGGATAAAGGTTAAAGGCTATTGGAGGACAATCATCCGCGCATCTCAAAACTTGCATGCCATCACTTGGGCCGCGCCCTTCTGCACTCGGCCGAACTGAGAATGAGGCCAACCAGGGATCTACTGCTTTACGCTACTTGAATCGCCATTCCACGATCGCAGCAAATAGCGCGCGATCCCCATTTTGTCGGGAACTAAGCTGCGAGTATCGCCTGAGAAGAAAGACGTGAGCAATGAGTTCGTGATTGCAGACGCTGCACACGAAATCGGACCCATGGATGCAGACCGAGACCTTAACTTTGGGGTTACAAAATTAACAGGCGACGATGCTTCTGCCGAGTGTGCACTCATTCCAGAATTCAAAGCTGGGTCGAATGAACTTGAGTGCTTATGGTTGTTTCGCTCAATCTCTAGTTTCGGAAGCCAACAAATTTGGAGGTCCAGAAATGAACAGGCGTGGTTTCGGCAAATTACTTGTGGGGGGCGCAACAACGACAGGTTTCGCGAGGATCCACCCTGTAGAAGTTAACCCGTCGCCCGCGACTCGGCCGGACTTAGCCTCCATGAGTCCATCGAGCATATCCGCAAAGTCTGTAGTACCTGCAAGTGGCGGCAGCTATTCATGGGAGTTGGCGATTCTGGATTCCGCTCCGCCCCATGCTACTGAGGTTGACGAGATCAGAGGTTCAACGTCCATATCATAGACCGAATTCGGTCTCCCATTCCATTTCCGTGGCCGCCCTGGACGTAGATGGAAATATGGAAGTCATCGTCGCCGAACATGATCCGTTCACACCTTTCCGCAGCAAGTCTCGCTTATATGTTTATATGTTTACAAGAACGTGGGTGGGAAGGGAATCGCGTGGAGCCGCTTTCCAATAGATAAGCGGTTCGAGCATCACGATGGCGCCGAGGCAGTAGAGTTGAACGCCGGGAGACTCTCGATCATTAGTCATGTTTGGACGGAGCCGGGGGTATGTCCATATTTGGGAGCCGGGGAAAATGTAGTGCTTAGGAGTCGGCATCGTAATTCAAGCGAAATCGAAGTCCGTTCACCGGATCACGACGGGCACCATCGTGGACGCGACACTGATTCACCCGCGCTCGTCCACCAAAAACCGCGACCAAGCGCGACCCGGAGTTGCATCAGGTGATGAAGGGCAAGCAGTGGGGGAGCCGATACCGAGCCCAACGCCCCCGACACGAGCCTGCACGAGACTGGAGTCTGCAGGATGGGGAATAATCCAAAACCTTAGGGAGCAAGTGGGCGCAGACTCACGACATTCCTAACCTTTACCTACGCGACGCGAGCATCTTGTCCAACTGCACAGACAAGACCATTGCGATGCCCATGGTCGCACTTACCATGCGGACCTATGATCACATACTCGAAACTTCAAACGTGGAGTTCACAAGCGCGTTTGAAGGTCCCTTGGGGTATACCTCATGGCGCGAGCGCCGCTGTTGGCGGAGACGTTGAACTGCGCAACGTGAAAGTACGTGCGAGTTGGGTGAGCAGGCGAAGCAGAGCGCGGTTGCCCTTCGCTTGGTGTGACAGGGAAAGCAGGTGACTGCCTATCAATGTCGAGCTTGGCAGCTTACATTACTTCTCGCGCTTGTTGCTGCGAATAGTCAGGTCAGCACCGTGTTCAATGAATGGCGAGTGGCATCATCCGCAAAATGAAGGTCGGCATTTGACATCATCATGGGCCGCCGGTCCGAACCGACAGGTTAAGACCCATTTTCAATCGAACACAACGAACTGGTCATGTCAGTTCTTCCTGAGTCTTCTCGGTGGTGGTTTTCGCTGGGTCATCCGCGATGCCAACGCTTCCCTGGATCGGAATCTATCCCAGGTTGCCGCCTGGATATGCTGAAATCCCGCCCAAAACGAACTGGAGACCACAACGAACCGTCAGGCCGTAAGCGGGCCGCAATCTGTTTGAGCATCTCGGCGATGCTCGGGTGAAGATCAACCTGACGAAAGCCGTTGACGGTCTTTACCCGTTATTCGACTTTTCCGTCATGAACCTTTTGCTTGACGTAGAGAGTCAGGAAATCGGGAGAGATGCGCCGCCCCATCGATTTCGATACCCAGCGCCCGATTCTCAGACCCGCTGCACCGTGCAAGGCAGTTAGCTCTCGCACCGACCATTTACTGATAAATGCGAATGCGGTCAATGTTTACGGTTCCGTCGTTGCCGGCGTAGCTGAAAGTTAAGGAGTTCTCGCCGGCATTGAGGGAAACCGGCACCGATTCCATTCCGTGAATGAAAGCGTGAATAGGAACGGGTTTAGCCTGGCCCTCATTCACCTGCAGTCTCAGCTTATCCGTATTGATTTGGCTGTCGGCGTAATTCAAGATCAGTTGATACGTGCCGGATTTAGGCACAGCAACGTGGGTGAATGTGAGAGAGGAGGCATCGTTAACACCGTTCGGGTTATTCAGGGAAATCGCATAGCTATGGCTGCATGCAGGACATGTCAGCAATGTAGCATCGCTAGAGCGAAGATTACCTGGCCATTCAGCTTCGTATATACCACCCTTTGACCAGTCGTACGTTCCACTTACCTTCAACAAGAGCGATCCATGTGCCGCTAGTGTCGCCCTGAGTGCATTAGGCTCAGTCTTCAACTCTCGATGTAAGTACAGATCGCGGACCCGAACGTCTCCAGACAGGGCGAGATCTTCCCACGGAACCGCAACAGAGGCCTGATGACCAGTCAAGTTGAGCAGCAGGACAGCATCGATGCCGCTGCCGACACTTCCCAGAGGCTTCAACCATACTTCCAACCCTATGGCGTCCTCTTTCACTTTCGTCAGACCGGCCCCGAGCGGATCTTGATCAATAGCAATGACTTCTGGATTGGTATAGATGGCGCGGATAGCATCTGACATGTGCATCAGGTCATTGCCAGCCCACAGCGGAGCCGCCGAAATCGCCCACATCGCAAAATGTGTTTGAGCCTCGACGGAGTTTAACCCGTCATTGCCAACCTCCAGCATGTCCGGATCGTTCCAGCTATTGGGAGCACTGAAAACGGCATTCCTGGCGCTTGATTCGAAGCGTTGCACTACATCTATCCAATCGACGTGGTCTTTTTGGGCACTTATATCTGCGTCTATCCTCCAGAGCTGCGCTTTCCCTTGCGCCCACGTCCATGGGTTTTCATTACCCCAAGAACAGATATAGAAGAGCATCGGCCTCCCCGTCGCCTGGATTGCGGTGACCATGCGCTCATAGACCTCGCGTCCGGTGTGCCCGGGAACACGGTTGCAATAATCCATCTCGACGAAGTCCATACCCCATGCCGCAAATGTTTTGGCATCCTGGATCTCATGTTCAAAGCTTCCCTGGTAGCGAGGATTGGCAAAGCAGGTATAGGGCCCGACATCGGTGTATGTGCCTGCCTTCAGACCACGCGTATGTATATAGTCGACCAAACTTTTCATTCCGTGGGGAAACCGGGCGGCATCGATGACTAGTTCGCCAGAGGCGTCGCGTTTGGGAGCTATGCATTCCTGAATAAGGACGTATTTGTAGCCCAGATCTCGCATGCCCGTCGCCACTAGAGCGTCGGCCTGATCGCGAATGGTTTGCTCGTTGTAATCGCAAAAGAAATGGTTCCAGCTTGCCCATCCCATAGGCGGAGTGGGCGCTGGGCCGGGCTGCATGGTGATGGTCTGGGAGGCAGACAAGCCGCTGCATAGGATGATAACGATCAGCAGCACAAGGCTAAGCGCCGGCAGACGATGGTGAAGTACTGGCCGTATGATTTCGGGCGTTTGCATGCATTTCGATCCAATCGGGAGCGTTCCTTTCATAACAGCGTTCTTCTCCTAACGAAGACAAGGTGATCGGTGGTTCTAGGCCCACCACATCTCTGGTGCCGGTTCTTTCAATGTTGCTGCACGCAGAGTCTGCAATGCATGCCGGAGACCATCATCGACAGAAGCTAGGGGATCTTCGTGTTCGATGCTCATGACGTAGTCATAGCCGACTACACGGAGTGCGCTGGCGATCTGTCGCCAGCAGCTCAAATCATGACCCCAGCCAACGCTACGGAATGTCCAAGCGCGATTGTTTACATCCTGGTATGGTTTTGCATCCAGCACACCGTTTCTGACCACACTACAATGATCGACAAATGTGTCCTTGGCGTGGACATGAAAAATGGACAGGCCGAGGGATCGAATGGCCACGGGTATATCGATTCCCAACCAGAACAAATGACTGGGATCGAGATTGACGCCGATGCTTGGGCCTACGTGCTCGCGCAGCTTGAGTGCTGTTTCCGGATTGTAGACGACAAATCCGGGATGCATTTCGACCGCGATTTTCTCAATGCCGTGTTTTTTCGCCAATGCAACGGCTTGCCGCCAATAGGGAGTAACCACCTTGCCCCATTGCCATTCGAGAAACTTCGGGTATTCCGGCGGCCATGCCGATGTGATCCAATTCGGACATTTCGCACTTAGCGAGTCGCCTGGACAACCGGAAAGGACGTTGACTACAGGGACCTCCAATTGTCGGGCCAGCCGAACGGTGCGTTCAAACGCCGCATGGTGGTCGCGCGCGATCCTGGCATCTGGATGAATAGGGTTGCCATGGCAGGACAAGGCGCTGATAAACAGCCCGGCATCGTGAACTTGCCGCACGAAGTCACGTGCTACGTTCCTGCTGGCCAGCAGTTTCTCGACTTCACAATGGGGGCGGCCGGGATACCCGCCAGTCCCAATTTCGATACAGTCCAAGCCCAGCCCCGCCACTTTCTCAAGCATTCGTGCAAATGGCAATTTGCTAAACAGAACGCTAAATACTCCGATCTTCATAGGTCGCCACCGTCGGTTGTCGACTACATTCGCCTCAGCGCCAAACAAGTCATGGATGAAGAAGGACTTTCAGGGCGGACTTGTCTTCGCACGCAGCAAAGCCCTTTTGCCATTCATGCAGAGGGAATTTATGGGTGATGACATCTCCCAGTCGGACTTTGCCTTGTTCCAACATCTTGAGCATTCGTATCCAAGTCTCGACCGTGTAAGCAACTGAGCCGGCAACGTGCAGTTGTTTGAATGCAACTAGATCCAAAGGGATCGCTACGTCCTTCCCGAAGTGCCCCACCTGGGTGTATTGCCCGAGCGGGCGGACAGCATTTAGGCAACTTCTGGCTGATGCAGCAGCGCCTGCGCACTCCAGTGCTACGTCTACCCCAAATCCGTCAGTCTTCTCCTTAATATGTTCCATAAGATCTTGTTTACTGACATTGACTGCCGAGTGAGCCCCCATTCGCTTTGCCAAGTCGAGGCGCATTGCGTCGGCATCTGTCCCAGCAACAATCGTCTTGATCCCCGCTGCAGCCAATAGTTTCAAGCACAACAAGCCAATCGGTCCGGGGCCGGAAACAAGCGCAACGTCGCCCATGCGTAGGGGTGTGAGCTCGCAGACAGCGTGGACAGCCGCTGCAAACGGCTCGCAAACCGCCCCTTCTTCTAGCGGGACGTTAGAGGGGAGCCGGAACAGCTGGTCGGGTCGAACAACAACATATTGAGTGAATGCCCCATTAACACCGTGTCCCATGCCGCGCCGCGCCAGACAGAACATAAATTCTCCATGGTGACAGTAAACGCAACGGCCGCATGTGACTGCAGAAGCCCCAAGAATGCAGAACCTCTCCCCTCTTGCGAGTCCTCGCACATTTTTGCCCGTCTCGACAATCACACCGGCAATTTCGTGGCCGAGGATTACCGGGGGGAAATTGCGAAAAGTGTCTTGGTACACATGCAGGTCTGTGCCACAAATGCCACACCAGGCCACTTCGAGCTTGACTTGGTCAGCCCCGCAGCTGGGTTCTTCGACTTCGCGTACTTCCACGTTTCCTGGACCTTTTGAGAACTTAACAAGAGCTTTCATATTCAGACTTTGTATCCTTATCAACGGGCTTTCAAATGGTGAAACCCCTTCTCCTTGGTAATTACCTTCGATGGCCCATTTTGGCTCGCAACCCGCAGAAAGATAACCGCAGGCGTTGAACATCATTTCATCGCGAACGAAAGAGAAAATGTCGCGAGCAAGTTCATTTGGGATTCTGTTCGTCCGTGATGTTTGCCTCCTCATGGGCGTTGGGAACGGCACTGAAGTTCCCAAAGGTTACATCAGTATTATGGGCAATTAGCAATGTGCCGCCAGAGGGGATTCTTTCGCCTCCTTCTTTAGTATCCAGGTTCCACATTAGCGGCTCATCTTCGCCATCCGTCCAGAATTTAGTACGATAGCGGGCAGCATGTCCAGGCAGACTGTCGACCCTTAATTTCAACTTGTAGCGCACACCTAGTTCAATTTTGTGGCCTTGTTTTTTTTCGATAATGGTTGGATAAGTTGTCGCATCGCCGTCACGAAAGATACGCCAAGTACATCGATCGAGATGTTCCGAGAAACGGAACTCTGCCACCGTCCCCAGGGGATACCACTTCACGTGCGGTTGTTCTTCGTCCTCAGCGTGGCCCGACCAGCGTGCAGCCAAGGCAGCATGCAACACCCCGTAGGTAGGCGGACCTTTTTTAGGAGGGCTGAAACCGTGAAATGTCACTGTGGCAGTGACCGTGTAGTCCTTCCAGGTCAGGTCGCCAAAGGCCAGCACACGGTCGTAGTAAGTTTCGAGTGTACGAATTCCATCCGGCTCCAGCTTCCATAAGCCATCAACCACCTGAACAACGTCAGTGATTGCTTTTGTCTGTCTCGAATCAACCGAGTATGGTAGCGGCCAGATATGGCCGCGATGATAGCGGACAGTGACGGTTCGAATGATGCGATGGTGCAAGGTGTCCGTCGCCACAAGAACCACGGTATTCCGCCCATTGTTGAGGGCGGCTACGTCCAAATCGAGATTGAAGTCTCCTGGTCGTGCCAATCGCGTGTCGTTTGGTCCCAAAGATAGTGAAGCCAGTGGGCTACCGTTCAGGGAATACTGCAACGATACGCGGGCGGAAGGCGAGACACGTCCTAGAATATTGAGCCATCTTTGGGGCTGGCCGAGTTTTCCGAAGTCCTGAACGTCACCGTACCAGACGTCGATTGTGATTGGTGCGGCTTCGACGGACGATCGGGCAAAGACGCAGTTGCCAACGGTTAGCGTCAAGACGAATCCAATGCAGCTCAGAAGTGATACTTGTTTCATGGTTCTAGTTCAGCGTGGTCTCCGTCGCGGGCTCCGGCCACGGCCTCGCTTGTTCCTCTCTTGGTTCGTACGATCACGGCAGGCAACCGATTTCAATCCGGGGTGCTCAGTATCTGACAGAACTCCAATTTCATTAGCGCCGTGCCTGAGAATCCCGGATTCACCTTGAGCCGGCCGTAATCAACTCATGATTCGAACCTGTTGTGCATCGTTTTTCATAGTTGCCTCGCGATCCGAAAAACCTGGGAAGATCGTGCGAAGAATAAGCAGTGACTTGCCAGCTGGAACGCTTTGGAATGTCCAGTCCCGTAGACGGAGCGGCGTGATAAGTAAGGTTAGGCTGTTCTTTGAAGTGAGCTCTTATGGAGACCTCCTTTTCAAGTGGCATCTGGTCGAGAGTTCGGCCGTCATCGAAGAAATGGAACATTTTATCCAGATGCGTCCCTTGCTGCGTATCCGTAACAAGCTGCGTACAGTTGTATTGAGGGGTGGCAATGCGGCCAAACTCGACTACCGCGAGTTTGGGATCGTTCGGAAACGTCGGCGCACGATTCAACAACAGGTCAACGAGGCGCATAGGGTGTCTTCCTGGCACGATTACCATCTTAACGACTCGAGATAGCGCAGACTCTGCGGAATCTGGTCGATGGCTTCGCTGGACTCATCTTCGATAAAGTAGTGCTTCACGCCAATGCGTCTTGCCTCCTTCAATACTCCAGGCCAGTCCACGCTACCAGAACCGATCGCGACGCTGTCGGTATCGGGAGCGGCGCCGGTGAAATCTCGCGCTGCGCCTTTGCGCAGATCCTTGACATGCATTAGGGAAAAGCGTGTTCCATACTTTCGCATAAGTTTAACTGGATCGGCTCCACTATGCTCTATCCAGAAAACGTCGAGTTCAAAGGAGACGAACTCGGGCCGGGTCTCAGCGGCTAACAGGTCAAATAGAGTTCCGTTCTTATAAGGCCGAAACTCATAGCCATGCGGGTGATAGATAAACTTAAGGCCGGCGGCGTTCAGTTTCTCCCCGACGCGATTAAATAGTTTGGCGGCGTTGTGGACATCCCGATCGGTGAAACCGGTGCCTTCATGCGGAATCCAGCCACACAGAACGTATTGAACGCCCAGCGCCTTGGCGTCCTTGATGACGTCGTCAAGGTCATTTTGAAACTTCTCGTAATCGACAAACGTCCCCACCAGCTTCATGCCGCGGGCTGCCAACATATTGACAAAAACAGTTGGTTGATAACCATAGGTATCCCCTTCAACCTCGGTAAAACCGAAGTCGTGAACGTAATCAAGCGTTAGGGGAACATTTTTGACGAAGTGGTGTCGAAGGCTGTACAACTCCAGCCCTAAGGGGCCGGTGAAACTCTTTCCGACACCGGCGTGTTTGCGCGGGCCGGTTCCATTATTGAGCCATACATCCACCCGGGGAGTTTCCCAATTGTACGGCTTATTCAGAATGTCGAGGTCGCCGTCGCCATCCAGGTCGGCGAGCCTGCCCTCGTGAAATTCGTTGCCGGTTACGAGAACCGTCTTTCTGAAATTGCCTTTGCCATCACCATAAAAGATCCAGGTTTCAGCTTTGGGATTGTCGGGATCAGAGCGCGCCTCCGTCCACTTCGCCATTTCCGCTGCGAAGATGTCGAGGTGTCCATCTCCGTTAATATCTCCAAGCTCAAGTGTATGCCCGTGGATCATGTCGCGTCCCCCTAGATCGTGCCCAACCCAGTCTTTCTCATTCTGGGGATCACCCTTGCATTCATACCAACGCAAAGGCCCGGAACCATCGCCCGGCGCGATGACCACTTGTGGGTACTTGGAACCTTCAATAAGCTTTGCCGCACGGATTCGTCCGCCGATAGATCCAATCCTGATCGGCTTGAACTTGCCAGCACCGAGATACTTGAACCAATAGTTCCCGGCGAGTAGGTCAACGACTCCATCCCCATCAATGTCGGCCGCGGCCAATCCCTCCGGATACTTGGCCGCATTTCCCCCGCCACTGGTGTCGACCACGCGACCGGAGTAGAGGGGGACGAAGGGCCACGGCTCGGTTTCGCGAGGATGCGCAGGAATATCGGCGATGAAAATGGTCTTTGAGCCTTGGTTCCAGAAAACCAGTTGCGGCGTACCGGTGTTCTTGAAATCGCCGAAGATCTGGTCATGGTGCTGCGTTTCTCCACCTTTCTTGATCACGTGCCGCTTCCACGGAACGGCCGGATCAAAATTCGGCGCTGGATTTTCCCACCACCAAATTTCATCGCTCTGCCAGTCGCCACCGAAGACAATGTCCAGATCGCCATCTCCGTCAATGTCGTAAGCTGCTCCGCCGGCTTCTAGGGGAAGATAGTCCTTCTCGATCACGTACGTCTTCCAGCCCGATTCAACGCGACGGTACCAGACAAGCGCGGGGGCCTTTTGACGGAAGCTGAGAATGAAGCCGTTGATTCCATCACCGTCGAAATCCCCGACCAGTGCTCCGGTCTGTTCGGTTGAGCCTCCGGTGGGCGGCATTTCTCCGCGCTTGCTGGAGAGATGTTGCCAAACTGGATCTTTAGTTGGCCCAGTCTGCGCAGATGCCAGTATGATCAATAAGAAAAAGGCGATGGCCTTGAGGCCAATAGTTCGCACCGTGTTACACGCCAAAGGCAGTTTGTTAGGTTCAATTTCGATGTTCATGCAAGGGGAGCTGAATATAACAGCACTATCGCTCGGCAATCTTTCGCGGGTCGGGAATTTCTTTGCGCTCTAGCGGAATAGTGAGTTGGAAGCAGATGAATTCCTTTCACTTTCGTGCCGGGTCGCGCACCAAGAGCTTCGATCTCGCCGTATGCAAGGATGATGATTACAGGACCATGCCAAGCGATTCTGAAGTGCGACAAACCCTGTCAGGAGCTTTGCATGTCCGCCATCGGTCCGCTGGGAGTGGGTGGTACTAGTTTCATCCGGAGAACGTCCTAAGTTTGGCTGCCCAGCCTTTCCTATGACCTTCGAAATAATAAGCGCCTCACCAGTGCGGGGAAAACTTAATGCGGGTCATGGCGCGTCACCAAGGTGGCCTGCTCGATAAAATGATCCACGATCGGCGGTTTGGGACCTCGCAACCAGGCTAAGGCGATCCCTGTCTCGGGAGACTCAAGTAGGGTTTTGTAGCACACGCCCTCTTCGCGGAGTGCCCGCACCGACTCGGGAACCAGTGAGACGCCGATGCCTGCGGCCACGAGACTCAGAATGGTTTGCATCTGGGCAGCTTCCTGGACGACCTTAAGGCTGAATCCAGACTGCTGACAGGCGCTCACGATCAGGTCGTAGAAACCGGAGCCCTGCGATCGAGGAAAGATGATGAATGCTTCCTTTTCCAAGAATCGCAAAGCCACGGTACTCCTGTCCGAGAAAGGATGCGCTTTAGGAATCGCCAAGAGCATTCTTTCCGATAGCAGAGTCTGGGAGTGGAGGGCCTCGTCTCTGGCCGGCAGGCGGAGAAAGCACAGATGCATTTTCTTTTCTTTGAGAGCCGCGATGCCTTCGCTCGTGGTGGACTCCTTCAAGACTAATTCCACTCCTGGATAGCGCTGACCAAACGCGCGGAGAACACCCGGCAAAACGCTACAAGTGGCCGACATGACAAACCCAACCGTGAGCTGGCCGATTTCCCCACAATTGGTCCGCTGTACGGCCCTAACTGCATGACGGGTCTGCTCCAGAATAAGCTTCGTTTCTTTAAGAAACACGCGGCCCGCCTCGGTCAGCTGCACCCGTCGCTTGTTGCGCCAGAAGAGTTGGACGCCCAACTCTTCCTCCAACTCACGAATTTGTTGACTCAGAGGAGGCTGGGAGATGTTCAACTCGCGGGCGGCCAAACCAAAATGCAGATTCTCGGCTACAGCTGTGAAGTAACGCAGATGTCGGATTTCCATTATTGTAGCCCTCACCTCGACCATTAGTTTGCATTACATATTAGTTGATGTGGAAAAATATATTTGACGACACATTGGTTGTCCAGCAGAAATGCGGTTGTAGGCCACTTGGGTCTGTTTCTGAAACCTAGGATCCGCGGGGCAAGGAGACGTTGTGGAAACTGGCGGAGCTGTGGAAAAATCAAAAGACGGTTTTCCAACACATAGCCGAAATCCGCTACACCATTTGCTTATCGGCTTATCGTTCTTGGCCTGTAGCCTCGTTTTTTCCAACAGCATCCAGCAGCACCAATGCGAAAATCAGCATTATTCCAAAACGATCACCGTTACCGACGCCCCCTATGCGATCAGTCCGAGACCCCTCCTTCGCCTGCTTCAACATCCCTACAATTTGGTCCACCGACAATTGCTTCCCCCTTACGGCGAAATATCCTTTGCTTCAGGTACTAGGTTTTCCCGGAAACTAAGCTTCTGTGTGTCAGAAATTGGGCGCCGCTTATGAACCTGTTACTCCGCGTTGTAGCCACTGTGGAAGTTGATTTCGCTGAAGTGGAAACCTCACGTAGGACTTGTGATGGTGAATGGTAGATTATCGCTGCTGCCATGTTCACCAGTTCACACGCTCTCACCGGCTCTCGGATCAAAGGCGCTGGTCCTCACACTGGTTTACCACTGACAGGAGAAATGCTACTGCATCGCTCCGCCAACGTCGGTTTTAGAATTTGTTTCGTAGAATTCGTTGCCCGCTTCCCCCACGGTTGCCTCAAGTGTCTTAAATCCAACAAAGGTCTTAAACCCAACCCAATTACTGAGGTGCTAATTAAATGAAAAACAGGAGGTTTTACAACCTCGCGCTGGTCGCATTGCTCGTTTTTGCCTCTGTAGCTAAGGCTGCAGTTTCCTTTGACCATGCGGCTGACCTCGGCAACAACGGCGGCACCACTTCAACCCTCTCCGGCGCCTTTACAGTCAACTCCGGTGACAGCATTTTGATGGTAGTTGCCATGGGTGATGCAGTTGCGGCGGCTGGCGGAAGTGGCCGCGATGACACAAGCGTTACTGACAATGGCGTCGCAATGACACTGGCGGGCAAGATACTTAACTCACAAGATTGCTGGGAGTATCTGTTCTACTCACTCAATCCGGTGACGGGTTCGCATACGATTGTAGCGAACGCTACAGTCGCGCATTGGCTTAAGCTAGGCGCTGCCTCTTATGAAGGTGTGGTAGGTGTTGGCGCGTCGACTACGCACTCCGGCACCGGGACGTCCCTGACGACCTCCCTGACCACGCAGGCAAACTCATGGATCTTCATAGCCGAGGATGCTTACTCAGGAAGTTCTGCCCCCACTGCCGGTTCAGGCGACGTTAGACGCTCCTACGAGGGCACTTATGGAACATGGGGGATCTTTGATAGCAACGCTGCCCTAAGTTCGGGCGCACACAGCTTTACCACTAATGTAACTCAGAACGTAGCGATTACCCACATTGCCCTCGAACTGACCACGAGTAGCAGTAGCGGAAGCACAATCACCTTTGATCATGGCGCTGACCTAGGCAACAACAACGGAACCACTTCAAGCCTCTCCGGCACCTTCGCGGTCAACTCCGGTGATACCATCCTGATGGTAGTTGCCATGGGTGATGCCGTTCCGGCGGCTGGCGGCAATGGCGTCGATGACACAACCGTTACTGACAACGGCGTCGGGATGTCGCTGGCAGGTAAAATACTTAATTCACAAGACTGCTGGGAGTATCTGTTCTATTCGCTCAACCCGGCGACGGGTTCGCACACGATTGTTGCGCATGCCGGAAGCGCGCATTGGCTTAAGTTAGGCGCTGCTTCTTATAAAGGCGTCGTAGGTATTGGCGCTTCGACTACGCATTCCGGCACAGGGACATCGCTGACTACATCCCTAATGACTGGACATGCGAATTCCTGGGTCTTTATAGCCGAGGATGCCTATTCGGGAGGTGGTCCTGGCACTGCCGGCGCAGGGGACGTTAGGCGCTCCTACGAGGCTGCTTTTGGAACGTGGGGGATCTATGACAGCAACGCTGCCCTGGCCACCGCGGGTACGTACAGCTTTACGACTCACAGATCATCGAGCGTAGTGATTACTCACATTGCGGTTGAGTTGACTGCGACTGGTGGTGGGGTCAGTACGCCAATTACCTTTGATCATGCCGTTGACCTCGGCAACAACGGCGGAGCCACTTCCAGCCTCTCCGGTACCTTCACGGTCAACTCCGGCGATACCATCCTGATGGTAGTTGCCATGGGTGATGGGGTTCCGGGGACTGGCGGAAATAGCGTCGATGACACAACCGTTACTGACAACGGCGTCGGAATGACTCTGGCAGGCAAGACACTTAACTCACAAGATTGCTGGGAGTATCTATTCTATTCGCTCAGCCCGGCGACGGGTTCGCATACGATTGTTGCGCATGCCGGGAGCACGCATTGGCTTAAGTTAGGCGCTGCTTCTTATACAGGTGTCACAGGTATTGGCGCTTCAACTACGCATTCTGGCACCGGGACATCCCTGACGACATCTCTGATGACTGGGCAGCCGAATTCCTGGGTCTTTATAGCCGAGGATGCCTATTCGGGAGGTGGTCCTGGCACTGCCGGC
>Ga0070741_10001036_pt1 | contig 90344 bp, 71 predicted proteins | sample Coa_R1_4_FD_66440 | JGI IMG/M metagenome (GOLD analysis project Ga0070741, IMG submission 66440) | Surface soil microbial communities from Centralia Pennsylvania, which are recovering from an underground coalmine fire - Coalmine... | ecosystem: Environmental > Terrestrial > Soil > Unclassified ... | reverse complement strand
GCTGCCCCGGCCGGTGCAAACCGCTGGGGTTTCGCCCGCGTCCTGCGCTTCACACACCGCTGCGCGGGGTGTGCACCATCCCGCTCGGCTCGGCCAGCGATGGCCCCGGTCGCTCGTCCGGCGGGCCAGAATTGGCCGGAAAGACGGACGTCGCGGTCGCCCTTGGCCGCGAAACGACGTGCCCCTCGACCGGCATCGGAGTTGCAGTGTGGTCCGGACAGGAGGTGATGACAATGAGCCCCAAGGTAACGATGCTCGATCTCGTGACTGCCGTTTCCAGCTACGCCGCGAACGACGCCGAAGTGATTGCGACGGTCGTGTACCTCGTGAACTCCGGCAAGGTCCGGCTGGGCGGCAACTTCCGCGGCGCCCGCTTCGCGGTCGACGCGCTGCACCCGACCCGCACCGCCGCGTGAAACGCGCGAAACCGAAAGCGAGGATGCCATGGAAACCACCGCAAGCCGCCGCCGAGTGTACGTGGCGGGAGAGCTCGTCGAAGTGTGGGAGAGCGGGGACTTCGCGCTCCCGAAGAACGACACCGAGGTCGAGCTGCACGCCGCAGCCGGCCGCTGGGTCACCCTGTTCAACGCTCTCATCCTGTCGTCGAACGCGCCGGTTGCGACGCTGGGCTCCTGAAATGACGATGCCCGAGCTCGCCCGAAGCCACCGCAGCCGCCGCGGCGCCGCCGCACACGCCCGAACGAGCCTCTCCGCGTAAGCCCACCGGCGTTTCCGCCGAGGTGGGCTCACGCGGGCAGGCTCCGCCGGACGCTCCAGACAACGGCGGCTCACGTGGCCGCCGCCCGAGGTCGATGGACTCCTCGAGAGAGGATCGCCGCGGCCGATGGACGGACACGCTTCCCGCGGGCTTCCGCTGGCCGATGAGCCCGCGGCCGCCTCGACCCGGTCGACCAGCCGGTGGCTCGATGCCGGCGACCTGCGCACGCCGGTCGCCGCGTTCGCCGTCTCGCGCGCTCTCCTGTTCGGGTTCGCCTGGGCGTCGCTGCGCCTCTCCCCCGGCCTCGCCTTCGGCACGCGCGCGTTCCCGAGCCAGCCGTGGCTCGACGGCTGGGTGCGCTGGGACTCGTTCTGGTACCTCGAGATCGCGCTCTCGGGATACCGCTGGACGCCGGGACAGGAGTCGACGGTCCACTTCCTTCCGCTCTTCCCGATGCTGGCGCGGCTCGCGGCGATCCCACTCCGACCGGCGCTCGACGACGCGCACGCCGTGCTGGCGGCGGGCGTCGCGCTCGCCCTGGCTTCGTTCCTGGTCGGGCTCGTGGGCGTCCGACGGCTCGGCCGCGACCTCGTCGGGGAAACGGCGGCCGATCGCGCCGTCTGGCTGATGGCGCTCTTCCCGTCGAGCGCGACGTTCGGCGCGTTCTACTCGGAGTCGCTCTTCCTCGCGCTCGCGGTCTGGGCGCTCTGGTTCGCGCGCCGCGGCTCCTGGCCGATCGCTGCGACGCTCGCAGGAGCGTCCGCCGCGACGCGCCTCCTCGGCGTCGTCGTGATCGCGACGGTCGCCCTCGAGGCGCTCCGCCAGAACGGCTGGCGCCTCGTGCCGCCGCGCCGCGAGTGGGTCGCGCTCGGCGTGGCGCTCCTTCCGCCGGCAGCGGTCGTCGTCGGATCGTGGCTCGCGTTCGGCGACCCGCTCGTCTTCGCGGCGAGCGCGCGCGGAGCGTTCGGACGGACGTTCGGACCGGCGCGCATCGTGGAGGATGCGCTCGCGATCGCGCGCCACCCGCTCTATGCGCCGCTCGCGCCCGATGCGACGATCACCGTCGCGTGGTGGCTGCTCCTCGCGCTCGCGACGCCGGCGCTCGTCGCCGTGTGCTGGCGGCGGATCGGCGCGGTCGAGGCGTCGCTCCCGATCGGCTACCTGGGAATCGCGCTCGCGAGCGGCATCGACTCCACGGGACGGTACTTCTCGGTCATGTTCCCGCTCTTCTATGCGCTCGCGCTCGTCGCTTCCGGGCGGAACGCCTACCGCGGCCTCTGCGCCGCGTTCGTGCCGCTCCTCCTCCAGCAGACGTTCAGCTTCGCGCACTGGGGCTCGGCCCACTGAGCCGCCGGTCCGCCGCACGGCTTCACGGCACGATCCGCGCGGCGAACGAGCGAAGCGCCTCGGCGTAGGGCTCGCAGCTCCGCCTCATCGCGACGAATGCGATCGCGTCCTCGAGCGGCATCCCCCGCGCCGCGTGCAGGTAAGCGATCGCCGCCGTCGGCGCGCGGTTGAAGCCGGCGGAGCAATGCAGGTACACGCGCTCGCCCCGGTCGACCAGCTCCGTGATCAGGCGGACGATGTCGGGCAAGCGCGCCGCGAGGGCGCTCGCATCGCCGTCGCGAACCGCGACGTGGTGCCAGGCGACGCCGAGAGCCGAGCTCGCGCCGCAGAGCGCCGCGGCGTCCAGGCCGCGGGCGTCCAGGTCGGCGTGGTCCTGCAGGCAGACGATCGCCGTCACGCGGTGCTCGCGTCCGAGCCACGCGAGGTCGTCGGCGACGAGGTAAGCGCCGACCACGAGCCCGTCCGCAATCACCGAGACGGTCGGCCGGCCGACCCGGACCGGCGGCCCGAACGCGACGCCCGGATGCCTCACGGCGCGGACGCCGCGCGAGCCGCGCTCACGCCTTCGGGAGCGCCGCGTGCGCCGCGGCGAGGCGCGCGATCGGGACGCGGAACGGCGAGCACGACACGTAGTCGAGTCCGATCTTGTGGCAGAAGATCACGGACGCGGGGTCGCCGCCGTGCTCGCCGCAGATGCCGCACTTGAGCCCGGCGCGACCGGCGCGGCCCTCGCGCACCGCGCGCTCCATCAGGAAGCCGACGCCGCCCTGATCGACCGACACGAACGGGTCGCCCTCGAAGACGCCGCGGTCGATGTAGGCCGGGAGGAACATCCCGGCGTCGTCGCGCGAGAGGCCCATCGTCATCTGCGTCAAGTCGTTCGTGCCGAACGAGAAGAAGTCGGCTTCGCCCGCGATCTGGCGCGCGGCGATCGCCGCGCGCGGCACCTCGATCATCGTGCCGACGGTGTACGCGACCTTCTGGCGATACTCGTTCGCGACCGCATCCGCGACCCGGACGGTCAGGTCCCGCAGCACGGCGAGCTCCTTCTCGACGGCGACGAGCGGGATCATGATCTCCGGGATCACTTTCACCTTCTCGCGCGCGAGCTCGCACGCCGCCTCCATGATCGCGCGCACCTGGATCTCGTAGATCTCCGGGTACGTGATGCCGAGACGGCAGCCGCGGTGCCCGAGCATGGGATTGGTCTCGCGGAGGCTGTCGCGCTTCTGGCGCAGCCGCTCGGCCGGCACGCCGATCTTCCGTGCGAGATCGGCGATCTCCTCGTCGGTGTGCGGGAGGAACTCGTGCAGCGGCGGGTCGAGCAGCCGGATCGTGACCGGGAGGCCATCCATCGCGCGGAAGATGCCCTTGAAGTCCTCCTTCTGCATGGGGAGGATCTTCCCGAGCGCGCGCCGACGCCCCTCGGTCGAGTCGGCGAGGATCATCTCGCGGACCGCGTCGATGCGGTCGCCCTCGAAGAACATGTGCTCGGTCCGGCAGAGGCCGATGCCCTCCGCGCCGAATCGGCGCGCGACCGTCGCGTCGTGCGGGGTGTCCGCGTTCGCGCGGACCTTGAGCTTCCGCGACGCGTCCGCCCACGACATGAGCCTCTCGAAGTCGCCCGAGAGGGCGGGCTCGATCGTCGAGACGAGGCCGGAGTAGACGGCGCCCGTCGTGCCGTCGATCGTGATCGGCTCGCCGACGCGCACGACGCGGTCGCCGGTGCGCATCTCGCCGGCCGCGTAGTCGATCGCGAGCGCCGCCGTTCCGACGACGCACGGCTTCCCCATGCCGCGGCCGACGACCGCCGCGTGCGACGTCGCGCCGCCGCGCGCGGTCAGGATGCCCTGCGCCGCGTGCATGCCGTGGATGTCCTCGGGCGAGGTCTCGATCCGGACGAGGACGACCTTCCGGCCCTCCTGGGAGGCGCGCTCCGCCTCGTCGGCGGAGAACACGACCTCGCCCGCGGCGGCGCCGGGCGACGCCGGCAGGCCGCGCGCGATCATGTCCTTCGTGGCGGCCGGGTCGATCTGGCGATGGAGCAGCGAGTCGAGCGACGCGGGCTCGACGCGCGAGACCGCGGTCGGCTTGTCGATCAGCCGCTCGCGCACCATGTCGACGGCGATCTTGACGGCGGCCGCGGCGGTGCGCTTCCCGTTCCGCGTCTGCAGCATGTAGAGCGTGCCGCGCTCGATCGTGAACTCGATGTCCTGCATGTCGCGGTAGTGGCTCTCGAGCGTCGAGGCGACCTGGCGGAGCTGTCGGTACGCCTTCGGCATCACCTCCTCGAGGGCCGGCATCTGCGACCGGCGATCCTCCTCGGCGAGCCCCTTCGCGAGCGCGACCTCGCGCGACGCCTCCACCGTGACCTTCTGCGGATCGCGGATCCCGGCGACGACGTCCTCGCCCTGCGCGTTCACGAGGAACTCGCCGTAGAACCGCTTGTCGCCGTTGCCCGGATCGCGCGTGAACGCGACGCCGGTCGCGCAATCGATGCCGAGGTTGCCGAACACCATCGCCTGCACGTTGACCGCGGTGCCCCAGTCGGCCGGGATGCCGTAGAGCTTCCGGTAGGTGATCGCGCGCTGGTTCATCCACGAGCCGAAGACCGCGCCGATCGCGCCCCAGAGCTGCTCCCACGGGTCGTCGGGGAAGCGCTTGCCGGTGCGCTGCTGGACGAGGTCCTTGAACTCGCCGACGATCTCGCGGAGATCGCCTTCGGTGAGCTCGAGGTCTCCGGTCACGCCGCGCGCGTGCTTCTTCGCCTCGAGCACGACCTCGAAGGGGTCCTGCTCCTTGTCGGTCTCGGGCTTCAGGCCGAGCACGACGTCGCCGTACATCTGCACGAAGCGGCGATAGGAGTCGTACGCGAAGCGCGGATTGCCGGACGCCGTCGCGAGCCCGCGCACGGTCTCGTGGTTCAGCCCGAGGTTCAGGATCGTGTCCATCATCCCGGGCATCGAAGAGCGCGCGCCGGAGCGCACCGACACGAGAAGCGGATTCGCGCCGTCGCCGAAGCGCTTTCCGACGATCGACTCGACACGTGCCATCGCCTTCCGCACGCCGTCGGCGAGCTCGCGCGGGTAGCTCTTTCCATGCGCGTAGAAGTAGGTGCAGACGTCGGTCGTGATCGTGAAGCCGGGCGGCACCGGAAGCCCGAGCGACGCCATCTCGGCGAGGTTCGCCCCCTTGCCGCCGAGGAGGTTCTTCATGTCGGCCCGGCCGTCCGCGCGGCCGCCGCCGAACGCGTAGATCAGGCGCGCTGGAGACGCGGCGCGCGTCGTGCGCGTCCGCGGTGCGGCTTTCGGGCGCGCGGGCGCGCGCCGCGCGCGACCCGCACGCGCGGTCGACGTGCGCTTCGCAGCCGGCTTCTTCTTGCGCGCAGGTGCGGGGGCGGACTTGCGGGCGGGTGCAGGAGCGGAGCGGGCCGACTTCGCTTTCGCCTTCGCCTTGCTCCGCCCGCGGGCTGTCGCCGTGCGCGGCGACTTCGCGCCGCGCTTCGCTGCGCGCGCCCTGCCGCTCGCCGACGTCGCCTTCCGGTCCTTCACACGCGCCATGGAATTGCCGTCCCCTCTTCGAGTTTGCCCCGTGTCACGCGGCGGGTTGCGGCGTTCCTACCACCACGGCGTCGCACCCGCCACGACGGCCGGCCGCGCGCCCCGCAGCAGCGCGAGGTTGTGCCGCGCGCGGCACCGACGCTCGCGGAATGTGCCACGATCGCTCGCTCGTCGACGCGTCGTGCCCGATTGCAATGCGCGACGGCTTGGCCCGCCACGTGCACGTCGCATCCCGTCGACGCGCGCAGCGCGCGGGGGCGACCCGGATCGCCGTGGGCGAGGCCAGGGTGGGTGCGAGAGGGGAACGAATGGCACGGCGATCGGCGAGACCGGACAGCCAGTACACGATCCTCGTCGTGGACGATCACGAGGAGACGCTGCAGTCCGCGCGTGTGCTCCTCGGACGCGAGGGACATCGCGTCCTCACCGCGTCGTCCGGCGAGCAGGCCCTCCTCATGCTGAAGGGCGTCGAGGTTCAGGTCATCATCGTCGACTACATGATGCCGCGCATGGACGGCGCCGAGCTCGTGCGCGAGGTGCGGAAGTCCGACCCGCTCGTGCAGATCATCCTGCAGACCGGCTACGCCGGCGATCGGCCGCCGCGCGCGACGCTCGCCGAGCTCGACATCCAGGGCTACCACGACAAGGCGGACGACCCGGAGCGGCTCCTCGTCTGGGTCGACGTCGCGATCAAGGCGCACGCCCTTCTCAAGAAGACGTACGACCGCGAGCGCGCGCACGCGGAGCTGGTGGCGAACTGCTCGCACGAGCTCCGGACGCCGCTCAACGTGATCACGGGCTGGGCCGACCTGATGATCGAGGGCGAGCTCGGCCAGCTGCCCGAGGAGGCCGAGCGCTCGATGCGATCGATCTCGCGCGCTGCGCGGAGCCTCTGCGGCGTGGTCGCCGACTACCTCGAGCACGCGAAGCTCGACGCGGGCATGCACGAGGTCGTGCGCGAGCCGGTCGACCTGAGCGAGCTGGTCGCCGAGACGAGCCAGCTCGCGGGCCTCCTCCTCGAGGGCCGGAACGTCGCGTTCGCGACCCGCGTCGAGCCGCTGCCGGGGCGCCTCGTGACCGACGGCGTCAAGCTCCAGACGATCGTTCGCAACCTGGTCACGAACGCCGTCAAGTTCACGTCGCAGGGACGCATCGAGCTCATCGTGCGCTCGCGTCCCGAAGCGGTCGTGATCGAGGTGTGCGACACCGGCTGCGGAATCCGCGCCGAGGACCGCGAGATCATCTTCGAGCCCTTCCGCCAGCTCCACGCCCACACGAAGCAGAGCCACGGCGGCATCGGCCTCGGCCTCGCCCTCTCGCGCCGCCTCGCCCGCATGCTCGGCGGCGACGTCTCCGTCGAAAGCGAGCCCGGCCGCGGCTCCCGCTTCCGCCTGACGCTCCCGATCGCCGACTCCCCGCCCCGCGAGCGCCTCGTCGCCGCCACGGCCGACGCCGCTTGACGCTGCGGCGCGACCGGAGCACGGCGTACCGTGCGCACCGGTCGGTTCGAGGCGACGCTCGCGCCCGCGGCCGCGCCCGCGGCTCGCCGCGCAGCGGTACGGCAGCGCGCCGGTCGTGGTCGGGTCCGAGCGAGCGCGTGGCAAGCGAGCCTTGGCCGAGACCTCGCACTGCGCCGCCTCTCGCCGGCACCGCGGCCGGGATGGGCGCGTGGGCGACGCCGAGCGTTCTCCTACGGCAGCGACGCGCGGCAAGCCGCGCGAGCGGCCACCGGCGCACACGCGCCACCGCACGACCGGTTCGGACGGCGCGCGCTGCCTGCGGCGGGAACGTGCGTGAGCGAGCACGGCAGCGACGTTGGAGGAGGCGCCCCTCCTTGACATTAGACAACAAGAGGGCGCCTCCGACAGGAGTCGCCGGGCTCGCTCATGCACGTTCCCGCCGCGCGCAAACGCCCGCCACCGCCGCGCGCAAACGCGCCGCTCGCGCCGTTTGCGCAGCCGCGCCATCGTGTCATCGATGGCCTCGACGAGCGCGCCGACGCGCTCCGGAGGGACGATCGATGACGCACCCCGTTCGCTTCGGAATCCAGACCGGCCAGCAGGGCATCGCGTGGTCCGAGATGCTCGATCTCTGGCAGCGCGCCGACGCCTGGGGCTACGACACGCTCTGGAACTTCGACCACTTCCTCCCGATCTTCACCGACCCGAAGGGCCCCTGCCTCGAGGGCTGGGTGACGCTGTCCGCGCTCGGCCAGGCGACGAAGCGCGCGCGCATCGGCCACCTCGTGAACGGCAACACGTACCGCAACCCGTGCATCCTCGCGAAGATGGCCGCGACGCTCGACCACGTGACCGGCGGCCGCCTGAACCTCGGCATCGGCGCCGGCTGGTTCGAGCAGGAGCACCGCGCCTTCGGCATCGACTTCAAGACCATCCCCGGCCGCCTGCGCGCGCTCGACGAAGCGTGCGAGATCCTGAAGGGCATGTTCCGCGGCGAGCCGTTCAGCTTCGAGGGCAAGCACTACAAGGTACAGGAGGCGATCGGGAACCCGCGGCCAGTGCAGTCGCCGCATCCGCCGATCATGATCGGCGGCGTCGGCGAGAAGGTGCTGCTCCGGATCGTCGCGAAGCACGCCGACATGTGGAACGCGTCGGGGCCCGCCGAGAAGATGCAGCACCTGATCGACGTCATCCGCCGCCATGGCGACGCGGTCGGCCGCGACACCTCCGCGATCGAGAAGACGGTGATGATGCCGCTCTGCTACACGACGTCGCGCGATCGGCAGCAGTTCGTCTGCCAGCTCGTCGGCGCGATGCAGCAGTGCTCGCCAGAGGAGGCGCGAGCGCGCGTCATGATCGGCGACAAGGCGGAGTGCCTGGACACGATCGCGCGCTACGGGAAGGCGGGCGTCACGCACTTCCTCTTCATGCTGTTCCAGCCCGTCCAGCCGGACGAGGTGCAGGCGTTCGCGGAAGAGGTCATCCCGGCGGCTCGCCGCTGAGGTCCCGAGCCCGACTGCCCGATTCCGCAGCGCCGCAAGCTTTTCGTGCGGCCCCGCATGTCGGCGGCGACGGCGTCACGTCGCGGATCGCTCGCAGCACGCGCTCTGGCGGACGCGCAGCGGATTCTTGGCGCGCCCGCGAGCCCCGGAAATAGCGCGGCGCCGCGCCGTTTCCTCCCGCGCTCGCGCATCCGCGTCCCGGACGAGCGGGCGCGGCCCGCCGTCGGCACATCGCCTGCACGCCGTCGGCGGCGAACCGTCGCACGACGGCCGGCGCCGGGTGAGGGCGTCCGGCGAGGGAGAGATGGCGACGGGAGAGGGCGATGTGATGGCGACGACAGGGACTCCGACCAAGCGGCTCGGCTTCGCGAAGCGCGTGCGCGTCCGGCTTCCGTTCGGCGCGTCGCGCCGGGCGTGGGACTGCCGCCCGTTCGGCGCCGGCCGGATCGTGGCGCCGTCGCTCGCGACCGCGGTCGAGATCGCGCACGCGACCTGGCTGGATCTCAAGTCGGGCGAGGTCCGCGTCGCCGACGTCGCCGCCCGCGCGGCTTAGGCCGAGGGCGCGCTGCCGGGCGCGGCGCCCACGCGGAGGCCGACGACGAGCCGGTCGAGGCGCTCCATCCGGGTGCCGAGCGTCACGTCGAAGCTGCGGGCGCGCTTCACGTAGAGGTGCGCGTCGCACTCCCACGTGAACCCCATGCCGCCGTGGTTCTGGACGTTGTCGGCGGCGTTCTGGAGATAGGCGTTGCCGCACAGGACCTTCGCGACCGACGCCTGGAAGTCGGCGTCGGGGGCGCGATCGCGCACCGAGACCGTGGCGTACGTCGTCGCCGAGCGCGCGACCTCGGCGCGCACCGCCATGTCGGCACAGCGATGCTTGACGGCCTGGAAGGAGCCGATCGGGCGATCGAATTGCGTCCGCACCTTGGCGTACTCGACGGACAGCTCGACCGTGCGATGCACGCCGCCGACCGCCTCCGCGCACGCGAGCACCGTCGCCTCGCGCCGGAGCTGCGCCGGGTCGGCCGCGAGCGCGACGCACGGCGCCGCCTCGAAATCGACGTGCGCGACCGACCGCGTCGGGTCCATGCTGGCGCGGCGCGCGACCCGGACGCCGTCCGCACCGGGCGCGACGAGCGCGACGCCGCCGCCGTCGACGACGAGGAACCCGTCGCCCGCGAGCGCGTCGCACACGAACGAGCGCGCGCCCGTGAGCTTGCCGCCGCGGAGCGCGCTCGCCCACGGGCGGTCGAGGCCGTCGACGAGCGCGACGCGCACCTCGCCGGCGAGGATGCGGGCGCGGAGATCGGCCGCCGCGCCCTCGCCGGCCGATACGAGCGCGTGCGCGGCGAGAACGCTCCCGAGCCAGGGGCCGGGCGCGAGCGCGCGCCCGAGCTCCTCGAAGAGCACCATCTCCTCGGTGAGGCCGTAGCCGGCGCCGCCCCGATCGCTCGCGATCCCGAGGCCGAAGAAGCCGAGCTCGCCGGCGCCGCGCCAGAGCGCGGCGAACGCGTCCGCGCCGGCGTCCGACAGTCGGCGCACGCGCTCCATCGGCAGCTCGTGCTCGAGGAAAGACCGCACCGAGGCCTGGATCGCCTCCTGGTCCGACGACGGCATCAGGTCCATGTGCGCTCCCGGCGCGCTGCGCGCGGCGCGGCGCTCGCCCGCGGCTCCGCCGCGCTCATCGCGGCAGCCCCAGGACGCGATCGCCGATGATGTTGCGCTGGATGTCCTTCGAGCCGGCGGCGATCGTCGAGGCGAAGGCGAGGAGCCAGCGGAAGACCCAGGTCTCGCGGATGCGGTTCCGGCGCGCCGCGGAGGGCGGGTCCGCGGGCTCCTCGACCGCGGACCACTCGAGGACCGACGGCCCGAGGATCTCCATCGCGAGCCCGTGGACGCGCTGCTGCAGCTCCGAGAAGAAGAGCCGGATGAGCGACGCCTCGGAGCTCGGCATGCCGGTCCGCGCGGTCCGGCTGACGCTCCGGTAGGTCATCGAGCGGAGCGCCTCGACCTCGGCGCGCGCGAGCGCGAGGCGGCGCGCGATCTCGTCGTCGTCGAGCGCGCTCTTCGACGCGCCCGCGCCCGCGGCGGCTGCGGCGCCGGCCCCCATTCCGCCGAGCGGCGTGTGGCGAGCGAGCTCGACCAGCTCGTCCACCATGCGCGTCAAGCGCACCTGCTCCGAGAGGAACGCGGTCCCGCGCTCGAAGGAGAGGGTCGACATCGCGACCCGCCAGCCGTCGTTCAGCTTCCCGACGACGTTCGCGCGCGGGATGCGGACGTCCTCGTAGAAGACCTCGCAGAAGTCCTGGTGCCCGGCCATCGTGCGGATCGGGCGGATCGTGATGCCCTTCGCGTCCATCGGGCAGATCACCCACGAGATGCCCTTGTGCTTGGGCGCCGCAGGGTCGGTCCGGACGAGCAGCTCCTGGTACTCCGCGATCTGCGCGAAGCTCGTCCAGATCTTCTGCCCGTTCACGACGAGATCGTCGCCGTCGACGACCGCGCGCGTCGAGAGCCCTCCGAGGTCCGAGCCCGCGCCGGGCTCGGAGAATCCCTGGCACCACACCGTCTCGCCGCGCAGGATCCGCGGCAGGTGGAAGCCCTTCTGCTCCTCGCTGCCGCACGCGATCAGCGTCGGCCCGCCGTGGTTCAGGCCGACGAAGAGGGTCGACGGCTCGTGGGCGCCGGCGCGCGCGAACTCCTCGTACCAGATGAGCTGCTCCATGAGGCTCGCGCCGCGGCCGCCGTACTCCTTCGGCCACGAGATGCCGGCCCACCCGGCGTCGTGCATCTTGCGCTGCCACGCGAGGTCGAAGTCGCGGCGAGCGCGGAGGTCGTTCTCGGGCGGCGGCACGCTGGGCTTGTTCGCCTCGATCCAGGCGCGCGCGCGCTCGCGAAAGCGCTCCTCCTCCGGGCTGAAGGTGATCTCCATCGCCCGTGAGCTATGTCGGGCGCGCCCCGCACGCGCAAGCGCGGTTCGGGAGGCCGAACCGGGCGGCTCGGGTGGAAACCGCTCGCGCGACGGCGTCCCGCGGCGCGGGCTCAGGCGAACTGCGGGGCGATCTCGCGCGCGAAGATCTCGAGCTGGTCGAGGAAGTGGTCGCAGCTCGAGCTCCGGAAGCGCAGGCTCAGCACGGTCGCGCCGATCGTCTGGTAACGCCGGAGGAGCGCCGTCATCGCCGCGCGGCCCTCCTCGAGCGTGACGTCGTAGAACTCCTCCGGCGAGAACACCAGGTCGAACGGCTCGGCGCGCTCGTGGCGCGCGCGCCAGACCTCCCATTGCCGCGCCCGCGCGAGCATTCGCTTCAGCTCCTCAACCGTCAAGTAGAACGGATCCCAGCCGTCGCCGAAGGAGAGCGCGCGGCGGAGCGAGCGCTCGGTCTTCCCGCCGAGCCAGATCGGCACGCGCGGCTGCACGGCGCACGGGTCGACGACGAAGCCGTCGAAACGGTAGTGCGTTCCTTCGTACGCGGGCTCGCGCCGCCCGAGCGCGGCGCGCAGCGCGCGCAGCGCGTCCTCGTAGCGGGGCCCACGTCCCGCGAAGTCGACGCCGAGGAGCCGGAACTCGGGCTCGAGGCTCCCGACCCCGACCCCGAGCACGACCCGGCCGCCGCTGAGCGCGTCGAGCGTGCCGTAGCTCTTCGCCACCGCGAGCGGGTGGTGGTACGGCAGGACGACGACATGCGTGACGAGTCGGATGCGCTCGGTCGCCGCCGCGATCCAGGCGAGCGTCGCGAGCGCGTCGTAGTAGCGGCCGCCGCGCGTCGGAACGACGTCCATCGGGATCGCGACGTGCTCGCTGCAGGTCATGTGGTGGTACCCCAGGCGGTCGGCCGCGACCGCGATCCGCCGGATCTCGGCCGGCCCGGCGCCGATCTCCCACGCGGCGTGGCTGGTCGCGGCGAGCGTCACGATCGGCGTCGTCAACCCGAAGCGCATGGCGCGCTTCTAGCCCGGATCGCGCGCGAAGTCGCGACGGCCGCTGCGCGGCAGGACGGCTTTGACACGGGAGACGTCGGGCGGGGATAGGAAGGCATGGGTTTCGAGTCGATCTTCCGCCCCGGGCTCTTCGCCGGCGAGACGCACGTGGTGACGGGCGGCGGCAGCGGCATCGGCCGCTGCACGGCGCACGAGCTCGCGAGCCTCGGCGCGACGGTCGCTCTCGTCGGCCGACGCCCGGAGAAGCTCGACGCCGTCCGCGGCGAGATCGAGGAGGCGGGCGGACGCGCGACCGTTCACGCGTGCGACATCCGCGAGGAGGACCGCGTGCGCGCGACCGTGTCCGCGATCCTCGCAGCGACCGGACGCATCGACGGCCTCGTGAACAACGCCGGCGGCCAGTTCTCCGCGCCGCTCGCCGCGATCAGCGCGAAGGGCTGGGACGTCGTCGTGCGGAACAACCTGACCGGCGGCTTCCTCTTCGCGCGCGAGACCTACACGCAGTGGATGAACGAGCACGGCGGCGCGATCGTGAACGTCGTCGCCGACATGTGGGGCAGCATGCCGGGAATGGGCCACTCGGGCGCGGCGCGCGCCGGCATGGTGAACTTCACGGAAACGGCAGCGGTCGAGTGGGCGCCGAGCGGGGTGCGCGTGAACGCCGTCGCGCCCGGCTGGATCGCGTCGTCCGGGATGGACACCTACCCCGACTGGATGCAGCCGTACCTCGCGCGCCTGCACACCGCCGTCCCGCTCCAGCGGCTCGGCACGGAGTCGGAGGTGTCGGCCGCGATCTGCTTCCTCCTCTCGCCGGCGGCGGCGTTCATCTCCGGATCGGTGGTGCGGATCGACGGCGCTGCGCCGAACGCGAAGCTCGCGTCGCCGCTCTCGGCGCTCATGCCGGGCGGCAACGCCGACGATCCGAACGCCCCGCCGCCGTGGCCGCTGCCGTCGCACGGCCGGTCCCGGCCTTGGGACGGGTTCCACCTCGCGAAGCGCCGGCGCCGACCCGACGAGCGGTAGAGCGCTGCGCACCGCGTTTCGCGCTGGCGGCCGCGTGGCACCGGCGTGTACGCTCCGCCCATCCCGCGATCTGCGCCGAAGAACGCCATGCCGACACTCCCGCCCCCGCGCCTCCCCGCCGTCTTCGCGCGCGTCGCGCTCGTCGCCGTCGCGCTCTCCGCCTCGATCGCCGCGCCGCGCGAGGCGCGTGCGCTCACGTTGCTCACCGCGGGCAAGGAGGCCTCGTTCCTCGACCGAGCCGGGACGGCGCGCGACGAGGCGCGCATCGCGGTGCGCGGCGACACCCGCCTCGCGCACCTGCCCGACCCGCGCGACTGCTCGGGCGCGAGCGGGCTCGTCGTCTCCTCCTATCCCGTCGCGACGAGCCTCGTCGCGGAGAACCTCTCGGTCGACCTTCCGTGCGCGCGCTGGCGCGCCGACGGGCGCGGCTTCCGCTACCGCTCGGCGGACGGCGACGTCGCGATCGCGCTCGCGAGCGGGTCGCTCGCGATCCGCGTCCGCGGCGGCGCGTATCGCGCGGTGGCGGGACCGGTCGGGTACGCGCAGGCATGGGTCACGCTCGGCGACGAGCGCTTTCTCGTCCGCTTCCACCAGTTCTCGCGCAACGACGCGCGCGCCGTCGTCGCGCGGCGGACGTCGCGTGTCGCCGCGGACGGCGAGTCCGCCTTCTGGGAGACCCTCTGGGGCGACGCCGACCGCGCGCGCGACGCGATCGCCCTCCTCGCGCGCGCGTCGGCCGTCGATCGCCGCGACGGGCGCTCGCGCTTCCTCCTCGGGATGATGCACCTCCAGCTCTTCGGGAACGCCGTGGCCGACCCGCGCTCCGCGGACGACGCCGCGAAGCGCGACCTCGCCGCGGCCGCGAGCGCGCTCCGCGCGGCGACCCCGCTCCTCTGGGACGGCGCGCGCGGCGACAGCCGCGTTCCCGGCTTCGCGGCGGTCGCGACCTACGTCGAGGGCGTGGTGCTCGGCGACCCGCACGGCGTGGCGCGCGGCCTCGACGCGCTCGAGGCCGCGTATCTCGCGAACCCGCTCTTCAACTCGTTCGACCTGATCGGCGCCGTCCCGCAGTCGGTCGGACCCGGAGATCCGCTCTATCGCCGCGTGCTCGACGTGCTCGACGAGACGCTCTCCGGATCGCTCGCGTTCTGCGCCGGCCAACCGGAGATCTGCGGGAACGCCGGCATGGCGCCGCACAACGCAGAGGGCGCGTTCGTGCTCTTCGGGGACATCTACGCGAAGGGCGGACGCGCGCGCGACGCGAAGACCTGGTACGACGCGGCGGTCGCGCTCGGAGCCGGGAGCGGCTGGCGCCCGGAGTTCCTCGCGCAGGCACGCGCGCGCGCGGCGGACGTCGAGGCGCGGGTCGCCGCGTACCGCGACGGCGACGCCTCGAACGACCCGCCGATCATCGGGTCGGGCTCGGGCGCCTGCTCGTACTGCCACGCGAGGTGAGCGCGCCCGGGGCTCGGCGCTCGCCGTGGCTCACCAGCGGCGCAACCGGAAGAGGAGCAGACCCTCGCGCTCCTCGACGAGGCGGTAGCGGCGATCCGAGCGGAGACGCGCGATCGCGGCCGCGTTCTCTTCCGGCGTGAACGGCCACGCGCCCCACGCGTCGGCGCCCTCGTCGACGAGGACGAACTGCGCGCCCTCGAGGTCGGCGTCGCCGTCGGCGCGCGGTTGGAACATCGCGATGTGGGCGCGGCCCGCGAGGTGGGGAACGAGATACTGCGCGGCGCAGACGCTCGCCGGCGGCGGGATGCGCGACACGAGCTCGCGCGCGGCAGCGACGCGCTCGCGCGACCAGGGCGTCACGTAGGGCGGCGACGAGGCGACCTCGCCGAGGAGCAGGAGGCCGAACGCGACCGCTCCGAGCCGCACGGCGGAGAAGGCGGAGGGGGCGCGCAGCCGGCGGCGGATCGCCCCTGCGGGCGCGACCGCGCGGCGGAGCCGCGCGATCCCGTGCACCGACGCGAACGCGCAGAACGGCAGCACGATCGCGGAATACTGCTCCCAGAACGTCCACTGCGGCTCGAAGCGACAGAGCTGGAGCGCGAGGACCGGGATCGCGAGCAGGATCCACTCGCGCGGCGCGAGGAGCGGGGCGAAGGCGAACGAGGCGAGGAGCGAGGCGAGCGCGATCGGCTTCCCGACCGGCGTGAGCCACTCGCGCACGAGGACGAGCGGGTTCGCCATCACGGTGCGCGCGATCGCCGGCAGCGTGTCGCCGCCGAGGTTGTCGTAGCGCCAGACGTGGGTGTGGCGATCGGCGCCGAGGAAGTACGGCATCAGGACCGTGAGCTCGAGCGCGAACAAGAGGAGCGCGAGACCGGCGAGAGCGAGCCCCGCCCGGCGCAGGTCGCGTCGCACGAGCGCGAGGTACGCGCCGACGCCGACGAGGGGCGGAACGAGGGTCTCCTCGACCGTCGCGGCGAGCGCGGCGAGCAGCGCGAGCGACGCGAGCCCGCCCACCTCCACGCGGTCGAGAAGCCAGAGGAAGATCGGGATCGCGAGCGCGATCGGGTGGAAGTCGAAGTTGCTGACGCTGTTCAGGTACGGGTTCAGCGCGAACGCGGCCGCGACGGCGAGCGCCGCCGCGCACGAGCCGAGATGGCGCTCCGCGATGCGAACGAGCACGACGAGAGCGATGCCGACCGCCGCGGCCTGCAGGACGAGGAGCATCTCCGCGTCCGGCCAGAGCCGGTAGAGCGCGGCGAGCGCCAGGTGGATCGGAGAGAAGTGGTCGCCGAGGTAGTTCAGGCCCTGGAGGTCGTCGAAGAACGGGCGGCCGTGCGCGGTGTTCCACGCGACGTTCGCCTGGAGCCCGAGGTCGAAAGCGCTCGTCTGGAACAGGCGGTGCTGGAGGACCTTCGCGGCCGCGATCGCGGCGGTCGCGATCGCGGCGAAGCCCCACGCGACGCCGGCGCGGGCGCGCGCCGAGAGCGCGTCGACGCGCGTCGCGGCGCGCAGGACGATCTCGGGCGAAACGAGCGCACCCGCGGCGGCGAGGAGGAGCGTTGCCTGGAGCGGCTTCCGTAGACCGCGAACGGAGAACGGGATCCCGGCGATCCGGCCGCGGACGCCGCCGGTCGCGAGGAACGCGACCGCGGCGAGGGCGGCGATCGCCGCCGCGGCGGCGACGAGCGCGATCGCCGCGCCGGCGCGGAGGTCGCGCGCGCGCGGAACGCCGCGCGGGCGACTCGCGACGCGGGCGTCCGGCGTCACGCGAGGCGCGTCAGGGAAGCCGCCGTCCGCGGCCGATCGGGAGCGTCGCGCCGCGACATCCGAGCCGGCCGGCGACGCGCGCCGTGCCCGGCCCCGTGGGTCCGAGCGGCTGGAGCGACGACCCGCAGGTCTCCGACCCGCCGATGATCTGGAGGATCTGCGGGAGCGACCAGTGCAGCTCGCGCTGCCAGTACGGCCAGCCGTGGTAGCCGCCGCCGTAGAAGTCGAGCGTGGCGCGGACGTGGGCGCCCTCGAGCGCCTGCACGAAGTTCTCGTTCGTCTGGAAGATGATCTTCTCGGCGCCGTACGCGCTCGGTGCGTCGATGTCCGGGAGCGGGCCGCCCTTCTCGCCGTTTCCGGTCGCGACGAAGAGCGCGGTCCCGCGCAGGCGCGCGGCGAGGTCGGTGGGGTTGTGAGCCCGCCAGACCACCTCGTTCGTCACGGGATCGCCCCACACGCCGGAGCTCACGATTCCGCCCACGAAGAAGATGTTGAACCCTCCGGTCGAAAGGCGCGTGTCGACGGCTCCCGAGTAGCTCGCAGCCGCGGCGAACAGGTCGCGGTGGCGGGCCGCGTAGCTCATCGCTCCGAAGCCGCCCATCGAGAGGCCCGCGAGCGCGCGGTGGCTCCGGCTCGCGAGCGTCCGGAAGTTGCGGTCGACGTACCGCCGGAGCACGCTCGTGTGGAACGTCTCCCACTGCCGCGAGCCGTCGACCCAGTCGGAGTAGAAGCCGGCGTTCTCGTTCCGGCCGCCGTCGGGCATCACGATGATGATCGGGAACTGCGCGGAGAACTCCTCGACGTCGGTGTTCTCGGTCCAGGTCTCGAACGTGTCGCCCGCGCCGTGGAGGAGGTAGAGGACCGGGTAGCGCCGGCCGCTCGCGCCGTAGTCCGCGGGAAGGAGGATGCGGACGCGGTTCTGCGGCACCGTGACGCCGTCCGGCAGCGGGACGTCGACGTCGATGCAGCGGTCGGTTTCGCACGCCGCGCGCGCGGTGGCCGCCGTGAATCCGCCGACCGCGACGACCGCGATGGCGAGCGCGATCACGAGCCGGCGGGCGATCGCGGGATGGCGGTGCGCCGCGGGACGGGACGGGTGGTCGGTCGACATCGCATCCTCCGAACGGCGCGAGGCCGTCGCGTCAAGTCGCGTGAATCCGCCGCAGCAGCTCGGCGAGCAGATCGCTCTCGTGCACGCGCTCCTGCGACGTCTTGTCGCGGTCGCGGAGCGTCACGGTGCCGTCCTCGATCGTCTGGTGGTCGACCGTGATGCCGAACGGCGTTCCGATCTCGTCCTGACGGCGGTAGCGGCGACCGATCGAGCCCGCCTGGTCGTACTGCACCGGGAAGTGCGGGCGGAGCTTCGCGTAGATCTCCTGCGCCTTCTCGGGGTGGCCGCCCTTCCGGAGAAGCGGGAACACGGCGGCCTTCACCGGCGCGAGGCGCGGGTGGAGGCGGAGCACGGCGCGCGTCTCGCCCTCGACTTCGTCCTCGTCGTACGCGTCGACCAGGAACGCGAGCGTCGCGCGATCGGCGCCAGCGGCGGGCTCGATGACGTATGGGACGAAGCGCTCCCGCGTCTCGTCGTCGAAGTACGAGAGGTCCTTGCCGCTCCACTCGGCATGCTGCCGCAGGTCGAAGTCGGCGCGGTTCGCGATGCCTTCGAGCTCCGACCACCCGAACGGGAACTTGTACTCGACGTCGGCGCAGCCGCGCGCGTAGTGCGCGAGCTCGTCGGAAGCGTGCTCCCGGAGACGCAGGTTCTCGCGCTTGATGCCGAGGCGCAGGTACCAGTCGAAGCGCTCCTGCTTCCAGTAGTCGTACCACTTGGCGTCTTCGCCCGGTTTGACGAAGAACTCCATCTCCATCTGCTCGAACTCGCGCGTCCGGAACAGGAAGTTCCCGGGGGTGATCTCGTTCCGGAACGACTTGCCGGTCTGCGCGACGCCGAACGGCAGCTTCTTCCGCGTCGTGTCGAGCACGTTCGCGAAGTTCACGAACATGCCCTGCGCGGTCTCCGGCCGCAGGAACACCACGTTGGCCGCGTCCTCGACCGGCCCCATGAACGTCTTGAACATGAGGTTGAACTGACGTGCCTCGGTGAGCTCGCCGCCGCACTCGCCGGGGTGCTTGTCGGGCTTCTCGGGACAGAAGATCTGCGCGAGGTGGTCGGCGCGGAAGCGCGACTTGCACTTCTTGCAGTCTACGAGCGGGTCGCTGAAGCCGGCGACGTGGCCCGACGCCTCCCACACGCGCGGGTGCATCAGGATCGAGCAGTCGAGCCCGACGACGTCGCCGCGCGCCCAGACCATCTCGCGCCACCACGCGTCCTTGACGTTGCGCTTGAGCTCGACGCCGACCGGGCCGTAGTCCCAGCAGCTCGCGAGGCCGCCGTAGATCTCGCTCGACTGGAAGACGAGCCCGCGCCGCTTGGCGAGGTTGACGATCCTCTCCATCTTGTCCGCGCTGGCGGGCACGGACGGAGTGGCCTTCTTGGGCTCGTCGGCGGGACGCGCGGCTTCGGACATGGGCGTTCCACGCGGTCGCGTGGTGCCCGGGCGTTACCACGCAGGCCGCGGTCTGGCCAGGAAGGCCGCGCGGAGAGCGCCGGCGGTCGTCAGCGTGCGAGGAGAGCCGTCTCGACGACGCGAGCGACGTCGCCGGCCGCGTAGGGCGCGAGGATGCCGGCGCGCCGTGCGGCCGCGAGCAGACGGCTCGGGTCGAGCGCCTTCGGCAGCAGGAGGAAGAGCGGGGTCTCGCGCGTGTCGGACTGGGCCCGGCACTGTGCCGCGATCGCGAAGCCCTGCCCGCCGTCGAGCGCGAGGTCGACGACCAGCGCGTCGGGCCGACGCACGATCTCGAGGAGGTCGAGCGCCTGGCGCGAGTCGCACGCGACCGAGGCCGAGACGCCGGCCGCGGTCAGCGCGTCGCGCACCGGCGCGAGCTCGCGCAGCTGCGAGCTGATCATGACGATGCCGCCGCCCTTCGCGGGAGCCGCTTCGCGGATGCGGGCGACGGCGACCGTCGCATCGATCGGCCGCGCGATCCACGTCACGGTCCCGATCTCGACGCCCGTGCCCGATTCCGGATCGCGTCCGTACGCGACGCCGGGGCCGCCGCTCGACATGATCGCACCGAGACACGCCGGATCGAAGAGGTTCGCCGCGACCAGCAGGCGCGCGAGCGGCGGCTCGCCCTCGCCGAGCCACACGTCGACGCCCACTCGTTCCGCCGCCTGCGCCACCGCGCTCCGGTCCTCCGGGTCGACGTCGATCAGGTGGAGGGCGAGCGGCAGCTCGACGTGGTGCGCGGCCGCAGCGCCGTTCGCTTCTTGCGCCGACGCCGTCGACTCCTCGTCGCCGTCCGCGCGCGCTCCGCCGCCGTCCGCCGTCGCGGCGTCGAGCGACACCGCAGCCCCGTCGATCTCCTCGTCGAGCGGCTCGTCGCCGCCCGCGCCGTTCGGGTCCTGCCCGCGAAGCGCGGCCGCAGCCGCGTCCGCCATCTCCTGGAGCTCGGCGTCGCTGACGGCGGCGCCGTCGTCCTCGTCGCCGGGCGAGGCGGCGCGCCCGGGCATCCGCGCGACCAGCGCGCGCTCGTCCTCGAGCGTCGCGATCCGGTCCTGGAGCGCGCGCACGTCCTGCTCGAGCTCGGCGATCCGGCGCTCGCGCTCCTCGACCTTCCGCCCCTGCGCTGCGTACGCCGACTCGAGCTCGCGCCGGAGCGACCCCTCGACGTCGCCGCGCGAGGCGGACGCCTCGAGCTCGGCGACGCGCGCGCGGTAGGTCTCGACCTCCGCGCGACGCTCGGCCTCCATCGCCGCGGCCTGCTCGGCGGACGCGCGCGCGCTCTCGCGCGCCTCGCGCAGCAGGTTTCCGAGCTCCTCGATCTCGACGACGTAGCGCTCCTGCTCCGCGCCGTCGGCGGCGCGATCGCCGCGCACGGCGGCCGCGCCGGCGCGCGCCGGCGAGAGCAAGATGCCGAGCAGGTGGAACGCCGGCGCGAGCAGGCGCAGCGACGACGCCTGCAGCGGGCGCGGATCGACCGACCCCAGCACCAGCGCCGCGACCGGCAGGCCGCGGTCGTAGAGCGGCACGACGACCGCCGCGGCGACCTCCGGGACCTCGGCGCGGAGCGCCGACATGAGCGGCTCGCGGCTCGCGCGATCGAGCAGGAACACGCGGCGCTCGACGCACGCTCTCTGCGCGAGCGATTCCCCGACCGAGCCGCCTTCGAGGATCGCGACGACCGACGGCGCGACGCCGTGCGCCGCTGCGCATTGCGGCCGCTCGGGCGCCGGGTGGTACCGGAGGATCGCGCCGAGCGCGACCGAAAGGCCGGAGAGCGCGGTCTCGAGGAGGCGTGCGACGCGCGCCGGCGGGTCGTCGCGCTCGAGGTCGCAGCGCGCGTCGGCGGCGATCAGCTCGCGCGTGAGGCGCGTCGAGACCAGGCTGTGAGGATCCCGAGCAGCCCGCAGAGCGGCGGCCGGGGCCCCCCCGTGCTCGACCCCGAACGCACCGTCGGCTGACATGGCTTTCCCCCCGCCGTACGCGTCGGCCCCCCCGCGCACGTCTGCCCCCGCTATCGGCACCGCGGCTCGGGCGCTTGAAACGACGGAACGCGTATCGCGCCGATGCAACTTCCGAGCATCGCGCTCGCGAGCGCAGCGAGCCCGCGGGGCCCCGTTCGGCTTCGCCGAACGGGGCGAGGGGAGCGTCCCCCTCGTTCGATCGTTCAAGTTCACCGGAGGGCCGGCCGACACGTTGGACAGCCGGATCGCGGTGCACGGAGCGGAATGAGCTCGAACGACACAGTGCCGGGCGCGGCCGGTGGCCGAGGCCAGGGAGATCGCCTCATGCTCGTCCTTGCGGACGGCTGTCGCGTCTGCGTCGGCCTCGACTCGGTGGACGGCGTGTTCGAGCTGTCTGCGCCGGGCGACCGCGAAGCCGTCGTGCCGGGCGCGGGCGGCCGCCTGCCGCTCGTCACCTGGGGCGAGCTGATCGGCGTTCCTCCGCCCGCGGATGCGGCGCCGCCGTCGCAGGTGATGGTGGTCCGCACGCCGGCCGGCCGCGTCGCCCTCGCCGCACAGGCGTGCCTCGGGATTCGCGAGGCGTCGTTCGGGACGGCGCCGGTCCTCGCGACCACCCTCGCCGACGGCGCGGGCGAGCCGCGCTGCTTCGTCCACCTGATCGATCGGCGCCCGCACTTCATCCTCGACCCGCGCGCGATCGCACAGGCCCTCGCGGCCCGCGACGCGGCGCCGGCCGGGGCGGGCGACGCGGGGGCGACGCCGGAAGCCGCGCCATGAGCCCGTCGCGGATCCTGGTCGTCGACGACAGCTTGACGATCCGCCGCGCGCTCGAGTTCATCCTGAAGCCGCACGGCTACGCGCTCGAATTCGCGGCCGACGGGCGCGACGCGCTGAATCGCGCGAGCTCCTTCGCGCCCGACCTCGTCCTGCTCGATTACGTCCTGCCCGACATGCGCGGGCCGGACGTGTGCGCAGCGCTCGCCGTCATGCCGATCACCGCGAACACGCCGGTCATCCTCGTGTCCGCGAAGGGCGCATCGATCCGCCAGGCCTACCAGGACGCACAGAACGTCGTCAGCTACATCACGAAGCCGTTCAAGCCCGAGGTCGTCACGGCCGTGGTCGCGAACGCGCTCGCGCGTCTCCGCGCCGCGGTCCCGTCCCACCCGCGCGCCGATGCCGGCGGCGAGGCCGCCGCGGACGCCGCTCGAGGCACCGACGCGACGCCGGCCACGACCCCACGCGGCGCGGAGACCGCCGCGCCGGCCACCGTGCACGACACCTTCAGCGCGCTCCTCCGCCAGCTCGAGGACGTGATCGCGGCGGACGCGCTGGAAGAGCACCCGGCGAACGGCCACGCGCCGCGCGTCGCGGCCAAGCGCACGATCACGCGGCTCGCACCCGGCCTGGCTCGTGCGAGCGACCGCATGAGCGAGCTCGCCCGCCACGTCATCGACGGGAAGATCGCACCCTATCGCCTGCGGCCCGACGGCTCGTTCGCGAGCATCGCCGCGACCCTGCTCGACGCCCACCGCTCGCTCTGCGAGGCCGCGATCGCGCTCGCAGCGGCGGGCGCCGCGGGCGCGCGCGCGACCCCCGGACCGCGCGTCGTCGCGGCCTGCCCCGTCGACCACCCGCTGCACGCCGAGCTCGCGACCGCGATCGAGGTCGCGCCCGAGGTGCCCGCCCTCGTGATCGAAGGCGACTTCGCGGCGCTGCCCGCGCTCGTCCGCCTCCTCGGCCCCGAGTACGTCGTGATCGCCGATGCCGGCGACGCCGCGCTGCGCGAGGCCGCCGTGCGAGCGCGCGCGATCGGTCGGGAGGGAACGCGATTCGTCGCGCTCGGAGACGCCGGGCACGTGGACGACGGAGCCGGCTTCGAGGTGCGGCTGGCCGACGCGGACGCGATCCGTGGCTGGGTCGGAGAGCTCGCGCGCGGCGCCGCCGGAGAGCCCGCGACCGCGGTCGAGATGGGGCTCGAGATCGTGACGGTGTGAGCGCGGCCGGCGCTCGCGTCGAGGCGACGCCGCGCGACCGCGGTGGGATGAGGTGAGGAGGATGGAGAGGCACGAAGCTCAGGAAGGCGCGACCGCGGCGGCCGGCAGCGAGGTGCGCCTGCGGAGCGACTACTGCGTCTTCACGCGCGGCGGCGCGCGCTTCGCGATCTCCACCCGGGTGGCGCGCGAGGTGCTCGACTGGCGGGCGTTCACGCCGCTCCCGCGCGCGTCCGACGAGCTCCTCGGAGCGTTCAACCTGCGCGGCGAGGTCGTGCCGCTCATGCGGCTCGACCGCTTCCTCGGCGTGCCGGACCGGCCGCTCGAGCGCTCCGACACGTTTCTGGTGCTGGCCGAGGGCGACTTGACGGTCGCGGCGGTGGTCGACGGGGTCGCGACCGTGCGCCACATCGCGCCGTGGGAGATCCAGCGCAGCGACGTCGCGGAGCGCGACCGCAACGCGCTCGTGCGCGGCACGGCCGGAAAGGACGATCAGCGGACCGCGATCATCGACGGCGAGCGGCTGCTCGCTGCGGTCGCGACGCACGTCGCTTCGGGGTTTCGGCGGCGATCGACCGGCTTCGCGAGAACGCCCGTCGAGCAGGGGGGCGGCGCGCCGGATCTCGCGACGCCTGCGGGTCCGCCGGTGGTGGGGGGGAGGTAGTTCATGGTCGCTCGCACGAAGCCGCAGGCGGCGTCGCCCGCCGTGCGCATCGCGACGGCGACGCGCTCCGGAAGCGCCGAGCCCGGACGCGCGGGCGCCGTCCGACTCGCCGTTCTGAGCCTCGCCGTCGCGGCGCTGGTCGGCGGCGCCGCTTGGCTCGCAATCCGGTCGCTCGTCGAGCGCGACGCGCTCGAGCATCTCGACGCCGTCCGGCAAGCGGCGACGCGCTCGCTCGCCGAGTCGCTCGCCGAGATCCGGCGCTCGACGCAGAGCCTCGCCGACGATCCCCGCGTGTCGCGCGCGCTGCGCGAGCTGCGCGACGCCGGCGATCGGCCCGCGGAGAAGACGAAGGGCGGCGGCGATTCCGCGAACGCCAGCGCGGCGCGCGTCGCGGCGGACCTGAACGGCTGGCTCCAGCCGCTCGCGCATCGGAACGGCTGGGACAGCGTGCTGCTCGTCGACACGCCGGGCGCGCAGATCCTCTACAGCTCGACGAAGCTGACCGACGGCGTGACGTCGCTGCGCGGCGCCGGCATGCGCGAGTCGGAGCTCGCGAAGATCGCGCGCGGCACGAACGACGGTCCGGCGAGCGACGGCGCGCGCCTGAGCGACGTCGAACGCAGCCCGGCGTTCGGCGATCGCGCGATGCTGTTCTCGGCGGCGCCCGTGTTCGACGGTGCGACGCGCGTCGGAACCGTGGTCGCGGCGGTGTCCGCCGATCGCATCGACGGCGCGCTCGTCGCGGGCACCGATAGCGACCGCTGGCAGCGGCTCGGGCTCGGCGGGCGCGGCGACGTCTTCGCGGTCGGACCGGACGGGAAGCTGCGCAGCACGCCGCGCTCCTACCTGATCGATCCGCAGGCGTTCTGGCAGCAGGCGAACCCGGACGATCCGGATGCGTCCGCGGAAGCGAGCCCGATCGCGCTGGCGCCGGCGCGCTCGGCCGGAGTCGAGCAGGCGGTCGCCTCCGGCGAGGGGCGCGCGCGCTTCGACGGAGCGAGCGGCCCGGTGCTCGGCTCGTACGGCGGCACGCGGGTCGGCGACCGCCCGTGGACGATCGCGGTCGAGCGGCCCGAGGGCGAGGTGATGGCGCCGCTGCGGGGGCTCGTCCCGGCGTTCGCGCTGGTGGCCGCCCTCGCTGCCGCGCTCGGCTGGCTCGTCGGCGGACGGCTCTGGCAGCAGTTCGGTCGGACGCTCCACCGGCTCACGGAAGGCGCGCAGCGGGCGCTGCGCGGCGACCGCTCGGCGCGGCTCGACGCCTCGCAGGGCGGCGCCATGGGCGACCTGGCGGTCGTCCTCAATCGCCTGCTCGACGAGCGGCAGCTCCTCCTCGAGAAGGCCGACGAGGAGAACCAGCGCGTCACGACAGACGCGTCGTCGCTCATCGACGTCGTGCGCGAGGTCGCGGAAGGGAATCTCGCGCAGCGCGCCGCGGTCGCGGAGGGGCCGCTCGGGGGCGTGTCCCAGGCGCTGAACGAGATGCTCGACACGGTCGGCACGCTGGTCTCGACGCTCAAGCAGACGACCGGTCGCGTCGGCGCGTCGGCCGACCAGATCCGCACGTCGGCCGAGCAGGCTTCTCGCGGAGCGGCGACGCAGGCGCGCGAGTGCGGGACGACCACCGCTTCGCTCGAGGAGCTGCGCGCGACCGCCGAGCGCATCGACGAGCAGTGCACGACCGCGCTCGAGATCGCGCGCCGGAACGAGCAGGCGACACGGCAGGGCCAGACCGCGATCGGCGACGTCATCGCGGGGATGGAGAGCCTCTCGCGCGAGACCCGGTCGGCGACCGTCAAGATCAAGCGGCTCGGCGAGCGCTCGATGCAGATCTCGGCGATCATCGGCGCGATCTCGAAGATGTCGGCCCAGACCGACATGCTCGCGCTGAACGCCGCGATCGAGGCCTCGCGGGCCGGCGAGCACGGGCAGGGCTTCACGGTCGTGGCCGAGGAGGTGCGAAAGCTCGCCGAGCGCGCCGCCGCCTCGACCAAGGAGATCGAGCGGCTCATCGCGGGCATCCAGGCCGACGTGAACGAGGCGGTGTCCGGCATGGAGCGCCAGGGCGAGCGGCTCGAGGTGCAGGCGGCCGCCGCGTCCGAGGCACAGCACGCGCTCGAGCGCGTCGTCTCGGCGACGTCGGACGTGAGCGCGGCGGTGCAGTCGATCGCGCAAGGCGTCGAGCACCAGACGGGCTGCGCGGGGCACCTCGGCGACGCGGTGACCCGTCTCGCGGAGGGCGCGCAGGGAGTGCAGCAGTCGACCGAGGTCGCGCGCCGGACCACCGGCGAGCTGATCCACGCCTTCGAGGAGCTCGATGCGCGTGCGAGCCGGTTCCACTCCTAGCTGCAGCGGCGGCGGGGACGCGCGATGAGGGACGCGGCCAAAGGCGATCCGACGGCGACGGGCGCGGCCATGGAAGCCGCCGGCGCCGTCGGCGGCGGCGCGCGCGGCATGAGCGTCGCGACGATCCGCGAGCTCTTCCGGATCGAGGCGCGCGAGCTGCTCGCGGGCATGGGCCATCGCCTCGCGCAGCTCGACGACGCCGCCGACGGCCGCGCTCTCGCGGAGGTCGCGGCACGCGGCCACGCGCTCAAGGGATCGGCCGCGCTCGCCGAGCTGCCACAGCTGAGCCGCGCCGGGGCGGTCCTGCAGCGCGCAGCCGAGATGGCGGTCGAGGTCGCGGAGCGGAACCGCCACGCGGCCCGCCAGCTCGTCCGCGCGACGCGCGCCGCGCTCGAGCCGGCACAGCGCATGCTCGACGACTGCCTCGAAGGCACCGGCGAGAGCCAGGATCGCCTGTTCGACGAGATGATGGCCGCGTTCGACGCGCGCGAGCGCCGGCTCCTCGAGAGCGACGTCAATCGCGACGAGGCGTCGCGCGCGGCGGAGCCCGAGTTCGAGGAGCGCGAGGATCTCGTCCCGAAGTTCGCGCCGCCCGAGGATCCCGCGACCGCGAGCGGCCCGGCGAGCGATCCGGAGCTCGCCGCGATGCTCGCGGAGACCTTCGTCCTCGAGCTGACGGAGCTCCTCGGCGAAGTGCCGGAGACGCTGCTCCGGATGATGGACCCGGCGCAGCAGGCCGACCTGTGCGCGGACCTGGGTCGGGTCTTCCATACCGTCAAGGGAAGCGCCGCGACCGTCGGCCGGGACGACCTCCGCGACCTCGGCATGCAGCTCCAGAACGCCTTCGAGGCGATCGCGGACGGCGCCGAGCCGCTGCCGCTGCGCCCGGAGTTCTTCCGCTCGGTCGCCCCGGCGCTCGGCGAGGTCTTCCTCGCCGCCGGGCTCGAGCCCCCCGCGAGCGCGCTCCAGACCCTCGCCGACGCGTCGGCCGCGAGCCTCGTCGACGAGGACGGGGCACCGTCGCCCCGCGACCGCGCGGACGCCGCTCTCGCGCAAGCGCCGGCCGCGGCGAGCGATGCCGGCGCCAATGTCGAGCGCGAGATCATGGAGGCCTTTTTTCTCGACGCCGACGCGGCGCTCGAGGCCTCCGAAACCGCGCTCCTGAAGCTCGAGCGGAACCCGCGCGACCAGAAGCAGCTCCGCGTCCTGTTCCGGCAGTTCCATACGCTGAAGGGAGCGGCGGCCGCCGTCGGATTGAACCGCATCGCCGAGCAGCTGCACGCCGGCGAGACGCTGCTCGAGAGCATCATCGAGGGCGCCGCGACGCATGATCCCGACGCGCTCGTGGAGCTCCTGCTGCAGCTCGTCGACTCGGTCGCCGGTCTCCTCGCGGAGTCGCGCGGCGTCTCGCACGAGCATCGCATCCTGAGCGACGTCGCCGCGCGGATCGACGAGGTGCTGGCGCGCGCGGCCGCGCCGCTCGGCGCGGCGAGCGAGCCGACCGTGATCCCGACCGGGCCGCCGGGCGGTGCCCCGGCCGCCGCGACGCGCGAGCCGAGCTCGGCGGTCGTCTCGGGAGGCGATCCCGAGTCCGCGATCGTGCGCGTGCACGCGAGCCGGCTCGACCTCCTCATGAACCGGGTGAGCGAGCTGGTCGTCAGCCGGACGCGCATGGAAGACACCATGAGCGCCGTCCACGAGCTCAAGGACAAGCTCAGCTTCGGACGCCTCCGCGTCCACGAGACGATCGAGGGCTTCCGCGGCTTCGAGTTCCATCCCGCGCCGCAAGGCGACGACGGCGCCGGCGACGCGCCCGCGGCGCGCGCGGCTTCGTCGACGGTCGACTTCACCGACCTCGAGTTCGACAAGTACGACGACTTCAACCTGCTCGTCCGGACGCTGGTCGAGCTCGCGGCCGACACCGGCGAGATCGTCGAGCAGCTCGGGGGCCTGATCGAGACGATGGCGGAGGAGACGCGCCAGGTCTCCAAGGTGACGTCGAGCCTGCAGCGGACCATCACCGGGATGCGGCTCCTGTCGCTCGACACGCTCTTCCGGCGCCTGCAGCGCCCGACGCGCGAGGCGGCGCGCCAGGTCGGAAAGCAGGTGGACCTGCTCTGCATCGGGGGCGAGGTCCAGGTCGACCGCGCGCTCATCGAGTCGCTCTACGGACCGCTCCTCCACCTCGTCCGGAACGCGGTGTCGCACGGCCTCGAGCCGCTCGTGGACCGGCGCGCCGCGGGCAAGCCGGACGTCGGGATGGTCGAGATCCGAGCGGTGCAGCGCCACGGCAGCGTCGACATCACGCTGCGCGACGACGGGCGCGGTCTCGACTTCGAGGCGATCCGCGCCAAGGGCATCGCAACCGGCCTCCTCGAGCCGGACGCGGCCGCGACGCGCGACGATCTGGCGGCGCTCATCTTCCGCCCCGGCTTCTCCACGCGGAGCCAGGTGACGGATCTGGCCGGCCGCGGGATCGGCATGGACGTCGTCGCGGGCGAGGTCGAGCAGCTCCGCGGGTCGGTCTCAGTCGAGTCGCGCGACGGCAAGGGCGCGCTCTTCCGGATCACGCTCCCGCTCACCGCGGTGATCGACCAGGTGCTCCTCCTTCGGGCCGGCGACGAGGTCTACGCGCTCTCGCACGGCCCGATCGAGACGGTCGTGAACGTCGACCCCGAGGAGGTCGCGCGCGACGGCGCGCGCCGCGTCCGGGTCGGCGACGACGTCGTCCCCGCGGTCTCGCTCACGGCGCTCGTCGGCGCGCGCGCGCGCGGGACGCCGGCGACGGCGATCGTGCTGCGCGCCGCCGACCACCGCATCGCGCTCCTCGTGGACCGGGTGGAGGCGCAGCGCGAAGCCGTCGTGCGGCCGCTCGGACGCCTCTTCGCGGGCCATCCCTTCGTCACGAGCGCGACCTTCTCGGGCGACGGCCAGGTGATCTTCGTGATCGATGCCGCGCGGCTCGAGGCCTGGCTCGCGACCGCGTGGTCGGCGGACGCCGATCCGGCCGACGTCGGAGCGAGCACGCGCGCCGCGTCCCCTTCGGATCCCGACGCGCGCGACGGCGCGCCCGACGCCGCGTCCGACGAGGCGACGGTGCTCTGGGCGGACGACTCGATCAGCGTGCGCCGCCTCGCCGCGCACCTGCTCGCCGCGGAGGGCTTCACGTCGCGCACCGCGGTCGACGGCCGCGACGCGCTCGAGAAGCTCCGGAGCGGGAGCTTCCGCGTCCTCGTGACCGACCTCGAGATGCCGCGCATGCACGGCTACGAGCTCCTGCACGAGATCCGGTCGGACCCGCGCCTCAAGGACCTTCCGGTGATCGTCTGCACGTCGCGCTCGAGCGACAAGCACCGCCGCGCTGCGAGCGAGGCCGGGGCGAGCGGGTACCTCACGAAGCCCTTCACGCGCGAGGCGATGGCCGCGGCCTTGCGCGAGGCCCTCGGCCCGTCTTCGGGCTAGATACGACCAGCCCGTCATTCGATCGACGCGACCGGCACGACGAACACGTCGTGGACGCGCCAGTCGAACGAGCGCACCACCTCGGTCGCCTGCGCGAGCCGGGCGAGCAGGTTCGTCTCGTCGCGCGCGACGACGAACGCCTCGCCGGAGAGCAGGTCGCCGTCCTCGCGCAGGAGGACGCGCGCTTGCGCCACCCATTCGAGCCGCTCGAGAGCGCGCTGGAGCCGGTCCGGGGTCGGGTCGTTCGTCGGGGGCGCATCGCGGCCCTCCGGACGATTCTACACCGGCGTGCGCATGCTTGACGGCGCCACGCCGGCGCGGCGACGCCGGGCGCCGATCCGCGGACTTGCGGCGAACACGAGACATCGGGTGGCAGGGTCCGTGCAGAACCCGCGCCACCGCTTCGGACGGCGCACCGCGCTTTGCCGGACGCGCGCCGGATGCGATGGTGCCCGAGCCCGCGATGTCGCGCCCGAACGCTCTCACGATCGACGTCGAGGACTGGTTCCATGACGAGAGCCGGCGAGAGGGGCCTGCGCTGCCGGTCGAGATCGCGGCCGTGGGGCGGCGCGTCGATCGCAACCTGACGGCGCTCCTCGAGCTCCTCGCGCGACGCGAGACGCGCGCGACGCTCTTCGTGCTGGCGGACGTCGCGCGCCACCATCCCGACCTCGTCCGGCGGGCGCGCGAGGCCGGACACGAGATCGCGTGCCATGGCGACCGCCATCTGCCCGCCGCCGAGCGCGCGCGCGGCGAGCTCCGGGAAGACGTGGCGCGCGCGAAGGACGTGCTGGAGCAGGTCCTCGGCGCGCCCGTCGCCGGCTTCCGGGCTCCGTGCTTCCTTCGCGGCACGGGCGACCTCTGGGCGCTCGACGTGATCGCCGAATGCGGCTTCCGCTACGACTCCAGCTACCTGCCGCTCCGCTACCGTCCGGGCGCGGTGCCGCTCCTCGGCAACGGCGGCGGCCCGGTCCGTCTCGCGAGCGGGCTCTGGGAGCTGCCGTTGCCGCTCACGCGCCTTCCGCTCGGCCACGTGGTGCCGTGCGCCGCGGGCGGCTTTGCGCTCCGCGCCCTGCCCTACGCGTTCACGCGCCACTTCCTGGCCCGCTTCGAGCGCGAGATCGGTCCGGCGATCGTCTACACGCATCCCTGGGAGCTGGATCCGGCGTCCCCGAAGCTGCGCGGGACGCCCGCCTACGTCCGGTTCTTCAACGCGGTCGGCCGCGGCTCGCTCGCCGCCAAGCTCGACCGCCTGCTCGCGGACTTCCGCTTCGCTCCGATCGCCGAGGTGTTCGCGTCGGAGCTCGGCTCGTGAGGGCTGTCCGGCCCGCCCCCCGAGCGCCCCGGTAGCGGCCGGCCAGCGCGCACTTCCTGTAAAAACGCCTGAGCCTTCGCTTATTTTCACCGCCGCGACACGGCGCCGGCTCGTGCGGATCCAGCAACGGCGGGGCGCAGCGACCGCCGCGGCCACGGCGGCCCCCGGCACGCCAGTTGCCTTGTCGCGCCGGCGACCGGACTCGCGCGCGGGGGCTGACAGGCGCGCGTCGCCGTCCGCGCTCAGAGACTGTCCGCGCCCAATCCACGGAACGTTTCGACGGGCACCTCGCCCGTCGTCCGCGACGCCGGCAACGATCCGGCGAGAAGGAGTCCGGCATCATGAAGACCCCCCGAACGTCCCTTCGGATCGCGTGCGCCCTCGGCATCGCCCTCCTGGCGGTCAGCGGGAGCGCGCGACCGGCCGCCGCCGTCCAGGCCAGCGGCTCGCTCATCGTCGTCCCCAGCAACTGGGGCCTACTCGCGACGAACGACGTCATCGACGTCGCCATCGCGGCCCGGAACTCGAGCAGCGACACGCCCGCCGTCGTCGTGCCCGACGGGACCGGTGACGTCCAGGCGACGCTGGGCGGAGCCATCATGGTGATGCTCGCGTGCGCCGACCCGACCTGCTCGACGCAGGTTCCCGGCAAGCTCGCGTTCGTCCCGGTCGGCGGCAATGGATGCGTTTCCAACGACCCCGCCGTCAGCTCGTGCGCTTCCGGCGGCGGAGACAACGTCCTCATCACGCTGTCTTCGCCGATCACCCTGCCGCCTGGAGGGACGGTTCCGGTCGCGACGGTCCGCGTGAGGGTCGTCGACGCGACGGGGGTCACGCAGCTCGGCATCAGCGCGCACAGCGACCCGGCGTCGCTCACCGCTTGCTCGACCAATGCTCCGTCGGTGTGCGCGATGTGCATGGCCGACGGCTGCACGAAGGTCGTGTTCGTCCAGAACGTGAACGTCGGGAACTGCCCGCACGCCTGCCCGTCCAGGATCCGGTTCCTCGGCGACGCCGCGCGGCCCGACTTCATCGAGTTCCACGGCATCGTGACGGCCGGCGCGAACTTCGATCCCAACTCCGCGCCGTTCACGATCTCGCTGAGCAACGCGCAGTTCAACCCGATCTTCAGCCTGAGCCTCCCGGCCGGCAGCTTCAACCAGCAGGGCAGCGTGTTCACCTTCAACGACAACAGCGCCGCCGCGAACGGCGGGATCGCGTTCGTCCGCATCTCGCAGCGCGACGGGCAGCCGGATGCCTGGAAGGTCGACATCCAGGCGTTCGACGCGAACCTCCAGTCGAGGGCGACCCTGCCCGACATGACCTTCGACTTCTCGGCCGGCGGTCAGACCTTCTCCGTGACCGCGACCTGGGACCAGAGGTCGTTCGGCTGGCAGCTGAACGAGCTGCCGTGACGGAACGCGAGTCGCTCGCCCGACCGACGTCGACCGCGCGGCGCAAGCCGCCGCGCGGTCGGCGGATCGGGCGGGCGAGCGGCCCGCGCCCCCGCGAGTTCCAAGGCACGAATTGCCGCCGGCGTAGCTTCGTCGGCGGCAATTTCGCGAGCGCCGCGCCGCGAGAGAGGAGGCGGCGCGCGCCGTCCGCGTCGGCTGCACACCGCGCATGGTGTCGCCGACGCGGTCGTGCGTCTGCCCCGGCAGCTTGCGCGCACGGGTCGCGGCCTGCCAGGGCCGCGGGATGCCCGCGGCCGCGTGACGATCGGCGCGACGGGAAGCGCGCGAGCCCGGCGCCGCGGGGCGGAAGCTCCCGCAACGCCGGGCTCGCCGCTCATCCGTCGAACGCGCGCCCCAGGATCGGCCCGAGCACCGCCGCCGAGCGCAGGCGCCCGCGGAGGTGCGGCGCGAGGAGCGCCGCGAGCGCCGCGGCCATCTCGCGCGCGAGCGCGTGCGTGAGCCCGGCGACGGCCGCGGCCTCGACGTCGAGGAGCGCTCCCGCGTCGACCCGGACGCCCGGCCGCGCGAGCGCCTCCTGCATGCTCGCGAGGTGCGCGATCGCCGACGGCGACACGGCCGTGGTCGCGTCGTCGCGCGGCGCGCAGCGCGCGCACGCGGCGCCGCCGGACGCGGGTGCCAGGCGCGGCGCCCCGCCGCCGTTCAGGAGCGACCCGCGGCAGACGACGCAGCTCGCGAGCTCGGCGCGGTAGCCGCAGGCGGCGAGCGTCGCGAGCTCGAACAGGCGGAGAGTCGCCGGGCCGGGCTCGGCCGCGTCGATGCGCGCGAGCGCCGCGAGGACGACGGAGTACAGCTCGTCGCCGACCTCGTGCTCGACCGTCATCTTGTCGGCGACCTCGACGACGTGGGTCGCGGCGGCGAAGCGCTCCAGGGAGTCGAGGATCGACTTCCACGGCCGGATGAGGACCGCGCGCTCGAGGAAAGCGAGCTCCGCCGACGGCCGGTGCCGGTAGTCGAGCGTGACGTGGCAGAAGAGCCCGAGCGCGCCGGCGAAGCGACGCTGCGAGCGCTTGGCGCCCTTGGCGATGCCGGAGAGCTTCCCCCCGTCCCGGGTGAGGAAGGTCACGATGCGATCCGACTCGCCGTAGTCGTGCGCGCGCAGCACGATCGCGGGCGTCGAAAGGAGCTGCACGATCGCGCGTTAGCGAATCGCGTTGACAGTGAAAAGTCGCGTGCTTAGCTTCCCGCGGGGCTACGGGGCTACGGAGACGGGATTCTTGCGATGGCCGATCGGCAACACGACGGCCCGAACGGGTCGATGAGCGGGGGCGACGCGGCGGGGCGGGAGGGGCACGGACCGCAGGCGGATGCCGGCGAGCGTCCCGAGCCGGCTCTGCCGCAGACGCTCCCCGAGGCGCTCGCCCGGATCGAGCAGCTCCGCGCGGAGCTCGCGGCCGCGACCGCCGAGGCGAAGGAGAGCCAGGACCGCTTCCTCCGCGAGCGCGCGGACGTCGAGAACTTCAAGCGCCGCCTCCAGCGCGAGAAATCGGAAGCGCTGCGCTATGCCAATGAGCCGCTCCTGCGCGAGATGCTGCCGGTCGTCGACAACCTCGAGCGTACCGTTCGCGCGGCGCGCGAGGCCGGCTCGGCTGGCGCCCGGCGCGGGCCCGGCGGGGGCGCGAGCCCGATCGACGCGCTCCTGAAGGGCGCCGAGATGGTGCTGCAGCAGTTTTCCGACGTCCTCGGCCGGTTCGGCGTCGCTCGGGTCCCCGCCGCGCGCGCGACCTTCGACCCGGCCCACCACGAGGCGCTCGCGCACGTCGAGAGCGACCAGCACGAGCCCGGGACGGTCGTCGACGAGCACCTGCCGGGCTACCGGCTCCACGAGCGGCTTCTCCGGCCGGCCCAGGTGACCGTCGCCAAGGCGCCTGCGCTCCCGCGGCCCGGGTCGACGTCCGACAAGCGACCGGCCTAGCAGGGTTTCGGCGCGCCCGGACGGGCCCCCCGGGCGAGCGGGAATTGCCCCGCACGGGGTTGATTCGCCGGGGATCGTGCTTATCCCCACCGCACTTCAAGGAAACGCCAGTCGCTCCGGACGCCTGCGGCGGCGCTCGCCTTCGGCGACGCGTCGGGCGCGACCGGGGCGGCGGCGGAAGGGGAGCTATGAGCAAGATCATCGGGATCGACCTGGGAACCACGAATTCGTGCGTCGCCGTCATGGAAGGGGGCGACCCCACGGTCATCACCAACTCCGAAGGGAGCCGGGTGACGCCGTCCGTGGTCGCGTTCGCGGAGAACGGTGAGCGCCTGGTCGGTCAGATCGCGCGGCGGCAGGCGGTCACGAATCCGGAGAACACCATCTTCGCGATCAAGCGCCTGATCGGCCGGCGCTTCGACGACGCCGAGGTGCAGCGCGCGATGAAGGTGCTGCCCTACAAGGTCGTCCGCGCCGACAACGGCGACGGGTGGGTCGAGGTCCGGGGCAAGCGCTACAGCCCGGCCGAGATCTCGGCGTTCATCCTGCAGAAGATGAAGCAGACCGCCGAGGACTACCTCGGCCAGAAGGTGACGGACGCCGTCATCACCGTCCCGGCCTACTTCAACGACAGCCAGCGCCAGGCGACCAAGGACGCCGGCCGGATCGCCGGGCTCGAGGTCAAGCGCATCATCAACGAGCCGACCGCTGCCGCCCTCGCCTACGGGCTCGACAAGAAGAAGGACGAGAAGATCGCGGTGTTCGACCTCGGCGGCGGGACGTTCGACGTCTCGATCCTCGAGGTCGGCGACGGCGTGTTCGAGGTGAAGTCGACCAACGGCGACACCTTCCTCGGCGGCGAGGACTTCGATCAGCGGATCATCGACTACCTGGCCGACGAGTTCCGAAAGGACCAGGGAATCGACCTCCGGAACGACCGCATGGCGCTCCAGCGTCTGAAGGAGGCGGCGGAGAAGGCCAAGATCGAGCTCTCGAGCTCGATGGAGACCGACATCAACCTGCCGTTCATCACGGCCGACGCGTCCGGTCCGAAGCACCTCAACATCAAGCTCTCGCGCGCGAAGCTCGAGGCGCTCGTGAACGACCTGCTCGACCGGCTCGACGCCCCGTGCACGACGGCTCTCCGCGACGCCAACCTCTCGACGAAGGACATCGACGAGGTCGTCCTGGTCGGCGGCATGACCCGCATGCCGGCGGTGCAGGCGCGCGTCAAGAAGCTCTTCGGGAAGGAGCCCCACAAGGGCGTCAACCCGGACGAGGTCGTCGCGGTCGGCGCGTCCGTCCAGGGCGGCGTGCTGGCGGGCGACGTGAAGGACGTCCTCCTGCTCGACGTGACGCCGCTGTCGCTCGGCATCGAGACCCTCGGCGGCGTGTCGACGAAGCTGATCGAGAAGAACACCACCATCCCGACCAAGAAGAGCCAGATCTTCTCGACCGCTTCCGACAACCAGACCGCGGTCACGATCCGCGTCACGCAGGGCGAGCGCGAGATGGCCGCCGACAACAAGCTGCTCGGCCAGTTCGACCTGATCGGCATCCCGCCCGCGCCGCGCGGCGTCCCGCAGGTCGAGGTGACCTTCGACATCGACGCGAACGGCATCGTGCACGTGAGCGCGAAGGACCTCGGCACCGGCAAGGAGCAGTCGATCCGCATCACCGCGTCCTCGGGTTTGAACGAGGACGAGATCAAGAAGATGGTGCGCGACGCCGAGGCCCACGCGGAGGAGGACCGGAAGCGCCGCGAGACGATCGAGGCCCGCAACCAGCTGGACTCGCTCGTGTACCAGACCGAGAAGTCGCTCCAGGAGCACGGAGCGAGCATCGATCCGGGCGAGCGCGGCCAGGTCGAGTCGGCGATCGCGGACGCCAAGAAGGCGCTCGAGAGCCAGGACGCCGACACGATCCGGAACGCGACGAACGAGCTGTCCCGCGCTTCGCACAAGCTCGCCGAGGCGATGTACGCGAAGGCGTCGTCGTCCGCCGGCGGGCCGCAGCCGGGAGCGCAGCAGCCGGGTGGTGACGGAGGCAGCGGAGGCGGCGGCAAGAAGGATGACGTCGTCGATGCCGACTTCGAAGAGGTGAAAGGCTGATCTACTGACGGGGGTGGCGGAGCGGGGAGGAGATCCCCGCGCACGTCTTCGCGATGGGGCTCCGCGCTTCCGGCGGCCGGGGGACCGGTCCGCCGGAAGCGCGCGAGACCGGAGGCGTGCCGAGCAAGCGGGAACCGCGTTGCGAGGCCGAGTGCATCGCGCGCGGGAGGCCGAGCGCGTTCGGGCAACCCGGCTCGGCTCGCGCGACGTCGAAGCGCGCGCTTGAACTGCCCGATCCCGTAGCCGACAATCGCCGACCGAGAAATCGAACGTGGCCAACAAGCGCGACTTTTACGAGGTCCTCGGCGTCGATCGCTCCGCCGACGAAGAGACGATCAAGAAGGCGTTCCGGAAGCTCGCGCTGAAATTCCATCCCGACCGGAACCCCGGCGACAAGCAGGCCGAGGCGCGCTTCCGCGAAGCGTCCGAGGCCTACCAGGTGCTCTCCGACCCGGGGCAGCGCGCGAAGTACGACCGCTTCGGACACGCCGCCTTCGACTCCGGCGCCGCCGGATTCGACTTCAGCGCGAGCGGCTTCGAGGACCTCTTCAGCGACATCTTCGGCGAGTTCTTCGGCGCGTCGACGGGCCGGCGCGGAGCCGGCGGGCGGCGCCGAGGCGAGGACCTGAGCTACACGCTCGAGGTGGAGTTCGAGGAAGCCGCGTTCGGCTGCGACAAGACGATCTCGATCCCGCGCTCCGCGCCGTGCGACGACTGCAAAGGCACCGGCGGCCGGAACGGCGCCGCGCCGACGAAGTGCCCGGCGTGCCGCGGCGCCGGCCAGGTCCGGTTCCAGCAGGGCTTCTTCTCGATCGCGAAGACCTGCGGCCAGTGCAGCGGCCGCGGCCAGGTCGTGAAGGATCCGTGTCCCAAGTGCAGCGGCAGCGGCCGCGTGCGCCGGCAGCACAGCCTGCAGGTGAAGGTGCCTCCCGGCGTCGACACCGGCACGCGCCTCAAGCTGCGCGGCGAGGGCGAGAACGGAAGCGGCGGCACGGGCGACCTCTACGTCGTCGTCTCGGTGCGCGACCACGAGCTCTTCCACCGCGAGGGCAACGACGTCCTGTGCGAGATCCCGGTCGGGTTCGCGCAGGTCGCGCTCGGTGCCGAGCTCGACGTCCCGACCCTCGAGGGGTCCGTCAAGCTGAAGGTCCCACCCGGCACCCAATCGGGCAGCGTGTTCCGCCTCCGGGGCAAGGGCGTGCCCGACCTCCACGGCTACGGCCGGGGCGACCAGCGCATCCGGGTCGTCGTCGAGACGCCCCGCAAGCTGACCCCGCGCCAGCGCGAGCTGCTCGAGGAATTCGCGCAGAGCGTCGGCCAGGACACGGCGCCGAAGGGCTTCTTCGACAAGGTGCGCGAGAAGTTTGCCTGACGGCCGCTCCATCGGCGACGTCGGCGAGCACTCCTTTCTCGAGCGCCTGTGCGAGCGCCTGCGGGCGCGCGCGCGCGACCGCTCCGCGCCGCCGGGCGCGGACCTGCGAGCGGGCGGCGGCGCCGTCCTGATCGGCCCGGGCGACGACGCGGCCGTCGTCCAGCCCGGGGATCGGCCGCTCGCGGTCACGACCGACTCGCTCGTCGAGGGCGTGCACTTCCGGGCCGGGTGGCTGACGGCGGCGGAGCTCGGGCGGAAGGCCGTCGCGGTCAACCTGAGCGACCTCGCCGCGATGGCGGCGACGCCGCGCTTCGTCCTCGCCGCCGTGACCGCACCGGGGGCGTTCGCGGCCGCCGAGCTCGACGCTCTCCTCGACGCGTGCGCCGCGGCGGCGGACGAGGCCGGCGCGGCGCTCGTCGGCGGGAACCTCACGTCGGGCGACGCGCTCTCGGTCACCGTGACCGCGATCGGCTCCGTCGAGGGGCGCTGCCTCGCGCGCGCGGGCGCGCGGCCGGGCGATCGTCTTCTCGTGACCGGCGACCTCGGCGCCGCGGCGGCCGCGGTCGCCGAGCGGCTCGCGGGCCGCGCGCCGAGCCCGGCGCTGCAGGACCGCTGGGCACGTCCGGTCGCGCGCGTCGCGGCCGCGCGCGCCCTCGCCGCAGCCGGAGCGCACGCCGCGATCGACGTCAGCGACGGTCTCCTCGCCGACGTCGGCCACCTCGCAACGGCGAGCGGCGTCGGCGCACGCATCGAGCGCGACCGCCTCCCCCGGCTGCCCGAGGTCGCGGCGCTCGACGCAGCCGGACGCGACTACGCGGCGACGGGCGGCGAGGACTACGAGCTCGTCTTCGCGATCCCGCCGGCGCTCGCGGCGGGTGGCCTGGCGGATCTCGCCGCGCGGGCGGGCGTCGCGCTGACGGACGTCGGCGAGGTCGTCGAAGCGACCGCCGGGGTGCACCTCGTCGACGCGTCCGGGCGGCCGGTCGCGCCCGGGAGCGGGTCCGGCTTCGATCACTTCGCGGCGCGTACGAGCGGTCGCGACTCGCGGGAAACGCGCTAGAGTCGGTCGCCATGAGCCCGGAACGCCTGCGCGCGCTGCTCGAGCGGGTCGCGAGCGGCACCCTCACGCCGGAAGCCGGCCTCGAGGAGCTGAAGCACCTGCCCTTCGAGGACCTCGGCTTCGCGCGCCTCGACCACCACCGCGCGCTCCGCGTGGGCTTCCCCGAGGTGATCTTCGGCCAGGGGAAGACGCTGGACCAGATCCGGGCGCTGGGGGAGCGGCTCGCGGCGTCGGGTCACAACGTGCTGGTCACGCGCCTCGATCCGGCGATGGCGCCGGCGCTCATCAACGCGCTGCCGGGAGCGGTGCACGATCCGGTCGCGCGGACCTTGACGCTCACCATCGATGCGCCGCGGGTCGCGACGCGCGGCACCGTGCTCGTCGTCGCGGCCGGAACGACGGACCTTCCGGTCGCGCAGGAGGCCGTGCGCACGCTGGAGGCGTTCGGGAACCCGGTCGGAGCCCTGTCCGACGTCGGCGTCTCGGGCCTTCACCGCCTGCTGGACGCGAAGCACGCGCTCGTCGGCGCCTCGGTGATCATCGTCGTCGCCGGGATGGAGGGAGCGCTTCCGAGCGTCGTCGCGGGGCTCGTCGACTGCCCGGTGATCGCGGTGCCGACGAGCGTCGGCTACGGCGCGTCGTTCGGCGGGCTCGCGGCGCTGCTCGCGATGCTCAACTCGTGCGCCGCCGGGGTGACCGTCGTGAACATCGACAACGGCTTCGGGGCGGCGGTCGCGGCTTCGCTGATCAACCGCGCCTAGAGGAGCCTGTCCCAGCCGGCGCAGGGATCGCCTCGCGCGCCATTCCGGGCGGTGCTACCGTCGTCGCGACGTGGCGCGGAAACCCTCGGCGAAGAGCTACTTGACGACCGGGAGGACGCGGCGCGCGCTCAAGGTCGGGACCCTCACGACGCAGATCGGCAGCAGCTACCTGCTGAACGCGCTGAAGCGCCCGTTCCAGTCGGTCGACGCGCAGCGCCGCGAGCTGCTCGACACGCACCTCCGGAACGCCCTTCTGATCGTCGAGCGCTCGAAGGAGCTCAAGGGCGCCTTCATGAAGCTCCTCCAGATGCTCAGCATGCGCCACGACCTCTTTCCCCCCGAGGTCCTCGAGGTGCTCTCCGTCGTGCAGTCGCAGGTCCCGCCCATGCCGTACCCGATGATCCGCGAGCAGGTCGTGCGCGAGCTCGGGAAGCCGCCGGAGGAGATCTTCGCGAGCTTCGAGCCCGAGGCGTTCGCGGCCGCGTCGCTCGGGCAGGTGCATCGCGCGCGCCTGCGGGACGGCGAGGACGTCGCCGTCAAGGTGCAGTACCCCGGCGTCGACGAGACCGTCGCGCAGGATCTCAAGAACGTGAAGGCGCTCCTCCAGACGTTCACCCTCGTCGCGCGCGACGTGCTCCGGCAGCGCGTCGACGTCGAGGACGTGTACCGCGAGCTCGAGGAGCGGCTCGGCGAGGAGCTCGACTACGAGAACGAGGGCCGGAACACGGCGCTCTTCGCCGACATGTTCGCGGACGACGAGGAGATCATCATCCCCCGGTGGCACCCGGAGCTGACGTCGCGCCGGGTCCTCACGCTGTCGTACGTCGACGGCTACAAGCTCGCGGACATCCTCTCGCCCGGGATCGACCAGAGCCTGAAGGACTGGCTGAGCGTCAAGTACTTCCGGGCGCTCTGGCGGCAGGTGTTCGAGTTCGGGACGCTGCACACCGACCCGCACCCCGGGAACTACCTCGTCACCTACCACCCGAAGCTCGCGATCCTGGACTTCGGCTCGATCCGCATCTTCCCCGAGGAGATCCGCTCGGCATACCTGCGCCTGGCGCGCGCGCTCCTCGACCACGACGCCGACGCCGCGGGACACGCGTGCGTCGCGCTCGGCTTCCTCGACCCCGACGACGACCCCGAGCCGCTCCTCCGGATGCTGACCCTCATCTTCGGCCCCGCGATCGACGGGGACCGCGACTACGACCCGCGCGAGTACGCGTCGGTCGACCGCGCCATGCAGGTCGCGTCGATCGCGCTCGAGCACCGCGTGTTCAAGTCGCCGGGGCATCGGGTATTCCTGCTGCGCGCCCTCGTCGGTCTCGACTCGTACCTGCAGCAGCTCGGAACCGTGACGAACTACCACCGCCTGTTCGCGGACTGCGTGCGCGCGGCGGAGCGGCGACGCGGCAAGCGGCGCGCCGCGGCGGGCTAGCTGCGGTGCGGATCGCGTACTTCGACGCGTTCTCCGGCGTGAGCGGCGACATGACGGTCGGAGCGTTCCTCGACCTCGGCGTCCCGCTCGCGGTCCTCGAGGCCGGGCTCGCGCCGCTCGGGATCGAGTCGTATCGCCTGGAGCTCGCGCGCCGCGTCCGCTCGGGAATCGACGCGGCGAAGTTCATCGTCCACGTGGCGGGCGACGACGGTGCGGACGCCGGCGCGCACGGCCACTCCCACGAGCACGGCCACTCCCACGAGCACGACGCCCAGCACGACCATGGCCACTCGGACGCGCATCGCGACCACCACGAGCGGCCTCGTCCGGGCGGGCACGCGCACGACCACGACGCGCGCACGCCGCACCGGCACTACCGCGAGATCCGCGAGCTCCTCGCCGCCTCCGACCTGGCACCCGGCGTCGCGCGGCGCGCACACGCGATCTTCCGCGCGCTCGCGGACGCCGAAGGCCGGGTCCACCGCATGCCGGCGGACGACGTCGAGTTCCACGAGGTCGGAGCGATCGACGCGATCGTCGACGTCGTCGGAGCGTCGATCTGCCTGGACTACTTCGCGGTCGAGCGCGTCTACGCGTCGCCGCTGCCGCTCGGGTCGGGGTTCGCGCGCTCGCAGCACGGCGTCATCCCGGTCCCGCCGCCCGCCACGATCGAGCTCCTGCGCGGCTTCCCGGTCCGGCCGCTCGACGGCGACTGCGAGCTGGTCACGCCGACCGGCGCCGCGATCGTGGCCGCGCTCGCGACACCCGGTCCGCCGCCGCCGCTCCGCCCGATCGCGATCGGCTACGGCGCCGGCGACCGCGAGCTCGCGGACCGCCCGAACCTCCTGCGCGTCGTGCTCGCGGAGACGCTCGCCGCGGACGCTGCGGCGGGCTGGGCGCCGGCCGGCCTCCGGGCGCCGGGACCCCTCCCCGAGCGCGACGAGATGGTCGTCCTCGAGGCGAACATCGACGACATGAACCCCGAGCTCTACGAGGCGGCCGTGGAAGCGCTCTTCGCCGCCGGCGCGCGCGACGTGACGCTCGCGCCGATCGTCATGAAGAAGGGGCGCCCCGGCACCCTCCTCCAGGTGATCGCCGCTCCCCAGGACCGCGACCGTCTCAGCGCGGTCGTGCTGCGCGAGACGTCGACGATCGGGGTGCGGTCGCATCCCGTCAGCCGCGTCACGCTGCCGCGAGCATCCCGGACGGTCGCGACCGAGTACGGAGCCGTCGCCGTCAAGGTGGTCACCCTGCCCGACGGCACTACGCGCGCCGCGCCCGAGTACGACGACTGCCGCCGCATCGCCCGCGACCGCCAGGTCCCCGTCGCCGCCGTCTTCGCGGCCGCGCTCCGCGCGGCGTCCGAGGTCGGTGAGACGTAAAGCGAGCAGCATGACTGAAGCTGCGAGCGAAGCGAGTTCGCAGGACCGCAGGGAGTAGGGCCCCGTTCGGCTTTGCCGACCGAACACCCCGCCACTTTCGTGCGTGCAGGTGGCGTGGTAGCCAGTACCGGCGAAATGGGACGCGTGTTTTTGCTGGCCGCCGTGTTCCTCGGGTTGTCGGCTTGCGCGCAGGTCGCCGCACGCGCTCCCGAAGGCGGCGTGCACACCACCAAGCCGCTCGATCGCGCGACCGCCGCCCAGCTCGGCCTCACGTCGGAGGACGAGGCGCTTTCGCACTTCCTGAAGGGCCAGGTCGCGCTCCAGAACTCCGATTACGACGTCGCGACGCGCGAGTTCGAGGCCGCCGTGCGGCTCGATCCCGAGGAGTCGCGGCTGCGCGTCCGCCTTGCGAACCTCTACGTCCGCCGCGGCGATCTCCAGGCCGCTCACGAGCAGGCGGAGATCGCCACGACCATGGCGCCCGACGACGTCGAGGCGCAGCTGCTCCTCGCCGGCACGCTCGTCGGCCTCGGCCGCGAGGCAGAGGCCGCAGAGATCTACGAGCGCGTGATCCAGAAGGATCCGAAGGCGCAGGAGGCGTACCTCTTCCTGGCCGCGCTCCTCAGCAAGTCCGGGCGCGAGGAAGAGGCCGTCGCGCAGCTCGAGCGCTTGACGCGCGAGAATCCCGGCTCGGTGATGGGCTACTACTACCTGGGCCGGATGCACGCCGCGGCTGGCCGCTTCGAGCAGGCGACGCACCAGTTCAACGAAGCGCTCCGGCGGAACCCGCGCTCCGCGCTCATCCTGTCCGACCTCGGGCTCGTCGAGGAGATGCAGGGCCATCCCGACAAGGCGGCCGGCCTGTATCGCCGCGTCCTGAACATCGACCCCGACAACGCCGTCGCGCGGAAGCGGCTCGCCGCCGTCCTGGTCGGCCAGAAGCGCCTCGACGAGGCGCTCGCCGAGTTCCGCGAGCTCGAGCGCATCGAGACCGATCCCGGCGAGACCCGCGTCAAGATCGCGCTCATCTACCTCGAGAAAGGCGACTACGACCGCGCCGCGACCGAGCTCAACCTCGTGCACGGGTCCGACCCGCAGAACGCGCGCGTCAATTACTACCTCGGCGTCATCTACAGCGAGACCGGCGAGACCGACAAGGCGACCCAGTTCCTCGAGGCGACCCCCGCGACCTCGCCGTTCTACGTCGAGGCGCAGCTCCAGCTCGCGTACCTCGCGCAGAAGGGCAGCGACCTCGGCGGCGCGATCCGGCACGCGAACAACGCGCTCACCGTCCGGCCGGACTCCGCGCCGATCCTCGAGCTGATGGTCTCGCTCGAGCGCGACCGCAAGAACCTGCCCGGGGCCATCGCCTTTGCGCAGCGCCTGGTCGCGACCGAGCCGGGGAACGACCGCTACCACTTCACGCTCGGCGCGCTGCAGGGCGAAGCCGGCGACCGCGCCGCCTCGCTCACCACGATGCGGAAGGCGATCGAGCTCAACCCGAAGAACGCGGCCGCGCTCAACTACCTCGGCTACTCCTACGCCGAGCAGGGCCAGAACCTCGACGAGGCCGAGCAGCTCATCCGGCGCGCGCTCGACATCGACCCGAACGACGGCTTCTACGTCGACAGCCTGGGCTGGGTGTACTACCAGCGCGGCGACTTCCCGCGCGCCGTCGAGCAGCTCGAGCGCGCGGTGGAGCTGTCGGGCGACGACCCGACCGTGAACGAGCACCTCGCCGACGCGTACCGGCAATCCGGCCGCGAGCTCGAGGCACAGCGCGTCTATCGCGATGCGATGAAGAAGGCCGAGGACGAGTCGCAGCGCACCCGGATCGAGGCGAAGCTCCGCACGGTGGACCGCGCCGCCAAGCCCGCCGGGCCGAGCCTCTGAGCGCCGCAGCCCGGCAGCGGAGCGCCCCGCGGCGCCGATCGCCGGCCGCGAGCTGGCTCGCCGCGTCGTTGCTGGCCGTCGTGGCCGCGAGCTCGCTCGTGGGGTGCGCCTGGCTCGCGCGCCGTCCGGAGGCGCCTCCGCCGGCCGCCGGCGCCGCCCCGGACAGCCCGCAGGCCCTGATCGATCTCGTGTCCGCGCGCCGGGCGGCCGTCAAGAGCCTGCGCGCGACCGGCAAGCTGCAGGTGACGGTCGACGCCCGCCGCGGCGCCGACATCCGGCGGAACCGCTTCACGGCCTCGCAGGCGATCCTCGCACAGAGCCCTTCGTCGTTCCGGCTCGAAGCGCTGTCGCCGTTCGGGGTCGCGTACGCGGTCGCGAGCGACGGGCGCGAGCTCGCCGTCCTGATCCCGAGCGAGAGCGTCGTCTATCGCGGCGCCGCCGAGCTCGGGACGGTCGCGGCCGCGACCGGCGTCGCCGCGACGCCGGAGGACGTGACCGAGCTCCTCCTCGGCCTGCCGCCCGCGCCCGAGCTCGACCTCGAGCACGCGTGGGTCTCGCACCCGGGCTCGCCCGGGATGGGCGGCGACGGCAGCGACGGCCCGATCGCGCCCGAGATCCTGCTGCACGCGACCGCCCGCGACGACCCCGACGATCTCGTCGTCGTCGGCTTCGCCACCATCGCCGCGACCGGATCGCTCGAGCCGGTCCTCTACGAGCGCATCACCGGTCAGGGGCAGCTCGTGCTGCGCGCGCGCTTCGGGGCGTATCGCGCGATGCCGGCGGGCCCGTTCGCGACCCGCGTGGAGATCCAGGCGATCGATTCGGAGGCCGTGCTCACGTACTCGGACGTCGACGTCAATCCCGCGCTCGAGGCAAGCCGCTTCGCGGTCGCGACGCCGAGCGGCGCGCGCGTGCTGCGCCTCGACGCGTCCGGCCGGGTCGCCGCGCAAGACCCCGCATGAGACGGCACACGGCGGCGGCGCTCGCGCTCGCCGCCCTCGCCGGTGTCGCCGCCGTCGTTTCCGCCGGCGGTCCGTCGGGCTGCAGCCACGACGCCCCGGCGCGGGCCGGGGGCCGGGTCCAGGGCGCGCGGCTCGTCACCGCGACCGCGAGCGACCCGAAGACCTTCAACCCGGTGCTCGTGACGGACCAGACCTCGAACCTCGCGCTCGCCGAGGTCTTCGAGGGGCTGGTCCGGACGGATGCGCGCACGACCCTCCCGGAGGCGGTGCTCGCGGAGCGCTGGGAGTGGAGCGACGACGGCAAGTCGTGCACGTTCCGTCTCCGGCCCGGAGTGCAGTGGCACGACGGGCAGCCGTTCACGAGCGCGGACGTCGTCTTCACCTTCGACGCGATCTTCGACGACAAGGTCCCGAACAGCGCGCGCTTCACCTTGACGGTCGACGGCGCGCCGATCCGCGCGGTCGCCGTCGACGACCTCACGGTGCGCTTCGATCTCCCGCGCCCGTTCGCGCCCTTCCTCGCCGCGGTCGGGGTGCCGATCCTCCCGAAGCACCTCTTGGGCGGGGCGCTCGCGGACGGGACGTTCGCGCATCGCTGGGGAATCGACACGGACCCGCGCGAGCTGATCGGGACCGGCCCCTATCGCATGCGGCGCTACGTGCCGGCCCAGCTCATCGAGTACGACCGGAACCCGACCTACTGGCGGCGCGACGCGGAAGGGCGCCGGCTGCCGTATCTGGAAGGGCGTGTGACGCTCATCGTGCCCGAGCAGAACGCGATCAGCCTCCGCTTCCTCGCGGGCCACACGCACTACTACAACCCGCGCCCCGAGGAGATCGCCGACCTGCAGGACCGCGCCGCCGCGCTCGGCATCCAGGTGAAGGAGGTCGGCTCGGATCCCGGGAACCTCTTCGTCGCGTTCAACCGGAACCCCAAGCACTACGCGCGCGACGAGGCGGCGGGCGGAGGAGTCGACCCGCGCCTCGGGTGGTTCACCGACAAGCGCTTCCTCCGCGCGCTCGCGCACGCGGTCGACAAGCGCGGCATGATCGAGACGATCTTCTACGGCTTCGGTACGGCCGCCGTCGCGTACATCTCGGAGGAGAACGCGATCTTCCACGACCCCGAGATCGAGGACTACGGCTACGACCTCGCTCTCGCGGCGCGCCTTCTCGACGAGGCCGGCTATCGCGACCGGGACGGCGACGGCTGGCGCGAGGACGAGAGCGGCGCGCGCGTCGAGTTCCAGCTCTCGACCAACGCCGGCAACTTCCTGCGCGAGCGCATGTGCGCGATCCTGCGCGAGGACTGGACGCAGCTCGGCATCAAGGTGAACTACCGCCCGCAGACGTTCCAGTCGCTCGTCGAGCGCCTGAACGTGACGTACGACTGGGACGCGATCCTGATCGGCTTCACCGGCTCGACCGAGCCGAACAACGGCGCCAACTTCCTGCGCTCGAGCGGCAACCTCCACATGTGGAACCCGCGCCAGGAGAAGCCCGCGACGCCGTGGGAGGCGGAGATCGACCGCCTGCTCGACGCCGGCAGCGCGGAGCTCGACGTCCAGAAGCGCGCCCGCTTCTACTGGCGCATCCAGGAGATCCTGCACGAGGAGCTGCCGTTCCTCGAGACCGTGCGCCAGAAGATCGCGATCGCGTACAGCGACCGGCTCCTGAACTTCGAGCCGACGGTCTGGGGCTTCGTGGACCCGGAGCGCATCGCGATCGCCCCCTGACCCGGTTTCCCCCGCCGCGACGAATCCGATCGCCGCCGCAGCCCCGTAAAGGGGCCAGAGACGACCGCGCTCGAGCGGCAGGCGGGTCCGGGGTGCGCGCGTGGCCGCATGCGCGGGCCCCCGCGCGCCTGCCGGGCCGACGTCGCGGCACGGCGGAGGACCGATCGGATGGGCTGCGCGAGATCCTTCGGGACGGGAGCCGCGATCGCCGCTCTCGTGCTGGCGCTCGCGGCCGCCGCGATGGCGGCGCCGGCGAGGAAGGGCGCGGCGGGCGCCACGTCCGCCCCGACGGCGAAAGCCCCGCCGGCCGGCGACCCTCTCGCCGAGCGGCTCTGCGAAGCGCTCCAGGCGCTGCCGCAGAAGCGCAAGGCGGAGTGCTGCGCGACGTCCCCTGCGGGCGGCCTCGCCGGCGAATGCACCCGCATGCTGTCGGCCTCGCTGCGGGACGGCGCGATCGCGCTCGACGCGGCCGACGTCGAGGCGTGCGAGCGCGCGTCCGCGCGCGACCTCGAGGGCTGCGGCTGGGTGACGCCCCTCATGCCGCGCACGCCCGATGGCTGCCGCGACATCGTCCACGGCCGGGTCGCGAGCGGCGCGGCCTGCCGCTCCTCGGTCGAATGCGCCGACGGCCTCTTCTGCCGCGGCGCGGGGGCGGGAGCGCCGGGGCTCTGCCTTCCGCCCGCGCCCCCGGGCGCGACGTGCGGCGGCGCGCCCGACATCCTCGCGACCTACGCGCGCCAGACCGACGTCGCCGCGCGCCATCCCGAGTGCGCGGGCTCCTGCCTCCGCGGCCGGTGCGTCGCGCCGGTCGCGATCGGCGGAGCCTGCTCGTCGAACGCGCAGTGCGCGGCTGGAGCGCACTGCGCGGCGGGCAAGTGCGCGGCGGGCGGCCCGCCGACGCTCGGAGAGGAATGTCGCGGCACGAGCTGCGACGACGGCCTCGCGTGCATCGCCGGAAGATGCGCGCCGCGGAAGAAGGCGGGCGAGCCGTGCGACGGTGCGTCGGAGTGCGAGGCGGCGTGCGTTCGCGCGGCGGACGGTGGCGCCGGCACGTGCGGGATGAAGTGCAGCGACTGGCCGCCCGCCGGCTACACGCCGCCGCTCTATGCGTCCCCCAAGTCCTCCGCAGCCGGCCAGAAGTCGAATTGACGCGATCGGGTCGACACAGATCCGTTCGCGCACCGCGAACGTAATCGAGGCAGCCGGCTTCTTTTCGCGCATGCGTTCATCGAACCAGCGGCCCATCGCGGCCAGGGAGAGCTGAGGAGCATCAGATGAAGAGAAACTCCATTGCGGTCGGCACCGCGGCAGCCCTGCTCGCCGTGCTCGCGGCGCCGCAGGCGCACGCATCGAGCCATCGCGAGACCTACGCGACGCGCATCGACCCGTGCATCGACAACACCGACACCTATGCCTGGGTCGAGCCCGGAACGCACGACAAGCTGTACGTCGTGTTCAACTTCCTCCCGCTGCACGAGCCCGGTCAGGGGAACCAGCAGATCGGCCCGTGCGAGGACGTCCTGTACGAGGTGCACATCGCGCGCGGCACGGGCCTGCTGCGCGACGCCGTCACGTACCAGATCAAGTTCGATACGACGCCGGCGCCGCGCGTCGACCCGTCGGATCCGTCGAAGCCGCTCACCCTGATGGACGGGCGCGAGCTGCTCGACCAGATCTCCGGCCGCGTACAGCACTACACGGTCACGAAGGTCGAGCACGGCACCCGGCAGGTGATCGGCCGCGACCTCTCGCTTTCGCCCGCGAACGTCGGCCCGCAGACCGACCGCCTCGCCTACGGCATCCCGGCGCTCGACCCGAGCTGCTCGGCGTTCCAGGGCTACGACTCCGGCGACCCGACGAGCCGGACCGTCGGCTGCTACAACGAGGCGTTCTCGGCGCGCTTCATCCACCCGCTCGGCAACAACGGCTCCGAGGGTCGCGTCTGGGCCGGCCAGGCGGCCGACTTCTACTACCTCGACGAGAAGGGGATCTTCGACGTCATCAACCTCGCCGGCGACCCCGCGTCGAGCTTCGTCAAGATCAACGGCACCCGCGTCCAGGTCCCGGGCGCGCGCCAGACGCCGCAGGCGGAGAACGTCTTCACCGGCTTCAACCTCTTCTCGATCGCGCTCGAGCTCCCGACGCCGAAGCTCACCGGCACCGGCGCGCTGCCCGCGCACGACGGCACCCCGGGCGACGACACGCTGCTCGCAATCCACGTCTCCGAGTCGCGCCCGCTGATCCGCATCCTGAGCAAGGAGCGCTACGAGAAGGACCGCGAGTTCGGGAAGTACGTCCGGGTCGGCCGGAACGCGCTGCCGCTCTTCAACGCCGGGCTCGTCGGCGTGCAGGACCAGGAGAAGTACCTCCGGAGCGACCCCGTCGACGACTTCGCCAACTTCGGCACGTACGTCCTGAACCCGATCCTCGTGCGCGACGTCGAGGCGCTCGGCATCTACAAGGCGCTCGGCGTCGACGAGGTGCCGGACTCGCTCAAGTTCAACCGCCTCGACCTGCTCCGCATCGTGAACCTCGACGACATCCCGTTCCCTGGCGCCCATCACGTGCCGCTCGAGCCGGGGAAGGTCGGCGACGTGCTGCGCGTCGACATGGCGATCGACTCGAGCTTCCCGAACGGCCGCCCGATCATCGGCGGCATCGATCTCAACCACGAGCAGGCGGACGTGAGCGACGTGATCCTGACGCTCATCCTGTCGCCCGACCCGAGCACCGTCCAGATCGGCGACGGCGTCGACTACAGCGCCGCGCAGCGCCGCACCGCGTTCCCGTGGATCCCGGTCGCGCTCCAGGGCCTCACGCAGGGGCACGGCGCGCCCGCGAACTAGGTGGACGCGATTCCATCCAGCGCGGACGACCTCCCGGGACAGCTCGGGAGGTCGTCGCGCTCCCGCTCGGGGGCTCTCATGTCGAGAACGCGGATCGTCTGCGCGGTGATCGTGATCGTCGCGGTGGCGAGTGTCCTCTTCGTCCGGCGTGCCGAGCGCATCGGCGCCATGCCGACTGCGTCGAGCGCGACCACGGTCACGGCGAGCGCGGCGGGACCCGCGCCGACGTCGGGCGAGGCGCGCGAGCTCTGCCTCGCCGACCCGGGCGGCGAGTCCGCGATCGACCTCCAGATCCGGACGCACGCCGAGCTGCCGCGAAGGCTCCCGACCAAGAGCGACGCGTGGGCTCGCGTCGGCTGGGACTGGGTGCGAAAGGCGCGGCTCTCGGGCGATCCCGGCTTCTACGTGCACGTCGACGGCTGCGTCGACGCGGCGCTGGGCGCGGCGCCGGGCGATCCGGGCGCCCTCGAGCTGCGCGCGCTCGTCCTCATGAACGGCCACCGCTTCGCGGACGCCGAGCGGGTCTCGCAGGAAGTGCTGCGCTCCGATCCCGGGAACGCGGTCGCGCTCGGGACGCTGAGCGATGCGCTCCTCGAGCAGGGCCGCTTCGACGAGGCCGTGAGCGCGGCGCAGCGGCGCGCCGACGTCCAGCCCGACTCCGCATCGTACGTCCGCGCCTCGTACTTCCGCTGGCTCGTCGGCGATCGCGAGGCAGCGAAGCGCTTCATCCGCTCCGCGCTCGGCGGCCGCGACGCGCGTGACCCCGAGCCGACCGCGTGGACGTTCGTCGAGGCGGCCAAGATCTTCTGGCACGAGGCCGACTACGACGGCGCCGACGCCGTGCTCGCGGAGGCGCTCCGGTGGGTGCCCGGCTACGCGCCCGCGCTCGCCGCGCGCGGGCGGGTCGCCCTCGCCCGCGGCGACGCCGAGCGGGCCGTCGAGGACTTGACGGCCGCGCTGCGGGTCCAGCCGCTGCCCGAGACCGCGTGGCTTCTCGCCGACGCGCGCGAGATGCTCGGCGACGCGGACGGGGCGCGCGCGGAAGCGGAGCGCGTCGTGCAGCTCGGCCGGCGCGGCGATCGCCTGACCCTCGCGCTCTTCTACGCGACCAAGAACCGCGACGTCGACGAGGCGCTCCGGCTGATCGAGGACGAGCGCGCGAGCCGGGGCGGCGTCTACGTCGACGACGCGTACGCGTGGATCCTCTATCGCGCGGGGCGCCTCACCGAGGCGCGCCGTGCGAGCGACCGCGCGCTTCGCCTCGGCACGCCCGACGCCCGGCTCCTCTACCACGCGGGCGCCATCCGGCTGAAGGCGGGCGACGCGGGCGGCCGCGCGCTGGTCGAGAAGGCGCTCGCGCTCAATCCCGCATTCGACCGGACCGGCGCGGCCGAGGCGCGGAAGCTGCTCGCCGAAGCGGCGGGCTCCCCCGCCTCGCCCGCCGCGTCCACGACGGCGTCCCGCCGAGCGCGCGGCATCGGCAACGCTCGCGATGCGCGCGGCTAGCGCGAGCGCCGCGCGCCCGGCGGCGCCGAACGCCGCGCGCCGCGCTCTCATGCTCGTCTGCGCGCTCGTCCTGACGCGCGCGACGCCCACGCACGCGCACGCCGTCGGCGTTTCGCGCGGCTCGTACGCCGCCGACGGCAGCGACGTGCGAAGCGACATCGTGCTCGCGCGCGGCGAGCTGATCGCGTCCCTACCTGGGCTCGACCGGGATCGCGATGGGACGCTGTCGGCGAAGGACATCGCGGACGGACGCGCGCTGCTGTCCGACTGGGCGGCGCACGGCGTTCGCGTCGGCGTGCCAGGTGGGCCGTGTGTCGGAACGCTCGAAGGCGCGGAGCTCACCGAGCAGGACGGCGTGGAGCTGCACCTCGTCCACCGCTGCCCGGAGCGCGCGCAGACGTTCGCGGTCGAGCTCGCGCTGCTCGCGGACCTCTCGCTCGGGCATCGGCATCTCGCGGCCGCCATCGCCGCGGCCGGCAGCGTGCAGGCCGTCCTCTACGAGGCGCACCCGACGCTCGATCTCGCGACGGCGAGCCCGGCCGCACCGTCGGACGCCGCTTCCGGACCGTCGCAGGCGCGCGACGGCCGTGCCGGGCCGAAGCCCCCGCAGACCGCGGCCGGACCCTTCGCCGCCCGGCTCGGCGCCGTCGCCGGCGAGCTCGCGACGGTCGCGCGGCCGCTCTTCCGCCTCGGGGTCGAGCACATCCTGACCGGCTACGATCACCTGCTCTTCCTCCTGGCGCTGGTGCTCGTGGGCGGCCCCCTCCAGTCGCTCCTCGGGGTCGTGACGGCGTTCACGGTCGCGCACTCGATCACGCTCGCGATCGCGGCGCTGGGCCTCTGGACGCCGCCGGCTGCGATCGTGGAGCCCGCGATCGCGGGGTCGATCGTCTACGTCGGCCTCGAGAACTTCGTCGTGCGCGACATCGGCCGGCGCTGGCGGCTCACGTTCCTCTTCGGCCTGCTGCACGGCTTCGGCTTCGCCGGGGCGCTGCGCGAGATCGAGCTCCCGGCGCGGCAGCTGCCGCTCGCGCTCGCGTCGTTCAACGTCGGCGTCGAGACGGGACAGCTCGCGGTGCTCGCGGTCGTGCTCCCGGTCGTCACGTGGCTCGGCGGCCGAGCCTGGTTCGCCCGGCGCGGCGTCCATGCGGCGAACGCCGCGATCTCCGCGGCGGGCCTCTGGTGGCTCGTGACGCGGATTGCGCTGCCGTAGCCCGCGAGAGACCGTCGTCGTCAACGCTTCGTGACGACGGCGGCGATCGTGCAGGCGACCCCGGTGCTCGTCCCGGGGAACGCTTTCCGAGCGTGCGGCCGTTCGGCATGGTGAGGCCCGCATGCGGGCCGCGCTCGTCTGTCTGGTCCTCGTCGGCGCCGTCTGCGCGATCTACGGGCAGTCGACGCGCTTCGACTTCTCGTTCTACGACGACCCCGACTACGTCACCGAGAACGAGCACGTCCGGAGCGGCCTCACGTGGGCGAACGTCGAATGGGCGCTCACGACGAGCACCGCCGCGAACTGGCATCCGCTCACGTGGATGTCGCACATGCTGGACGTCGAGCTCTTCGGGCTCGATGCCGGCCGCCACCACGCGATCAACGTCGCGCTGCACGCCGCCAACGCGCTGCTGCTCTTCGCGGCCCTGCGAGCGTCGACGGGCGCCTTCTGGCGGAGCGCCGTCGTCGCGGGCGTCTTCGCCGTGCACCCGGTGAACGTCGAATCGGTCGCGTGGATCTCCGAGCGGAAGACGGAGCTGTGCGCGCTGTTCGGGTTCCTCGCGCTCTGGGCGTACGCCGGCTTCGCGCGACGGGGCGGCGTCGCGCGCTATCTCGCGGTCGCCGGAGCGTTCGCGCTGAGCCTCCTGGCGAAGCCGATGCTCGTCACGTTGCCGCTCCTCTTCCTGGTGCTCGACTTCTGGCCGCTCGCGCGCTTCCGCCTCCGGGGAGCGCCGATCGACTCGGCGTCGCCGCCGGCCGCGGGCGAGCCGCCGTCCCGGCCCGGGACCATCGCGTGGCTGGTGCTCGAGAAGGTCCCCCTTCTGCTCCTCGTCGCGGCCTCTTCCGCCGCCGCCGTGCTCGCCCAGCGAGCGGGGATCGCGCTCATGCCGAGCGCCGCGCTGCCGCTCGGCGCGCGGCTCGCGAACGCGGCCGTCTCGTATGTGGACTACGTCCGCATCGCGCTCTGGCCGGCGCGGTTCTCGGTCCTCTACCCGCACCCCGATCTCGCCGGCGGCACGCCGCTCGGCGGATGGCAGGTCGCCGGGGCGGTCGCGCTGCTCGTCGCGGTCTCGTGCGCGGCGGTCGCGCTCGCCGCGCGCCGCCCGTACGTGCTCGTCGGATGGCTCTGGTTCGTCGGCACGCTGGTGCCGATGATCGGCCTCGTCCAGGTCGGCGTCCAGGCGAGGGCGGATCGCTACCTCTACGTGCCGCTCGTCGGGCTCGCGATCGTCGCGGTCTGGGGCGGCGCGGATCTCCTGCGCGCCGCGCTCCCGTCGGCGAGCGCGCGTCGCGCGATCTCTGCCGCGATCGCGGCGGGCCTTCTCCTCGCGCTCTCGGTGCGCGCCTTCCTCCAGACGCGCGTCTGGCGCGACTCGATCAGCCTCTGCGAGACGTCGCTCGCGACCACGCCGACGGCGATCCCGCTGCTCGACCGCCTCGCGACCCTCTACGTCGACGCCGGACGCTGGGACGACGCGATCGCGGTCAGCCATCGCGCGCTCGCGCTCTCTCCGGGCTCGTTCATGTCGCGGCTCGCCCTCGGAAATGCGCTCCGGATGTCCGGACGCGGCGCGGAAGCGGTCGATGTCGCCGGGTCGCTCGTCCGCGAAGCTCCCGACGGGCCGGATGCGAACGTCGCGATGGGGCTCGCGCTCGAGAGCGCGGGCCGCGCCGCGGAAGCGGTCCCGTATTACCGCACCGCGCTCCGGGCGCGGCCGGGGGACGCCGCGATCCACTACAACCTCGGGAACGCGCTCCTCGCCGCCGGCCGGCCGGCGGAGGCGATCCCGGAGTTCGCGGCGGCGATCGCCGCGCGGCCGGATCTCGCCGAGGCGCACGTGAACCTGGGCGCGGCGCTCGTCCGGCTCGGTCACACCGACGAGGCCAGCGAGCAGTTCCGGCAAGCCGTGCGGATCGACCCGCAGCTCGTCGTGGCGCAGTTCAACCTGGCGGCGATCCTCGCCTACCAGGGGCGCCTCGACGAGGCGCGCGAGCGGCTCGCCGCGCTGATCGCAGCGAAGCCGGATCTGGCACAGGCCCGATCGCTCCTCGTGCAAGTGCTCGAACGTCAGGGAAAGGACGCGGAGGCGCGCCGGGTGGAGCGGGGCGGACGCTGAGCGCACCGGCTTCGGCCGGAACGACGATCTCGCTTCGATCAGTACGACCGCGGCAGACCGAGGACGTGCTCGCCGATGTAGTTGAGCACCATCTCCTGCGACACGGGCGCGATCCGGAAGAGCCGCGCCTCGCGCCAGTAGCGCTCGACGTCGTAGTCCTTGATGTAGCCGTAGCCGCCGTGCGTCTGGACGGCGCGGTCGGTCGCCTCGTCGGCCGCCTGCGCGGCCATGTACTTGGCGATGTTCGCCTCCTTCGCGCACGGCAAGCCGCGGTCGAAGAGCGAGGCGGCCTTGTAGACCATGAGCTCGGCGGTCTCGACCTTGGCGGCCGCGTCGGCGAGCGGAAATTGGATGCCCTGGTTCATGCCGATCGGCCGTCCGAACACGATCCGCTCGTTCGCGTAGCGGACGGCCTTCTCGATCGCGCGCCGCGCCATGCCGATCGCCTCGGCGGCGATCAGGATGCGCTCGGGGTTGAGACCGTCGAGGATGTAGCGGAAGCCCTTCCCTTCCTCGCCGACCAGGTCCTCGCCTGCGACGCGGAGGCCGTCGATGAAGAGCATGTTGGTGTCGACCGACTTCCGCGCGCACTTCTCGAGCTCCCGCACCTCGACCGTGCCGGGATCGATGTCGGCGAAGAAGAGCGACATGCCGTCCGTCTTCTTCGCGACCTTCTCGATCGGCGTCGTGCGCGTGAGGATCAGCATCTTCCTCGACTCGCGCGCCTTGGTGATGAAGACCTTCCGGCCGTGGATGACCCAGTCGTCGCCGTCGCGGCGGGCCGTGGTCGTGATCTCGGTCGTGTTGGTGCCGGCGTCGGGCTCGGTCACGGCGAACGACACGTGGATCTCGCCCGAGAGGATCCGTGGCAGGTGCTTCCGCTTCGCCGACTCGGTGCCGTACTTGATGAGCGGCTCGAGGCCGAACATGCCGAGGTGGATCGACGAGCACGCCTGCGTCCCGCCGCCCGACTCGCCGACCGTCTGCATCACGAGCGCCGCTTCCGTGATCCCGAGGCCGCTCCCGCCGTACTCGCGCGGGATCGCGACGCCGAGCCAGCCGGCGTCGGCGACCGCGCGGTAGAACTCGTCCGGGAAGACGCCGCTCTCGTCGCGCTCGCGCCAGTAGTCGTCGGGGAAGCGAGCGCAGAGGGCGCGGACCTGGCGGCGGATCTCCTGCTGATCTTCGCTGAGCTCGAAGTCCATGGACCGTCTTGGTCGCTCTCGGGCCCGCTCTGCAAGCGGCCACTCAGCGGCCCGATCGACCGACCGCCGCCGCGGGGGTGCCGGCTTCCGCGCGCGTGCGCGGCAGGCCGCGCTCGAGGAGACCTTCGGCGACGCGCTCGGCGAGCCATCGATTGCCGGCGGGTCGGAGGTGGATGTCCTCCTGGTAGAAGAGGGGCGCGAGCGCCGGCCGACCGGCCCGCAGGTCGGCGCTCGCGTCGACCGTCGCGACGCCGGCTCCCGTCAGCCGCTCCGCGAGGTCCCCGTAGATCTCCTTCGACTCCCCGGTGAGGTCCTCCTTGCACGGAACGATGACGGCAACGACGTCGTCGCCGGCGCGCCGGCCGCTCGCGGCCAGCGTCGCGAGCTCGAGGACGATCTTGTCGCGCTGCCACCGCCGGAGCGCGGCCGGGTCGCGGGACGGAAGCTGTCCCAGCACGTCGGCGTGCGCGAAGTCGCCGACCAGGAGCTGGTAGAGCTGCGAGTGCCGCAGCCACGGCGGGGCGTCCGCATAGAGCGCGAACTGGATCGCGGTCCAGCTCGCCGCGGCGCGGAGCTCCGTCAGCTCTCCGCCGCGGATGTCGTAGAGAGACTGGTCCCAGTCGCCGGCGAGATCGGTGCAGTGGACGCCCGCGAGGACGAGGTCGGGCGCGACCTCGTCGATCCGGCGCAGCGCGGCGCGATACGTCTGGTCGAAGCCGTATCCGGGGACGCCCGCGTTCAGCACCGTCCCGGGGACGCCGCGCTCACGGAGGAGGCCCTCGAGCACGGCCGGGTAGGCATCGGTTTCGTCGACGCCGACCCCGTAGGTCGTGGAGTCGCCGACCGCGAGGACGAGGGGCCGGGCGTCGGCGTCCGACCGCTCCGGGCCGCGCATCCCGCGGCGATCCGTCCGGCTGTGCTCGACGTACTCCGGCGTCCGCCAGACCGCGCTCATCCCGGGGCGAAGCCGCCAGAGGAGATCGGGATCCCGCTCGCAGCACACGCCGGAGCGGACGGCGTAATGGATGCGCGCGGAAGACGCCGGATCGATCCAGGCCAGGACGCCTTCCACCGCCGCGATCGATCCGGCGAGGCCGAGGAGCACGAGCAGGAGCCGGCGCACGACCGCCATCGTAGCGCGCGAGCCCGGCGCGCGATGCCCGCGACGGCTGCTCGCCGCCCCGACCTTTCCCGGCGGCGGAAGCAGGTGCTACAGCGTGCGGGATGCCCCGCATCCGGTGGTTGCAGACGTCGGACGTGCACCTGCGCGCGGACCGGCCGGAGAGGCGTCGGGCGCTCGAGCTCGCGTTCGGGGCGGCCGAGGCGCATGCGGCCGACGGGATCCTGATCGCGGGCGACCTGTTCGACCGCGCGCACGACGCCGCCTCGGAGCGCGCTGCGGTGCGCGAGCTCATCGAGGCCTTCGCGCCGCGGCCGGTCGTCCTCGTCCCGGGGAACCACGACGCGGAGGCCTACGGCGACGAAACCGACTTCGGCGCGAACGGCGTCGTCCTCTCGCGGACGCCGTACACGCGCGCGCTCGTGAACGGTGTCGACCTCGTCGGCCTGCCGTACCAGCACGGGCGGACCGCCGCCGAGTGCTTGACGGGCCTCGCGTGCGAGCCGCGCCAGACGATCCTCGTCGGCCACGCGACGGTCATGGACGGCGGGGGCGCCTTCGCCGGCGAGGGCGAGGACGGCGCGTACATGCCAATCGCCGTCGGCGACGTGCTGAAGCGCTTCTCCTACGCCGCGCTCGGGCACCTCCACTCCGGCCGGAACCTGATCCGGCGCGACGGCGAGCGCCTCGTCGCGTACGCCGGCTCGCCCGCCGCGCACAGCCGGCGCGAGGTGGGACCGCGCGGCGTCCTCCTCGTCGACTTCGAGAGCGGCGTCGGCGTGCTCGGGCACGAGTTCCTCGCGCTCCCGATGCCGTACTACGAGAGGGTGGAGGTCTCGTGCGTGCCGGGCGGCGAGGAGGAGGCGATCGCGCAGCTCGCGCGCGAAGCGTCGGCGCTCCGGAAGCCGAACCTCCAGGTGCTGGCGCGCCTCTCCGGCGTGTCGACGGAGAGCGAGGCGGCGCTCCGCGAGGCGGCGACGACGGCCCTCGCGCGCGCGTGGAAGCGTCCCGCCGGCGCCGGTGCGCCGGCCGGCACGGCGGAGATTCCGGAGCCGGTCATCGAGCTCCACGTCGCGAGCTACGCGGCGCTCGCGCAGACGCCGGTCGTCGGCGAGTTCGTGAGCCGGCTCGTCGCGTCCGGGAAGGCGGGGGACGACCCGCGCCTCCTCGAGACCGCGCTCCGGCTCGGCCTCGGCGCGTTCCTCGAATCGCTGCCATGAGCGTTCGCCTCGCTCGGCTCTCCGTGCGCGACTTCGGCCCGCTGCGCGACCTCGTGCTCGAGCCGGCGGAGCTGACGGTCGTCCACGGCGACAACGAGGCCGGCAAGACGTCGTGCATCGACGCGCTCGTGCGCGCGCTCCGGGAGCGCGTCCGCCCCGGCAACCGGAAGCTCCTCGACCACCTGCGCGAGGGCCCGGGCTTCGAGGGCGAGATCGAGCTCGTGCTCGAGCCGTCGGACGGCGGGCCGCTGCTCGCGCTCCTGCGCGAGCATCCGTCGCTCACGCGCCTCTTCGTCGTGCGCGACGGCGACGCCGCGCTCGAGTCCGGCCGCACCTGGCTGAACTCGATCCGCGGCCGGCTGATCGGGATCGACCTCGCGCGCGTCGCGGACAAGGTGCGCGCCGCCGCCTCGCTGACCCCGACCGGCGTGCTGCGCGAGTCGCGCGCCGACGAGCGCCAGCGCCTCCTCGAGCGCCGGACGCGGGTCGAGGCGTTCCTCGCGGACCTGCCGAACATCGATCGCCTGGTCGAGGAGATCGCGACGACCGAGTCGAAGCGCGCCGCCGGGCGCGTCCGGATCGAGCGCCTGCGCGCCGCCGAGCGCTGGGACCGCTACCGGGTCGCGCAGGACGCGCTCGCGGCGGAGCGGCGCGCGCGCGCGGCGATCGCCGAGCTCGAGCGCTACGGCGACGACGACCTCGCCGCCTGGCGCGAGGCGATCTCCGCAGTGCGCGAGGCGGCCGCGCTCGCGAAGAACGCCGAGCACGAGACGCATCGGCTGCGCGAGCGGCTCGCGCTCGTGTCGGAGGAGCTCCGGAAGAAGGACGCGTTCCTCGAGCAGGCGAACGCGATCTCCGCCGAATGCGCGCGCCGCGACCTGCCCTCGCTCGTCGCGACCGCGCGCCTCGCGAAGCAGGGAGCGCGCGGGTGGTCGATCTGGCGGACGCCGCTCGCGATCGGCGGGACGATCCTGGTCCTGCTCGCGGTCGGCCTCGCGGTGCGCGGCACGGCGGCGGACATGGCGCAGCTCGGGCTGTCGGGCCTGTCGCTCGGCCTGGCCGCCGGAGCGGCGGCGGCGCTCGGGCTCCTCGCGGGGGCGTTCTCGATCTTCGCCAACGGGCGGATCCGCGCCGCGGCCGAGATCGAGGACCGCGCGTTCGCCGGCTGCGGCGCCGTGCTCCTGCAGGCCGACAGCCTCGACGAGTGCGCGACCCAGGTCGCGAACATCGAGGCGCAGGCGAAGAAGGCAGAGGCGGAGCGCACGGCGGCGTCGGACAACAAGCGCGCGACCGAGGCGGCGCTCGAGACCGCCGAGCGCGTCGAGGCCGAGCACCAGCGCGCCCTCGACGAGGCGCAGCACCGGGTCGCGGAGGTGCGCGACCGCGTCCGGCTCGCGAGCGTCGACCAGCTCGAGGGCAAGCTGAAGGCGCTCGCCGACGCCGAGTCGACCGGTCGTCAAGCACACCAGACGCTCGTGAGCCTCCTCGGCGAGGCGACCGACCACGCGGACCTGGTGGAGCGTCTGGCGGTCGAGGATCCCGGGATGCCGGCCGATCCGGCCGCGCTCACCGCCGCGGAGCGCGAGCTCGAGCAGACGGACGAAAGGCTGCTCGCCCTGCGCTCGGAGCTGACGGATCGGCGCGACCGCGCGCTGGCCGCGATCGGCCTTCCGGATCTCGGGGCGGCACAGGCGGAGTGCGAGCGGCTCACCGCCGCCGTCGAGGGGATCGACCGCGAGACCGCGGCGGCGCAGCTCTGCCTGGACACGCTGCGCGAGCTCGCGCTCGACATCGACCGGCCGCTCCGCGAGGCGCTCGGCGGCGGGCCGGGCGCCGCGGGTGCGTACCTGTCGCGCCTCACGAGCGGCCGCTACAAGGCGATCCTGCTCGACGGCGAGGGCAAGCTCGCGGTCGAGCGGCGCGACGGCACGCGCTTCGGGAGCGAGGCGCTCAGCCGCGGGGCGCGCGACCAGCTCGCGCTCGCGGTGCGGCTCGCCCTGGTGCGGCGGCTCCTCGGCGAGCCGGCGTTCCTCGTGCTCGACGACGCGTTCCTGAGCTCGGATCCCGGGCGGCGCGAGGCCCTCGCTTCCGCGGTCGCGGACCTCGCCGACGAGGGGTGGCAGATCCTCTACTTCACGTTCGACCCGGCGCTGCGCGATTACTTCGGGGACCTCGGGGCGAGGGTCGTGCAGCTCGCGACCCGGAACGAGACGCGGTAAAGCGGCGCGCGCTTCGGCGAGCCGACGCCGCCGCAGCGCACACCTCGACACGTCGTTCGCCTGAAACGCCGCCCCCCGACGCGCGTTTTTCGGTACCGCCGCTAGATTCGATGCACCGATGGTCGATCCCCGTTGCCCCCGGGAATCGGGCCGTGTTAACGCGCAATCCCAATGTTTCGCTATCTCGTCCTCGGGCTCCTTCGAGCTGAGGAGCCGCTCCACGGGTATGCGCTCATGAAGGCGTACTGCGAGCGGTCGGGGACGAAGATCAGCACGGGAAGCTTCTACCGGGAGCTCGCGCGGCTCGTTGCGGAAGGCCTGGTGGCCACCGCGGTGCGCCCGCCGGATTCGGATCCGCGGCGGGCGCCGTACCGGATCTCGGCACGCGGGGCGGCGGAGTTCGACGCGTGGCTCGCAGCCCCGCATCGCTCCACCATGGGAAGCCACGACGACGAGCTCTCGGTCGCGATCCTGTTCATCACGCGCGCCGATCCGGAGGTCGCTCGCAAGCTGTTCCGCTCGGTGCAAGAGGATCTGTGGATGCGGAGCAAGTCGCTCGAGTGGGCGCGCGAAGGCCGCACCGCCGGGCCAGGCGCGGTGAACAGGTTCCATGCGCGCGACCTCCTGCTCGCGCGACGCCAGAAGCACGTGGCCGCCGAGATCGAATTTCTGGAGGAGCTGCGCTCGGCGTACGACCAGTGGGCGACCGCAGAGGCGGCGAAGCCCGGACGGAGCGCGGCCGGCGAGCGCGCAGTGTCGCGAAAGGCGAAGACGGACACGCGATGAGGTGGCCGGGCCTCCGCCTGCCGCTTCGCTTCCTCCGCGGCCACTACGGCCGCCTGCTCCTGACGATCGTCGCGCTCGCACTCGGCGTCGCGCTCGTCTGTGCGATCGACCTCGTCAATCGCGCGGTGTTCGTCGCCTTCGCCGAAGCGATCGACGCCGTCGCGGGCCGGGCGGCGCTCCAGATCACGGCCGGGGCCGGGGGACTCTTTCCCGAGGACACCGTCGCCCGCGTGCGGGCGATCCCCGGCGTCGAGGTCGCCGTGCCGGTGGTGAGCGCAGGAGCATTCACGACCGACGGAACGGGCGAGCTGCTCACCGTGCACGGGGTCGACGTCACCGACGACGATGCCGTGCGCGTCTACCAGGTGAAGGACGAGGGCGACGAAGCGGTCGACGATCCGCTGATCTTCATCAGCCAGCCGGATTCCATCCTCGCGACGCGGCAATTCGCGGATCGGCGGCGGCTCGCGAGCGGCGACCCGATCGAGCTCGAGACGCCTGCCGGCCGACGGAGGTTCACGATCCGAGGGCTGATCGAGCCGACCGGGGTCGGAGCCGTATACGGCGGAAACGTGATCGTGATGGACCTGATGGCGGCCGAGAAGTGGTTCACGAGCCCGGGGCTGGTGAACCGGATCGACGTCGTCGTGGCGCACGACCGCGACGTCGCCACGGTGCAGGCCGCGCTCGCGGACGCACTGCCTGCCGGATTGCAGGTCACGGCTCCCGCCCAGCGCAAGGTCGACCTCCATCGCGTCATGAGATCGGTTCAGGTGCTGCTCCAGGGCGTGGGCTTGCTGTCGCTCCTGGCCGCGTTCCTCATCGTGTTCAACCGGCTCTCCGCCGTCTTCGAGAGCCGGACCTGGCAGCTCGGGATCCTGCGCGCGATGGGCGTGCGACCGGCCACGGTGTACGCGGAGCTGCTGAGCGAGAGCCTCCTCCTCGGCGGGGCCGGAGTCCTGCTCGGGCTCCCCGTCGGGATCGTCCTCGGACACGCGATGCTGCCGATCATCGCGGCCACCACGGCGATCGGAGCGAAGCTCACGGTGCCGTCCCCGCGGCTCGAGCTCGAGTGGCGCTCACTCGTCACCGCGGCGCTTCTGGGGATCGGCGCGACCATCCTGGCGGCCGCCGTGCCGGCATGGCGATCGTCCGTCGCCGACGCCGGCGTCGTCCTGCGGGCACGCGGCCGAGAGCTTCCCGCCGCGAGCCGCACCGCCGTGGTGCGCTGGGCCGGCGTCGCGGCCGCCGCCGTCGCGCTCGGTATGGAGCTCTGGCTGCGCTCGCCGGCGTGGGGGCTCGCCGCCAGCTTCTTCCTCCTGGTCAGCGTGGCGCTGCTGGCGCGACCGGTCGTCGGCGTGCTCGGCTGGACGCCCTTGAAGGCGCTCCTGTGGCGGCTCGGGCCGACGCAGCGACTGGCGGCCGCGTCGCTCGAGCGCAGCCCGCGGCGAACGTCGTTGACGGTCGCGACCGTCGGCGTCGGATTCGCCGTCGTCACGTGGCTCTGGGTGCTGGCGACGAGCGTCGAGCAGTCGGTCGTGCGCGTGATGCCGGGCATCTTCCGTGCCGACCTGGTCGTCGGCTCCCTGCTCGTTGGGAGCGGGTACGTCGAAGCGCCGGTCGACGAGGGCCTCGTCGACGAGATCGCGCGCGTCCCGGGCGTCGCCGCCGTCGCGGGCGAGCAGGTGAGCGACTGGGAATACCGCGGCGGTCCGATCGCGATCAACGCGTTCGATGCGAGCTTCTTCACCGATGGCGGCTGGGAGCGCTGGCCGCTCGTCGGTACGGCGGCGCCGGCGTGGGCGGACGTCGCGGCGGGCCGCCTCGTCATCGTGTCGACGAACTTCGCGCACAACCTCGACGTCGGCGTCGGAGACTCGCTCGACCTCGACTCGCCGAGCGGACGGGTCACCGTCCGCGTCGGGGCGTTGACGCACGATTTTCTTTCTCCGCGCGGCAGCATCCTGATGAGCCGGGAGCTGTACCGCAGCCGATGGAAGGACACGCACGTCACGCACGCGCTCGTCCGCGTGGCGCCGGGGGCCGACGTCGCTCGAGTCCGGGCGGAGATCGCGCGCGCCGTCGGCGGTAAGTACACCCTCCGGATTTTGAGCGTCGGCGAGCTCGTCGACTGGTTCACCGCGCAGGTGCGCCGCGCCTTCTCGGCGATCGATGCGCTCGGCGTGATGGTCCTGCTGGTCGTCGCGCTCGGCGTGGCCGATACGGTGGCTGCAGGTGTCGTCGAGCGGCGCCGCGAGCTCGCGGCCATGAACGCGTTCGGGATGCGCCGGGCCGCGCTCGCGCGCATGATCGTCGTCGAGGCGTCGTTCCTCGCGCTCGGCGGCGTCGCGCTCGCGATCTCGGCCGGGCTCGTGCTCGGCGTACTGTGGGTCGACGTCACGTTTCCCGACTTGGTCGGCTGGGTGCTGGAGCTGCACGTCCCGCTTCGCGCGCTCGCCGGCATCGCGGCGGTCACGGTCGCGATCTGCGTGGGGGCGGCGGCCGTCCCTGCGTTCCGCTCCGCCCGCCTCCGGGTCGCTGAGGCGCTGCGCTACGACTAGCCGTCCGCGGCCAATCCCTCGCGCCAGCGCAGCAGAAGCATCTCGCAGCTCACGCCGGGACCGAAAGCGAGCATCAGACCGAGCGCTCCGTCGCGCGGCGGTGCACGGTCCGCGAGCTGGCGCAGGATGAAGAAGACGGTGGCGGACGAGACGTTCCCGCATCGCTCCCACACGTCCCAGGATGCGCGGAGGAGACCGTCGCCGAGGTGCAGCTCGCGACCGACGGCGTCGAGGACCTTCGGACCGCCGGGATGGACGACCCAGAACTCCACGTCCGTCAAGCATAGGCCGGACGACGAGAGGAACCGGACGACCGTCTCGCGGACGCGGTCCTTCACGAGATCCGGCAGCCCGGGAGACAGGACGAAGCGGAATCCGCTCGTGGTGAGCTCCATCGCGAGGTCGCCGACGCAATCGGGCCACAGCACGCTCTGCTCCGCCAGGATCGCCGGCCCGCCGCATCGATCGGAGGAGCCGAGCACCAGGGCGGCGGCGGCGTCGCCGAAGAGAACCGCACCGAGCAGGTCGGCCGACGCGGGGCGCTCGACCTGCAAGCAAAGCGAGCACGTCTCCACGCTCACGAGCAGCACGCGATCGTCGGGATGGACGCGCTGGAGCCGACCAGCGAGCGCCAGACCGGCGACCCCGCCCGAGCACCCGAGCTCAGTGATCGGCAGGCGCCGCACGTCGGGGGCGAGACGCAGCGTCTGCACGAGCTGCGCGTCGAGCGACGGGAGCACGTAGCCGGTGCACGACACGGACACGATCGTCGCGATGCGGCTGCCCGCCGGGGCGTTGGCATCGGCAAGCGCGGCGAGCGCGTCGCTCGCGACCGTCGTCGCAAGCGCGACCGCTTCGCGTGCGTAGTCCTCGCTCCGCTCGCCGATCGTGCGGCGGCGCACGACGGCTTCGATCGGAAGAACGGCGTGGCGCCCTCGGATCCGCGACCCGTCGACCGTGGCGAGCCAGCGCTCCGCCGAAGGACCGGCGAGCGAGCGCAGGAGCTCCTTGGTCTCATCGGGCGTGACGCGGTGGCGCGGGAGCGTCGTCGCGAGGCTCAGCAGACGAGGTGCGCCGTCATCCGTCATCGCCCTGACTTTCCCCAGCGGCGATGCGTTTCTGCCGTGGCCGCACGGGATCCGCCATGGCATCCCGCCATCGATGCGCGGTACCGATCGCGGTGGATGCGGCTCGCGCTTGAAGCGCGAAGTCGCATCGCGCTAGACGCGGAATGGCGACGGCGCCGGGCGGCTGCAATCGGCTGCCGGCGCCGGGCGCATGAGGGCGCGATGGCGATCCATCCGGCGGTCGCTCTCGAGAACGTGACGAAGCTCTACGGCGAGGGCGAGAGAAGCGTCGCCGCCCTGAGCGACGTCTCGCTCACGGTCGAGCGCGGCGAGTTCATCTCCGTCATGGGACAGAGCGGCTCGGGGAAGTCGACGCTGCTGAATCTCGTCTGCGGCCTCGACGCGCCGACCACCGGACGCGTCTCGGTGGACGGCCGCGACCTGTGGGCGATCGACGAGAACGCGCGCGCCGATCTCCGGCTCTCGCACATCGCCATCGTCCTTCAAAACTTCAACTTGTTTCCCACGTTCACCGTCGAGGAGAACGTCGCTTGGCGACTCGAGTTCCAGGGTGCGAGCTGGCGCGCCGCGCGCAAGGCGGCCGGAGCGGTCCTGGAAGAGGTGAAAATTCCGTCCGCCGCCCGCCGCCGCCTGCCGGCCGAGCTGTCCGGCGGCGAGCAGCAGCGCGTCGCGATCGCGCGCGCGCTCGTCACGGGTCCCGAGCTTCTCCTGGCGGACGAGCCCACCGGCAACCTGGATTCCGGAACCGGAGAGACGATCTTGGGGTTGCTCCGCCAGCTGAACGCCGAACGCGAGCTCACCATCCTGATGGTGACGCACAACGCCTATGCGGCGACGTCCGGCCAGCGAACGATCGAGCTGCGCGACGGCCGGGTCGAGTGCGACGTCCGCGCGCCGCGCGCGCCGCTCGCGAAAGTGGTTCCGCTCCGAGACTGAAGCGAAGCGCCGGAGCGCGTCGCGAGACGCGCCTCCGGCGCGAATGAGCGGCGCCCTATTCCAGCAGCTCCACCAGAAACAGCGGCGACCCGTACTCGACCGACGTTCCGTTCTCCGCCTGCACGCTCACGATCCGCGCCGACGTCTCCGCGAGCACCTCGTTCATCATCTTCATCGCCTCGATGATGCAGACGACCTGCCCCGGGCGGACCACGTCGCCGGGCTGGACGAAGGCGGGCTGATCCGGCGCGGGCGCGCGGTAGAAGGTCCCGACCATCGGCGACGTGATCGTCGTCATGCCGGGCGGGATGCGCTCCGCGCTCTCGGAGGAGCCGGCGCCGCTTCCGCGCGACGCTCCGCCACCCCCCGAGCGCGGCAACGGCTCTTCCGGATCTCCGGCGCCGTCGCGCGACGGCGGCTCGTCGTCGAAGCGAGGCGAACCGGCGTCGCGGCCGGCCTCGCCGTCTCGGCGGGCGGCGCCGCGCGCGCCGCGCACCAGGCGGATCTTCCCGGAGCGGTCCTCGACCTCGAGCTCCGTCAGGCCCGCCTCCTCCATGAGGCGGACCAGCTTCCGGATCTCGTTCGCGTCCACGCGCGCCGCTCTCCGCCGCGCGCGCCGCTCAGCGACGCTTCGCCGCGCGACCGCGCGCAGCGACGGCGGGGCCGCGGGCCCGCGCGCGGCGCGCGGCCGCCCCGGCCGAAGTCCGGGCGCGCGACGCCGCCACCGCGAGCTGGGCGGCGACGCGCAAGCCGAGCATGTAGCTCTCCGCCCCGAAGCCCGAGATCTGCCCGACCGCGACGCCGGCGACGAGCGAGCGGTGGCGGAACTCCTCGCGCCGGTAGAGGTTGCTCAGGTGCACCTCGACGACCGGCACGCCCGACGCCGCGAGCGCGTCCCGGAGCGCGACGCTCGTGTGCGTGAAGCCGCCCGCGTTGATGACGATCGCGCCGGCGTCGCCCCGGGACTGCTGGATGCGGTCGATGAGCGCGCCCTCGTGGTTCGACTGGAACGACTCGACCGCGACGCCGAGCTCGTCGGCGAGCGCGGCGAGGCGGGCGTCGATCTCGAGGAGCGTCGTCCGGCCGTACACCTCGGGCTCGCGCTCGCCGAGGAGGTTCAGGTTCGGCCCGTGCAGCACGAGGACGACCGCCATCCGGCGTACCGTAGGTCGCATGCGCCAGGGCGTCAAACGCGTGTGGCCGTCTCCGCCGCCGTCACCGGCGACCCCTCCTCTATCGTGGAATGCGTGCTAGCCTGTCTGGTCATGCCGAACGCGCGTCAAGTACTCTTCTGGAAGATCGGGCTCTCGCTGCTCTTCGTGCTGCCGCTCCTCTTCCTCCCGCTCTCCTACTTCCCCGACATCGAGATCCCGGAGTACGACGCGGTCTCGCTGATCTTCATTCGCTTGCTCGGCGGCGCCTATGCGGCGCTGCTCCTCGCGGAGCTCTGGGGCTGCCTCGACGCCACGAGCCTCCGCGGCGCGCTCGTCGCCGCGATCGCCGAGACGGCGCTCGCCGCGCTCTGGCTCTGGCACTTCGTCTTCTACGGCTACCTCTCGAACTGGCCGCTCCTCGGGAAGATCGTCGTGCTCGCCGCCGCGACGCTGAGCACGGCGTTCGCGATCCTGCTCCTCGCGACCGGCTCCGGCGCGCTCCTTTCGCGCCGTCGCGACGTCGTCGTCGCCGACGTTCCGCCGGTCACGCCTCCGTCGCCCGGCCTCTGACGCCAGGAAAAAGCAGGGCCCCGGCCGGCGATGCCGGCCGGGGCCCTCCATCCGCCGCGATTCCCCCCGGTCTACGGCGTCGGCGTGGGCGTGAACGTCGGGAAGCCCGTCGGGGTCGGCGCCGGCGTGTCGGTCGGCACCGGCGTCGGCGTCGGGCCGCCGGGGAACGAGAACGCCGCCGTGCGCGAGAGCGTCGTGCCCTGAACGCTCACGTTCACGGTGCCGTTCGTGTTCTGGAGGAACGACGGGTAGACCACGCACGTCAGCGCGGTCCCCGGCTGCGGCACGATCGCGAGCCCGGTCTGCTCCTCGTACGGCGTGACGTCGCACGGCGGCAGGCCGTTGGTGAACGAGGGCGAGAACACCGTCGCGTTGGTCGGCGAGATGTTGCTCCAGTTCACCTGCACGCCGTCGGCGACCGGGTTGCCTTCGGCGTCCGTCACGAGCGCCGACAGCACGGTGACGAACGTTCCATCGTTGTTGTCGCCGAAGCCGTTCGACTTGAAGAGGGCGGCGCTCAGGCGAGCCGGCGGACCGGGCTGCCCGGTGCTCTGCGACGTCACGCCGACCTGGCCCGTGCCGGTGATCCCCTGCGCGGACGCCGTGATCACGAGGAACTGCGGCGCCGTGCCGGCGGGGACGGTCAGGAGGCTCACCGCCTGGCCCGCGCCGTTCGACACCGCGGTGAGCGGCGCGAGCGACGGGATGGTCGGCGTCGGGTTCTGCTGCCCCTCGAGCGTGAAGAGCACCGTCACGCCCGCGATCGGCTGGTTGTTCTGGTCGAGCACGTTAGCGACGATGTTCGACGTCCCGCCCTGCACGCCGTTGATGCTTCCCGGGTTCGGCTGCACGACGATCGTCGTGACCGTCTGCGGAGACGGCGTCGGGCTCCCCGGCACCCCGCTCCCCGACGGCGCCGGGCTGATCGTGACGCTCGCGGTCGCGATCTGACCCGAGACGTCGGTGCAGATGATCGTGAACGTGGTCGACGTCGGGACGTCGCCGGCGGTGAACGTCGTCGTCCCGCCGCGCTCGAGGATGGTCGTCGGGTCGAGCGTGCCGCCGCTCGGCGTGCAGGTGTACGGCGGAACGCCTCCGGTGAGCGCGAAGACCTGCGTCTGACCGGCGGCAATGGTCGCGCTCGCCGGCAGGATCTGGAGCTGCGTGAACGTGACCATCACGGTCGCGGTCACGGAGTTGCCCGCGGCGTCGACGACGCTGAAGACGTGCGCGCCCGCCGCCATGCCGCTCACGGTGTAGCGGATCACGACCGGGAACTGGCCGTCGTCGAGCAGCTCGGCGACGCCGATCCCGCTCGCGGGGTTCTCGAGTCGGTACGGCGCTGCCGGCGGCGGGAACGGACGTCCGCCGGTCACGAGAAACTCGATGACCGTCCCCGGCGACGGGTCGGTCAAGTCGATCTCCTGCGGGATCACCTGCAGGTCGCCCGAGATGAAGCCGACGTCGGTCAGCTGGAGGAAGATCGCGCCGCCGAGGTTCATGTTCACGTTGGTCGTGAACCCCTGGATGATGAGGCGACCGGGCGTCCCGCCGGCACGCACCGTGGCGATGGCGGTGCCGGTCGCGTCCGTGATCGTCTCCGTCGTCGGGAGCGTGCCGCTCGTGCAGTCGCTGATCGTGCCCTCGACGAACGTCACGTCGCAGAAGCTCGCCTGGAACGTGACCCCGACTCCGCCGAGCGGTCGCCCGGAGGGCGAGATCACGCGCGCGAAGACCTGAACGGTGTCCGCGTTGTTCGCGTCGATGCTGTCGCGCTCGACGCCGATCAGGAACGTGCCGGAGTTGCTCGACGTCCCGACTGGCCGCAGCACGAATTGCGGGCTGCGCGGCGCCGGGCCGCCGCCCGTGCCCCCGCCGCAGTTCGCGAGCGCTCCGGCGACGAGCGCCGTAAGCAGCGCCGTGCCCAGCAGGCTGAGAGAATTCTTCATACCAACCTCCGCGAGGCGATCGCGTCCGGCGCCGTCCGAGCGGTTCCCGCGGCTTCCTGCCGCAGCGCTCGGCGCGCCGCGCGCGCCCTCCCGCTCCTCGAGCGGATCCTCCGACCCCGTCTGTCCGTCTCTCGACGCCTCAGGGAACGATCGTCAGCTGATAGCCGATCTCGTTCGTCTCGTATTTCGTACCGTTGTCCGACTGGCCGCGCGCCACCGCGAAGACGTTCATCAGGTAGGGCGTCGCCGGCAGCCGATCGACGTTCTGGTTCAGGAACACGATGATGGTCCGCGGAACGAGCTGACCGACGAGCTGCGCGAAGATGATGTTGGGCTGCCCGCTGGGAGAATCCTCCGTCGAGTTCGCCGACGGAATGTTCTGGCCGAACGAGATCGAATTCGGTCCCGGGACCGGAATCGACGCACCCGGAATCTCGTAGCGGATGGAGATCTCCTGCACGTTGATGGATTCCTGCGCGAGGTTGTTCTGCAGGCCGATGAAGCCGCCGCACGGATCGCCGAATGGATCATTCGGATCCGGAAAGAACCGGGCCGTCGACATCGACAGGTTGAACGACGCGTCGACGATCGAGTTCGTGACCGAAAGCGGCTGGGTGCAGGTGATGCGGTCCTGCTCGATCTGCGCCAGGGTCTGGAAGAACCCGTTCGCCCGGAACACGATTCCCTGGTCGTTGCTGCCAGTGCCGCCGCCGCCACACCCTGCGACCGCCGCCAACGCCGCCGCAGCGAGCCACCCCGCCGCAGAGCCTCGAAGCTTCATGAGTCTCATCCCCCACCCCATTCTCGAACGGCGCTGCGGGCGCCGCCCGCGTCACTCTACGACGTCGTCCAGCAAACCCGCCAGGGAATTCTCGAGCTGTTTGGTCGTCAGCATCTCGAAACGCGTGCGCCCGATGTCCTCGAGGCACACGAACTTCACCTTCCCGTGGCTGCGCTTCTTGTCCGCTTCGGCCGCGAGCGCGAGCGCCGCGGGCGAGAGGCCCGCCGGGATCGCGGTCGGAAGCCCGAGGCGGTCGAGCAGATCGATGACGCGGCGTCCCGTCTCGGGAGCGAGGCCGCTGCGATCGATCGACAGGCGGATCGCCGCCGTCATGCCGATCGCGACCGCCTCGCCGTGCAGCACGCGCTTGTACTCGGTCAGGGTCTCGACCGCGTGCCCGAGCGTGTGCCCGAAGTTCAGGATCGCGCGATAGTCGCTCTCGGTCTCGTCGGCCGCGACGACCAGCGCCTTTAGCTGCGCGCACTCGCGGACGCAGGCCGTCAGCAGCGTCGCGTCGCGCGCCAGGAGGTCGCGCCAGCGGTCGTCGATCACGTCGAAGAGCTCGCGCGACAGGATCACCGCCGTCTTCACGACCTCCGACAGGCCCGCGACGTACTCGCGGTCGGGCAGGGAGCGGAGCGTCGCGGTGTCCGCGATGACGAAGCGCGGCTGGTGGAACGCGCCGATCAGGTTCTTCCCGGCGGCGAGGTTGACTGCGGTCTTGCCGCCGATCGCCGCGTCGATCTGGGCCACCAGCGTCGTCGGCACCTGGACGTAGGAGATCCCGCGCAGGTAGGTCGCGGCGGCGAAGCCGGTCAGGTCGCCGATGACGCCGCCGCCGAGCGCGATCAGCGCCGACGCGCGCTCGATCCGAGCCTCGATCAGCTTGTCGTAGACGAACGCGAGCCAGGCGAGGTTCTTGTGCTCCTCGCCGTCGGGCACCTCGACCGTGATCGGCGCGAAGCCGGCGCGCGTGAGCGCGTCGCAGGTGCGGCTCCCGTAGAGGCGATGGACCGTCGGATTGGTGACGATCGCGACGCGCTGCGCGACCTCGCCGAGCGACTTGAGGCGCGAGCCGAGCGAGTCGAGCATGCCGTCGCCGACGTGGATCGCGTACGAGCGCGAGCCGAGGCTGACGATGATGGGCGCCGCGTCGCTCATCGCGTCGCCGCCCTTCCCGGGGCACGGCCCGCGGCCACGCGCGGCGCGGGGGCCGGGGTCGACGCCGGGCCGCCAGGTCGCCGGCGCTCGCGCGCCGTGCCGCGCTCCGCGTTCGCGAGCGCCGCCACGATCTCGTCCGCGACCTGCTCCACCGTGCGCGCGCTCGTGTCGACCGCGCACGGGATGCGGGCGTAGACCGCCGCTCGCGCCGCGAGGAGCTCGCGGATGCGGGCCGTCAGGCCGAGGCGGCCCTTCAGCAGCGGCCGATCGGCGGCCGTCGCGCGGACGCGCCGCGCGATCACGCCGGGCTCGGCCGTCAAGCATACCATGAGCGCGTCGCGCGCGAGCGCGGAGAAGTTCCGGTCGTCGACGAGGGCTCCGCCGCCGGTCGCGACGACGGCGTCCGGGGTCGCGCAGGCTTCGGCGACCGCTTCGTGCTCGAGCTCGCGGAAGCGGTCCTCGCCGTCGCGCGCGAAGATCTCGCGCACCGTACGGCCGGCGCGGCGCTCGACGATCGCGTCGGTGTCGAGGAACGGGCGGGCGAGGCGCTCGGCGACCCGCTGGCCGACGACCGTCTTCCCCGTCCCCATGAAGCCCGTGAGCACGACCCGCATGCCGCCCTCACGCCTCGCGGACCTGCGAGAGGTAGCCGTCGCGATTGCGCAGCACCTCCCGCAGGGAGTCGCCGCCGAACTTCTCGAGCGCGACGCGCGCGAGCTCGAAGGCGACGACGGCCTCCGCGATCACCGCGGCCGCGGGGATCGCCATGACGTCGGAGCGCTCGATCGCGCCCTTCGCCTCCTCCTTCGTGTGGAGGTCGACCGACGCGAGCGGGCTCATCAGGGTGGAGAGCGGCTTGAACGCGACCCGCACGATCAGAGGGGCGCCGTTCGACATGCCGCCCTCGGTGCCGCCCGCGAAGTTGGTGACGCGGCGGAAGCTCCGCTCGTCGCTGTCGTAGGCGATCTCGTCCTGCGCCTGCGAGCCGCGCCGGCGCGCCGCCTCGAACCCGATCCCGATCTCGACGCCCTTCGCGGCCTGCAGCGAGAGGAGCGCTCCGCCGAGGCGGCCGTCGAGCTTGCGGTCGTAGTGGACGTGGCTGCCGAGCCCCGGCGGCAGTCCGGTCGCGACGACCTCGACCACGCCGCCGAGCGTGTCGCCCGCCTTCTTGCACTCGTCGACGAGCGCGATGATGCGCCGCTCGGCATCAAGATCGGCGAGCCGGACCTCGCTCTTCTCCGCGGCCGCGAAGATCTCGTCGTACGAGAGGCCCTCGTGGCGGGCGCGGATGTTGCCGATCTCGCTCACCCAGGCGCGCACCTCGACGCCGAGCGGCCGGAGCAGGCACTTCGCGAGCGCGCCGATCGCGACCCGCATCGTCGTCTCGCGGGCGCTCGCACGCTCGAGGACGTCGCGCACGTCGCGCCGGTCGTACTTGAGGGCGCCCGTCAGATCGGCGTGCCCGGGGCGCGGGCGCGTCACGACGTACTTCGGGTCGCGGTCGGCGGCGAGCGGCGACATCTTGCCGGTCCAGTTCCGCCAGTCGCGGTTCTCGACGACGAGCGTGATCGGCGAACCGAGGGTCTCGCCGAAGCGGATCCCGGATCGGAACTGCACCTCGTCGCGCTCGATCTTCATGCGGCCGCCGCGCCCGTAGCCCTGCTGGCGACGGGCGAGGTCGCGGTCGATGTCCTCGGCCGCGACGGCGACGCCGGCCGGAAAGCCCTCCACGATCGCGGTCAATGCGGGCCCATGCGACTCCCCGGCGGTGAAGAAGCGAAGCATGGGCAAACCGTAGCCGACCGCCGCCGGGCGCTCTACCCTTGCGGCGCGACGACCACGGTGTGCGACGCGGGCGGCTCGGCCGAGCCGACCGGCCCTGCCGGCACCGGGTCCATCCGGTAGGCGCTGAGCGCGCGCTTGTCCCAGAGCTCGGACGCCGACGGCAGCTCGTGCGGCGAAGACGCCGTCTGCCACACGACGCGCGGCGTGATGAACACGAGGAGCTCCTGGCGGTCGTCGCGGTCGTCCTGGTTCTTGAAGAGCCAGCCGAAGACCGGGATCGTGCGGAGCCACGGCAGGCCCGCCTCGGCGAAGTTGGTGCGCTGGCGGTACACGCCGCCGATCACGACCGTCTCGCCCTCGCGGACCAGCACCTGCGACGTCGCCTGGCGGCTGATCTCGTTCGGGATGTTGTCGGTCGACTGCTGGCTCGGGACGCTCGACTTCACGAACATCTGCATGAGCACGTAGCCGTCCGACGACACCTGGGGCGTGACCCGGAGGATGATGCCGGTGTCGATCGCCTGCGTCGCGACGGTCTGCGCGCCGGCCGTGCCGCCCGCGCCCGTGTTGATCACCGTGCCGCTCGACGGGAGGCGGACGCGCAGGATCTCGAGGCTCTGGATCGTCGCCTCGGTGTTGTTCAGCGTCACGACCTTCGGGCGCGAGATGACCTTTCCCTTGCCGGCAGTCTCGAGCGCGGTGAGCTGCGCGTCGATCTGCGCCGATCCCGACAGCGATCCCAGGAGGAGGCCGAGCGTGCTGCCCGAGCCCGGGATGACGCCGGGAGCCGGGAAGTCGACGAGGATCGGCGACACGACGCCGTCCGCGTTCGTGTTGGTCGTCGGCCCGGCGCCGCCGACGGACACGCGGCCCGGGAAGTTCTTGCCGGTCGGGTTCCCGGTCTCGGGGCTCGCGTTGTAGACGGCGCCCCACCGGATGCCGAGGCTCCGGTCGCTGTTGACGTCGGCCTCGAAGATCAGGCCCTGGATCGCCACCTGCGGCGTCTGGACGTCGAGCCGCCGGACGAGCTCGCGCGCGTTCGCGAGGCCGTCGGCGATGTCGCGCACGATCAGCGTGTTCGTCGCCTCGTTCACCTGGACGCTGCCGCGGCCCGAAAGAAGGCCGCGCCGCTGGCCCGCCGCATCCCCGATCGGCGCCTGGTTCGCGATCTCCTGCGCGGCGACGGCCGCGGCGCCCGAGGTGCCCGCGCCGCCCTGGAGGATGTTCGCCAGGTCGCCGGCCTTCACGTAGTTGACGCGGATGTACTCGGTGCGGAGCGGCTCGAGCTGCTGGCCGGCCTGACGCGCGGCGAGGCGCGCCTTCCGCTCCTCCTCGAGGCGCTTCGCGGTCGACACCGTGATCACGTCGTCGAACTCGACCTGCTCGAGCCCGGTCGACTTGAGGAGGATGTCGAGCGCCTGGTCCCACGGGACGTCGCGCAGGACGATCGTGACGCGACCCTTCACGTCGTCGGTCGCGACGATGTTCTTGTTCGCGACGTCGGCGATGATGCGGAGCACGTTCAGGATGTCCGCGTCCTTGAACTCCAGCGAGATGCGACGGCCCGTGTACTTTCGAACCGGCGCACCGGGCGGCACGTCGGGCGCGAGCGCGGTGCCGAGCGGAGGAGCCGGCGGCGCGCTCGCGATCTGATGCTTCTTCTCCGCGGGCGGTTCCGGCGGCGGCGGCGATGCGGCGGCTTGCGAAGCCGGCGGATCGGTCGGCGGCGCCGGCTGCGCGGCGGTGCCGGCGGACGACGCGCTCGTGACGTCGGCGGATGCGCTCCCGCCGAGCGCGCGCGCCATGACCTCGCTCGCGTGCGCGCGCGAGCCGTCGGGCAGCGCGCTCGCGAGCCAGACGATCTCGGGCTCGGTCCCGACCGGCGGGGCGCCGATCCCGATGACGACCGCGCTTCCCGCGAGGCGCGCCTCGCACGGCGCGGACGCCCCGGACTCGACGTCGAGCACGAGGCGGAGGTGATCCGGATAGCTTCCGACGCGCAGGCGGGGCGCGACCGGGTCCTGCGTCGCCACGACTTGCTGCTGGCGCGACGCGATCGCCGGCCCGTCGACGTCGACGACGCAGCGCCGCGGGCCGTGCAGCTCCATCGACCGGACGGCGCTCGGCTCGCGCGAGAGCTGCGCGACGAGGCGGAGGCCGTCGCCCGCGCTCGCCTTCTCGACGAGCACGACCCGGAGCGTCGGCTCGGGGTCGACCGCGGTCGAGGCGGCGGTCGCGGTTGCGGTCGCGCCGGGGTCGGCGGCGGCCGCGGCTGGTGCGGCTGCGGCACCGGGCTCGAGCGGCGTCACGGCAGGCGCAGAGCCGCTCACGTGGGTCTGGTGCTCGACGCCCACGACCTCCGGCTCGCTCTTCCGTGCCGCGCAGCTCGTCGCGCACAGCGCGGCGAGCACGGCACACGCGAGCCGTCGGCCCACCATCAACGAAGTCCCGCCAGGGGCTCGTCCGCCGGCAACTCCAGGACGTACTCCTTGCGATGCTTCTCGCCAATGACGTCGGTTTGCCATTCCACCACCACCACCTGCCTGGGCTTGATCGCGGTCACGATGCCGCCGTTCGGGCCCACCGGCGTACCCGGTGTCAAAATGAAGCCCAGGCCCTGGTCGTCCTCGACCATCGCCCGCGGCGGCGTCACGTTGAGGACGATGCCGACCAGCTTGAGCTGCCCGACCTCGTAGCGCTGGAGCGGGGAGAGCGGCTCGGCGTTCGCCTGCGGCTCCGCCTGCAGGGCGAAGGGACGGAAGGGATCGCGCTTGCCCTCGGGCTCGTAGCGATAGTCGTTTCCGGCCGCCGGGTCCGGCGCGTGTGCGGGGATCTCGGCGGACGCCGGGGCGCCCGCGACGAGCGACGCGAGCGTCGCCGCGAGGACGATCTCGATCGCGCGGCGAGTCGTCATTGCGGCTCTCCCTTGATCTTCTTCTCCTTGATCAGCTTCTGGCGCTCGGCCTCGGAGAGGAAGCGGAACGTGATGATCTGTGCGCTCGCCTGAAGGATGAGGTCGCCTTCGACGACCTTCGGGTCCTTCATGGTGATGTCGGAGACGTTGACGATGCGGTCGAGCTTGCCGACCGCGTCGAAGAAGGTCGCGACCTGGTGGTACGTGCCGCGTACCTGCATCTCGACGGGGACCTCGGCGTAGAACTCCTGGTAGGACTCGGGCTTCTGCCGGAACACGAGGATGTCGAGGCCCGAGTCGCGTCCGAGGTTCGAGATCGAGCTCAGGAGCTCGGGGATCTCCTTCTCGTCGGGCAGGCGGGTGATCGCGAGCTTGAGCTGCTGCTCGAGGTCGCCGACCTCCTTCTTGCGGTCGGGCATCTGCCCGGCCTCGACGATCTTGCGGTCCTTCTCTTGAAGGAGCGTGTCGATGTGCTCGCGGAGCCCCTGCGTGCGCGTGAGGCGCGGGCTCAGGATGAGGAAGTGGTAGCCGAAGATCAGGAGCAGCGGCGCCCCGATCATGAACGCGATCTTGCGCTTCGGGTCGAGGTTCTCGAGGAATTCCCAGAGCTGGCTCACGGCAGCCCTCCGAGCGAGCCCGGCGCCGCGACGGCCGCCTCGCCGGCTTCCGCGGCCTGATGCCGCTCGGTCACCGCGGCCGCGCCGCGTGCGGCGTCGCGCGCCGCGACCGCGCCCGCGAGCGGACCCGCGGTCTCGACCGACCCCGCGCCGCCCGCGAACGTCCGCGGCTGCGCCGGCGCCTGGTTGGAGCCCCCCGGATCGCCGGCAGCGCCGCCGTTCGACGGAGGCGTGCCGGCCGTGCCGCCTGCCGGCGGAACGTCGGCGTGCGCCGCGCCGGACTCCGATCCGCCGGCGCCGCCTTCCATCGCGTGCGCGGACTCCGCCATCCGGCCCGCGTAGTTGACGCGCGCGCTGACCGTGAACTGCTTGAGCTTCGCCTGGCCTTCCTCGACCTGCTTCGTCTCGACGAGGTCGACGTTCTCGAAGTAGCGCGACGCGCCGAGCTTCCGCATGAACTGCGCGATCGTCTGGTTGTCGAGTCCCTTCCCGGTGAGCGTCATGCCGCCGCCCGTCTCGCGCACGTCGGTCAGCCAGAGCTTCTCGGGCGTCGCGATGCTGAGGTCGTCGAGCACGTGGACCGGGCCCTGGCGCTGGCGCTCGAGGACGTCGATGGTCGCGAGCTTCGAGCGGAGCTGCGCGCGGCGCTTGTCGAGGAGGGTCGCCTGCTGGTGGCGCTTGGTGAGGTCGGCGAGCTCGGCCTGGTAGGCGTCGGCCTCCTCCTGGACGCGATTCGATTCGCGCCGCGTGAAGAACTCGCAGCTCAAGAGCGCCAGCACGAGACCCGCCGCGAGGAGCGTGACGATCTGCTTGTCGCGCTGGCGAGCCGCCTGCCGGCGCGCCTCGGCGCGCGGCATGAGGTTGATGCGGATCATGCGTCACCCGGCCGTCGGGTCCCGAGCCCGACCGCGACCGCCAGCGAAGGAGCCATGGTCTCGAGCGCGACCGAATCCACGCTGCGACCGAGATGGACGCGCGCGAACGGGTTCGCGAGCTCGACCGGCGCCTCGAGCTTCTCGCCGAGGCGCTCGATCACGCCCGGCACGCGCGCGCCGCCGCCCGCGACGTAGATCGCCCGCAGCGGCTCGTCGCTCGCCGTCCTCCAGAGGAAGCGCAGCGACTGGTTGATCGCGTCCGCGAGCTCCCCGGCTCCGGTCGCGATGATCTCGCGGATCTTCTGGTCGGGGTGGCCGGGGATCGGCTCGCCCGCCTGCGCGCGCTCGGCGTCGTCGGCCGTGAGGCCTCCGAGCCGCATGAGGGCGTCGGTGATCTCGCCGCCGCCCGCCTGCACGTCGCCGGTCGTGCTCGAGACGCCGCCCTTCACGATGTTGATCGACGAGTAGCGGGCGCCGATGTTGATGAGCCCCACGACCTCCTCGGGCGCGGTCTCGTAGTTCAGCTCGTACATGTTCTCGAGCGCGAAGTAGTCGACGTCGACGATCGTCGGCTCGAGGCCGGCGTCGGCGATCGCCATCGTGAAGCCGGAGAGGATGTCCTTCCGGACGGCGACGAGGAGGACCTCGACGTCCGAGTCCTCGGCGCGGATGACCTGGTAGTCGAGGCTCACGTTGTCGAGGCTCTCGGGGATGAAGTTCGCCGCCTCGATCATGAGGAGCGTCTCCAGGTCGTCCTCGGGGCGGAGCGTGAGGCGCGCCTTCTTGATGATGACGGCGGGCCCGGGGACCGCGGTCACGACGTGGCGCGCGCGCACCCCGAGGCTGTCGACCAGCCCTCGGATGACGTGCGCGACGGAGACGACGTCCTGAACGGTGTTGTTCTGGAGCGCGCCTTCCGGAACCGGCGCGATCCCGGCACGCAAGATCTCGGGGCTACCCGAAGCGCCGCGCACCTCGAGCAGCTTGATCGCGCTCGACCCGATGTCGAGCGCGACGTACGTGCCCGCTCCACCGCCCGTCGCCCTGGCCCACAGCTCCCTGACGCGACGGAGCCCACCGGTCCTCTGAGACGCGCTTGCAGCCAACTCAACCCCACCTCACCGCCTGCCACGTCAGCGTCAGAGAACCGGATGGAGGAGTGGCAGACGATCCACAGACCGCCCCCTCGAACGGTCTTCCACTGGCTGCGAGCCCGCTACCACGGTTCCGAGCGGCGCTGCAACAAGTTCCGACCGACGTCGGGGCTCGTTTGTCATCGCTATCGGTGCTCGCGCGCGACCGCTTTAGGGCATCGCACCGCAACGTCTGTCAATCTCGACGGGACGTGCCCCAGGGCCTACTCTCGGACGCGATGGCAGCCGGCGTGGAGCGCGACGAAGCGAGCCGCGACACGCCCTCGGAGCGCGTCGAAGTCGCGCTCGCCGACGCGGGCGGCCTGCCCGCGAGCCTCACCTACGCCCTTCCCCCGCACCTCGTGGGCGCGGTCGGCCCGGGCTCGTTCGTGTCGGTGCCGCTCGGTCCCCGCCGCGTCACGGGCGTCGTCCTCGGGCCCGCGGCGGGAGAGCCGCCGCGCGGCCTGAAGGCGATCGCGAGCGTCGTCCCGGGCGTCCACGTGCCCGCCGAGCTGCTCGAGCTCGCGCGCTGGGCGGCGCGCTACTACCGCGCGCCGCTCGCTTCGCTCCTGCGTGCCGCGATGCCGCCGGCGGTGCGGCGCGCGACGCGCCGGCGCGTTCGGCTCATCGAGCCTCCGGCCGCGGCCGCCATCGAGTCCGCTGCCCGCGCGTCCCGGACGGGGGCGCGCGGTCCCACGCTCGAGGAGCGCGTCCTCGCGCGCTTGACGCCGGCCGGGCTCGACGTCGCGCAGCTCGGCCAGGAGCTCGGCGCGTCGGCGGTCGCGGCCGCGCGGCGGCTCGCGGCGCGGGGGCTGGTCGCGATCGAGGAGGTCGACATCGCCCGCCGTCCGGAGGCCCCGCCCCTGCGCGCGGCCGCCGGTGCGACCCCCGACGACCCGGCGCTCGCGCGCTCGCCGCGCCAGCGCGCGGTGCTCGACTACGTGCGGGCCCGAGCGCCCCACCCGGTCCTTCCCTCGGAGATCGAGGAGCGGGTCGAGGGCGGCCGGAGAGCGGCGGAGGCGCTCCTCCGGCGCGGCCTCCTGGTGCGCGATTCGGCCGACCCGGCCGACGCATCGAACCGCCTCGGCGATCTCGGCGACGGCGAGGCGGCGGAGCGCCCGCGGTCGGTCGCGCTCCACCCCGAGCAGGCGAGCGCGCTCGAGCGCATCGACGCCGCCGCCGGGACGTTCCGGCCGCTCCTCCTCCTCGGCGTCACGGGGAGCGGGAAGACCGAGGTCTACCTGCGCGCGGCCGAGCGCGCGCTCGCGCGGGGCGCGGGCGTGCTGCTCCTGGTGCCGGAGATCGGCCTCACGCACCAGCTCGTCGTCCAGGTCGCTCGGCGCTTCGGCGCGCGCGCCGCGGTCCTCCACAGCGGCCTCGCCGACGGCGAGCGCGCGGCCGCGTGGCGCGACCTCGCGACCGGCCGGAAGCCGATCGCCGTCGGCGCGCGCTCGGCGATCTTCGCTCCGGTGCGCGACCTCGGCCTCGTCGTCGTCGACGAGGAGCACGACGCGGCCTACAAGCAGGAGGAGTCGCCGCGCTACAACGCCCGCGATCTCGCCGTGATGCGGGCGAAGCTCGCCGGCTGCCCGGCGGTGCTCGCGTCGGCGACGCCTTCGCTCGAGAGCTACCACGCGGCGCGCTCCGGGCGGTACGAGCTGATCGAGCTGCGCGAGCGCGCGAACCGCGCGGCGATGCCGATCGTCGAGATCGTCGACCTCCGCCGCGAGGCGCCGGCGCGCGGGCCCGACGCGCGGGCCCGGCCCGGCGGAGCGCCCGAGGAGGCGACCGGCGCCGCGCCGCGCCCCGCGCCGGTGCTCCTCTCGCGAACGCTCGAGGACGCGCTCCTCGCGACCTACCGCTCGGGCGACCAGTCGGTCCTCTTCCTGAACCGCCGCGGCTACGCGCGCTTCCTCCAGTGCGAGGCGTGCGGCCACGTCGAGACCTGTCCCGATTGCAGCGTGAGCTTGACGGTCCACCGCTCGCGGCGCGCCGCCGTCTGCCACCACTGCGGCTACGCGCGCCCGCCGGCGACGGCATGTCGCCAGTGCGACGCGCTGCTCGCGGCGCGGAGCTTCGGGACGGAGCAGATCGAGGCGGCAGTCCGCCGGCTCCTTCCGGCGGCGCGCGTCGCGCGGCTCGATCGCGACACGGCGAGCCACCCGGCGTTCGTCCGGAGCACGCTCGCCGCCTGGCGCGCCGGGGAGCTCGACGTCCTCGTCGGCACGCAGATGGTCGCGAAGGGGCACGACGCGCCCGGCGTCACGCTGATCGGAGTCGTGCTCGCGGACGCGTCGCTCAACTTCCCCGACTTCCGCGCCGCCGAGCGGACCTTCCAGCTCCTCGCGCAGGTCGCGGGCCGTGCGGGACGCGGCGCGAAGCCGGGACGCGTCGTCGTCCAGACGCGGCAGCCCGAGCACCCGAGCCTCGTCGCCGCGAGCCGCCACGACTTCGAGGGGTTCGCCGCGGAGGAGATGCGGGCCCGACGCGAGCTCGGCTATCCGCCGTTCGGCCGCCTCGCGCGCATCGTGCTCGAGGGCGAGGCGCGCGCGGCGGAGCGCGCCGCGGAGGCCGCCGGCACTCGCCTCCGCGCGGCCGCGCGCGCGGCCGGCGCGCACGCGACCGGCGGCGCCGTCATCCTCGGCCCGGCGCCCGCGCCGCTCGAGAAGCTGCGCGGGCGACATCGCCACCAGGTGCTCGTGAAGGCGCCCGACAGCCGAACGATCGCGCGCGTGCTGTCGGCCGCGCGCCTCGACGCGGAGCGGCTCGAGCGCGCCGCGCCGGCGTCCGACCGCGGCGTCCGGACGGTCGTTGATGTCGATCCGATCAGCATGTTATGAGGTTGATTGACGCGTCGCGCGCTCGTCCGCTCCGCCCGCGTCGCTCGCCATGTCGATTCGCCGCATCCTGACGTTCCCCGAGCCGTCTTTGCGCGGGAAGGCGGAGGCGGTCGACAACATCGACGGCAAGACCGTCGCTGCGATCGACGACATGGTGCAGACCATGTACGCCGCGCCCGGAGTCGGCCTCGCGGCGCCGCAGATCGGCGTCGACCAGCGCATCATCGTGCTCGACGTCGCGGACGACGAGGACCAGCCCGGCGAGCGCGGCAAGCACCTGCTGCGCATCGTGAACCCGGTCATCGCCGAGAGCGAGGGAGAGATCACCTGGGAGGAGGGCTGCCTCTCGGTCGTCGACTTCCGCGCCGAGGTGCAGCGCGCCGCCCGCGTCCTCGTGAAGGGATACGATCCCGATCAGAAGGAGATCGCGATCGAGGCCGACGGCCTGCTCGCGGTCGCGCTGCAGCACGAGATCGACCATCTCGACGGCACGCTCTTCATCGACCACCTGAGCCGCCTGAAGCGCGACATGTACGTGCGGCGCGTCAAGAAGGCCCTGAAGGAAGGAAAGCCGATCGCGCAGGGCCGGGACGCCGGCGGGGCGATCTGACGGGAGATCTGCTCGCGCCGCTCCCCGCGCCGCCGCTCCGCGTGGTCTTCATGGGAACGCCGGAGCTGGCCGCGACGATCCTGCGCTCGCTCCTCGAAGGTCCCGACCGCGTGGTCGGCGTCTTCACCCGGCCGGACGCGCCGCGCGGGCGCGGCCTCGCGGCGGCGGCGCCCCCGGTCAAGCAGATGGCGGAGGAGCTCGGGATCCCGGTCGCGCAGCCCGAGCGCTGGAAGGACGGCAGCGCGACGGCGGCGCTCCGCGACATGGCGCCCGACCTCGTCGTCGTCGCCGCCTACGGCCGCATCCTGCCCCAGGCGGCGCTCGACGTCCCGGTCCACGGCCCGATCAACGTGCACGCTTCGCTTCTCCCGCGCTGGCGCGGCGCGGACCCGATCACGCGCGCGATCCTCGCCGGCGACCGCGAGACCGGCGTCACCATCATGCGGATGGTGCGCGAGATGGACGCGGGCGACGTCCTGTGGCAGCGCGCGACGCCGATCGCCCCGGACGACACCGGCGCGACGCTCGAGGCGCGCCTCGCCGAGCTCGGAGCCGAAGCGCTCGCCGAGGCGATCGCGGGGTGGCGCGCCGGTCGTCTCGCGGCGACGCCGCAGGATCCCGCGCTCGTGACGATGGCCCCGATGATCTCGAAGGACGACGGCCGCATCGACTGGGCGCGGCCTGCGGACGAGATCGCGCGCGCCGTGCGCGCGTTCGACCCGTGGCCGGGATCGTTCACGACGCGCGCCGGTGCGCTCCTGAAGGTGTGGCGAGCCGAGCCGGCCGGCGCGGCAGCCGCGAATCCGACGGGCGCTGCGTCGCCCGGGGCGGTGATCGCGGTCGAGCGCGACGCGGTCGCCGTCGCGACCGGGAATGGGGTGCTGCGGCTCCTCGAGGTGCAGGCGGCCGGCAAGCGCCGCATGGCGGCGGGAGAGTTCGCGCGCGGCGCGCGCCTGGCGGCCGGCGAGACGCTCGGACCGTGAGCGGCGCCGCGGACGCGCGCCGGCTCGCGTTCGACGTGATCGAGCGCGTCGAGGGCGGCGCCTTCTGCGACGTGCTGGTCGGCGAGACGCTCACGCGCCACGACCTGCCGACGCGCGAGGCCGCGCTCTTCACGCGCCTCGTCTACGGCACGATCACGTGGCAGGGCCGCCTCGACTGGACGATCGCCGGCCTCGCGCGCCGCCCGCTCGCGGAGATCGATCCGCCCGTGCGCGCCGCCCTTCGGCTCGCGCTCTTCCAGCTCGTGATGCTCGAGCGCGTCCCGCCGCACGCCGCCGTGCACACCGCGGTCGAGATCGCGAAGGCGCGCGCGGGCGGCGCGGCGGCGCGCTTCGCGAACGCCGTCCTGCGCGCGGCACTGCGCGCCGGCGGCGAGCTGCCGCCTCCCGCCGCCGAGGAAGGGCTCGCTCGCGCGCTCGCGGTGCGCTGGTCGCACCCGGAGTGGCTGGTCGCGCGCTGGCTCGACGAGCTCGGCGCCGAGCGGGTGCCCGCGCTCCTCGCCGCGAACAACGAGCCGGCCCCGACCGTGCTCCGCATCGACTTGCGACGCAGCTCGCGCGCGGACGCGATCGCCGAGCTGGCCGAGCGCGGCGTGACCGCGCGCCCGGGCGAGCTCTCGCCCGCGGCGGTCGTCGTCGAGTCCGGCGCCCGCGCCGCGCTCGACCTCCCGTGGGCGATGCCACAAGGCGAAGCCTCGCAGCTGGTCGCCGCCATGGTCGCTCCGGAGCCCGGCGACCGCATCGCCGACGTCTGCGCCGCCCCCGGCGGCAAGGCGGGAGCGATCGCCGAAGCGCTTCCGCGCGACGCGTCCGGCTGGATCGCCGCGGCCGACCGCTCGCGCCCCGGCATGCGACGCGTCCGCGCCCTCGCCGCACCGGAGGCCGGCCGCCGCATCGCCCCTCTGCGCGCCGACGCGGCCCGGCCGCCCTTCCCGCCCGCGAGCTTCGACGCCGTCCTGCTCGACGCCCCCTGCTCCGGCCTCGGCACGCTGCGCGCGCACCCCGAGATCCGCTGGCGGCGCTCTGCGGAAGACGTCGCGCGCCTGGCGGAGCTGCAATCCCGCATCCTCCGCACGGCGGCCGCCCTCGTCCGCGCCGGCGGATCCCTCGTCTACGCGACCTGCACCATGCTCGCCGCCGAGAACGAAGGCGTGATCGACCCCTTCGTCGCCGAGCACCCCGGCTGGACCCGCACCGACGCCCGGACCGTGCTGCCGCCGTCGGCCGCCGCGGTGGTGGACGACCGGGGCGCGCTCCGGACGGCCCCGGACCACTTCGCGCTCGACGGCTTCTACGCCGTCCGGCTGCGGCGCTCCGAGGGTTGACGCGCCGATCGTCGGTTGCGCGAGGGGACCGCTGTGCTAGTTCCCGCCGGGTCCGGCGCCCGTTCGCGGGCGGGAGCGGTCGGCCGCGCCGGCCACCGATCCTCATCGGGGTGTAGCTCAGACTGGTAGAGCACTGCGTTCGGGACGCAGGGGCCGCAGGTTCAAATCCTGTCACCCCGACTTCGGCCGGCCGCGCGCGTCACCGGACGGCGCGGCTCCGGGCCGTGGCGCGGGCCGCCCGCGGCCGCGCGCGCTGACGAGGGCGCTGATGTCGCACGAGGGGGAGCCGCCGGGGTCCGAGGAGAGGCCGCTCTCGGGCGTCGTCGTCGTCGACCTGACGCGCGTGCTCGCCGGCCCATTCTGCACGCTCGTGCTCGCTCAGCTCGGAGCGCGCGTGATCAAGGTCGAGTCGCCCGACGGCGGTGACGACGCGCGCGCCTTCGGGCCGATCGTGAACGGCCGGTCGCTCTACTTCTCCGCCGTCAACTACGACAAGCAAAGCATCGCGCTCGATCTCAAATCGGCCGCCGACCGCGCGACCTTCGAGGCGCTGCTCGCGGTCGCGGACGTCGTCGCGGAGAACTTCCGGCCGGGCACCATGGAGCGCCTCGGCTACGGCTGGGAGTCGCTCCACGCGCGCCATCCGCGGCTCATCTACGCGGCGCTGTCGGGCTTCGGACAGACCGGGCCGCTCGCGGCGCGCCCGGCCTACGACATGGTCGTCCAGGGCATGGGCGGCGTGATGAGCGTCACCGGGCACCCCGGCGCGCCGCCGACGCGGGTCGGCGTGTCGATCGGCGACCTGGTCGCCGGCCTCTACCTCGCGACCGGCGTCTCGGCCGCGCTCTTCGAGCGCGCGCGCACCGGCGTCGGCGCGATGGTGGACGTCGCGATGCTCGACTGCCAGGTCGCGATCCTCGAGGAGGCGCTCGCCGCGTACCTCGCGACCGGCGAGGTCGCGCGGCCGCTCGGCGACCGCCACCCCCGGATCGCGCCGTTCGGCGTCTTTCGAACCGCGAGCGGGCACGTCGTCGTCGCGGCCGGCAACGATCGCCAGTTCGCGGTGCTGTGCGACGCGATCGGCCGCCCCGAGCTCGCCCGCGACGCGCGCTACGCGACGAACGCGTCGCGGCTCGCGCACGTCGACGTGCTGCGCGGCGACCTCGAGCGCTCGCTCGCGAGCGCGTCGACCGAGCGCTGGCTCGCGGTCCTCGAGGCGGCAGGCGTCGCGTGCGGGCCGGTGAACGACGTCGCGGCGGTCGCGCGCCACCCGCAGGTCGCGGCGCGGAACATGATCCTCTCGATCGCCGATCCGGCGCTCGGCGAGCTCCGCGTCGCCGGCAGCCCGATCAAGCTCGCGGGACGCGCGGAGCCGCGCTCGCATCGCGCCCCGCCCGCGCTCGACGGCGATCGCGCCGACGTGCTCGCGATGCTCGCGCGCCGCCGCCCGTGATGGTGCGGCGCGCGCGCCGTGCTATAGGCGCCGCACCTTGGCTCGCGGAGGCACCTGCGCTCGCCTGACGCTCGTCGCGTGGGCGGCTCTCGCGTTTCTCGCCGAGCCGGCGCGCGGCGCGCCGCCCGATCCCCCGCACGGCGTGCCCGCCGACTCCGCGCGCGGCGTCGCGCCCGCCGCACCGCCGCTCGAGCCCGGAGAGACCGCGCCACCCGGACTCCAGTGGGGGCCGCCGGCTCCGCATGGCGACGTGGCGTTGCGCGATGCGGTCGCCGTCCTCGCGGGCCGCGTCGACGACCTCGCGTCCGGTCGCACGCCGCCGCCCTGGGCGCTCGCCCTCAAGAACGACGTCGACGGACGCGTCGAGCGCCTGATGGAGATGCAGGAGCGGCTCGCGGCGCGCATCGAGACCCCGCTCCCGCGCCTCGACGAGCCGATCATCCTCTTCACCGTCGCCGGCAGCACGCTCGTGCTCGGGTTCGTGATCGGGCGCGGCCTCCAGCGACGGCGCGACCGGCGCGACGGGCGACTGCGGCTGTGATCGCGGAGCTCGGGCTCGTCGCGGTCGCGTCGTATCTGGTCGGCTCGATCCCGAGCGGGTACCTGCTCGCGCGCTGGAAGCGCGTCGACGTCCGCACGACCGGAAGCGGCAACATCGGCGCGACCAACGTCGCGCGCTCCGTCGGAAAGGGTCTCGGCGCGGCGACGCTCGTGCTCGACGCGGCCAAGGGGGCGATCCCGGCGCTCGTCGTGGCCGGCATCGACTGGGAGGCGCGCGCGAACCCGGCGCTCGCGGCAACGGCGCCCGTCGTCGCCGGGGTGGCCGCGCTCGTCGGCCACTGCTTCCCGGTGACGCTCGGCTTCCGGGGCGGAAAGGGCGTCGCGACGGCGCTCGGTGTCCTGATCGCGCTCGCGCCCGGAACGCTGCCGATCGCCCTCGCGGCGTTCGCGGCGGTCTTCGCGGCCTTCCGCCGCGTCTCGCTCGCGTCGATCGCGGCCGCGGTCGCCGCCCCGGCGACCGCGAGCTGGCTCGGCTACCCGTCGCCCGTCGTGACCGGGATCTGCGCGATGGCCCTCCTCATCATCTATCGCCACCGGTCGAACATCGCGCGGCTGCTCGCCGGGACGGAGCCGAGGTTCGAGAGCTCGCGGTCTTCGAGCCCGAGCTGACGCTGCGTCCGGACGCGGCCCACGCCTTGCCGTGTGCCGCTAAATTCGGCATTGCCCATTCGTTGGGCATGGCCCGTGCCCAACGCACAAGCAATTCGGTGCATTTCTCGTTCCTGATGGCGGCACCCCCCTTGCTGCGCCGGGAGGCCCCCAGGAGGGAACACACATGCGGGGATCTGGAATCGGAATCCAACGTCGCGGCCTGGCGTGCGCGCTGGGCCTGGCCGCGATCGCCTGCCTAGCCAGCGCAGCCGGCGCGCAGGAGGCGGCAGCGGCGACCCCGAAGGTCGACACCGGCGACACGGCCTGGATGCTCACCTCGTCCGCGCTCGTCTTGATGATGACCATCCCCGGTCTCGCGCTCTTCTACGGCGGGCTGGTGCGGAGCCAGAACGTCCTCAGCGTTCTGATGCAGAACTTCTTTTGCGCCGCCGCGATCAGCATCCAGTGGATCCTGCTCGGGTACACGCTGGCCTTCGGGACGAGCCACGGCGGTCTCGTCGGCGGGCTCAACTTCCTCGGCCTGGACGGAGTCGGCCAGGACCCGAACGCCGACTACGCCGGCACGATCCCGCACCTCGCGTACATGGTCTACCAGGGCATGTTCGCGGTGATCACGCCGGCGCTGATCATCGGGGCGTACGCCGAGCGCATCAAGTTCAGCGCGTTCGCGATCTTCACGCTCCTCTGGGCGACCTTGATCTACGACCCGCTCGCGCACTGGGTCTGGGGTGTCGGCGGTTGGCTGCGCGGCATGGGCGCGCTCGACTTCGCGGGCGGCACGGTCGTCCACATCAGCTCCGGCATCTCGGCCTTCGCGGCGGCAATGGTGATCGGCAAGCGCCTCGGCCATGGCCGGGAGCCGATGCCGCCGCACAACCTGCCCTTCACCGTGGCCGGTGCAGCGCTGCTCTGGGTCGGGTGGTTCGGGTTCAACGCCGGGAGCGCGCTCACTTCGGGCGGCCTCGCGGCCAGCGCCTTCGTCGCGACCAACACCGGCGCCGCCGCCGCGACGCTCGGCTGGATGGTCGCGGAGTGGATCACGCGCGGCAAGCCGACGGTCCTCGGTGCGGCATCCGGCGCGGTGGCAGGCCTGGTCGCCATCACGCCCGGCTCGGGCTTCGTGACGCCGATGGGCGCGATCGCGATCGGCTTCTCGGGCGGCATCGTCTGCTTCTACGGCATCCGCATCAAGGAGATGCTCGACCTCGACGACGCGCTCGACGTGGTGGGAGTGCACTGCGTCGGCGGCACGTGGGGCGCGATCCTCACGGGCGTGTTCGCGAGCAAGGCGGTCAACTCTGCCGGCGCCGACGGCCTCTTGTACGGCAACCCGGGCCAGGTGGTGACGCAGCTCATCGGCGTCGTCGCGACTTTGGTCTTCTGTTTCGTCGGAGCCTTCATCCTTCTCAAGGTCACGGACGCGCTTGTCGGGCTACGACCCGACGAGGAGGAAGAGCTCACGGGACTCGATCTCAGCCAGCACAGCGAGCGCGCCTACGTGCTCGGTGCGATGCCGGAGTGACGGCCATGGAGCCGCGACATCGCCGGCTCGGGCGCCATCGTCGAGTTGATCCGCGAGAGGGAACTCCGTACGGAGGACATCCATGAAGAAGGTGGAAGCGATCATCAAGCCGTTCAAGCTCGACGAGGTCAAGGAGAGTTTGAGCTCGATCGGCACGCAGGGTTTGACGGTGACCGAGGTGAAGGGCTTCGGACGACAGAAGGGGCACACGGAGCTCTACCGCGGTGCCGAGTACGTCGTCGACTTCCTCCCGAAGGTGAAGCTCGAGATCATCGTGTCGGACGAGAACGTCGCGCGCGTCGTCGAGACGATCGAGAAGGCGGCGAAGACGGGCCGCATCGGCGACGGAAAGATCTTCGTGCTGCCGGTGGAAGAGATCGTGCGCATCCGCACCGGGGAGCGCGGCTCCGAAGCTCTCTGAGCCGCCGCGCGCGGCAAATCGGAAAATCGAAAAGACGATCACACGACGTCGCCGCCGCGCTGCGTGGGCAGCGCGGCGGCGGCGCGATGCAATCGCGGGCGCTCGGGCGGGTTCCGGGCGCCGGAGTCGGAGCCACGCGCGAAAGATCGCCGTCGGGCGCCGGCCCGTTCGAACAACCCGGCAAGCGAAAGGAATGAGGGAGAACCGAGTATGACTCCAAAGGAAGCAGTCGCGTTCGCGAAGAAGAACGAGGCCGCGTGCGCGGACCTCAAGTTCCTCGACTTTCTCGGGATCTGGCAGCACTTCACGATCCCGATGAGCGAGGTCGACGAGGCTTTGTTCGAGGACGGGAACGGCTTCGACGGCAGCTCCATCCGCGGCTGGCAGCCCATCAACGCGTCCGACATGCTCGTGATGCCCGATCCGGCGACCACGGTGATGGATCCCTTCACCGCCGTGCCGACGGTGTCGTGGATCTGCAACATCGTCGATCCGATCACGAAGGAAGACTACTCGCGCGACCCGCGGAACATCGCGCGCAAGGCCGAGGCGTACCTGAAGTCGACCGGCATCGGCGAGGTCGCGTACTTCGGTCCCGAGCCGGAGTTCTTCGTGCTCGACGAGATCCGCTACGAGCAGAACCAGCACACCGGCTACTACTTCATCGACTCGGCGGAAGGTCAGTGGAACACCGGCCGCGCGAGCGACGCCTCGAACAAGGACGGCGCGATCGTCCAGTCGAAGAACCTCGGCTACAAGCCGCGCTACAAGGAAGGCTACTTCCCGGTTCCGCCGACCGACACCCAGCAGGACATCCGCCAGGAGATGGTCGCGATCATGGAGAAGGTCGGGATCCGCGTGGAGAAGCAGCACCACGAGGTCGCGACCGCGGGCCAGGCGGAGATCGACATGCGCTTCATGCCCCTCGTCAAGATGGGCGACGCGCTCATGTGGTACAAGTACATCGTCAAGAACGTCGCCCGGAAGCACGGCAAGACCGCGACGTTCATGCCCAAGCCGATCTTCGGCGACAACGGCTCGGGCATGCACACGCACCAG
>Ga0070741_10001035_pt1 | contig 90395 bp, 73 predicted proteins | sample Coa_R1_4_FD_66440 | JGI IMG/M metagenome (GOLD analysis project Ga0070741, IMG submission 66440) | Surface soil microbial communities from Centralia Pennsylvania, which are recovering from an underground coalmine fire - Coalmine... | ecosystem: Environmental > Terrestrial > Soil > Unclassified ... | reverse complement strand
CCGAACTGCCGACACAGGTCCTGCTCGATGAGATGGTGACCGGGACCCGCCCCCTGCTCCTTGAGAAGATGCAGGATGCGACCGGCGAGGTCTTTCTGCAGGCGGCTTGCGGTGAGTCCCTCACCCGCAGCGGACTTCGCTTTTACCGCATCGCCGCGTTTGCGGCCCATCTGCATGACAGTTCCCCGCGATTGAGTCTCTGGCGAGGGATATTAGTGTACCTCAGCAGGTGCAGCCCGCCACGGCACGCGTACCAGCCCACTCGCGCCGGCAAGCGACCTATCTTTCGCCGCAATCCAACTCTTCGAAGCGCCGGGGAAGATCGAAGCCATTCATGAAAGGATCGTGCGCCTCGGCGATGATTTCGCTGCGCGAGGCATAGTAGGCTCTGCCGGCAACCCTGGTGCGCGTAATCGGGCCGGCGGGGGACGGCTCGATACCGGCGAGAGTCCCTACAAACCCGTGGCCGGAGAGTCCTCTCACCTCGTGGGATTGCCCGACCTCGAGCCGCTCGCGCGCCGCGGCCAGGGCGAAACGCGCAGTCACGCCGCTCCCGGTCGGTGAGCGATCCACCTGGCCGTCGCCGAAAATGCAGAGGTTGTAGCTCGGCGCGCGTGTGGGCGAGCCGAGCTCGGTGTCATCGGTCAGGATGGTACCGTAGAGAAAACCGAGCTCGGGTGCGGCGGGATGAGATATCGGTAGCGTGGCGCGCACCGTGTTGGTGACGGCGACACCCGCCTGGATCAGCTCTGAGAGGGGCGCGGTCATGAGGGGAAGACCGAGCCGCGACGCCGGCAGGATCGCGTAGTAGGCGCCACCATAAGCCACATCGAAGAGGACAGTGCCGTAGCCGGGCACCGCGAGACTTCGGTCCAGATGGCTCGCATATGACGGGACGCTCTCGAAGGTCACGAGGGGCACATCGGCGTCGCTCTGAGCGACCTCGACGCGAACCAATCCGCACGGCGTCTCGAGGCCGAATACGGCGCGCCCGGCGGTCACGGTCAGTCTGCCGGCATCGAGCAGCCAACGCCCGATCGCGATCGTCGCGTGGCCGCACATGGTGCTGTAGCCTTCCTGGTGCGTGAACAACACAGCCAGGGTGGCCTCAGGACGGCTGGGCGCCGTCGGGATCACTCCATACATGCCGGCGTGTCCGCGCGGCTCGAGCATCAGCCTGCGGCGCAGATGGTCGAGCCGGTCACGGGCATCACGGCGCTTCTCGAGCAACGTTGCGCCACTGAGCGGCGGGTAGCCGCTCTCGACGATCCGCACCGGCTCGCCGGCCGTATGCATGTCGATTACGCGCAGGAGGGTGGGGGACGTGGAAAGCCTCATCCTCTCAGCTCCCTGGCGTCCCTAAGCTGCGCGTCGCCCCGCCGTTCGGGCCGATTGCCGCGAGAAAGGTCTCGAGCGCAATGTTGCGGCCGCATAGCACCACGGCGACGGTGCGATTGCGCCACGCCGAGGCAGTCTTGATCAGTCCGGCCAGCGCAACTCCCGCGGCCCCCTCGACGATCCAGTGCTCGGCTGCCGCGATGTGCCGCATCGCCCCGGCAATCTCCGGCTCGCTGACGGTCACGGTCGCATCGATGACTGCCTGGCAGATCGGAAAGGTGACCGACTCCGGCTCGATGGCACCTGCGGTGCCGTCCGACAGCGTGGGCGACTCGGCGACGTCCAGGAGGCGGCCTGCCTCGAGGGCGCGGAGCATGCAGGGCGAGCTCTCCGGCCAGACTCCAACGATATGCGTTTGCGGACGCAGCTGCTCGAGCGCGGTGCCGACCCCGGCAATGAGACCGCCGCCGCCAACGGCGATGAAGACAGCATCCATGTGGGGGGCCTGCTCGATCAGCTCCATGCCGACGGTCCCCTGTCCGGCTACCACGTCAATGTCGTTGTAGGGTGACACGTATGTCTTGCCCGCCTCCAATGCTCGCTTGCGCGCCTGCAGCTCCGCTTCGAGAGGCGGTCCTTCCACGACGATGAGCTCGGCACCCAGGTGTTGGATGGCAGCGGTCTTCGAGCGCGAGGCAGCTGCTGTCACGTACACGGTGACCGCAACGCCGGCCAGCGCGCCCGCATGCGCCACCGCCCGACCATGATTGCCCGTCGAGGCGGTGATCACGCCGCACCGCCGCGCTGTCTCGTCGAGGAGTCGGATCTTGTTCGTGGCTCCGCGCAGCTTGAATGAGCCGGTCGGCTGCAGGTGCTCACCCTTGAGCAGGACCTCGCAGCCGAGCGCAGCGGAGAGCGAGGCGCTGCGTTCGAGCGGCGTGCGTGGCACCCGCGGCCGGATAGCCGCGTGTGCCTGGGTGATCCTCTCGAAGAGAGATGTTGGCAAGACCTGCGCTCCCATGGACCGGACCCGTCACCGGGCCGCCGTGCCGGAGGCCCGGGGCTCCCTCGGCGGTGTGCCCACGGTGGCCTTTCGGCGAGCGCACTTTAAAGCAAAACAATGGTGAGTGCGTGCCGGCGGCGGTTCCGCCTCCCGTTGGGCAGCGGTTGCGGTCGGACCCGATGGGCCATCCGTGGCCGGTGGGCTCAGCGGGCGGGATGTCCCGCAGGGCGAAAGCTGACGGGAGCGCTCCGGGCTTCGGGACGCGAGCACTGCGCCGGACCTGCGTCGGCTCCGCCGCCGGTGGCATTGAACGCCTGGACCTGCTGGCTGAAGCAGCTCACCACGGCGGCGAGCCGCATCAGCACCGTGCTGCTGAGGTCAAGGTATCTGTCGCGCAGATGTTGCGCGCCGGAGGAGGCCGCCCGTGTGGCATCCGCCTGCTCGGTGTCGAGGCAGGACGCGTATGCCGCAACCTGCGCGCTGTAGTCGCTCAGATTGTCTCGCGCGGCGCTCATCTCGTCTCTGCTGGCATGGGCGCCGTCCGGTATCGCGAATTCCGGCTGCGGCACGGGCCCGCAGCTGGCATGGGCAACAGGAAGCGCGCCGGCGCAGAGCAGGACTCCTGCGGCGATGGTGGTTGCTCTGATCATCATCGGTCTTCATCCCCAATGTTGGTGTTATATCGGCAAGCACGCGCACGGCCGAGCCGGCGGCACTTTGTTCTTGTGCTGCTCACCGCGCTGCCTTTGGCAGGCGGCCCCTTCGACGAGGACTGTAGCACGCCGCGGCCCGAGCCGGGCCAATTGCGGCGGGACGACATTATGTCGCGACGCCCTCACTCTTTTGGGGGAGGCACGGGTCGAAGAATTATCGATAATTCTCTTCCCTCACCGACCGGCGGGCCCGCGGAGCGCTCGATCGAGCCATGTGGATCATCAAGGTGGCGCTGCGGCGCCCCTACACGTTCATCGTCCTCGCGCTGCTGCTGCCGATCCTCGGCGCGCTCGTGATCCTCGGCACCCCGCTGCGGCCGGGCATGCCGACCGACATCTTTCCTGAGATCCGCATTCCCATCATTGCGGTGACATTCACCTATAGCGGCATGCCGCCCGATGAGATGTCGGGACGCATCACCGGACAGATCGAGCGGTACGTGACGACTCTGGTGAACGACGTGCAGCACGTCGAGTCGCAGAGCTATCCCGGAATGACGGTGATCAAGCTCTTCTTCCAGCCGGGCGTCGACATCAATCTCGCGATGGCGCAGGTGGTGGCCTTCTCTCAGCTCTCGCTGAAGCAGATGCCGCCGGGCACGCAACCGCCGCTCATCATCAAGTACAACGCCTCGAGCGTGCCGATCATCCAGCTCGCCCTCTCGAGCGACCGCCTCACCGAGTCGCAGGTCTTCGACTTCGGCAACCAGGTGATCCGCTCGCAGATTGCGACCGTGGCGGGCGCATCGATACCGTACCCCTACGGCGGCGCCACGCGCCAGATCCAGGTCGATCTCAATCCGTCGGCATTGCGGGCACAGGGCCTCGCGCCGGTGGACGTGCTCGATGCGATTGCGACCCAGAATCTGATCGTGCCTGCGGGTACGGAGAAGATCGGCGGCACGGAGTACGACGTCAAGCTCAACGCCAGCCCGGTCACGATCGATCGGCTGAACGATCTGCCGATCCGCAGCCGCGGCGGGACGGTCACCTATCTTCGCGACGTGGCGTTCGTGCACGATGGCCATCCGCCGCAAACCAACATAGTGCGCGTGAACGGGCGCCGTGCCGTGCTGATGACGATCCAGAAGACCGGCACGGCCTCGACCCTGAACATCGTCAATGCCATCAAGGCCAAGCTGCCCTACGTGCGCGAGCTGCTGCCTGAAGGGACCTCCATCACCCCGACGGGCGATCAGTCGGTTTTCGTGCGGGCCGCGGTCCGCGGCGTCGTGATCGAGGCAGTCATCGCCGCCGCCCTCACGGCGCTCATGATCCTGCTGTTCCTGGGGACCTGGCGCAGCACACTCATCGTCACCATTTCCATCCCGCTCTCGATCATCTCCTCCATCATCCTGCTCGATGCGCTCGGGGAGACGATCAACCTGATGACCTTGGGCGGCCTCGCGCTCGCGGTCGGCATTCTCGTCGACGATGCCACCGTCACGATCGAGAACATCAATCGCTTTCTCGAGGAGGGGCGTGAAGTGGAGCCGGCGATCGTCGCCGGGGCGCAGCAGATCATCCTGCCGGCGTTCGTCTCGATGCTGTCGATCTGTATCGTGTTCGTGCCGATGTTCCTGCTCTCCGGCGTCGCGCGCTACCTCTTCGTGCCGATGGGTGAGGCGGTGGTGTTCGCCATGGCCACCTCGTTCATCCTCTCCCGCACCCTGGTGCTCACCCTCGCCAAGTACTGGCTGCGGACCGCGGCACAGGAGCACGCTGCCGCCGCCAACGCCGGTCCGCTCAAGCGCGCGCAACGGCGCTTCGAAGCGGCCTTCGAGCGCACCCGCGGACGGTACCGGGCCCTGCTCGAGGCGGTCCTGCGCCGCCGCGCGGTGTTCATCCCGGTATTTCTCGTGGGCGCGGCCCTGTCATTGCTGATCTATCCGCAGCTCGGCCGCAACTTCTTTCCCGATGTGGATGCCGGACGGATCAAGCTGCACGTCCGGGGACCCACCGGAATGCGGGTCGAGGATACGGCTGCGCTCGTCGATCGGGTGGAAGCGGCGCTGCGGCAGGTCATTCCGGCCGGTCAGATTGCAAGCGTCGTCGATAACGTCGGCTTGCCGGTCTCCAGCATCAACATGACGTACAACAACTCGGGCACGGTCGGCAGCAGTGATGCGGACATCCTCATCGGCCTGACGCCCGATCACGCTCCGACCGCCGGCTACGTGGCGCGGCTTCGCAGCGTGCTGCCGCGGGAGTTCCCGGGCACGAGCTTCGCCTTCCTACCCGCCGACATCGTGAGCCAGATCCTCAACTTCGGGGCCCCGGCTCCCATCGACGTGCAGGTGGTGGGTCCGAGCCCCAAAAACCGGGACCTCGCCGACGGGCTGCTCGATTCCTTGCGCCACGTGCCCGGTCTCGCCGACGTCCGCATCGGGCAGCTCTTCAACCGGCCGGAAATCGAAGTGCATACCGACCGTACGCGCGCCGAGCAGCTCGGCATCACGCAGTCGGACGTCGCCAACAATCTGCTGCTGACCCTCTCCGGCAGCGGACAGGTCGCGCCGACCTTCTGGCTCAACCCGCAGAACGGCATCTCCTATCCGATCGTCGCGCAAGCGCCGCAGTACCTGATGACCTCGCTCCAGGATCTGGAGGACCTGCCGGTCGATGCGCCGGGCGGGACGCAGATCCTCGGCGGTCTTGCGACCGTCAGCCGCGGCTTCGGCCCGGCGGTCATCTCGCATTACGATGCGCAGCCGATCATCGATATCTACGGGGCCGTGCAGGGCAGGGATCTCGGCGCGGTGGCGCAGGACATCCGCGCGCGGATCGCAGACTGGAAGAGCAAGCTGCCGCGCGGCACTCACATCATCATGCGCGGACAGGTCGAGACCATGCTGCAGTCGTACACCGGCCTCGGCGTCGGCCTCATCGGCGCGGTGCTCCTGGTCTACCTCCTCATGGTCGTCAACTTCCAGTCGTGGACCGACCCGTTCATCATCATCGCGGCGCTCCCGGCTGCACTTGCCGGGATTGCGTGGCTGCTCCTGGCGACGGGCACGACGCTGAGCGTGCCGGCGCTGACGGGAGCCATCATGGCGGTCGGCGTCGCCACTGCGAACAGCATTCTGGTGGTGAGTTTCGCGCGCGAGCGGCTCGCTGCGGGAGTCACGCCGACGCAGGCTGCGCTCGATGCCGGTTTCACCCGCTTCCGCCCGGTGCTGATGACCGCGCTCGCGATGATGATCGGCATGCTGCCGATGGCCCTCGGACTCGGCGAGGGCGGTGAGCAGAACGCGCCAATCGGCCGCGCAGTCATCGGTGGCTTGCTGCTCGCTACGATCGCCACTCTCGTGTTCGTCCCCGCAGTGTTCACCGCGATCTATGAGCGTCGCACGAAATGAGTCAGCAAATGGACCAACCCTCCCAAGATGAGTCACCTGGCGTTGTCCGGACGAGCGCGCGCGGTGCCTCGCGGGTCTGGCTGCGCACGGGAGGCATTGCTTCATTCGTGGCGCTCGCCGCCGTTGCCTGGGTCGTGCATGCGCGGCACCGGGCCGATGCCGCGCTGAGTCAGCAGACCGAGTCGGATCAGGTTCTGGCGGTGGCGACCGCCCGGCCGCACGCTGATGGCGCGGCCGCGGAGCTGGTCCTCCCGGGCAACCTTCAGGCCAACTACGAGGCGCCCATCTACGCGCGCACCAGCGGCTATCTCAGGCACTGGTACGTGGATATCGGCGCGAGGGTTCACCAGGGCCAGCTCCTCGGTGAGATTCAGGCGCCCGAGGTGGATCAGCAACTGCGCCAGGCAGAGGCGAATCTCACCATGGCGAAAGCGAACCAGAAGATCGCGGACGTCACCGCCGAGCGGTGGCGCCGCTTGCTCTCGAGCGAGTTGGTCTCCAGACAGGACGCTGATGAGAAGGTGAGCGCGGCGAAGGCGAGCGACGCGCAGGTTCAGGCGGCGCACGCCGAGGTGCTGCGGTTGCGCGAACTGTCGGGATTCGAGCGTGTGGTCGCGCCATTCGACGGCATCATCACCGCCCGCAACACCGACATCGGACAGCTGATCAACGCCGGAAGCGGCAGTGGCACGGCGCTCTTTCGCATCGCGGACATGAGGCGGTTGCGCCTGTACGTGAATGTGCCCCAGGAGGATGCAGCAGGCATGCAGCCGGGATTGAAAGCGCAGCTGCGCTTGCCCGACAGGCCTGCCACCGCCTACGACGCCTCGGTCGCAGCGACTGCGCGCGCGATCGACCCGGCAACGCGTACGCTGATGGTTGAGCTTCTGGTCGATAACAGCAAGGGCGAGCTGCTGCCGGGCGGTTATGCCGAGGTTCATTTTCGTCTGCCGCCCACCCGCGCGGCCCATGCGTTCCTGCTGCCGGCGAACGTGCTGCTCTTTCGCGGGGACGGCCTGCACGTCGCGACGGTCGATGCGCACGATCGCGTGGTGCTGAAATCGGTCACCATCGGACGCGACTACGGCTCGCAGATCGAGATCGTCTCCGGGCTCTCGGCCGACGATCAGGTCATTCTGAGTCCACCCGACTCGCTGGTGGCGGGTGCGCCGGTGCGCGTAGTCAGGCGTGGGGGGCCGGAGGCCTGATCCGGCCATGGTCGCCGTCGCACACACGATGGAGTCGGCATCCCAGCGCACCTGCGTGCGTGTTCGGATTCGCGATGTACTGGTGACGCGCATCCTCGATGGCACCTATCCGGCCGGCATGAGGCTCAAGGAGCTCACGCTCGCCCGAGAGTTTGGCGTGAGCCAGGCACCCATCCGCGAGGCGCTGCGCGAGCTCGAAGGGTCGGGCCTGGTCAGGAGCGAGCGCTATCGCGGTACGCGCGTGCGCGGCGCGGATTACCAGGAGATCCGCGAGTCCTACGAGCTGCGTGGGCTGATGGAGGAGCGCGCCCTGCAGCTCGCAGCGCCATTTTCCCGCGAGCTCGCCGAGGAGCTCACCGCTCGAACGCGCTCGATGGCGAGCGCCATCGAAGAGCGTAATCCGGAGCGCTACATCGATGAGGCGCTGGCCTACCATCGGCGCCTCATCGAGGCGAGCGGCAATCAGACCTTCCTCGTCGTCTGGGATTTCCTGCACTGGAACGTGCGCGGGCGCGTGGTCCTGCGGCGCATCGCGCAGGCCGGTGGCGGCGGGCTCAAGCCGTTCCTCGATCTGCACCGCGCTTTGAACTCGAGGATCCGGGCCGGGGACCTGCGCGGCGCAACCGACAAGGTCCGCGCCATCCTGCAGCGGGTGACTGGCGTCCTTTCCCGCGACTGACTAATCGTCCCGATCGAAGCCGTCGACGGTTCTCGGCCAGTCCTTCTTCAACAGGCGGGACAACGCGCGGTCGGCGAGCAGGCGGCCGCCTGTCTGGCAGGTCGCGCAGTAGTTGGTCTCGGTGTCCGCGTAGCGGATCCGTTGCACGGGCGTACCACAGACCGGGCAGGGCAGGCGGAAGCGGCCGTGCACGGCCATCTCCTTGCGAAACGCAGTCACTTTCTCCGGAAATCGTCCCCCGGCCTCGCGGCGCAAGCGCTCCGTCCACAGCTCCAGCTGCCCGCGAGTCGCAGCGTACAGCCGCAGCACTTCGGCATCAGTCGCGCGGCTGGTCAGCATCACCGGTGAGAGTCTGGCGGCGTGCAGGATCTCATCCGAGTAGGCGTTGCCGATCCCGCTGAACAGTCTCGGATCGGTCAGGGCGCGCTTGAGAGTATGGTTCTCGGCCCGCAGCCTCCGGGCAAACTCTTCTGCCGTGCAAGTGAGGACTTCCATGCCTCCCGGGTCTTGGCGCTGCAGTGCCTCTTCGCCAAGGACGAGGTGCAGCGATGCCCGCCGCTTCGTGCCGGCCTCGGTGAGTGTCAGGGTGCCGTTGCCCCATTGCAGGCGTGCCAGTGCCGCGCGCTTCCCGAGCGGCGTCCCGGCATCGAACCAATGCAGTCGGCCCGCGATCATCAGATGAAACACCAGCCAGAGCTCGCCCTCGAGACCGATGGCCAGGCGCTTGCCGATGCGGCGGACCTCGGTCGCGCGCCGACCCTCCACGCTGCTGAGGGGCGGGTCCACCGTGCGCAGCAGAAAAGGCGACTGGATCAGCGCCTTCTCGAGCCGCTGCCCGACGATGCGCTGCTCCAGCGCCTCGCGATAGACCGACACGTCGGGAAGCTCGGGCATGCGCCATTGTATGCCGGGACGAGCGGCGCTGGGCTCGTCCCTCCCTGTTGAGACGGCCGTCAGTATTTGTACTTATGTTCCTGAGACTGTGCGCCAAGCCACAGGGAGCGCGCGCACCGCATGCTGGAATCACGGTGCACCTTGCGGATCCGGCAACGAGACGCAAGCTGCCGCCGCGGCAACCGCACCCGACAGGAAAACCACTCATGCCATTGCGCCTCGTCCGGCTCGGCCTTGCAACCGGACTGATCCTGCAGCTCATCGCCTGCAATGATCCTCATGCATCTTCGTCCCCTGCATCCAATGGCATCGATGCGACTCCTTCGGTGCAGGCTGCCGCGGCCGTGGTGGGCGCCAAAGGCGAAACGGTCAGCGTCGCATTCGTGAGCAGTGACGGCCGGCCGATCAGCGACCTGACAGTCAGTGATCTTGGCAGCCTGCCGTCCGGCTGGAGCGGGCCGGCGAGCTTCGGCTGCGGCATCGTAACCACGGGCAGCGGCTGCGTGCTCAATCTGACCTATGCGCCGACTGCGGGTGCGAGCGGCACGCTCGACCTCGATTATTGGTTCATGAACAGCGCGGGCGATGCGATCACCGGAAAGGTCACCATTCCCTACAGCGCCACCACCAGCGACAACGTGATGGCTACTGCATCACCGACCGGACAGATCGCTGCAGTAGCGAGCGATGGCACGCAGCAGGTGACCCTGACCTTCACGACCGATGACGGTCAGAGCGCGAGCAATCTCGTCCTGACGAGCAGCCTCGGTGCCCTGCCTGCCGGCTGGAGCAGTACGGCCCAGTCCTTCAGCTGTGCAACGGTGAGTACCGGCAACGCGTGTCAGCTTTCCCTAGCCTACGCGCCCACCGCCGCGGGTGGCGGTATTCTCACGCTCGGTTACAGCTACACCGATGATGCCGGAGAGGCGAAGACCGGCTCGGCCAATATCTCCTTCTCGGCAACGACCGACGACAATGTCGTCTACACGCAATCGCCCAGCGGCCAAGTCAACGCGACGGTAAACGGCGGCACCGCAGTCACCGTGACGTTCACGACAGATGACGGCCAGCCCGCGACCGGTTTATCGATTAGCAGTGGTCTGAGCTCGCTGCCGGGCGCCTGGAGCGGACCCGGCTCCTTCTCGTGTGCGACCCTCAGCAGCGGTACGGGATGCCGGCTGGCGCTCAGCTATGCGCCGACGACGATGGACAGCGGTACGCTATCGCTGGGTTATCAATACGACAGCGATTCAGGCAGCGCGAAGAGCGGCACCGTCAACATCTCCTATGCCGCCACCGCACCTCATCTCTACATCCCAAATCTGTTCTCGGTGCTGGATGAGTGTACCCTCGCCAGTGACGGGAGCTTGAGCTCCTGCGCTGCGACTCCAGCCAGCGGTGGGTCCGGCTCGCCGTCCGGTATCGCATTCGACGGTGCGAGTGTGTATGTCACGGACTTTTACGCGGGTGAGGTCCAGCAGTGCGCCGTGAACGCCGATGGCAGCTTTTCGAGCTGCGCAGTTGCCCTCAGTGGCCTCATCTCTCCCTGGGCGCTGGCGATCAATGGTAGCTACCTCTACATTACGAGCGACAACACGACGGGCAGCACCACTTACTGCCGGATCGGCACGGGTGGGGCGCTGTCGAGCTGTGCGAGCACCGCCAGTGGCACGAATCTGGTCAACGGCATCGCGGTGGGTGGCGGCTATGCCTACCTGTCGGCGCTGAACCCGCCGCAGACCGGTTATCAAGTGGATGTCTGTACGGTCAACGGCGACGGCAGCCTCACCGGTTGTGCATCGACCGGCAGCGGCTTCAGCGATCCGCAGTTCATCACGCTCTCGGGCGGCGATGCTTATATCGGCAATCAGCAGAGCTCGTCGGTGGCCGTCTGCTCCGTCGGTAGTGGCGGGACGCTCGCGAGCTGCGCCAATTCGGCCGTCGGCTTCGAGCCAAACGGGGTGGCGATCTTCGGCAATGAAGCCTACGTTACGGACGACAACGACAACATTTACAAGTGCACCGTGGGTGCCGGTGGGAGCCTCGGGACCTGCGCGGCGTCGAATGGGGGAGCAACGTTCAGCGCACCACAGCAGATCGTCATCCACTGATCGGCCAGCTGCGCCCGGCTCGCCCCGGAACCGGAACAGGGCGTATCGCCTGGCGAACGGTTGCGCCGCGCCGGTGAGACGGGGCGCTCGCTGGGGCATCGCCTGGCCCATGGCGGTACACTCGTCCGATGCGCCCGCTCTCACTCCTGGACCGGGATCGTACGGTGGCGGCTCCCGGCTTCAGCCGCTGGATGGTGCCGCCGGCTGCGCTCTGCATTCACCTCTGCATCGGGCAGGCGTACGCCTTCAGCGTATTCAATCTGCCGATGACGCGGCTGATCGGGATCACCGACTCGGCGCCGGGTGACTGGAAGCTCACGGATCTCGGCTGGATCTTCACGCTCGCCATCTTCTTTCTCGGCGTCTCGGCGGGCATTTTCGGGCGCTGGGTAGAGGAGGGTGGCCCGCGCCGTGCAATGTTCGCCTCGGCGTTGTGCTTCGGCGGCGGATTTCTGATCTCGGCGGCCGGGGTCTACTCCCACGCCATCTGGGTGATCTACATCGGCTACGGTGTGCTCGGAGGCATCGGGTTGGGCCTGGGGTACATCTCCCCGGTCTCGACGCTCATCAAGTGGTTTCCCGACAGGCCGGGCATGGCGACCGGCATGGCCATCATGGGCTTCGGCGGCGGTGCGCTCATCGCCTCGCCGCTCTCGGTCTGGCTCATGGGCCGGTTCTCGACGCCGAGCCACCTGGGTGTTGCCGAGACTTTCATCGTGCTCGGCATCGTGTACTTCATCTTCATGATGGTGGGCGCCGCCATCGTCCGGGTTCCCCCGTCGGATTGGAAGCCCGCCGGCTGGACGCCACCTGCACAGCCGCCTCCGCTCGTGACCACGGCCAATGTGTACGTCTACACGGCTCTCAGGACACCGCAGTTCTGGCTCATCTGGTGGGTGCTCTGCCTCAATGTGACTGCGGGCATCGGTGTGCTCGGCCAGGCATCGGCCATGAGTCAGGAGATGTTTCCAGGCAAGGTGAGCGCAGTCGCCGCCGCAGGGTTCGTCGGCCTCATGAGCCTGTTCAACATGGCGGGGCGGTTCATCTGGGCCTCGGCGTCGGATTTGATGGGACGCAAGAGCACGTACTTCTGCTTCTTCGTCCTCGGGACCGTACTCTATGCGCTGGTGCCGACGACGGGGCGTATCGGCAGCGTCGGTCTCTTCGTGCTCTGCTTTCTCGTCATCATCAGCATGTACGGCGGCGGATTCTCGACGCTTCCGGCCTACCTCCGCGATATGTTCGGCACCCGCTATGTGGGCGCCATTCACGGCCTGCTGATCACGGCGTGGTCCGCGGCTGGAGTGTTCGGGCCGGTGCTGGTCAATTACATTCGCGCGTACGAGATCGCGCACGGAGTTCCGAAGGCCGATGCCTACAACGTGACCATGTACGTCATGGCCGCGCTCCTGGCCATCGGCTTCTTCTGCAACCTCTTCATCAGGCCAGTGCACGAGCGGCACCACATGTCCGCCGCCCAGTCCCGGGCCACACTCGCGGTGCAGTGAGCACGGAGTTCCCATGTCGAGCCCGAATCCCACCGGCACACGCACCGCTCAGCTGATCCTGGCCTGGTGCTTCGTGGGTATCCCACTGCTGTGGGGCGTGTTGCAGACGCTACGCAATGCGCTGAAGCTGTTCCACTGAGGCCGGGGCGGTGTCACGCGGCCAGCTTGTAGCTGCAAATATCTTCATGTAGAGTATCTTTACGTGAAGATATATACCGGAACTGCCGATGCGATCGCCCGTGTCCGGGCGCAATGGAAGGCCGAGCGTCCGGATCTGGATACTCGACCGATGGAGACGATCGGCAGGATCTTGCGCATTCAGTTTCTCGCCGGCGCAAGGATCCGGCGTCAACTGCAGAGGCATGGGATCGATGCGGGCGGATTCGACGTCCTCGCGACGCTGCGCCGCGCCGGCAGCCCTCATCGCATGACGCCGACGGGCCTCTACAAAGAGCTGGTGCTGACATCCGGCGCGATGACCAATCGGATCGACGTACTCGAGCAGGCCGGGCTGGTGCTGCGACATCCCGATCCCGCCGATCGCCGCGGTACCTTGATCGAGTTGACGAGGGAGGGAATGGCGCTCGTCGACCGGGCGATGAAGGAGCACATGGAAGGGGAGGCCGCGATGGCCGCTCACCTCACGAAGGAGGAGCAGAGGGACTTGGCCGGGCTATTGCAGAAACTGCTGATCGGAATGGAGGGTGACCATGAGGGCGCATGAGCGTGTCATAGTGATCGGAGGCAGCTCCGGTATGGGTCTGGAAGTCGCAAGGAAACTGTTGGCCGCTGGAGCGGAGGTGGTGATTGCGGGACGGTCCGAGGAGCGCCTGCAAACCGCGCGCACGACCTTGGGTGTAGACCGAGTCGAGGCCGTGACTGCGGACATTGGCGAGCGATCGCAAGTCGCGGCACTGTTCGCGCGCGCGGGACGGCTGGATCACGTGGTGGTTACGGCGGCGGATCTTCCTTATGGGCCCGCCGTGGATCTGACGGAAGCTGATGTGATGCGCGCCGTCCGCTCGAAGTTACTCGGGCCGCTGTTCGTTGCACAAGAGACTGCCGGGCGTTTGAGTCCGGGCGGCAGTATCACGTTCACCACCGGGATCGCGGCGCGGCGGCCGATGCGCGGTGGGTCTGCGGCGGCTGCGCTCAACAGCGGCCTGGAGGGCCTGGTGCGGGCGTTGGCCATGGAATTGGCTCCGATCCGAGTGAACGCCGTCTCTCCCGGCTGGACCGACACCCCGATCTGGGGCGCCATGCCGGGCATGACCGCCGAACGCAAACGCGAGGTGTTCGCCTCAATGGCGGCCCGGCTGCCGACCGGGCGGATAGGGCGGCCGGAGGAAATTGCCGATGCCGTCGTCTTCCTGATGAAGAATCAGTTCTCGACCGGTGCGGTGCTCGATGTCGATGGAGGCCATCGCCTCGTCTGAGGAAAGTTGCTGCCTCACGCAACGTGGGCTGCGCGGACGATCAGCACGAGGCCGATACCGATCACCGCGACACCAATCGCTCGTGCGAGGCGATCACCGGATGGTGCCACCCGCTCGAGGGTGAGAGCGACTGTCACCAGCGCCATCGTGCGCAGGTCCATGATTCCCATGACGAGGAGGATGGCCATGAGATTGATGCAGCAACGGCCGCAATGCAGACCCAGGCGCACGCCGTGCCGCCAGGCCACAGCGCCGTCCGCTGGCAACGAGCGCTTGGACATTGCCGCTCGCCTGCAGCACGCGAGCTGACGTGCCTTCCAGGCGCTGAGCTGCAGTGCCCCGGCGATGAGAACGATGATGCCGCTCGCAACCGGAACGGCGCGTGCAAGCGCGGGCTGCTGCATCTCGAGGGCTGCCAGACCGAAGCCAAGCGGCAGGACCGCCACGCCGAATAGAGCCCACACGAAAAAGTACCCGGCGCCGACCAGAGCGGTCAGTTGCCCCAAAGGCCGTCCACCGGTCTCGATCGTCCGTCGATAGCGCACCAGCATCGGTACCAGGCACGGCAGCATCATCGCCAGCATCATCACCAGCCACATTCCGACGGCAGACGCGCCCATCCCGAGCCAGGTCTGCTCCGGCATCCGCATCCAGGTCATCGACATTCCCCAGCCGCCGGGCATCGGCATCTCGTCCATGGCCGACATGGAGCCGCACCAGATGATGGTCATCGTCGAGCTGATGAGGAAGAGCACGGCAGAGGCGCAGAGGAATGCTGCGTGGGATGTCGACTCGGAGTGCGTGCGGCGGCCGGACGAGCGGGAGACAAACGGCTCGCGGGTTTGCGGAGCGATCGTTGCCTCGATCATGCGCGTCCTCCGATTCTCTCGAGAAGCCGATGTCAGCGAGCGCCAGTCGTCAAGTCGTCGGAATGTCCGCCCTGCACGCGCGGCCATTGGACTATGGGGCGTCCACCGGTACGGTACGGATTCGTCCATTGCTGCCGTAGCCAGCCGCTCGGCGAGTCTTCCCACTTCTCCTGCCGTCCGTAAACGGTCAGGTCGAGCAAGGCGTTGCTGTTGTCCATCGCTTCGACGCCTCGTCCCGTGGTCCAGTAGGTCTCGAAAACCTTCGTCCCTTGCCGCAGGTAGCAGACGAGGTGGAACATGCCTATCCGCCGCCCCACGAGCAGGGTCTCGAGAGAGCCGCGGGCAGAATACCAGGGCATTTCCCAGCCCATGAAGGCGCGGTAGCGCAGGCTCTCTTCATAAGGGCCCTGACACAACACGGCGTAGGTCACATCGCGCGAGTGAATGAAGGAGAGCTCCCGCACCTGCGACGTATACAGACTGCATCCCTCGCACTGCTCTGCCGCAGGCTGACCGTCGTGCCACATGAAATAGTAGCCAATGAGCATGCGGCGACCCTCGAAGGCATCCAATAGCGTCATCGGGCCGCGTTCGCCGATGAGGGCACTGGCGCCATCCACCTCCACCATGGGGAGCCTGCGGCGAGCGGCAGCAATGGCGTCCCCCTCCCTCGTGTGAGCCTTTTCCCGGACGCGCAGCGCGTCGAGCTCCCTCTGGAAGAGGCTCCGGTCAACTATCCTGGGCGCTCCAGGCGCCTTGCTCGCGGTTGCTCTCTTGGTCGTGGCCATGGCGTTTCTCCCGATGGGATGCGCTCGCTTCGTGGAAGAGAGTCTAGGGGTCCATGCCGAAACGAAGGGAGTTACAACTGTGGCGGGATTGCGGGGAGGCGCACCGCAACCCCCGTCAAGCGCGCAGCGGCGAATCCCATTACATTGGCCGCAGAACGGAGGAGGAGCACCATGTCACTGGTCAACCGCGCGCTGTTTCTGATCGAGCGCAATCTGCACCGCGATCTCTCGCTTGGCGGTATAGCGGAGGCCTGCGGCGTGTCGCGCTTTCATCTTGCCCATGCATTCGGCGAGGCCACGGGCGTTGCCGTCATGGAATACGTCCGCAGGCGCCGGCTCACCGAATCGGCGTACGCACTGGCCTCCGGAGCGACCGGCATCATGGAGGTAGCGCTCGATTACGGCTATGACTCGCACGAAGGCTTTACGCGTGCCTTCAAGGCTTATTTCGGCAGGACTCCGGAGGAGACCCGGCGGGCCGAATCGGTGGCGGATCTCGCGCTCCTCGATGCGATCCGGTTCATTGAGGCACCGCGGGCGAAGATTGGGGCGCCGAGCTTCGAGCGCGCCGGCGAGCTGAAATTCATCGGACTCGGTGAGCCGTTCGACTTTGGTGAGACTGCGCACATTCCGAATCAGTGGCGCCGCTTCATGGCGGAGTTCTATCCGAAGATCGGGCACAAGAGCCAACAGATCCCGCTCGGCATCGTCACGAGCGGCAGTGATGGCGCTACCGATCTTCGGTACACCTGCGCCGTGGAGGTGTCACGCTTCACAGACATCGAGGAGGGACTCGTGAGCCTCACCGTAGGTCCGGCGAGCTACGCCGTTTTTCCCCACGACGGGCACATCTCCGGGCTGCCGCAGACCTATGCGGCGATCTGGAACGATTGGCTGCCGGCCAGCGGCGGCAAACCTGCGGAGGGGCCGAGCTTCGAGCGGCCGAATCCGACTTTCGATACCCGCACGGGCGAGGGTGGCGTGAGGCTGTGGATTCCGCTGGCCCGGTGAGCGGGTCAGGCAGCTCCGCGGCGGTCCTGGTTCGCCTGCCGATGGCGATCGCTCGAGAGTCATCCGGAAATCAAAAGCCGGTTCTATAGCAGCAGCCTCGGCACAGGCTAGGCTCGTCCCATGAAGAGCCTCGTCCTTCTCGCCGCGGCAGCCGCGGCAGTCACGCCAGTCACGCCAGTCAGGGCAGCTACGGGTGGGGCCGGATCCGTATACCACTTCGATACGACGCGTTACCTTTTTCGGGCCCCTGCCATCGAGCAGGCGCGCCGCATCGAGCTGCTGGCCGAGGTCGACCGGTTCCTGGAGCAGCCGGTGTCGTCGGTCGACACCCCCGCCGCGCTCTCCCGCTGGCTCGAGGTCCAGGACTCCTTGAGCAAGCGGCTGAATCGACACGAGCTCTACGTCTATCTGCGCGCCGAGGAGGACACCAAGGATCATGCCGATGCGGCAGCGGACGATGTCCTCGAGGCCGCGATCGCGAGGTTGGAGTCGGCGGCGCAGAGCCTGCTCACGCAGGTTGGTGCCCGCAGGTTGCATCACTACTTAGCGCGCCATGCGTCCCTCGAGGCATATCGATATTTCATTGATTCCACGCTGGCACAGACGGCGCACGCGAGTCCATGCCTGAGCGCCGGCACGCTGCTCGCTGCTCCGGCTTTGGACAGCCTCACTGCTTCCTACAAATCGTTGGCTGATCACCTCCAGCCTCCGGGCGGCCGTCAGGCAGAGACGGGCGCCGCGGGATTTGCCGCGCGCTGGAAGCCGTACCTCGAGAACGAGGACAGGTTCGCCTCCCTGCTGGTTCCGATCGTCAAGCTGTACGACGGCGAAGCCAGGCTGCAGGGGTTCGAGGGTGCTCCGGCAGCTGCCTATTCCCGCGATCAGCTCACTACTTCCGAGGTGAACGGTGCGCTCGCGGCCGTGCGCCGATCGGATGGCTATGAGCGCTACATCGCGGTGCTCTCGGCCGCGGCGTCACGGCGCCTTCATCTCGCACCGGCGGCGCTTCACGCCTGGGATCTGGACGCGGCGGACACCTTCCGGCCGGCACCAATGCCCTTCCCGGATGCATTGCGACTCATTCTTGCGTCCGAGCGACCCATGGGTGCCGAGTACGCGGCGGAGTTTGGCCGCCTCTTCGATCCTTCCAGCGGTCGCCTGGAATGGTGCCGTACCGATACGTGTGATAGGGCCGGTTTCTCGGTGGGCTATGCCGGTATTACTTCCGGCCTCTTCTATGGCTCCTATACCGGCGACGTCAACAGCATACGCGCCGTTGCCCATGAGGCCGGCCATGCCGTGCATCGGGAGCTCATGGCCGAAAACCAACCGCTCGCGGTATACAACGTCGGGCCGAAGTTCATGTTCGAGTCCTTCGCCATCTTCAACGGGTTGCTTGCCCTGGACCACCTGTACCAGACGACGCACTCGGCCGCCGCCCGTGCCTATTACCTGAACCGGTTCCTGGATGAGGCCACCTTCGAGGTGTGGGGTTCCGCGAAGGAGACGGATCTGGAGCAGTCCATGTATGCCGCCGCCGAGGGCGGCAAGCTGCACGATGCAGCGGACCTCGATGCTTTGACGCTGCGGGTGTTTCGCCGCTATATGCCCGAGCCGAGCCTCGATCCCCGGATGAGAGTGTATTGGGCTCACGACCGTTTGTATTTCACGGATCCCAACTACGACGTCAATTACCTTTTCGCGGGACTTCTCGCGCTCGAATACATGCACCGTTTCGAGCTCGACCCCAAGGGATTCGCACGCCGCTACCTGGCTTTTTTGCGGAACGGTTTCACGGACACACCGCCGGCATTGGAGAAGAGGTTTCTCGGGATAGATCTCGACGATACCGCAGGGTTGGTCAGGGACGCCGCTGAGCTCATCGGCCGGCGCGCGGATATCCTGCAACGCCTCTACAGCGCCGGGAGCGACGCCGCGCCGGACCCGCACGATGGCGCCGGAGGTACTCGAGCGGGGTTACTGCGAACAGGCGTCTGAATTGACGGTTGAAGTGGCTCTGATCCGCGAACCCGCAACGCTGCGCGATTTCCGATAGCACACAGCCGGGCTCGGTCTGCAGGCAGCGGCGCGCGTGCCACAGGCGAAGATGCCTGACATGAGTGCCCACGGATCTGCCGTAGATCCGCTTGAAGGTTGCGGCTACATACGCCGGGTCTCTTTGCACCATCCGGCCCAGCTCCGCGAGAGTGGGCGGCCTGAAGTACTCCGCTTCGACCCGTTCCCTCACTGCATCGAGCCATCGGGGCATTCCCTTGTCCCGCAGGGGCGCCTGATGAAGGATTCGGGAGCTTGCGAGCAACGCCAGGCCCTCCATCACCAACGGGCTGGCCGTATCGGCGATGACGATCTCCCGGCGCAAGGCTTCCCCCAGGGTTCGGAAGGAAACGTCTTGCATCACGAACGGCTCGCGCAGGGAGGCGGCAGGACCGTTCACGGGTAGAAGCAGCGAAAGGCATGCAGTAGGAAGGCGATACCGGTCTTCATGCTCTTCCCCGGCCGGCCGGAAGAGGGCAGCCGAGTCGGGCACCACCATCGCCCGCGTCCCAAATCGAGTGTCGAAACCGAATTGGAGCGGTAAGACGATGCGCGGCTCCGGGTGATGGTGCGCGCCCATGCGGCAGCTCGGGAGGTTCACGCTGCAGCGGAATCCGAAATCGCCTGCACGGCGGCTCACCTGGGAGGAAGTCGGGCAGCCACACGCGAGAGTGTTCATGGCAGGTAGTCTCGCCCGCGAGAGTCCCTGGTCTCGATACGTATGTCAACCAGTCGAGGATCTCAGCGCGCCGCAGCGATCGGCTTACCGAGCATGCACCTGCGTCCCGGGCTGGTGATCAGGATGCGAGCGGCTTCGCGCTTCGCCCAAAGAGCGCTGCCGCGACGAAAGAAGCAGGAGCGTTGCGGTTGTCCCGCTTCACAGGTGCGCGCGGCGGCGCGCATACTTTTGCGTGGGACCTCGGGGTGCACAGGTGAGTGATGCTCTCTCTCCTCGTAAACGGCCGATCCGTTGAAGTCGACGATGATCCCCATACGCCTTTGCTGTACGTGCTGCGCGATACGCTGCAGCTCAACGGGGCGAAGTTTGGTTGCGGCCTCGGACAATGTGGGGCCTGTACCGTCATGGTGGACGATGCTGCGGTATTTTCCTGCCAAACACCGATTGCCGACATCGTCGGTCGCCGCGTCACAACAGTTGAGGGACTGGGTACCCGGCAACGCCCTGGGGTCATACAACAGGCATTCATCGACGAGCAGGCGGCGCAGTGCGGGTACTGCATTGCCGGCATGATCATGCGGGCGCAGGCGCTGATCGGGCGCACCGCATCACCGACTGAGGATGAGATCCGGGCGGCGCTGGAGCCGAACCTGTGCCGCTGCGGTACGCATTCCAGGATTCTGCGCGCGGTCCGGCGTGCAGTTCGCGCCCGGCAAGCAGCCGAGACCGGCAGCCCGGGCGGCAGTCCACCGGCAGCTGACGAGCTCTCCTGACATGTCGGTATCACGGCGAGCGATCCTGTCGGGCGGGGGAGCGTTGATCGTGAGTTTCGTGCTCGGCCCGCTACCTGTGTGCGCGCAGCGCCGTCGTAGCACCGCGGACGCCGCGCTACCCGGAAGCCTCGGATCCAGCCCGATGCTCGACTCATGGCTGCGGATCGATGCACGGGGTATCACCGTTTTCACGGGCAAGGCGGAGCTGGGTCAGGGCATTCAGACCGCGCTGATCCAGGTCGCTGCCGAGGAGCTCGCCGTCGAGCCGGGCGCCATTACGCTCGTTGCGGCCGACACCGCACGCACGCCGAACGAGGGATACACGGCGGGTAGCCACTCCATGCAGGACAGCGGCACCGCGATCATGAACGCCGCGGCCCAGGCGCGTGAAATCCTGCTTGGCCTTGCTTCCGAGCGTTTGCAGCAAGACCGGGCAAGACTGAAGGCCGAGGGGGGCGCCGTCGTCGCGCCCGACGGACGGCGGATCGCATACAGCGGCCTCGTCTCCGGCCGCACGCTGCACGTCAGCGCTGAGCCGGGTGCGCCGCTGGGTGATCCCGCACACCGCCGGGTAATGGGCCGCTCCTGGCCGCGCATCGACATCCCGGCGAAGGTATTGGGCGAGATGGCCTTCATTCAGGACCTGCGCCCTGCGGGCATGGTGCACGCGCGGGTTGTGCGCCCGCCAAGCTACGGCGCACGGCTGCGTTCAGTCGAAAGTGCGCCCGTCCTGCGCCTTCCAGGGGTCCTGTCCGTCGTCCGTGACGGCAGTTATCTCGCTGTGGTGGCGAAGCGCGAGTATCAGGCCATTACCGCCATGCAGGCGCTCGCCCGCGCCGCGCGCTGGGAGGAGAAAGCGAGCCTGCCGCAGCAGAGCAGGCTTTTCGAGGAGTTGGTGGAATGGCCTTCGCGCAATGTGCCGGTCGCGGCACGAGGCGCGGCGGATGCTGCTCACGGCTCGCCTGCAGAGCGCACTCTCGAGGCCGAGTATCGTCGCGGTTACCTGATGCACGGCTCCATCGGTCCCTCGTGCGCCATTGCAATGTTCGACGACGGTGCGCTTACCGTGTGGACGCACAGCCAGGGGGTTTATCCGCTTCGCAACGCGCTTGCCGAGCTCAGTGGGCTGCCGGAGCGTCGCGTACGGTGCATTCAAGTGGAAGGCTCCGGGTGTTACGGCCACAACGGGGCCGATGACGCAGCCGCCGACGCGACGATCATTGCGCTCAAGCTGCCGGGGCGCCCCGTGCGGGTGCAGTGGATGCGCAGCGATGAGCACATCTGGGAGCCCTACGGGCCCGCGATGCTGGCGCGCGTGCGCGGCACGCTCGATGAACGGGGCAACATCGCCCGTTGGGAATACGAAGTCTCGAGCAACACTCACTCCACCCGCCCCGGCGGGGCGCGTGAGCTGATGCCAAGTTGGTTCCTAGAGCGGCGCCTCAGTCCCGCTGCGCCCGAGCCGCTCCCGCTGCCGGCGGGCGGTGGCGATCGCAACGCGCTGCCGCTCTACCGCATACCGGCCCTGAAGGTGGATTACCGCTTCATTCCGTCGATGCCGCTCAGAGTCTCGGCGCTGCGATCGCTCGGGGCTCATCTCAACGTGTTCGCCATTGAAAGCTTCCTGGACGAGCTGGCGCGTGCCGGGCGGTCCGATCCCGTCGAGCTGAGAGTAAGGCATCTCGATGATCCCCGTGCCATAGCGGTGATCCGCGCTGCCGCAGAGCGCTTCGGTTGGAGAAAGTACCGCCGCCGCGACGGCCGCGGCAAGGGCTTCGCGTTCGCACGCTACAAGAATCTTGCGGCCTACCTGGCCGTCGCGGTCGAAGTCAGCGTGGATCGCCACCATGGCGCCGCGCGGGTATTGCGCGTGGTGGCTGCGGTCGACAGCGGCGAGGCCGTCAATCCCGACGGGATCCGAAACCAGATCGAAGGCGGAATCCTTCAGGCGCTGAGCTGGACACTTTTCGAGTCGGTGACGTTCGACCGCACCCACATCACGAGCCGCGATTGGGCGAGCTATCCCATTCTTCGCTTCACGGACGTTCCGGGCGCCATCGAAGTCGTGGTGCTCAACCGTCCGGGCCAGCCGTTTCTCGGGACCGGTGAGGCTGCGCAGGGTCCTGCGGCCGCGTCGCTCGCCAATGCAGTTGCGGATGCGGCGGGAGTCCGGATCCGCGAGCTGCCACTCACCGCCGAGCGCATCAGGGCAGCGCTGGCGCCCGCACGAGATACTTAGACAATTCGCCGAGAGACGGCGGGGAGCTGAGCCGACGGTGAGTCTCGACGGTGGCAGTCGTCGCAAGGCCGGAGCGCGTCAGCGCAAAACAGTCCTCTCTTCGGTCTGCCGCGCGATCTGCCTTACGCTCGCGCGACGAACCGAAATGTTTTGGTCCATAGGACGCAGCCGCACGATGCTATTCTGATGAGCGAAGCTGGCTAGTCTCAGCTGAGACCAATTCATAGAGAGAGGGCCACCAGCCATGTTCAAAGGACGCTGCTTTGTGCTGCTTTCCTGTCTGTCCCTGGCGCTACCCGTCGCATTCGCAGACACGGTGCCAACGGGCATGCTCACGAGTGCGCTCAAATGGCGCAGTGTGGGCCCTTATACCGGCGGGCGGGTCACCACGGTGGCCGGCATTCCGGACGAGCCCAATGTCTTTTACATGGGCACGGCGGGCGGAGGCGTCTGGGAGACGGAGGATTACGGCAACAACTGGAAGAGCATCTCCGACAGGGATTTCAAGAGCGGCAATATCGGCGCCATGGCGATCGCGCCTTCCAACTCCAAGATCATCTATGTAGGCACTGGAGATTCCGCCCCGCGCAACACGGTCCTGACGGGTGAGGGAATGTACAAGTCCACCGACGGCGGCAAGAAATGGACTTACGTCGGGCTGGGAGACACGCACATCATCAGCTGGATCCTGGTGGATCCCCGAAATCCGGATGTCGTGTACGCAGCAGCGCTCGGCCATTTGTTCGGGCGCAATCCCGAACGCGGGGTGTTCAAGACCACCGACGGCGGCAACACATGGAAGAAGGTCCTTTATGTCGATGACGATACGGGCGCCATCAGCCTGGCGATGGATCCGTCCAACCCGCGCGTGCTCTACGCCGGGATGTGGCAGATGTCGCGCCGGCACTGGACCTTTTCCAGCGGCGGTCCGGGCAGCGGCATCTACCAGTCGACCGACGGCGGCGAAAACTGGACCAATATCTCGCACCGGCCGGGACTGCCGGGCGGCATCTTCGGCAAGGTGGGCATTGCGGTCGCGCCGAGTGAGCCCAATGTCGTATATGCGCTGATTCAGGCGGACTTCAAAGGCCAGGCAGGCGGGTTGTTCCGGTCCGACGATGCCGGCCGGAGCTGGAAGCTCATCAACAACAGCATGGACATCACGCAGCGGGCCTTTTACTACATGACCGTATTCGTCGATCCCAAGGATCCCAACACGATCTACCTCCCAAACGTCGGCGTGTATGTGTCGCACGATGCAGGCAAGAAGCTGACGGCGCTCCATCCGCCGCACGGCGACAACCACGTGCTCTGGATCAATCCCAACAACCCGCAGCTCTTCATCGAGGGCAACGATGGCGGCGCGACCGTGAGCCAGAATGGCGGCAAGTCCTGGAGCTCCGAGGACAACCAGCCGACCGGCCAGTTCTATCACGCCAATCTCGATGATCAGTTCCCGTTCCATATCTATGGCGCGCAGCAGGATCGCAGCTCGGTCGAGGCGCCGAGCGCCGTGCCGGCCGGGACCATTCCGCCGGTTTGGAAGGACGTACAGGGAGGCGAGATGAGCTGGGTAGTACCGACGCCCCGTAGATCATGGGTAACCTACGGCAGCGGGTACTACAGCATGGAGTGGAGAGAAAACAGCAGAACGGGACTGGTCACGAACGTGAGTCCGTGGCCGGCCTACAAGTTCGGTCTCGCGGGCGCGCTGATCAAATATCGCTACGGCTGGAATCATCACCCGGTCGTCTTCGCGCCCGGCAACCCCGAGGAGCTGGTGATGGGAGCGAACGTACTGCTCGAGACTACGGATGAAGGCATTCATTGGAAGCCGATCAGTCCGGATCTCACGCGCAATGACAAGAGCAAGCAGGCGCGGCCGGGTGGCCCGATCAGCGCCGATGTGACCGGCGAGGAGATGTTCGACACGATCTCCTCGATTGCCTTCTCGCCGCTCACGGACAGCACCATCTGGACGGGCTCGGATGACGGCCTCGTGCATGTAACGAGAGATGCGGGAGCGCATTGGAGCGAGGTTCGCCCGCCCAAGCTGCCGACGTGGTCCACGGTCACCTGCATCGAGCCCTCGCACACCGATCAGGGCACTGCTTACGTGTCGGCGAGCCGGTTCGACTGGGATGACTTTCACCCGTACGTGTACAAGACCACCGACTACGGCAAGCATTGGACGCAGATCACCACCGGGCTGCCGCAGGATCAATACGTCGAGAGTGTCCGTGAGGATCCGGACGATCCCAATCTGCTCCTCGCAGGAACCAGCTCGACGGTGTACTTCAGCCTGGATGGAGGCGCGCAATGGCAGCCCTTGACGCTGGGGCTGCCGGCCGTGCGGGTGAATGACGTGGAAATTCAGCCGCAGCAGCATGCCGTGGTGCTCGCCACGTTCGGGCGCGGCTTCTACGTGCTCGACAACCTCCAGTTCCTGGAACGGTTGGGCTCCGCCAAAGTGGCGACCGATGCGCCTTACCTGTTCAAGCCGCAGCAGGGCTGGCTGGTCACGCGCCGTATGGGCGGGTTTGGTCCACACGGTCCGGGAGGCGAGAATCTGGCGCCCGGAGTCACGATATTTTTCCACGTGCCGGCCGACTACGACGGCAAGACGCCGATGACGTTGGCCTTCACCGACGCGAGCGGGAAGTCGATCGAGAGCTTTACGCTCCACCGGAAGGTAAAGACCAAACCAGCGCCGCCTTCGGAGAATCCCGGCGTGGCGCGCCGAGAGAGTCGGGAAAAGGCCACGGCGGTCGAGCCGGGCATGAACCATTTCCAATGGGATCTGGCTTATGCGGACGCGGTGGATGTAAAGGGAATCTACAACTCCTTCTTTGCCGCCGCACCGACCGTAGGTCCGGAGGTGGTGCCGGGTACCTACTACGCAACGCTGACCTATGGCCAGGTCACGCAAAGGGAGCCGTTCGAGGTCAAGCTGGATCCCACATTGAAGACCACGCAGGCAGAGCTCCAACAGCGCTTCGATCTGCTCATGCGGATTCAGGATGCGCTCAATCGCCTCGACACCAACCTCAATCAGGCCATCGACGCCCGTGACTCTCTCGAGAAGGCGCTCGCCAGCAAGGGCGTGTCCGGCAAGGCGGCGCAGCCGGCGCTCGACCATCTGAACCGCGATATAGATGCCCTGGTGGACCTGAAGATCCAGTCCGGGGAGGGGGCGCTGGTCTATCCCGGCCGGCTGCGCGCCTGGCTGACCTCGATCGCCGGCCAGGTGCGGATGGCATTCGTACCACCCACCCCGGCGATGGTGGAGGTGGCGGGTGGATACATCAATGACGCGGCAGCAGGCGTCTTACGTCTGCAGTCCGACGTTGCGGCGGCCAACAGCGTGGTGAGTCACAGACGGGTGGCCGCCAGGAACTAGAGGTCTCGAACAGGCCGGAAACGTCATCCCACCGAAACCCCGCGCTCCGCGGGGTTTCGCATTTACGGCGGGAGGCCGAGGGGTGCTAGACTGCCGCCAGAGGGCTGCAGTCATCTGCGGGATACCCCAGGTATGATGCAAAGCTTCCGTGCGCTTGCGCCGTTGGCTCTGAGGCGGGTTGAATCCAGCGTCAGGGAGAACCTCTACCGCATCGTTAAAATCGACTCCACCCGGCCGCAGCACATCCAGGCGGTGCTGACCTATCGTTGCAACTACCGGTGTGAGTACTGTCTGCACTGGCGATGGGAGAAAAGGGAGGAAATGGGCCTGGAGGATTGGATGCAGGCCCTGCTCAGCCTGAAGGCCTATATAGGGTCGTATGTCGTCAATTTCGTGGGCGGCGAGCCGTTCGTATACCGTCATTTCCTGCAGCTGATCGCCTTCTGCGGCGAGAACGACATCGGGTGGGGCGTCATTACCAACGGCTCCGCTCTCACGGAAAGGACTGTGGCCCACGTGGTCGCTGCGCGTCCCCTCTATTTCGATGTGTCGGTCGACGGGACGACCAGCGAGATCCACGACAGGGCACGGGGCGTCGATGGCTCCCTCGAAAGGGTGAGCCGGGGTATCCGAATGCTGGTGCAGCGCCGCAACGCTTGCGGACAGAATTTCCCCATACGCATCAAGCCAACGGTACATCGCTACAACTACGGCGATTTGAGCCGGCTGGTGGACTGGACGGTGGCCATCGGGGCGACCTCGATCGACTTCAATCCCGTCAAGCTCCCGGAGGCGAAGGAGCGGGAGCGCCTTTATCTGCAGGATCCCGCCGAGATTGCCGAGCTCGAGCGGACGGTCGTGGAACTGATAGCTCGCAAGCGAAGCGGTGATCCGATCGAGACCAGCGAAGGCAAGCTCCTTGCCCTTCCCGACCACTTCAAAGATGTTGCCGTAAACTACGGCACTCGGCATTGCCGTAACGGCCTGCGGGCCTACTGGATCCTGCCCACCGGTGACGTCGAGTCCTGCGCCTGCTTCCGTCAGTCCATGGGCAACGTCAGGTCGAGCAGCGCAAAAGAGATCTGGCAGGGCCCACAGGCGCGCGCGTGTCGCACCCTGACCCTGCTGTGCAGGCCCATGGACCCGACCCTCAGGCATGGCTGCGGGCCGCGCAGGTCACTCATCGAGGATATCCGGCGGGCGGTCCTTTTATTTGGCAAGAGGCCGTGACAGCGGAGTCGTCCCGGCACAACCGACTCTTGGTCATCGCGGCAGCCCCGAGTCCGATCTCGGCGGCTATGCCGCGGACTCCGTCAGACGTGCAGGCCGCCGGTGCCGAACAGTCCCACGAGACCGATGATGATGAGGTAGATCGCGACGATATAGTTGAGCAGTCGCGGCGCCACCAGGATGAGGATCCCGGCGATCAGCGCTACGAGGGGCCCGAGCGTCAGATGGAGATGCAGATTCATGGATACCCTCCAGGTGCGGAAAGTCTTTCAGTTACGCAAGCAGGGGATGTGCCGCCAGGTACTCGTCGAAGGTTCCGGTGAAATCCTCGATGGTACCGTCCGGCCTGACCTCGATGATTCGCTTGGCGAGACCACTGATGAACTCCCGATCGTGGGAGACGAAGAGCAGCGTTCCGGGATATAGCTCGAGCGCCGTCTGCAGAGACTCGATGGTTTCCATGTCCATGTGGTTCGTGGGCTCATCCATGATGAGTACGTTCGGCTTCGTCAGCATCAGCTTGCCGTAGATCATGCGGCCCTTCTCGCCGCCTGACAGCACTTTTACCGACTTCTTCACCTCGTCGCCGGAAAACAGGAGTCGGCCGAGGGTGGCGCGCACGATGAGATCGTCGTCCGCCTTGCCTGTCCAGTGGGACATCCATGTGAACAGGTCGATCTTCTCGTCGAAGTCCGCTTGTGTGTCTTGCGGCATGTAGCCGGGATCGGCATTCTCGACCCAGGTGATCTGGCCGGCGCTGGGCTTCAGTTCGCCGATGAGGCACCGCGCGAGGGTCGTCTTGCCTACGCCATTGGCACCGATTATGGCAATCCGCTCGCCGGCCCGGACGTTGAAGCTGACTCGCTTCAGAACGTCGACGTCCGAACCCGGATATCGGAATGAGAGATCATCGACGGATACCGCGGAGTTGAACAGTTTCCTGCGCTGTTCGAAGCGGATGTATGGGTTCTGCCGCGAGGAGGGTCGAATCTCTTCGAGTTTGATCTTCTCGAGCTCTCTGCGGCGCGAGGTCGCCTGGCGTGCCTTCGAAGCGTTGGCCGAGAAGCGGCGCACGAATTCCTGCAGGTCCGAGATCCGGTCCTGGGCCTTGGCATTCGCGGCCTCTACGCGCTGGCGCGCCTGAAGCGAGGCCAGCATGAAGTCGTCGTAATTGCCCGGGTAGACTTTCAATTGCTGGAAATCCAGGTCCGCGATGTGCGTGCACACCTGGTTGAGGAAGCGCCGGTCGTGGCTGATGATGACCATCGTCGTGTCATAATCGTTGAGCACGCCCTCGAGCCACCGGATCGAGTGGATATCGAGATTGTTCGTCGGCTCATCGAGCAGCAGTACGTCCGGCTTCGAGAACAGTGCCTGCGCCAGCAGTACGCGCAGCTTCAATCCGGGCGCGACTTCGCGCATCGGCCGCCCGTGCAGCGATTCACGGATTCCGATGTCACTGAGAATGCTGCCGGCGCGCGCCTCGGCGTCATAGCCGCCATACTCGCCGAATTTCACTTCGAGCTCCGCCGCCGTCATGTAATCCACGTCCGTTGCATCCGGATCGGCGTAGATTCGATCCCGCTCCTGCATGGCGCGCCACATCTCGAGGTGGCCTTGCATCACCACATCGAGCACACGCTCGTCTTCGTGGGCGAATTGATTCTGCCTGAGCGTGCCGAGGCGTCTCCCGGGCTGCAGCACGACGTCGCCCGCGCTCTGCTCGAGCTCGCCGCTCAGGATCTTCATGAGCGTCGATTTGCCGCAGCCGTTGGCGCCGATCAGGCCGTAGCGATTGCCATCGGAGAATTTCGCGGTGACCTGCTCGAAGAGCGGTTTGGCCCCGAACTGCATCGTGACATTGAATGTGGAGAGCATATCTGTCCGTTCCTATGGCGCAGTCCCGAACCGCCCGCAATTTCGACCCGCAAACCGCTCGTACGGGGCCGGGGCGAGGACCTGCGCACAAGGCAGTGACGGTCGTGTCATGCCCGTCCTGTCGGGTGACCGGTGGCCGTCGGCTGCGAATGGGTCGGGGTGCCGCGCGGGACTGGCTCGCGGCGGGTGGCGAACTCTAACTGAAGAGCCGAACGCGCGCAACGAGCGCAGCCGCGAGTGACCAAGGAACCCGCGCTTAAAACGCCCTCGAATTTGCTACAGTGCGGCGTAAGGGCATGAACGTGAACTGAGCTACACATGGGCGCATCGTCTCCCCGTGCTACACCGCGAGCACGAAGTTTTCGGTCATCGCAAGAGCTTCGGGCGTGGCTTGCGAAGGAGCACACCCGGGCCACCGAACTGTTATTGCGGATTTACAAGAAGGGCTCGGGTGTTGTGTCGGTCACCTACGCCGAGGCGCTCGACCAGGCGCTGTGTTTCGGTTGGATCGATGGGCAAAAGCTACCGCTCGACGCCAAATCCTGGGTGCAGAAATTCACCCCGCGGCGGTCCAGAAGCGGCTGGTCCAAGAGAAATACCGCGCATGTGGATCGGCTCAGCCACGCGGGCCAGATGACGTCTGCCGGTCTCAAGGAAGTGGAAGCGGCCAAGGCCGACGGGCGCTGGGCCGCTGCGTACGATTCCCCCGCCAACGCGAGGGTGTCTCCCGAGTTCCTGAAGGAGCTCGCGCGTAACACCAAGGCAAAGCAGTTCTTCTCGACCCTCGATAAGGCCAATCTGTATGCGATAGCCTACCGGTTGCAAACAGCCAAGCGCCCGGAGACTAAAATCAAACGCATGAAGCTGATCATTGAGATGCTTGCGCGCGGGGAGAAATTTCATTGAACGCACCAGGGCTCATGGACGCGGCCAGCACCGGGCGGGTACGCCGTAAGGCACGGTGGACAAAACGAGTTCTCGCGCCCGCGAATTGGGCCAGCGAGTGATCGTGCGGCTTCAGCGCTGCTCGATGAGCGTGCTGCCGTCTGCTTCGGACACCACCCGGATAGGAAACGTGGCTTCCAGACTGGCGAGCCAGCCATCGATGTTTTGCACGAACACGACGCCGGTGACCCGCAGGTTGACGAGCGCGGGAGTGGCGATGACGATCCGGCGTTTGGAATAGCGGGCCAGGTCCGAGACGACGCCATTGAGGGGCTCGTCCAAGTACTGGAGACGCCCCTCGCGCCAGCCCCCGACCCAATTGGGATTTACCGATGAAAGCTGCGGGCGGGTATTGATGGACTCCAAGGCCAGGCGCTGTCCCGCAGTCAGCTCAATCGCCGTCAGGCTGGGCTTCCGGTCTGCGCCCAGAAGATGTTCGATCGATTCGAAGTGACCCGGCAGCTGCCGGGCTGCTACGTCAACGACGCCTTCCTCGACTGCCACGATTACTCCGTTCAGGCTTCGACGAACGTCGAAGGCTGTACCGATATCCGTCACGGTCGTATCACCGGCGCGGACCGTGAAGGGGCGGCTCGGGTTCTTAGCGACGCGGAAATATGCCTCCCCGTGCGCAAGTACTGCGGTCCGGGACTCCTTTAACAGGGTGACCATCAACCTCGTGTCTGCGCCTGCAGATATGACCGAGCCGTCGGGCAAAGTGATGGTTCGCGTATCGCCAATGCCGGTCGCCACGACAATGCGTGAGCCGCCCTGCAGCGCGACGACGAATATGGGCCAATAGGCGATTGCGACAACGGCTAGCGCTGCGGCGGCGGCGACGCCGAGAATGGCCATCCGCACATTGCGCCAATTCGGCTGACTGGCCCGCCGGCTTCGGGTAGGCGGTCTCTCGCGGTGCTCACTACGAACCTGCCACGTCGTAATGCTCTCCGCGCCCGAATAGTCATCCGTGGCGACTTCCGCCTCGGTTGGCCAGCGAACGGTTGCTCCGTCGATCAGCTGCCACAATGCTTCCACGCGCCCGAACGCGTCCCGATGGCTCGTATCCGAGAGCCATTGCTGCCATTCGGCAATGCGCTCGCCGGAGACATCATCTGAGCGCATCTCGAGGAACCACTCCGTGGCCTCGCGCAGCAGCGGGTCGTCCTCGAGCCGCTCTTGTAGGAGCTCAGCCATTCGTTTCGCCTCCAACGTCTGCCCGCGCCGCATCCAGACCCGCGCGGCAATACAAGATGGCTCGGCACACATAGGTACGGACCATGCGCTCTCCCAAGCCCATCTGCTTGGCGATATCAGCGAAAGCCAGCCCGTAAACCTTGTGGAGCAGGAATGCCCGCCGGCATTTCGGCGGCAGCTCGTTCATCAAACGCTCGACCAGCTGCAGCTCCTGAGCATCCGTTGCAAACTGCTCCGGCGTCGGCTGGGCCGTAAGCTCCTCGAGGAACTTCGACTCGCGAACGACCCGACGCGCCATCTGCTCATGCCGGATGCGATCCACGGCGAGGTTCGCGGCGGTCCTGAAGAGGAAGGCGCGCAAAAAGCTGACTGCGCCCGGCTGATCGAGCTTGAGGAGCCGGACGTAGGCCTCCTGAGCAACTTCTTTCGCTTCCTGCTGCGATCGCAAGCGCAGCGCCAGGAAGCGAACCAGGGCCTCGTTGTGCTCCCGGAATAGGCGGGTCACCAGCTCGGTGCGCTGCCGCGGACCCTCGCCGTGCCCGTCGGGCTCGAAAGCTTCGGTGAATTCAGGATCGGCCATTCAGTCGCCGCGGGTATGCCCAAAAACGCACCCCGGTCACACTATAGACGAACGAGCGCCGGTCTTTTGCAATCCGCCCGATATTCAATGGCTCGCGTTGCAAGTCTGTCCACCTCGGCCGTCTAAAGCACCGATATCGAGCACGGCAGCCGCCACCGCTCGGAAGAACGCCCGGAGGGGAAATGACCATGTCACTTGGCACGCGCCCGCAAACCAGACAGAACTCACCACGCGTGCTGTGGGCCTTCATTCTGACCGCAGCGCTCGCACTGAAGGCGAGCTGCTCTTGCGCTGTCGATTTCTCGAAACAGGTCGCATTCGACATCCCCGCACAGCCGCTATCGAGCGCGCTGGTCCAGTTCGCCGATCAGGCAGGCGTACAGTTCACGGCGCCTGGCACTTCGCTCGGCGCCCTGCGAAGTGAAGGTGTGCACGGAACGTACGTGCCCACCAAAGCGCTCGCCATGCTTCTGCGGCGGACGGGCCTTGGCTACCGGATAGTCGATCAGGGGACCGTCGCGATCGTGAAAGCGGGCGCGGTCGCCGGCACGCCAACCTCACCCGATCCCGGCAGCAAAGCGGGAAAGGAGGGGAAGATCGGGTCTTCCACGAGGTTTCGGATGGCTGGAACGACTCGAGGCACGGCTCAAAGCGCTGCTTCCGTGACGGCGGCCGGAGCGGATGCTCGCAGGCAGTCGCCTCCCGGACTTCAGGAGGTCGTAGTTACCGCCACTCGGCGCGCGGAGAACATCCTTGCAGTGCCGGTTGCCATCAGCGCGCTCACCGGACCGGAGATCAGTAGTCGGCATGTCGAGACCGCCGCGGACCTCGCGAATTACGTCCCCTCCCTCAGCGTTTCGAGCGGCGTGGATCGCGACGACTACATCTTCGCCATTCGCGGCATGGGCCCCACCGGCGGTTCCGGTCCGGGAGCCGTGCTCGGCGGTGGCGGCACCGGCGTCGTCACCTACTTCGCTGACGTTCCCGCCTCGGGCGCGGGGCCGGGACTCTTCTATGACCTGCAGAATGTTCAGGTCGCCAAAGGTCCCCAGGGAACGCTGTTCGGTAAGAACACGACAGGCGGCGTAGTTCTCTTCGTGCCCAATGAGCCGAAAAACCAGGTCGAGGGCTACGTGGATGTCGGCGCAGGGGATTACGACCTGAAGAGCGCCAGCGGTGTGCTGAATGTGCCCATGATCGGCGATCGGCTGCTGGTGCGCTTCGCCGGCCAGACGCTCGAGCGGGAAGGATTCACCATCGATCGCGGTCCGATCTATCCAGGCAAGGACTACGATAACCGCAAGTACTGGGCTCTCCGCCTCAGCGTGATCGCCCGACCCATTGCCACGCTGGAAAACTACACGATTTTGAGCGCCCTACACAGCGACGAGAACGGCGATGGATACGTTCTCTCGGCCGTCAATCCTTCCGGCCCGTTCGCCTCGCTTCTCCTGCCGTTTTTTGCCCAGCAGACAGCCGCCGGTATCCGGTCGACATCCCTTTCGGACGACGAAGTAGACAGACGATACAACTACGGAATCATCAACAGAACGACCTGGTCCCCCTCCGATGGCTTTCAGGCCAAGAATATCTTCAGTTACCAGGTACAGAAATGGAGGAACGGCAATGACATCGACGGGTCGCCTTACGTGCTCGACGACCTCGTCGCGCCTCGGAGCGGGTCATGGCATACGCAGGTCGGCACCTATACCGAGGAGCCTCAGATTCAAGGCACTACTCTGCACGGGAATCTCAAGTACACCGCGGGCGCTTACTACGAGGACGGCCGCAACATCGCGGCTCAGCCCTACGAGGTGGATGTCGCGCTCGGTAATTTCGTCATCACACAGCCGAATCAGACGAACTCGGAACGCAGCCGAGGCGTGTATGGCCAGACGACCTATCGGCTGGGCGGCATTGCACAGAGTCTGAGCAAGTTCGCGCTGACGACCGGATACCGATATACCTGGGATGAGTATGGATACGGGATCACGGCTTACAGCCCGAGCATCGGCGATGCGTGTCTCACAACTGCCGGCCTTTATCCGCAGTCAAACTGCCTTTTCGAGGCGTCTGGGCGGAGCAGCGGCAGCTCGTGGACGGTTGGGCTCGAGTTCCACCCGAAGCGTCGGACGCTGATCTATCTGCGATCGGGGCGTGGTTACGTCCCCGGGGGCTTCAACCCATCGTTGGCATTCTCTCCTGGAGGAATCGAGCTGCCGGAATTTCGATTTGCGCCCGAGTCGGTCGTCGATATCGAGCTCGGCACGAAAGCCGAATTCGAGCTCGGCGGGATGCCCATGGAAGTGGACGCCGACGTTTTCAATTCCGACTTCCGTAATATCCAGCGGCTCGTATCGGAGACGCTACCGGGCGGTGTCGAGTCGAATTTCACCGCCAATGCGTCCGCTGCCCGGATCGACGGGTTAGAGCTCCAGGCAACGACGGCGCCGTCGAAGCAGCTGAATGTAACGGTGGCCTACTCATATAACGATGGGAAGTACACGCAGATCGATCCCGCCGCGGCGCCCTCGCTGGTTGGGACTCCATTCGCCTATCTGCCACGCAACAAGGTGAGCGGAACGCTGGTCTATACCCTGCCTCTGCGCGAGCTCATCGGTGAAGTGACGCTGGACGTTTCGTATGCATATCAATCCCGGTACTTCGACGCGCCAGCGGTCCAGCCACTCGATTACATCTCGGGCTACGGAGTTCTCAACGGAAGAATCGAGTGGCGGGACGCTCTACGCCTGCCGCTCGATCTGTCTGCCTTCGTCACGAATGCAACTAACAGGATGTATCGCGTCGGGCAATACAGCAACTACTTCACGGACGGGCGCATAACGTCGTTTTATGGGGAACCGCGAATGTTCGGAGTCAACCTGCGGTACCGATTTGGAGCATTGCGATGACGAGTGTCAAGGCCGCGGCGCTCGTCCTGGTGCTCGCATGTTCCGGCTTGAATCGCGCGGCTGATGCAGCGGACCGGGCACGGGCAACGGCGTACGTTGATTCGCAAGGCATCGCGCATCTTGCGCCGCTCGCGGTGCCTCCCTCGAGCTTCATGAGTCCGCAGGCAAGGACCGCCTTCGTCAAGCTCGTGACGGGGGCGGCCGGTGCACCGCCGATCAATGAAAACATCGATACGGTCCGTGCCTTCTACGATCATTACAACAGCGCGCTGGTGGCCCGTGCCTCGAGGCGCTACCCCGTGAAAATCACTCAGGAAACGATGAATGGCGTGCGTACCGAGGTGGTGGTCCCGACGGGCGGTGTCGCCGCGGAAAACAGAAACCGTGTGCTCATCAATCTGCACGGTGGCGCGTTTCTGTGGGGGGAGGGAAGCGGCGGGGAAATCGAGTCCATCCCCATCGCGAGCGTGGGCAGGATTGAAGTCGTGACCGTGGCGTATCGGGAAGGACCGGAGTACAAGTTTCCAGCGGCGAGCGAGGATGTGGCGGCAGTCTACCGTGCGTTGCTGGGCAGGTACGCACCGCGCAATATCGGGATATACGGCTGCTCCGCCGGTGGGATGCTGACGGCGCAGTCCGTGGCGTGGTTCGAGCAGGCGCAGCTACCCATGCCGGGGGCGATCGGGACATTCTGCGGCTCGGCGAGCCCATTCGGCGGAGATTCCTCGTATATCGCCTTTGCGCTCGCGGGCCAGCCGCCGCTGCCGGGCGCGCAGTCGGGCGGCTTGGCCTTCTCTCCCTATTTCAGCGACGTATCGCTCGGCAATCCTCTGGTCTTCCCTACGAAGTCGAGGCGCGTTCTCTCGAGATTCCCGCCAACTCTTCTCATCAGCGGGTCGCGGGATTTTTCGGTGAGCTCGTTGTTTCACACTCAGGAGGCGCTTACCGCGGTGGGGGTCGACGCGGAATTGCACGTGTGGGACGGAATGTGGCACGCCTTCTTCATGGACCCCGATCTGCCGGAGTCGCAGGAGGCGTACCGTGTAATCGTGAGCTTCTTTGCGCGTCATCTGGGCCAGACCGTGCAGCGGAAGGCAAACTGGCATGACCACAACTCCACCGAGCCAGCGCATGGAGGCGCGTCAGAGGGACGGGATCGCAAACGAGCGGCGCCGACACACTGACGTCCGGCAGCGCGTCACCTCACGCGCAGGGGGAGTACCACACTACCCGGAGCACGGGGCATGCTCCGGCGCTCCTCCCTTAGCCTTTTGAGAGGCTATCTTGCCATTAGCCTTGATAAAGGCTAAAGTGCGTGCAGCCCTTTAAAGAGCTGAATGCGATGGATTATCCCCTTCTTACCCCAAGGCAGCTTGCCGCCTATCTCCGCTCGCTGAGGCGAGCGAAGCGACTTACCCAGTCCGCACTGGGCTCAAAGCTGGGCCTCAGCCAAAGGCGAATTGCCACGATCGAACTCGAACCCGATGCAGTAAGCATCAGTCAGATAATGCGCATCCTCGCGCTATTGGATGCGCGCCTGATCCTTCGGGCTCCAGGCAAGAAAAACGAAGCCACACAGGGAGCCCCAAGCAACGATGCTACATGGTAGTTTCCATGCCAACACTAAATGTGTGGATGAACGGAGAGCTCGTCGGTGAGTGGACGACCAGCCGCACAGGTACCCCGATTCTTCGATACGACGACTCGTGGATTCAGTCCCCCCGAGTTCGTGCGCTCTCGCTCTCACTGCCAATCACCCCCGATCGTCAGATTCGCGGGAATGTCGTTGACCATTATTTCGATAATCTCCTTCCAGACAATCCGGACATTCGCCGCCGTATTCGCGAACGTTATGGTGTGAAGTCCACCGATGCGTTCGACCTACTCGAAGAAATCGGCCGTGACTGCGCTGGCGCGATTCAACTGCTGCCCCCTGACCGCAAACCTGATTACTGGAATAAAATCGAGGGTACTCCGCTATCCACTGCGGACGTAGAACGAGAACTGCAAGCAGTGGCCGCGCCGGCATCGCTGGGACGACGCGCGGACGATGACGACTTTCGCATTTCAATCGCTGGTGCGCAGGAGAAGACTGCTCTCCTCATGATGGGGAGTACTTGGTATCGGCCACGTCACGCAACGCCCACCACCCATATCCTCAAGTTACCGCTCGGCATCGTCGGAAATTTCCGTGGCGATTTCTCACATTCTGTCGAGAACGAATGGCTCTGCTCGGAATTCCTGCGTGAGGTCGGGCTTCCCGTTGCCCACACGGAAATTGGTCAATTCGGTGAGCAAAGGGCGCTGGTCGTTCAGCGTTTCGACCGTAGGTGGGTAGGAGTGGAGAACAGTGCAGTAGATCAGGGCGGCTTTTTGCCGGGAGACGGCGTATGGATCGCTCGCCTGCCGCAAGAAGACTTCTGTCAAGCAACAGGACGTCCTCCGACGCAGCGGTACGAGCGCGACGGCGGCCCATCAATGAACCAAATTTTGGAGATTCTGGCGACCAGCACAAATGCTGAGCGCGACCGGGCGAACTTCACTCTCGCCCAGCTGACATTTTGGTTGCTGGCTGCGACCGATGGGCATGCAAAGAACTTCTCCATACGCCATTTGGCAGGTGGTGCATTCGAAATGACACCGCTGTATGACGTGTTATCGGCCTGGCCGGTCATTGGAAACGGTGCCAATGCGCTGCCCCTTCAGGATGCCAAGCTGGCTATGGCAGTTGCTGGAAAGAACCGGCACAACAAGTTAGTTGACGTTCAACCGCGACACTGGCAGGCGTTGGCGACGCGCATCGGTGGGCCAGAGCTGTGGGACCGTATGCAGTCCTTGGTCGATGCTGCGCCCCGTATGCTCGATCACATAGACCTTCCTCGCGGGTTCCCCGAGGCGGTGATTTCCAAAATCCACCAAGGCGTATGCGATCAGTCCCGAAAATTCTTTATAGGTCTCAGCTTGCAGGAAAGGGGCGGATAGTGGGTCGCTGGCCGTTACATTCCACGCGCATAGAGGCGGCAGCGTCCGACATTAACACCCAATCTCACACCGAGTGCCCGCGAAACTTACACCCAGCTGGAGAAGGTCGAAGGAGAATCCAAACACTCCCTGGACTGGTCGGGGTGAAGCGGTTTGCGCTGTCCCTGCAGTGCCGATGCGGGTCTGCGTGAGATGACTCCGGGCGGCGGTGACACTCAGGTAGCTCCTCCACAGTTAGTCCCGTACCTATTCTTCGATCTCGATCGAAGTGATTTCTGTCGTGGCTGACGGCCGGTTGGCGTATCTTCACATGCACGAGATTCGGCGACGACGGAGCACGTGATGACGACGCCTTCCACCACGATTCTTCTCTCGCTTCTCATGTTTGCGACCGGCGTGGGCATTCCCATCATGGCCGCATGGAATTCCAGGCTGGGTGTCGAGCTGGGGAGTCCTTGGGCGGCTGCTTTCATTCTCTTCATGCTAGGCGCTGTCATTTGCGGTATCGCCATGGTAGCGCTTGGCCTTCCGAAGCGGAGCTGGTTTGGTGCAACGCCGCTCTATTACGCCGGCGGATTGGTAGTCTCCTTCTACATTCTCTCGATCACCTGGACAGCACCTCGCATTGGAGTCGCCAACGCCGTGTTCTTCGTGTTGCTCGGGCAGATCGTGACGGCCGCGTTAGTTGATCAGTTCGGTTTGTTTGGGGCACTGAAGTCTTCGCTCACCCCGAAACGGGGTATCGGCATTGTCTTCATGCTGATAGGGACTTATCTGGCTCGGCGCATCGGTTAATCATCTCAGTGTAGACCGCCGCTCGTTCCTCAGGTGCCGGCGCCCGTCAGCCAAGGTACTCACAATATGGAAATTCTACACCTCGTCGAACGCGAAGAGCATTTCCTACGCAAAGCGCATGGTCAATAGAACACGTACCACACGCCCGACCACCCCTGCCTCCAGCATTGCTTTGCAATTGGCAGAAATCGCGGGTCTGATCGGTGACCCGTCAAGGGCTCACATGTTGTCTGTCCTGATGGACGGGCGCGCCCTCACGTCGCTCGAGCTGAGTATCGCAGCGGGTGTGACTGCGCAAACCGGAAGTTCGCATTTGGCCAAACTGTGCGGCTCGCGCCTCCTCACCGTCGAAAGAAAGGGCCGCCGCCGCTATTATCGATTGGCCTCAGCGGGCATAGCGCGCACCCTCGAATCCGTCATGGCCCTCACTGCATCCTCACCCCCATACCTGCAGCCCATGCCGGGGCTCGATGATGAGTTCAGGGCCGCGCGCAGTTGCTACGATCATCTGGCTGGCCAGCTCGGCGTTGCGATCACGGATTCTCTCGTCAGTCGCGGCTACATCCTGTTCGAGGACGATGTGGGTGAGGTGACCGATAGCGGCCAGGAGTTTTTCACGCGGCTCGGGCTGGACTTGCAAGCCAACAGCAGACGGCCCGCCTGTATCCCGTGTCTGGACTGGAGCGAACGGCGGCTGCATGTGGCGGGCCGTTTGGGGGCCCAGATTGCAAGCCTATGTTTCGAGCGTAAATGGTTGGCCAGAAAGCCAGGCACGCGCTCTTTGGGTGTAACGGATGCGGGTAGGAAGATGTTGCGTCACGCCTTCACCATAGAGCTGCCGCCTTGAGGCAGTGGCTCTGGGCAGTACGTCTTCGGCCTCGTGCGCAAGTGCGATCTGGCTGAAACCGAGCGCTTTCTGCCTGTCGCGCTGTGCATGCACTTCGGCACTTTACGACCGCTGATCCCGAGGGGCACCATGGGAATGTCGGCTCGAGCCTGCAAATTCCTCAGTTGCTTTTGGGGGCGGCGCGGCGTCGAGCGGTTCGACGCCCAGGGCACGCAAATCGCGCAGCGCCGAAAAGTCACGGTCGTGCGTGACTGTCGCGTCGGCCCCGACTGCCAGTGCGCTCGCCGCCTGGACCAGCGGACAGCAGATGCGGGGCGCTTTATTTCCACGGGCCGCGCGCGAGCGAGGCGGCACACGCCGTCTCGAGGCCGGTCGCCTGCCCCTGTTCGATGAAGTCGCCCTCGATACGCAGCACGCATTCGTCCTCACCAGGCTGGCCGACGAGCAGGTGCGTACCATGTGCGACCTCGACGACTTGCGCGTTCGGGAAGGGTGCCGCGATGTGGCGAGCCAGGGCGGGCGAAGTGATCACGTCCAGCGCACCGACCATGAAGAGAATGGGCACCTTCGATCCCGTCGGCGAATCCCAGCCCTTCGGCAGGTGCGCTGCTGGCCAGATACTGCACGCGGCCTTCTGTTGCTCGACGCGGTAGTTGCCGAGTAGTGTGTTATTGGAATGGAGCCGTTCACGGCCGGCGTCGATGTAGGGCAGGTCCTCCGCGCAGGTGTACGACAGCCACATTCCGAAGGGGAACCCCGCGTCCGCGATGCGGCTCTTGGCGGAAAACAGGACGATAGGCTTCCAATCACCGCCCGCTGCGCTGTGCAGCAGCGCCGGGACCTGATTAGCCAGTGGGATCGCGTACAAAAGATCGCGGATCGTCTCGGCGAAACGGCCCGTCGATAACGCGATGGTCGTCTCCCGCTTGGTGTAAGGATCGGTCAGCTTCACCCGTAACGGGCCGTGCGCGAAGGCGGCGAGCGCCTGCTGGTAATCCTGCTGCAGGTTTGGATATTGCGCAGCGCAGTCATGGTCAGCGGCACAGTCGGCGAAGGTACCGCGCAGGACTTCGTCTTCCCGCTCGGCGAGGCCAGCCGGCATGTGCTCAGCCGGACCTAGTGGAGCCTCGAGGACAACAGCGCGCGCGTGCTGCGGATAACGTTCGGCATACAGCAGCGCCTCCCGCGTCCCGTGCGAAAGACCCCAGAGGTCGATCTTGTCATAACCAAGCGCCGCTCGTACCGCATCCAGGTCCGCGACCGCGTTCAGCGAGTGGTATTGGTCGGGGGCGGCGTGCGCTCGCACCGTCGGTAGACAGGAGCGTGCGCTTCCGACGAGATCCAGGAAGTCGTCTTTCAGAGTTCGCCTCGCAGGCTCTGGGCAGGTCAGCCCGTTGGACTGTCCGACGCCGCGCTCTTCGATGGCGACGATGTCGCGGTTGCGCGCGATCTGGCGATATATACCGAGCAGTTCAGCGTTGCTCAGGTGTTCGACGGTCGAGATCCCGGGACCGCCTTCAATGAGGAACAGCGGATCCGCCGGCTTCTTTGCCGCGGTGGCCGGCACCTCGAAAATCCGTAAGCCGATCATGCGGCGTTCGGGGTGCGAGCGGTCCTCGGGAACGAAGAAAGTGCCGCACAAACCCTGAACCTTCTCGAGGGTGCAGGGAGCCGGCTTCAGAGTCTGGGCGGAGGCGGCGCAGCGCAGTAGGGGCGAGGTGACAGAGAGCGTGAGCAGAAGCGCGCAAAGCGCCCTACGGAAGCCCATGATTTCCCTCCAGCAAACAGGTAACGAATGCGATCAACCCAGCCCGGGCGTGATCACGACGATGAGTGACGCGAGTAGTGTCCGCTCCGGGCAGGAATTCGCCGTTAAAGATACTCGGGATCAGCACCTGTGGCGAGAACGCTGCTGATCCATGGCGGCCGCAGCGTGCTGCTCACGCAGAGGCAAGCAGACGGCTATGGGTCCCTGGCGTCGGAGACGCTACGGGTACGTGAGAGAGATGCGGCGCGCACTTGAGCAGTGGGCGAATGAACTGATTCGTACGTCAGCGCAGGACCGATCATTAGTACCTGCCATCTCGCCGCAAGCGGATTTGGTCGGGTCACGGTCAGCTATCGTCGTCCGACTTTTCGCTTTCGCCTAGCTCGAGGCCTCGATCTCTCGCCGCTTGCTTGAGTCGATCGCGCAGACCTGTCAGATAACGTTTGAGTCTCGGTCGGGAAGCGTTCCAGGTGGGCAGAGATGGACGCCGCGATGAGGCGCGAGATGTTGAATTCGAAGATGCCGTTGGGGTAGAGCCCGGCGCGGTTGCACACGGTTGAAATTGCGGATCGCGCCGAAGGCGGCGGGGCTTCCCCGTTGGTTCTGGATCCGGGACCCGTTCGTATGTGTCTGCGCAAGGATATTCCCGACGACCCGCAAAAAGCTGGCGGGTGAGGCGGTCACGCTGCGCCTGTCCGCGGTGGAAACAAAGCTGGAACCAATCGCCACCCGGAAAGTGGAACCAATGGCCTTCGCGGGAAAAAACATCAGGAAAATCAATGGTCGGGGTGAGGCGATTTGCTCTGTTCCTGCGATGCCGGTGTGTGTTCGAGTCCGATAGGGCGTCCGCTATGTGAGGGAGCGCGGACGACGGGCGAGCGCAGTGCTGCGGAAGTGATCCCGGATATCGGTTTCGGCATCTGAAGTGAACGGGACGGAGAGCTGTCGGTGAGTCGACGTGTGGGGCTCCGGAGCTGAACCGGCCAGCGGTTTTCTCGGCGCCGATCATCGGGCCGATGAATTGAAGCATCTGAGCGATCGTGCGGTTGGAGAAGATAGGATGCACTGATCGCGCGAGATTCGCCGTCATTTTTTGACGCTTGAAAGGACGGCACGCATTCGCCCAGCGAGCCAGGAAGGCGCGGTCTGCTCATGTGACTCCAAGAACTCGGCCGCGCTCTGAATCACCGCTATGGCCTCAGTACCACGACACTTCGCGGCCAGTCGCTCCACGGCACTCGTAGTGTTTGAGCGAACCGACGCCACGATGAGCATCGACACCAGTGCTTTAAATCGCTCGGTGTCTTCTCTCAGTGACAAGGTAAACTCGGCAAGAAGATGACAGAAAGAGACGCCGACGTCAGAAGTAGACGGGTCAAGAGCGCTCAGGCACACTGCGATGGTCCGTTGGATGACGTCAAAATCGGCACGCGAAAGCGCAGTGCGCCAAGCACCATCCTGCCAAAGTTCCAGAAGATCGTTCAAAGTCAGTTGCCCCCGCTTGATTCCCGTCAGTATCAACTGAAGCGCTGCGTCATGCGTTACGCTGCTCCGCGTGGGAAGTTCGCGGTAGGCGTCCAAGAGGGTGGTGCGCGTTATGGGAAAACTGACCTGCGACTGTATTTCCAGTAGCCCGGATGACATGCCCGAATCGGGCACCACTGTGATCCAGTGCTGAGTAATTTCGCTGACCTGAGTAAATAGGGGGCCTTGCGGTGAGCTCTCATTGGTCGCTGTGGCCAGCAACATGTAGGCAAGGAATGCAGTAATGGCTGGCCAGTGCGTCTGATCTGGCAGGGCAGCGCCTGATGGCACTTCTTTCAACTTGAGCACGAGGTCTAGCGCCAATGGCGGTATATGACCTTCTGTGAATGCATATGCGGTACTGATGCTGCGTGTCGGCTTCGAGTATTGCCAGTAAACGCGATACTCCTGCAGGGCATCAACGGAACTCGGGAAGGGTTCTCCGCCTGTGGAGTCGGCGGCAAACAGGAGGTTCACAGTGGCCAAGAAGTTGGCCATCGTCCAGGCGGCGTTCGTAGCAAGGGTCTGCGAGATGCCCGGGAAGGTGCATTCGAGCACGCGGACGTAGTGGGCGGCGAGTCGCTGAAGAAGCGCGAGGAGGCCGGCAGAGTCGTCAGGCTCGTCTTTGAGGAGCGATAGCAGCGACGTTACCGAATTGCAGTGCCATGTATCCTGGCCGCCGTCGGGAACGAGCCGGCTTCGGGCGAACTCCATCGCAGATCGACCGGCGTTCCTCAGTCCGCCCAAGGCATAGGCTCCTGTGTCGGCAAGGAGATCGGTGATCGCCCAATCTGGCAATGCCGGGCGAGCGGCGCCTGGCTCCCCGGCGGGCGCAGGAGCTGATAGTCGCTGCTGGGCGCGTATCAGGAAGCCCCGCACTGCCGGAGAATCACTGAAGGTCGCGTTCACGCGATCGGCCACGAATGCGTCCACACCGATGTGCTCGTAGTGCACATATGCAAATCCGACAATCAGGAATTCCGCGTCAAAGAATTGGCGCAGCCGTATCGCAGCCGGGCGCCATACGGCGTCGCTCTCATTCGTCACCGCGAGCAGTGACGCTTCGAGGTCGGCCGAAATCGGTAGGTCAAGGAATTGCCATAATCTTCGAGTCTCTTGCGCAGCGCCAGCCCGCACAGCGGAGGCGGTCGCTAAAAACAATCCCGTTAGATCCGCGACACTGAAGCTGTTCTCGCCATCGCGGTAGACAAAGACTGGAGATGGAAAAGCTACCGCGCGTGCATTGTGTGTCGCCGTGGAGAGAATTTCAGCCAGATTAGCGTCGTCACATACGGGCTGCGGACTGATGAGCCCACTTAGGACCAGCGCGTTCGATAACTGGCTTGGCCATTGGGCCTTATGTGAGAAGGCGCGATGAGCCAATTGTTTCAATAGGGCGACTCGCGCCGCTGCGATCTGGGCGTCATTCGATCCTCCCGTGGCTGGATCAGGCGCTGACATGTGAAATCACCTCGATCAAGCAATCAACGTATTCACTGTCTGTGAACTGTAGTGCCTCGCGGACTACCGAAAATGCGCGTGACATTCGCTCACTGTCTCGAAACGCCAGCGATGCTGTGGAAAAGTATTTGAGGAAATGCTGACGAGTGCCCCATGTTAGTTGAGTGTTCGGCACTGAACCCATTGTCTGTGCCGGGGAAGGCAACGCCTCGCGGATAATCCACTTGGTCATGCTCTCGGCGTATTGCTCGGAGTACTTAGAGGTGCCCCAAACTGCTGCCGCGAGGTACGCGAGTTCCATGGTCCACCGTGAATACAGGCGCAGGCCGACGCTCACGGGCGGTACAACCGGCTCGGCGGCCGCGTACAGTCCCGGGTCTCGCATCGAGGCGTGAATGTAGCGCGCCAGCAGTCGGAGGCCGTGATTCGGTACGACGTCCGGATACTGATCTACGATCGCGAGTAGAATTTCGGATGGAGGCACCAAGAACTTGTACCGTCGCTCCATGAGATCTAAGAAGGCATTGGCAGCGACGCTGCCCTTGATTCGTTTGTCGGTCACGAGCGCTATGATCCACTGATCCGACCCGAATGCAGCGGACGGCGAGTTACCCCGGGCGTTGAGTACAATTTGCTGAGAGAAGCGATCATCGACCAAAAGGGGAACTTGGCTTTCGACGGCTAAAGTAACCCCCAGAAATGGAATGCGCGGCAGTGAATCGGCCGCATCACCGGACAACGTACTTCTTGTTGGGACGAGCGTAATGTTGGGCCGGGACCGCACTTCTCGCCAGAGCTGGTCATGTGATTCAAATATCTTGTCTTGCGCCTCGAAGGCGCGTGCGCTGCTACTCACCTCGTCACGCGCGTCGGGCGTAACGAGGACGCGCCAGTTTTCGGCCAGCAGATCTAACAGTCCCTCCGAGGTGAGCGTGCGGAGCGTATGGAGTTCAACCAAGAGCTCGGTATGCCGCTGAAGGACCTCTGGGACTGGCGGTCTATGTGATATACGCGAGAGTCGTTCGGAAGCGTCTTGGTTTAAGAGGCCGGCATTGTGAAGGGTGTCCTTAACGTTGCTGAGCCTCCAAAGGGCGGTATCAGAGTACTCCGATAACTGCTGATCATCGGCAGCATGCGTATCAGCGGATATGAAAATCCGCTTCGCGTCGAGTGCAGACTGGATGTCTTGTACCGTCGTGCGCTGCGAGAGCTGGTGCGGGAGCAACCTCGGCCGATCAGCCATCGCTCTCTCCAGGTAGAGCGACGGAACCAGAATGCGTTCATAGGACGCGCACAGTTCTTCCAATAATTTGCATTCCCAAATGGTGACCAGCGCGGAAATATCGAGTGCGATCGTGGATCCGAACGGTGCAGCCTCGATATCTGCGAGTCGATTGCCGGAGTCATCGCGCAGCACCGTAAAGGAGTTTGTGCTGTAGATGGAATACTGAGCGACGCCTTGAGCATGCTCAGCAAGCCAGGACATCTTTTGTGTGCGAAGAAACCAAGCCCAAAGGACAGGGTTACGTTCCAATTCTGCGAGCGCGAGCCAGGGTAGCTTACCCTGCAAGTACTCCCGGTGAGCGTTCTCGAGCTTCTCGTGGAACGACTTGGCATATTCCACGACTTCACTGACAGGAGCCTGCCACAGCGCCTTCTCTGATACCTTCCCGGCTTCTCGCAGACGGATGAGCACTTGCATGGCGTTATGCGCATCCAAATCATGACCGGCCCGGGAGGCTGCTTCAAAGAAGGCGAACTGAAAGTGAGGTTCGTCGCTAAAAGCCGTCTCGGCTTGCTGCAGGCTCTTGAAGGCTTCCTCGGCGCGTCCAGCAGCCTGCAGCGCGGACGCCAGCAGGATTCGGGCGGCCAGGCTCGCCGGCTGGAGGATGAGGAAACGCGAAAGCTCCGAGATGGCGGTCTCTGTCTGGTCGGCGTCTCGTAGAGACTGGGCGTAAAGCAGCAGATCTGCTTCATTTCCGGAGTTACGGTCGACAACGGATTTCAGAATCGGCAACGCGCCGATAGTGTCCTCTGAACGGAGGAGTACCAGTCCAAGATTCCGGCGAGCATTGCTGTCGGCGGGACGCATCACAAGAAGCTTTTCGAGCGCTGTGCGGGCTACGTCATATCGCTCCGCTCTAAACGCGGCCTGCGCTAGTAAGTGGAGCGTCGCGGGCGAAGGATGCTCGCTCGAGAACTGCTCTAGCAACTCTATAGCTCGAGTGAGCTCTCGCTTTTGCATGAGCAGCTGAGCGGTGAGCTGAATCCAGACAGGATTGTTGGGATCCTTCCAGTCATCGAGCAGCTTCTCAGCGATGCTCGTTTGTCCGGCCGAGAGGGCCGCTTCGGCTTTGGTAAAGGCAAGCAGCTCGCGCGAATCGGCGAGCAGTCGTGACGCCAGATCGTCAGCAGCGCGCCTTTCTGCGTCGCCGAGGTACTGCGAGAGTTCCCGGAGACCGAAGTACAGGTTCTGAGAGTCAACTGAATTACGGATCGAGTCGACTTGTCCGAGCAGATGCTCAAAAGCGCCACGAGCTCGGCCGAAATAGCGCGCCTCGAGAACCGCGCTCACAACGTATGCCTCGACGGATTTGTGATCTTGACGAATGCGTTTGCTCCAGTCGTCTTTCGGCTCGATCAGACCGGCGTTCGCAAGATGTGCAAGTTCCAATGGGAATGGCTGCAAACGCTCCGCCCGTAAGGCGAAATCTCGTAGTGTGCTCATATCGCCAAGCACGGCTGCGACCCTCAGAGCCGTGACAATCAGCAGGCGCTCGAGCGTGTTCTCGGCGGTTCGAGTATCTGAGATCTCTCGTGCAAGTGGCGTGACCAGATCGCGAGCAAACTCGAACGTCTCTCGATCGCTTGTGGCGAGGTCCAGGACCGGCAATTCATTAAAGTTCGCAAGACGTTGTGGGCCGATTTCCATCGCTTCGACGGAAGCAATGAGCGCGGCTCTGGCAGCCTGTATTGCACTGCCATTGTCTCGCGTCCATTGAATAGTTCGGAGTGCGGCCTCGAGCTGTTTCGAGCGCACCTGCGCACGAAGCAGTTGTTCAGACCACTCCAGGTCTAAGGGTCGCTCCTCCAGCAATGCTCGAGCGTCGGTGTTACGTCCAAGATCTAGAAGCGCGCCCGCGCGTCGGCGGAGAGACTCCGGATCGGTGTCGTCGGCCAATACGGCTAAGACACTCTCACGTCCCTGAGACAGGGCCCGCACGTAAGTTTCGTAGCGTTGAATAACAGCAGGCTCGATCATTTGCGTCCGCCTATCCTGTCGGCCCGTCCGAGTAGATCCAGCGCGCGAGAATAGTCTACGAGACTCGTCGGCTCTTGAGCCCGTGCAAGGTCAGTTCGAGAAACATTTATCTTCGCCAGGCGGAAATAGATTTCACGGCAATCCTCCGTCGGAAGTTCCTTTTCCAGCTGCGTTACTTGGCTCTCTACTTCATCTGCCAGGGTAAATGCCTTGTCAAAGTCGTAGACACGCTGCAATTCCTCTGCCTGCCGGATGTTCTCGAGCATATCGCGAGCGAGCCTTTCCGAGGCCTTAGATGTGGCATCGGTGGTCCGGGCACCGCCTGTTTGAGGTTGACTCGCTTGCGCGGATAGAGGCGGCACCACACTCGCGCTGACGGACTGTAGGATGGCGGCTTCGTCAGGGGAAAATGGTGTGCCGTCGCGCTGCAGCGTTCGGGCGTAGCTTGCGAAGTCTGACACCTGGCGCGCGGGGGACGTCGGTGTCTCACGTATGATCGCTAAGGTATAGGCGGCGGCGATGTTGGCGGCATATCGTTGCCATTGATCCTCCGAGGCGCGGTTTTTGTGCGGGTTCGCGTAGTCGCATACTCCGCGAACCACTATGAAGTTGAGTTGCCGATGCATGGCGCCGAACGAGAATCCGTACCCCTCCATCTCAAACGCCAAGACTTTTTGCTCATCGCGAATACGATCGCGCATCGTTGGACTTGCTTGGACGACATCGGCGGATGCGATGCGGCCCAAGAATGTCCTTGGGTAAAGCGGCCTGAAGGTGCGTGCGGCATCGCTGGGATGCGGGATAGTGCGGTCGAATCTCCGAAACCGGCTGAGAATCGGGAGGGAATTTGCCTCTATGAGTTGATCGGTATCCGCAGCCGGCCGTCGAAAGTCCGAGTTCCTTTGGATGAGGTCGTCTATGTATCCATCCCATGGCCTTTGGCCGCTGACAGCTGCGGTCTCCAAGCGCCGAACCGCCGCTGTCAGCGGGCCGTCCGGAATCTGTACTTGTTGGGGCCGGACCTCTTGGCGATCTTCGTGTTCCTTTCGATTCCCGTAGTTGACGATGCAGTCGGTTGCGACAACGATGTCGCCGAGCCGAACATGCCGGTCAACGCGCGCCGGGTTTGGGGCGCCACCTGCGATACCTGAGAAGATCACGTGCTGGAGCCGCGGGCAGTCATCTCGCAATTGCGTAATGGCCTCGGCGGCCGGCACATTTCCCATGGTGCTCGTCCGGGCGACAACGACGACGTGTTCTTTCCCATCAACGTTCGTCACGACGCCCGCGGAATGGATACGGCCGCTGAGGGCCTGGCAACGGATGCTCGCCGAAAGCATCAGCTGTACGGCCGCAAATTCGATCGGCAGGGCCGTGATTACAGCAATCGTCGCATCGGCTGTAGTCGGACCAGCCAATCAGCACGAGGCCCTTTGTCGTTGATCGATCACCAAGATACGCCGTCTCCTAGGTGCTCCATCATTGTGCTCTCCGCTTCTTGGTCGATTCCCACAGCCGCAGTTCGCTCCGTGGGTCGTGCCGACAGCCGATTATCGAGCACCGCATTGCGGACTGCTGAATTATCGTGGTAATTCAGACACTTGGCAATCGCCACGGTAAGCGATCGCGAACAGCATGACGCGACTTGTTAAGCGATACCCCAAGGGATAGACTGACCAAGTGCACAAAAGCCGGCTTGGTGCACGCCCGCCTCGCAAGAGGTCCGCCCCGGTGGCAGGTAAGAGGATCCGGACTGACGAAACCCCGCTTCTGGCGGGGTTTCGCATTTCTGGGGGTGGGCAGGCGCCTTCTCACGGAGGCGGTCGGGGAGTAGTTCCGCGGAGCGCGTGGCCGAGGAGGGCATGGAGGTGGATTCGGCCCTTCCCCGGCGCCGGCTTACCCGGTTCGAGCACATGGCCGACTGCACCATCAGGTGAACCGCGTCGGGGCCGACCTTCTTCAGGCGGCGCACATCGAAGAACGCGGCGTAGCGCGTGCCGTCCGCCATCTCGACTGTCACGTAGTTCACCTGGCCGCCGCTCATTCCTCGCGCGAACTCGCATCGACGGCTTTCGAGCGTGCGGATGATGCCGGGCAGCTCGAGGGACCGCTTGTACCTTGCCGGACAGAATGTCCTCACCTCGCGGTTGTCTCCATAGAGTTCGTCGTCTCCATCGTGTAGCTCGACTGCGCGGGTGAAGGTATGCAAACCGAACGAGACATGCAGCCCGACCGAGCGGGCGGGATGCCGGTCAGTGGCGGGAAGCTCGATTACCTGGATGAACGGATGCAAGTGCGCAAGTGAATACCGGACGGATGGCCGCGGCGTGTGGTCCTTCCAATAGATCAGCCCCGAATTCCAGTTGATGCCCACGAGTCCGCGCTTCCCTTTTGCTTCAATTATCTGTGAGTCGATGTCAGTGCAGGCAGGGCGCAACGCGTGTCCATGAAAGTGGTGGGTCGCTTGTAGCGCCCGGGCGATTTGCGCTGTTCCTGCAGTTCCAGACGAAAGCGCTTCAGGGTATCGTCCGATTCCACGTCATCGCGCCCGGCGCGCATACAACCAATTGAGAGCCCATCGACATGGCTGTTCGCAAGACTCACCGAACCGCGCCACGGCATCGACGCGTAGTCGGTGGTCGCCGCCGCGCTCACTCCGGGTCCCTACTGAAGGGCAAGGGCGGTGCGCATTTCGCGAAGAAATTGCCCGGACGCACAAAAATCCTTCTTGACTTACACCCTATTCTCGGTCGATTCAGTGATGCACTTTCGATGGTCGTCGTCGCTTACCGGGCGCTCGACGAGCGAGGGTCGGACATCGAAGCGGCAACCGTGTTGGCGCAGGGGATCGCGGCGCTTAACGCAGTTTACACTGAAATCGACATGGCGAGTATCCAGCTCTACCGATCGAGTCTGGTGAAGCGCCGTTCTTCTTGGCGTCGGCAGCGAACGTTCTAACTAACGTCGTCACCGCGACGTCACCTGTTACGTCCATGGCGCGCTGTGCATCACGCGGCCGACATCGGGCGCGTGATCACGTGACGATGCCCGAGCAAGGATTCGTGTCTGCGCCAGTCCATACTGCGCCGGTGAGCGCCGCAGCAGTCCACTGAATTCTGCTGCAACATACTTCCGCAACAGCAAGGCCGTCACTGCGCGCCGCAGTGACGGCCGGCGATGACTGCAGCAACAATGCGGGTTGGCGCAGTATCCTAAAGATTGGAACTTGCGTGATGATGACCTGTCATACTGGTGTTGCAGTAGGGATGCCGGTGCATCGACATCGGATTCCCTGGCGCAGGGCATCAGCGCCAGTCGTGTGAAGTCTTTGCTTCGCCGACGCCGTACCCACTCGGCAGCCCAGAGCGCAGGTTCCTGAAAGCGCTTGCCCCGTAGGGGGAGGAACCAGCCCAGACGCGCCGTGGTTCCCTTGCGCGCGTCGCCTCAGCGATGAGGTTTGGAACCCTTTTTGTACTCATAGGCAGAGCCCTTTCTGCCCCGCTTCTCATCTTCAGCGCCGGCCATTTCGGCTGCAGCGATCGGCTGCGGCTGCGCGGCACATTGTCTTCCCACCCACATTCTCAACTCACTCTGATAAGGAGGTATTCACCCCAGCTATCGGTCCGTGACCATCAGTAGCTCCCTTCGTCTTTCGCAGTAGGTCCGTCGGATCTCCCCGCAGGGAGAACGACGGACGCCTCATTTGAGGCAACAGGTGATCTGAGCACCTGGCCCTTGTCCCTTCGGGGAATCTCGCTTTGCGAGTTGGCAATAACACTGACCGGGTTCCGCTCAGAGCTGAGAAGACGAAAGGAGCTTTCGATGGATGATTTGGCGTACACGTTGCGGGTGCTCTGCCAGCGCAACCGCGACGGCAGCCATGCCACACAGGCAGACCGGCTGCGAACGCTCACGCTGGCAAGTCGTCAGTTGCGTGAGGCGGGCTTCAGGCAGGTGCGTGCCGGCTCGCTCAAGGGGAAGCACGTCCAACTGCTCCTTCGGCGCTGGCAGGACGAAGGGTTGTCCGCAGGGACGCTCAAGAATCGCTCGGCGCATCTGCGCTGGTGGGCGGAGAAGGTGGGCAAGGCCGGGCTGATTCCGGCCGACAATAGCCGCCTCGCCATTCCGGATCGGCGATTCGTGACCAATGAGGATAAGGCTCGCGAGCTCGGGGATAGCCTCGCGCGCATAGGGGATCCGTACGTCCGCGCGAGCCTCGCGCTCCAGCAAGCGTTCGGCCTCCGGCGGGAGGAGGCCATCAAGTTCCAGCCGAGCTACGCCGATCAGGGCGATCGCATCGTGCTCAAAGGCTCGTGGACGAAGGGTGGTCGTCCCCGAGAAGTGCCGATCACCACTCCGGAGCAGCGCGCGGTGCTCGACCAGGCGCACCGCATCGCCGGGGCCGGCTCACTCATTCCAGCTGACAAGACCTACATCCAGCAGCGGCATACGTATGATGGCCAGTGCAAGGCGGCTGGCCTCAGCCACATGCATGGGCTTCGCCACCACTATGCGCAAGCCCGATATCAGGCGCTGACGGGCTGGAAAGCGCCCGCCGCCGGCGGTCCGGTTGCGCGGACGCTCACGGCCGCGCAACGCTCGCAGGATTTCCTCGCTCGCCAAACCATCAGCCGCGAACTGGGCCACGAGCGCCCGGAAATCACGGCGGTCTATCTCGGGCGGTAAGACGGCGGGCGAGTGGGCTATCCGCCGCATCTGCTCGATGAACTCGCCCGCGTGTTCGCGCGTGCCGCCCTCGATCGGCTTTTCAAAGAGTCGGCGGCACGGGAGCCGCGCCAAGAACCCGCAAGCGGTGACTCAGGACGGGAGGCGGTACTTTCAGCAGGAAACGACTTGGCGGGTGGTGACGGAGAGGCTAATATTAGCCAAGTGGGTTCAGGCGTAAAGGACGGAGATGCCGTCAAAGCCCGTCAACGTGAAGCAGGTGCTGATTTACCTGACTCATGCGCAGCACGCTGCCCTTCTGAAAATCAAAGACAAGACGGGCATTCCGGTGAGTGAGTCGATTCGCCGGGCGATTGACCGCTACCTGAAGCAGATGGAGGCGCGAAAATGAAGGCCGCTCTCTACGCCCGTTTCAGCTCTGACTTGCAGCGTGCTACGAGCATCGAGGACCAGTTCCGCAATTGCCGCAAGCGCGCAGAGCTGGAAGGATGGGCCGTCGTCGCCACCTATGCCGACGCTGCAATGAGCGGCACGGATGCGAACCGGCCGCAGTATCGAGCCATGCTGGAAGCGGCTGCCAAGCGGGAATTCGATGTCCTCATCGTTGATGACCTGTCGCGCCTGACCCGCGATGCCGTGGAGTGTGAGCGTGCCATCCGCCGCCTGGAATTCATCGGATTGCGGATCATAGCCACAAGCGACGGTTACGACTCCACGAGTAAGGCCCGGAAAGTTCATCGCGGCTTCAAAGGGCTGATGAACGAAATCTTCCTCGACGACTTGCGGGAACGCGTACATCGGGGCTTGACCGGGCAGGCGCAGAAGCACTTCTGGTGCGGGGGTAGGCCATATGGGTACCGGTTGAAGCCGGTGCTCGATCCCACGAGGCTCGATGTTTATGGTCAGCCAGCTCGCATAGGTACGGTGCTCGAAATCGACAGCGAGCAGGCAGCCATCGTGCGGGAGATATTCGCGCGCTTTGCCGACGGCGCGAGCTGCCTGGCGATCTCGCGGGAGCTGAACGATCGTGGCGTTCCGAGTCCCGGCTCGACATGGAAGCGGAAGACACGCCGGTGCAGAGGCTGGATGGCCTCGGCGATTCGCGTCATTCTGAAGAACCCCCTGTACTGCGGCAGAATGCGCTGGAACGTCTCGCAGTTCGTTCGCGATCCTGACAGCGGCAAATACAAGCGCCGGCGGCGTCCGCAGGCGGATTGGGTCGAGAATCGAGAAGAATCCCTGCGGATCATTGCAGACGAGGTGTTCGAGAGGGGTCAGGCCCGCACGCGGGCCTCGGCTGACAGTGACAAGCGACTCAAGAGTGGCGGCAAAGCGAGGTATCTGCTGAGCGGCTTGCTCGTCTGCAAGCTCTGTAAGGCGCACTACGTCATCGCGGACGCACGCAGTTACGCGTGCAGCGGCCACTGGAGCGGTGGCGCATGCTCGAACGGCATTCGGGTGCGCCGTGATGCGATTGAGCGCGTCATACTGAGTGGAATCTATCGCGACCTGCTGGAGCCCGACAGGGTGGCGCGAATGGCGAACGAAATGCGCATCGCATACGCCGAGCGGATGCGAGCCGTAGCGGCTCGCGCGGCGGGCCTGCCTCGTGAGCTCGAGGAGCTTGATGCCCGCATCATGCGATTGCGAGAGCGCCTGAAAGCCGGCGACCCGGACCTCACACCCGATGAGCTGCAGGCGGCCATCGACCGGGCGGAAGCCAAGCGCCGACAGGTATTCGACATGCAGCCTACAGAGCGCGAGAACGCGCGCGTGCTGGCGATGTTGCCGCGAACCGCGGAGCTCTATCGCGAGCAGATAGATCAGGGGCTCGGGGGCGATCCTGCGGCATCCGCCAAAGCGCGGACGATCCTGCGCGAGATGCTGGGCGAAATCATGCTCTCGCCCGGGGAGAGCGGGTCACTTTGGGCAGAGTATGCAATGCAACCTGCCGCCCTTTTAACGGGCGCCGGCGCAGGAACAGGTGGTCGGGGTGACAGGATTTGAACCTGCGACACCTACGTCCCGAACGTAGTGCTCTACCAGGCTGAGCTACACCCCGAGATGGCGAGACCCGCGGACCCTGGGAAGCTCGAGGCGGCAGGGGAGACGGGCGGCGCAGTGTACTGAAGCGGTCGGGGGCCTTCAATGCCCGATGGGAGGTCCGGGCTCCCCGGGATCGCTGCCCCGCTACCGGTAACGGTCCGTGGTCGAGTTGCGCTATTCTCGGGACACAAAGAATACGGGGGCGCACGATGCAGCTCGAGGCGAGTATTTCCAGGATCGCAAATCGCGCCGGCGGGGTATTGCTGACTCTGCTCGCCGCCATCACCGTGGCGCCGCCTCCGGCACATGCCGACATCGTCAGCGCCTTCAGGGACTACCAGAAGCGCGATTATTCGCATGCGTTCCAGGAATTCCTGGCGCTGGCGCAGCTCGGGCAGCCGCTGGCGCAGTTCGACGTGGCGACCATGTACCACGCTGGTCAGGGCACTCCCGCGAACGATACGTATGCCTACGCGTGGGCCACTCTGGCTGCCGCGTTCGGCGAGGCCCGCGGGAAAGCGCTTGCCGATGCGATTCGGCCGAAACTCCCGCCAGGCGGCGAGCAGGCCGCGGCCGCGGTGATTAACGCGTACACGGCACGGCAACAGACCCTCCTGCCTGATCAGTCGGCCGTCCGCCCGCAGGGGTGGCCGATGACTCCGCTCGATCCTGCGCTCGACTGCAGGCGCACAGCGATCCACATAGATGTCGAAGATCGCGTGCCAACTCGGGTGCAGGGCACGCTCGTCATCGAATTCACGCTGATGCCAGATGGAATGCCCAGGTTTCCCCGCATCATCCAGGCGGTTCCCGCGGGCGCCTTCGAAGGCGTGGCCAAGACAATCCTCTTGCGCAGCCAGTTCTCCCGTGTGCCTGCCGGATCCGCTCCCGTGCAGTGCTTCATGCCCTATAGCTTCATCTTTAACAATCACACCCAGGATACGATCGGCGACTTTGCGGCCGAGCTCGGCTACAGGCGAAATCTCCCGGAAATCGCGCGAGCCGGCGACCCGTATGCGCAGTTGGTTTACGGCTTGCTGTTGGACGGATTGCCACTCAGGCATGGGGATGTGTCCCTGCAGAAAGGCGGCCTTCCCTGGCTCCTCAAAGCGGCACAGGCAGGGTTGCCCGTGGCGCAGTACGAGGTCGGCCATAGGCTTCTGACAGGTCAAGGGTGCTGGAGGGATGACGCCAAGGGACTCAAATGGATGCAGATGGCTGCGGAGCAGGGTGAGCCCACCGCCGATGTCACGCTCGCCACGCGGCTACTGCGCGGAACGCCGAGCGCCGCCAATATCGCCCAGGCAAAGGAGTGGCTCGAGCGCGGTGCCGCGGCAGGCAACGACACCCGCATTCCAAACAGCAGCGATGACGCGCGGCTCCTTCTCGCGGCCGTTCTGGCTGCGACCAGCGAGGCTTCGCTGCGTGATCCGTCGCGAGCGCTCGACCTGTTGAAAAGGGTCCAGGACGTCGATGACGACCCGACACCCTACGAAATCCGGGCCGCCGCCGAGGCTGCGCAGGGCGACTTCAGCCACGCGGTGGGCGCCGAGCAGTCCGCCATCTCGCGCGCCACGAGGTTGGGTTGGGACCTGACGCCTCTGCAGCAGCGGCTGTCGCTCTACCAGTCGGATAAGCCCTGGTACGGCAGTCTGCTCGAGTTCTGACGAGGGTTTCCCCCGGCGCCGTCTGCGCCGGCCGATGCCTGCCGCCGCACGCGCTTCAGGTCGTGTGCTCCACGGCAAAACGAGCCAATGCCGTGAGCCCTTCCTTATAGATACTCTCGGGCAGCGGCTTCAGGGACAGCAGTGCCTGCTCGGCCGACTCCTTCGCCAGGCGCGCCGAGTATTCGAGCCCGCCGGTCGACTCGATCGCGCAGATGATGGGGTCGAGCTGGGAGAGGTCGCCTTTCTCGATGGCGATCCGGATGGCGGCGCGCTGGGCGTCGCTGCCATTGCGCAATGCATAGATGAGAGGCAGGGTCGGCTTGCCTTCGGCGAGGTCATCGCCCAGATTCTTGCCCCGCTCCGCCGGATTCGAGCGATAGTCGAGCACGTCGTCGACGAGCTGATAGGCCGTTCCGAGGTGACGACCGTAAGTAGCGAGTGCTCTGCGGACCTGCTCGGGACTCCCCGCGAGTACCGCCGCGACCTCGGCGCCGGCCTCGAAGAGCTTGGCGGTCTTGCGATAGATGACTTCCAGGTAGCGCTGCTCCGTCGTGTCGGGATCATGCGCATTCATGAGCTGCATGACCTCGCCTTCGGCGATCACGTTGGTCGCATCGGCCATGATTTCCATGACCGGCTGGGAGGTGAGCGAGGCCATCATCTGGAAGGCGCGCGAGTAGACGAAGTCACCGACGAGCACGCTCGCCTGATTGCCGAACACCTGATTGGCGGTGTCGCGGCCCCGGCGTAGCGATGAGCCGTCGACCACGTCGTCGTGCAGAAGCGTCGCGGTATGGATGAACTCGATGAACGCCGCCGCTTCGATGTGCGCGTGGGGCCGGTGTCCGCAGGCGCGGCCGGCCAGTACGACCAGCAGCGGGCGCAGCCGTTTACCACCCCCGGCGATGATGTGATCGGCGATCTGGTCCACCAGCGGGACCATGCTCTTCAGACGCGCGCGGATCACCTGATCGACCGAATCGAGGTCCGGCTGGACGAGCGCGCGAATTTCTTCCAATGTCATTATCGAACGGACCTCGGGTACGGCCACGCATCCTATCCGACACGGGGGCCGCGGAGAATGGATCAAAGGTCATGGGAGGGCTGGAAAGGGGGAGGAGCCGCAGGAATCGGGGCCTTGCGGACCCGTGGAGCAGCCGTTTGACCCGCCGGAAGGGCGCCAGTAGAATGCGCGGCCTTTCTTCAGACCCCCGTTTGCCTCAAGCCTATGTACGCAGTGATCTCCACCGGCGGAAAGCAGTATCGCGTCACCAAAGACGGCATGCTGCGTATCGAGAAGCTCGACGCCGAGGCCGGTGCCACGGTCGAGTTCGGCCAGGTCCTGCTCGTCGGCGAGGGCGCCAGTGTGAAGCTGGGCAATCCGCTGGTCGCGGGAAGCAAAGTGGTGGCCACCGTGGTTCGCCACGGCAAGGGCGCCAAGGTATCGGTGGTGAAGTTCCGGCGACGCAAGCATTACCTGCGGCAGAAGACCCACCGCCAACCGTTCACCGAGATCAAGGTGACGGACATCAGCGCGGGCTGAGGCACACATGGCACATAAAAAGGCTGGCGGCAGCACCAAGAACGGCCGCGATTCCCATTCCAAGCGGCTCGGCGTGAAGCGCTTTGGCGGCGAGCAGGTGCTCGCCGGCAACATCCTCATCCGTCAGCGGGGCACCCCCGTGCGGGCCGGCTCGAACGTCGGTGTCGGGACCGATCACACGCTCTTCGCGAAAGTATCGGGCAAGGTGCAGTTTCAGCGCCGCGGCGCTGAGCAGCGGCTCTACGTCAATATCGTGCCCGAAATCGGCGTGACCGAGACTCCGGCCGAGGCGGCCGAAGCCTGAATCAGTCTCAGCACCCGCACGAGTGCGGGATTGCCTGATGTTCGCTGAGACCCGCCGCTCCGGGCGGCCAGTTCTCCAGGAAACCCCCGGCCCCGCGCCGGGGTTTTCGTCTCGGAAGCCCTCATGAAATTCGTCGACGAGGCCAGGATGAAGGTGCAGGCCGGCAGCGGCGGGCGCGGCAGCACCAGTTTCCGACGCGAGAAATTCGTGCCCTTCGGCGGCCCGGACGGCGGCGATGGCGGCAATGGGGGCAGCGTCTTCCTGCGTGCCGCACCCGGAATCAACACGCTGGCCGATTTTCGCATCGAGCGCACCTGGCGCGCCGAGCACGGCGAGCCGGGCTCAGCCCGCGATTGCACGGGCCGCAGCGGGGATGATCTCTACGTCCCGGTCCCGATCGGTACCATCGTACGCGATGCGGAGACCGGCGAGCAGCTCGGCGATCTCACTCATGAGGGTGAGGTGCTGGCCGTGGCGCGGGGAGGTAAGGGCGGCTGGGGGAATCAGCGCTTCAAGTCGAGCACCAATCGTGCGCCGCGGCAGTTCGGACCGGGACTGCCGGGCGAGAAGCGCTCACTCGAGCTAGAGCTCAAGGTCATCGCCGACGTAGGACTGCTCGGGCTGCCAAATGCCGGCAAGTCCACGCTGATCCGAGCCGTTTCCGCGGCGCGTCCCAAGGTGGCGGACTATCCCTTCACGACCCTGCATCCGAATCTGGGGGTGGTCGATGTCGGGCAGCACCGCAGCTTCGTCATGGCCGATATCCCGGGGCTCATCGAGGGGGCGGCCGAGGGAGCCGGTCTCGGTATCCGCTTTTTGAAGCACCTGCAGCGCACCGGGCTGCTGCTTCACCTGGTGGACATCGCCCCGGTGGACCCGGAAGCCGACCCCGTAAAGGACGCCCGGGCAATCGTTGCGGAGCTCAAGAAGTTCAGCAAGGAGCTCGCGGCGAAGCCGCGGTGGCTGGTCATCAACAAGAGCGATCTTCTACCCGAGGCGGAAGGGGACAAGCGGGCACGGGCGATCGTCCGCAGTCTCAGGTATCGCGGGCCGCACTTCCTCGTCTCCGGGGCCACGGGCCACGGAACGCGAGCGCTCTGCGAGGCGGTTATGGAGTTTTTGGAGCAGCAGGATCGCGCGGCACGCGGCCCCGCATCACCTGCAGGAGAAACTGTCGGCGAGCGGCCGGCTTCAGCTTGAGCGGAACCGGAGCTGAAATCGGCGGGGCGGTCCAGCGGACCTTCTCTTGACCATTCATCGCTGCCAGCCTCACGGCATCGCGCGAATTCGAGCCGCCAGCCGGCTCTTGTGTCGCGCCGCCTTGTTACGGTGGATGATCTGCTTGTTGACCAGGGTGTCGATGACCGGGACAGCATCCCGGTAAGTGGTCTGGGCTGCCTGCTTGTTGCCTCCGGCAATAGCCGACGTCACGTTACGCACGGCCGTGCGCATGCGCGAGCGCAAAGCGATGTTACGCGCCCGGTGTTTCTCGGCTTGACGGGCCGCCTTCTCGGCGGACTTTGTGTTGGCCACTTGATCTCCGTGGGATAAAGAAAAACCTCTACCCCCTGGTCGGGGGCGGCTAGTCTGCTTAGGTGCCCGGACGTTGTCAACGCTGAACGAGAACGTAGCCGAGTCCGGACGATCACTTTCACATAAGATGACAGCGTCCGGAGACAGTGTCGGGCGAGGCGTCCTCATTACCTGGGTCGGCACGGCCAGGGACCACGAGCGGCAGTTGAATGTGCCGCCAAGCGCCCGCACGAATCCTGTATTCTTTAACCCTTTGACATCAGCGGCTTAGCGGCCCCATGGAGCTCATTCGCGGATTCAATGGCCTGAACGAGCGCCGCCGGGGCTCCGTCGTCACGATCGGGACCTTCGATGGCATGCATTTGGGCCATCAGGCACTGCTCGCGAGGCTCAAGGAGCACGGCAGACGGCTGTCCAGGCCCGTCATGGTGCTGACCTTCGAGCCGATGCCGCGGGAATTCCTGCTGGCCGATGACCAGGCGCCGGCCCGGCTGACCTCGTGCCGGGAAAGATGGCGGATCCTAGAGCGCCTGGGGTGCGACTTCCTGTGGCTGCTGCGTTTCGGGCCGCCGCTGCGCAATCTGTCCGGCGAGGCGTTCGCTGAGCTTCTGGCCGGGGATCTGCGGACACCGCTGATCGTCGTTGGCCATGATTTCCGCTTTGGGCGCAATGGCGAGGCGACGGCGGCGTCGCTCACCGCCGCCGGGCAGCGACTCGGATTCACGGTCGATGTGGTGCCTCCGGTCACAGCAGACGGGGAGCGGGTGAGCAGCAGCGGCGTGCGCGAAGCGCTCGCGAGAGCGGATTTCGAGCAGGTGCGCCGCTGGCTCGGCCGGCCGTACTCGATGACCGGTCGGGTCGTGCATGGGAATCGGCTGGGGCGCAACCTGGGTTTCCCGACCGCGAACCTGCAGATCGAGCGCCGGCGGCCTCCCCTGCAGGGCATCTTCGCCGTGCGGGTCCATGGTGCCGCGCAGGCCGCGTTACCTGGGGTGGCGAGTCTAGGGACGCGGCCTACGGTCGACGGCGAGCACACGCTTCTCGAGGCGCACGTGTTCGATTTTTCGGGTGATCTCTACGGCCGGGAAATCGAGGTGGAATTCGTGGCGAAGCTGCGCGAGGAGGAGCATTTCCCCTCCCTCGATGCGCTCGTGGCGCAGATGCATCGGGATGCGGCCCAGGCCAGACAGATATTACTCGACGGAATTTGAACGGCTGACCACTGAATGACTGACTACAAGAGCACGATCAACCTCCCCGAGACGGCTTTCCCGATGAAGGCGGACCTCGCCCGGCGCGAGCCGGCGATGGTCGCCGCCTGGGAGGAGCGGGGCATTTACGCCAAGCAGCGCCAGGCGGCGCGCGGCCGGCCGCGCTTCGTGCTGCACGACGGCCCCCCTTATGCCAACGGCGCCATCCACATTGGCCATGCCGTCAACAAGATCCTGAAGGACATCATCGTCAAGTCGCGCTCCCTCGACGGGTTCGACTCGCCGTACATCCCCGGTTGGGACTGCCATGGGCTGCCGATCGAGCTGCAGGTGGAGAAGAAGCACGGCCGTCCGGGGCAGAAGCTCGATCCGGCGGCCTTCAGAGCCGCATGCCGGGCTTTCGCGCAGGAGCAGGTGAATCTGCAGCGTGTGGACTTCAAGCGCTTGGGCGTGCTCGGGGACTGGGATCATCCCTACCTCACGATGGCTCCGCGCTACGAGGCGCAGCAGCTGCGAGCCTTCGGCCGAATCATTCAGAACGGGCACGTCTACAAGGGCGTAAAGCCGGTGCACTGGTGTCTCGACTGCCGCTCAGCGCTTGCCGAGGCGGAGGTCGAGTACGAAGAGAGGACCTCTCCCTCGATCGATGTTGCCTTTCGCGTGACGGACCTCCGGGACCTCGAGCGGCGGATGGGACTCGCCGCCGGTCGACTGGATAGTGCACCGGTCGACCTCGTCATCTGGACCACGACGCCCTGGACGTTGCCCGCAAACCAAGCCGTCGCGCTCCGGGACGAATTTCACTACGTGCTGGTCGAGGCGGAGCGCCAGGGCGAGCGGTCGCGGCTCATCGTGGCAGCCGATCTGCTCGACACGTGCCTGAAACGCTTCGGGCTGGTGCGGCTCGGCGTGTTGGCGGAAGCGGCGGGACGTGACCTCGAGGGGCTGAAGCTGCAGCACCCGTTCGAGGATCGCCAGGTGCCGATCGTCCTGGCTGAGCACGTGACGCTCGATGCCGGCACCGGCGCGGTCCACACGGCTCCCGGGCACGGTCACGAGGACTTCGCCGTAGGCCAGCGCTATGGACTTCCCGTCCTGAATCCGGTCGGCAACGACGGCCGCTTCCTTCCTGACACGCCGCTCGTCGCGGGGCTGAAGGTAGGCGATGCCAACGGTGTGCTCATCGATGTGCTCCGGGAGCGGGGACGTCTCGTGCATCACGAGCCGTTCGTCCACAGCTACCCGCATTGCTGGCGGCACAAGACGCCCGTAATCTTCCGCGCGACGCCGCAGTGGTTCATCAGCATGGACCGCGAGGGACTTCGTGAGCATGCCCTGCGCGACATCAAGAAGGTGCAGTGGACCCCGGAGTGGGGTGAGCAGCGCATCACCGGCATGATCGAGAATCGGCCTGACTGGTGTATCTCGCGCCAGCGCACGTGGGGCGTGCCCATTCCGCTCTTCGTGCATGCGCAGACGGGCGAGCTGCATCCACGCACCCAGGAGCTCATCGAGCAGGTGGCCTCGCGCGTCGAGCGGGATGGCATCGAGGCCTGGTTCTCGCTCGATCCGGCCGAGCTTCTCGGCGCGGAAGCGGACCAGTACGAGAAGGCCAGGGATGTGATGGACGTCTGGGCCGATTCAGGCCTGTCGTTCGAGTGTGTCGGCGCGGAGCGGCCGGAGATCGCGGCGCCCGTGGACCTGTACCTCGAAGGCTCCGACCAGCACCGCGGCTGGTTTCACAGCGCGCTCCTCATGTCGGAGGCGCTTTACGAGCGTGCGCCGTATCGTGGTGTCCTGACGCACGGATTCACGGTCGATGAGAAGGGCCGCAAGCAATCGAAGTCGCTTGGCAACGTCGTCGCGCCGCAGAAGGTGATGAGTACGCTCGGGGCGGACGTGCTGCGTCTCTGGGTCTCCGCCACCGACTACGCGAACGAGATGAGCGTATCGGATGAGATCCTCAAGCGCATGGCCGACTCCTATCGCCGCATGCGCAACACCGTGCGTTACCTCCTCGGCAATCTGCACGGTTTCGATCCCAAGCGCGACCCGGTCGCCAGCAGCGATCTGCTGGCGCTCGACCGTTGGGCGCTTGCGCGCACTGCCGCCCTGCAGGCTGAGATCATCGAGGCCTACCGCCGCTACGCCTTCCATCTGATCTATCAGAAGGTACACAACTTCTGCAGTGTGGACCTGGGAAGCTTCTATCTCGATGTCTTGAAGGATCGGATGTACACCACGCCGACCGCGGGGCGCGCGCGCCGCTCGGCACAGACCGTGATGCAGCACATCGCCGAGTGCATCGTGCGCTGGCTGGCCCCGGTGCTGTCCTTCACCGCCGAGGAGATCTGGACATTCCTGCCCGGCGAGCGGTCCGAGTCGGTGTTCCTCGAGACCTGGCATCCGCTGCCGGAGGTCGTTGCAACCGATGTCGACTGGCCCGCGTTCCTGCAGCTTCGCACCGATGTCACGCGTGAGCTCGAGAAGCTGCGTGATGGCGGCTCCATCGGCGCACCGCTCGATGCAGAGGTCGACATCTACTGCGCCCCCGATGAGTACGCACGCTTCAACGCCCTGGGTGAAGAGCTGCGGTTCTTCTTCATCACGTCCCATGCTCGCGTCCATAGAATCGAGGGCACGGCGCCGCCGGATTCCGCTCCAGCTGCCAACACCGGGCGGGGTGGAGTCTGGATCGCGGTGAAGCCTACGTCCGACCCGAAATGCGTCCGCTGCTGGCAGCGCCGCCCGGACGTCGGTTCCAATCCGAATCATCCAGAGATCTGCGGCCGCTGCGTGAGCAACATCGAAGGACCGGGCGAGGACCGAAGGTTCATATGAGCGTCGCCAACGAGGAGGAGGCCGGCCTGAGGCATCGGGTGCAGGACGGTGCGGCTGTCCGGCAGCGAAGCGGCTGGCGTTGGCTGCCGGTCACGCTCGCGGTGATCGGGGTCGATCAGCTCGTAAAGGCCTGGATCGTCGGTCATCTCACCCTCTATGGCACGGTACGCCTCCTGCCGGTGCTCGATATCACCTTGACGTACAATAGGGGTGCCGCCTTCAGCTTTCTCGCGGATGCTTCGGGATGGCAGAAGTGGCTGTTCGCGGGACTGGCCGTGGCGGTGGCGGCGGGGATAGTGCTCTGGCTGAAGCGTCTCAATGGACGCACTCAGTGGGCGCTGTGCCTCAGCTTGACGCTGATCCTGGGCGGCGCTCTCGGGAACCTGATAGACCGGCTGCGTATCGGACACGTGGTCGATTTCATCCTCGCCCATTGGCACCGTGTGTATTTTCCCTGGGCGTTCAACGTCGCGGATTCCGCCATCACCGTCGGCGCGGCGCTGCTGCTGATCGACGCCTGGCTCGAGAGTCGGAGCTCGAAGAAGGAGAACGTTTGATGCAGGTGCTTCTCGCCAACCCTCGCGGCTTCTGCGCCGGCGTGGACCGCGCCATCGACATCGTCGAGCGGGCGATCGCGCTCTTCGGCGCCCCCATCTACGTGCGTCACGAGGTGGTTCATAACCGCCACGTCGTCGACCGGCTGCGCGAGCTGGGCGCGGTCTTCGTCGAGGAGTTGAAGGAGGTGCCGTCCGGCGCCACGGTCATCTTCTCCGCGCACGGAGTCTCTCATGCCGTCGAGGATGAGGCGAAGGAACGCGGACTGACCGTGTTCGACGCCACTTGTCCGCTCGTCACCAAGGTGCACATGGAAGTGCAGCGATATGCCCGCGAGGGGCGCGAGGTCATCCTCATCGGCCATGCGGGGCATCCCGAGGTCGAAGGTACGATGGGCCGGTTCGAGACCTCGTTCGGCGGGCGCATGTACCTGGTCGGCAGCGAGGCGGATGTCCAGGCGCTCGAGGTCAGGGATCCGGCGAATCTCGCGTTCGTGACTCAGACCACCCTGTCAGTCGATGACACGACGGAGATCGTGGGAGCATTGCGCCGCCGGTTTCCTTTGCTCGCGACGCCGCGCAAGGAGGATATCTGCTATGCAACTCAGAACCGGCAGGATGCCGTGAAAAAGCTGCTCGCCGAGTGCGACCTGCTGGTCGTCGTCGGCTCGCGCTCGAGCTCCAACTCCAACCGCCTGCGGGAGCTGGCCGAGCGGGCCGGCATTCCCGGCTACCTGGTCGATGGCCCGGAGGATCTGAGGCGCGAGTGGTTCGAGGGCAGGAGCTCCATCGGCGTCACCGCCGGCGCCTCGGCACCTGAGATTCTCGTGCAGCGAGTGCTCGAGCAGTTGCGCTCCTGGGGCGCGCAGGTCCCGCGCGAGGTTGCCGGCCGCGAGGAGCGGGTGACCTTCGGACTGCCGCGTGAGCTGCGGCGTGGAGAGCCGCAGAGCGCGGCAAAGCCGCCGGTCTCAGCGTCCTGAGCTTCGGGCCTTGTATAGAGATTTCTTGAGCTTCCAGCGCTTGTGCGACCAAGGCCAGTCCGGAGGCGCGTCGCGTATCTGCTGCTCCACCAGGCGCACGTAGCGCTCCGTCAGCTCACCGGCCTTCAGCGACTCCCCGGGCAAGGAAAGCGGCACGAAGCGCATCTCGTAGAAGCCGCGTGCGGTACGTTTCATCCCGATGAAGAACACCGGGAAGCGCGTGACCCGCGCGATCTCCTCGGGGCCCATGTAGAACGCCGTATCGCGGTTGAGAAACCGCGTCCAGTGCTTGTGCTCGCTGGTCGTCGGCTCCTGATCGGCGACCATGGCGACCGCGCGCACCCGCTTGCCGCGCCTGATGATGTCGGCGAGCAGCTCCTTGGCCGGCACCAGCCGGCTGCCGAAGCGGCTGCGGACCTTCTTCATCTCTCGCTCGGCCCAACTGTCGACCAGCGGCTTGTAGGCCGCATCGAGCGGAAAGCCGAGCTCGAGCGACAGGGCGAGGAGCATCCACTCCCAGTTGCACTGGTGTGCCGCGGCGAGCAATACCGATTGGCCCTGCGCGAGGAATGCCCGCGGCTGCTCGATGTCGATGATGCGGACCCGTCGGCGGATCTCATCGGCGGAGAGTGTCGCCGACTTGATGACCTCGACGAGCACCTCCGCGAACCCGAGATAGTAGCGGCGGCGGATGGCTCGCATCCTGACCTCATCGAGCTCCGGGAAGCACTGCGACAGGTTCGCGCGCACCACTTGGTCGCGATAAGGGAAGACCCGGAAGGCGAGCCAGCCCAGGAAATCGGCGAGCGAGTAGAGGAGCGGAAACGGCACATGCGAGAGCAGCCGCACCCACCAGGCCGAGCGTGGCATGGGTGCGGCGGCACCGGATGCAGCGGGAGCGTCGGCATTCGCGGTGGGGCCCGAGCCGTCTGCGGGGCGCTGAGAAGGGGCTGGGGGCAACATGGTGCGCGCAGGGTACCTATGGCACGATGCGCCCGCCAGCCCAGCTCGCAAGCGGAGATCTCCGATGCCCGTCGCCGAGTACTTCAGCGCCGACTACGCGGCCGCCCGCGAGCGCTTTCGATCAGCGGCGCGAGGCGCCGCGGCGGCGCCCATGAGCTATCTGCTGCCCGATCATCAGGGTCCGAGCGGAGAGCCGCTGACCCTGGACGTCGTGCGACTGGGCGCCGTGGAGGCGCAAAGCGCGTTGCTCGTCATCGCAGGAACACACGGCGTCGAAGGTCTGGCAGGGTCGGGCTGCCTCGTCGGTCTTCTCGAAGACCGTCTGCATGAGGCGTTACCGGCGTCCGGCTGTCTCGTGCTGCTCCACGCCATCAACCCGTACGGCTTTGCCTGGCTGCGGCGTGTCAATGAGGACGGTGTGGACCTCAACCGCAACTTCGTCGACTTCACCAAGACCCTGCCGTCGTCGGAAGCATACGAGCGACTGCATGAATGGCTGGTGCCGGCGGACTGGGACGGTGAGGCGCGGCGCGCAGCCGATGCGGCGTTGGCCGCACACGCCCAGCAACTGGGCATGGCAGCGCTGCAGGCGGCTGTCTCGGGCGGCCAGTACACCCGACCCCACGGGCTGTTTTACGGCGGAGTGCGGCAGACCTGGTCGGCGCGGATGTTGTTTCGCGTTCTGAGTGAGATGCTGCCCGCCACGGTGCGCAGGCTCGCAGTGCTCGACCTGCACACAGGCCTCGGGCCGCCGGCCTATGGCGAGCCCATCCTGGACGCCGCCGATCCGGAAGCTCGGGAGCGGGCGTTGCGCTGGTTCGGATCGGACGTCCGCGACCTCTCGGCGGGCGAATCCGTCTCCGCGCGTCTCACCGGGACCATGGCACGCGGGATCGAGCGCCTCCGGCCCGATCTGGAGCTGACTCCAATCGGGCTGGAGTTCGGTACCCGGCCGATGCTCGAGGTGTTGGAGGCGCTGCGCGCGGATCACTGGCTGCACAGCCGCGGCGGCAGAGATTCGGCAGCGGCTCCGCAGATCCGCCGGCAGATGCGCGAAGCGTTCTACTCCGACAGTGTGGCGTGGCAGGCGGCGGTATACGGACGAACGGCTGACCTCGCTTTCCGGGCGATGCGCGGGCTCGGCGAATGAAGCATCGGCATCCCGGCGCGGCGCCGCGCCGGGGCGCGCGGCGCACTCCTGCCCAGAAGAGGTCGGGGCAGGAGTGGCTGACTCGGCGATGTTACCTGCTGGAGGCCATCCGCGAGGCGAGCGCATTGCGCAGCGTGTCGGCGCTGGGACTGTTGATGTTGCCGGCCAGGATCTGGGCGGACGTCACGGTCCGCTGATAGTATTCCTGGTCCATTTTCGTGTCGGGCGAAATGTGAGTGACGCTCGCGGTGAGTCCGCCATAGACGCCGCTCGTGTTCGACCACAGAATCACATCGCCCTTGCTGGTGTTGGCCTGGGTCCTGCCCGACCAGTTCACCACCGTGAGCCCGGCGTTACCATTGAGCGACCAGCTCCTGTTCGCGTTGGCAAAGCGGTCGACCGCCTTCTGCGTCATGAGGATCATGGCGATCGCGCCGCCTTCACCGCCGGCCTGAGCGCCGATGCTGCCGCCGCCCATGCTGTAGAAGGCCGGTGAGCTCCACCCGCTTTCATTCTTGGCTAGGACGACGCCACCGCCACCCTCTCCACCGACGATGAAGCCGCCCTTGCCGTAATGCGGAATGATGAAGATGCCTCGGGCCCGCTCGAGCACCGCCGCGAGACCGGGGTCCTGTTTCATCTGCTGCACGAGGCTCACGGCATCGCTCACGCGATCCTGAGCGGAGCGCGCGGCATGGCTCTGTGAGTCCGATGGCATCGAGCTCATTGCGCTCTCGTGCTGAGCGGCTGGGGCCGGGGCAGCGGTTGCCAGCGCCACCGCAGCGGCGACGGCCGAGATTGGAACGATGAGTCGGCGAGTTGCTGTTCGGGTCATGGGGTCTCCTCTGGGCCTATTCCTGCGCTACGAATGCACGCGAGCGGGGAGTGTTCCGCTGGGCCACGGGCGGGGCGGGGCCAGCAGGCTCCATCGTGGCAGAAGGAGCGCTCGCGGCTTCGGCTGTGACTGAGCGTGGCCGGTGGGCGTGGACATCGGCTAAGATCGTTCGGCACTGATGGGGGTGACAACATGGCCCTGAGTTGGAAAACGCGGCTGATTCAACCGCAGGTGTCCGCGCCTGAAGGCTTCCGCTCGCTGGCGACGCCCGTTTATCGCGGCTCGACCACGCTTTTGCGCGGCGCGGCCGAGGTCACCGATCACTGGGATCAGCGCCGTACCCGCTACAGCTATGGATTCTACGGTACGCCCACGAGCCTCGAGCTCGCTGCGCGGCTCGCGGAGCTCGAGGGCGGCTACCACACGTTCCTGACACCCGGCGGCCAGGCGGCCATTTCACTGATTTTCCTCTCGATCGCGCGCTCCGGAGGCCACGTGCTGGTGCCGGACAGCGCTTACGGTCCGACCAAGGACCTCGCGGATCGCGTGCTGGCCAGGCTGGGGATCGAAGTGGAGCGCTACGATCCGATGGCAGGCGGCCGGATCGCTGCCCTGTTTCGACCCAACACACAACTGGTCTGGTGTGAGAGCCCCGGCTCGGTCACGATGGAGATCCAGGACGTGCCGGCCATCGCGGCGGCGGCGCGCGAGCGGGGGATCCCCTTGGCGTTGGACAATACCTACGCGTCGGGTGTCCTCTTCGATGCATTCAGGCACGGCGTGGACATATCGATGCAAGCGCTCACGAAATACGTCAGCGGTCACAGTGACATCCTGCTCGGGTCGGTCACGCTGCGTGATTCGCGCTTCTACGAGGCCTTCGGCGATGCGCATCAGTTGCTCGGATTTGCGGTTTCCCCCGACGATTGCTCGCTCGCGCTGCGAGGCATGCAGACCCTGGCGGTGCGCCTGAAGCAGCTCGAGGCCAGTGGCCTCGCCATCGCGAGCTGGCTGGCAAACCGACAGGACATCAAAGCCGTCCTGCATCCCGCTTTCCCCGCCTGCCCGGGACATCTCGAGTGGAAACGGGATTTCTCCGGCTCTGCGAGTGTATTTTCCGTCGTCTTCCGTCCAGGCGTGCCGCGTGAGCGGCTCGTCGAGCGCATCGACCGGCTGAAGCTCTTCAAGCTCGGCTACAGCTGGGGCGGGGTGACCAGCCTGGTCATGCCGTTCCTGGACCTCACCCGTCGGCATGGTGCGCACGCCGGGTGGCTGGTTCGCTTCCATGTGGGGCTGGAGGATCCCGCCGACCTATTGGCCGACCTCGAGCAGGCGTTTCTTCGGTAGCACGGCCGCTGTCGTGCCCGCGGGTGACTTCGGGTACCATGCGCGCCTGTCGGCCAGGCTACCAGGCCGCGGGAGAGGCTATGGACTCACGGCGCGGCGCTTCGCCTTTCAGCAATCGTGATTTCCGCCTGCTCTTTGGCGGCAGCTCGATCTCGATGGTCGGGGATCAGTTCACGCTGGTCGCACTCCCCTGGCTGGTGTTGCAGCTCACGGGCAATCCCGCGCAGCTCGGCCTGGTTCTGGCCGTGATGGCGCTGCCGCGGGCGGCCTTCATGCTCGTCGGCGGTGCGGTAGTCGATCGCATGTCACCTCGGCGCGTGCTCCTGACGGCGCGCAGCGCCAATGCGGTGCTGGCCGGACTGCTCGCTGCGTTGGTTCTGGCCGCCTCCATTCAGATGTGGACCGTGTACGTGCTGGCCTTCGGCATCGGGCTTTGCACGGCCTTCGCTTATCCCGCCGGCGGCTCCATCCTGCCGCAGCTCGTGGCGCCGAATCAGCTGCAGATGGCCAATTCGATGATCATGGGCATGCGCCAGCTCAGCATGCTGATCGGGCCGGCCCTGGCCGGACTCCTCGTCACCGCCGGCAGCGCCGGGGGCGCAGGAGTGCACGGCACGGGCCTCGCGTTCGTCGTCGATGCCGTGAGCTTCCTGTTCTCGGTGGCCTCACTGTTGGCGATTCGCATCGCGAGTGACCGGGAATCCCGCGCGCCCGCCGCGGGGGGTGTCCTCGCCCAGGTCATCGAGGGGATCAAAATGCTGTGGCAGGACGTGCAGCTGCGCTCCTTCATCGCCTACATGGGGCTCGTCTCGATTCTCGTGATGGGGCCGCTGCAGGTGGGACTGCCACTCTTTGCGAAGGCCCGCTTTCACGAAGGTGCCGCGGCATTCGGCTGGTTCATGACCGCCAACGGCAGCGGCATGCTCCTAGGCAGTGTCGTGTCGACAGCGATTACACGCCTGGTGCGTGGCCGTTTGGGCGTGATGGTGCTGAGCTTCGATGCCGCCGCCGGACTCGCGCTGGCGCTGTTGAGTGGCGTCCATACCGTCCTTTCCGGCGCTGCGCTCCTCGTTTTGGCCGGCTTGTTCGCCGGCACCGTGCAGATCGCCATCATCACCTGGCTGCAGCGGCGCGTGCCGCAGGCGATGATGGGCCGCATCATGAGCATAGTCTTCTTCACCTTCCTCGGCCTCGCGCCACTGGCAGCGGCGCTGGCGGGCGGCCTTCTCAAGGTGATCTCGCTCTCGGAGCTTTTCGTCGGTGCCGGGCTCTCCCTCACGACCCTGGCCATGATCTGCCTGACGCGGCCGAGTCTGCGCGCGATCCGCCTGCAGACGGCCCCGGCGTAGCGCACCGGCGGGCAGCCGCCGCTCGCCATTCATCACGATGCGCGCGATCGGAATCTCCGTCCATACCGGCTGGGGAGCGTGTGTGGTCGTGGACGGGTCCCTTCGTCACCCTCAGGTCATCGGCAACAAGGTCGTCGAGCTCCTGGATGATGCCGAGCGCTTCTGTTATCACCGCGCGGCCGAGATGAAGGCGGCCTCGGCGCGGCAGTGGCTCGCCCGCGTGCGCGCGAAAGCGCTTGACCGGGCGCGAAGCGAGCTCGCGCTCCTGTTGGAAGAGAACGTACGTGTGGTGCTGGGCCGGTGATTCGGTGCGCTGAAAGTGTGTGCGACATCTCAATGCCGCGCCTGATCGGCCGGTAAACAGTGGGTCGGCATCACAGATTCGGGTCGCCCTCGAACGGCATCATCCCGTTCTGGTCTCGCATCGCGTCACCCTTGCTGACGCCACGTGCACCTCGGGAGTTGAGACATGCCTGTCGCAGTTACTTTCGCTCTGTTCCTGTTCTGGATCGTCCTCTCTTACCGCGCGTTTCAGCGCGGCGATGCCCTCATGGCAGGTGTCTTCCTGCTGGTAGGCGTCGTGCTGACGGTCTATCGCTATCGCTCGGCGATGAGGCGCGCAGAGCAGGCGCCGGGCGTCAAGTCTTAGCGGACTGGCCCGTCAGCAGCTGCCGGCGTGCCCGTGGTTTGCCGCCTTCCCCTCCCCTAACGGGAGGGGACTGCCGGCTCGCCGAGCACCCCGAGGTACCTACTTGCGCACGGCGGGGAGGCTGGCGCTGATGGCGGATACATTGTCGACACCCGCGATCTTGCAGATCGGGTGCGAGAAGTCCGCCTGCAGGCTCGGCACCGTCACGATGCCCTGATAGTTGATGTTGTCATCACCATTGACGCTGACGCCGGCCGGCACCCAGTCGAGCTGCAGCGTATGCCGTGTGCGCCAGGCGATGTTGTGGTCTGCGCATGAGGTGTCGCCACTCACCCCGACTGCGCCGATCAGGACCTTCCTCGAATTGTAGAGCGCCAATCCGCCGCCGAAGACGTTCACCCCGCCGATGCGCCGGCCTACGAGGGGATCGTCGGGCATCCCGTAGTCCGAAGCCGGGCCGTGGTAAGCCGCACGCGGATCGACCGGATTGCTGTGTTGCAGACCGTACAGGCTGCCGCCCGGCTGCACCGCGGCCCAGAGGTCCGCGGTCGACAGGGCCAGGCCCGGAAGGCTGAATGCGTTGGCGGTATTGGCCTTTTGAGCCGAGATCACCCGGCTGCCCGGCCACTGACTGCCGCGGTTCGCCCCGGTGAATGCGACCGCGCAGACGACGCCGTCGCGGTTGACGACGGTCCCCCACATGTCCAGGTTGAAGCCGCCGTTGGTGTCGTCGCGCGCCATGGTCAGCGCAGACTTGAGTTGCGCCTGGGTCGGCAGGCCGGCGCACGCGCTCCTCAGAGCGGAGCCGGAGAGTGCGCCTTCCGACGCTTCGTCCGATGCCAGGGTTGGTGCGCTGCCGAGCGCAAGCGCTACGGAAGCGAGAATCGCGGTAACAGAGCCGTTGATCTTCATTGTTCTCCCCTTTTGCACTGATGCGTGCGCTGTTGTCGTGGGGTGTTGGGCTCAGGGGGGTCGAGACCCGCTGTTGAAGCAGCTGGGCGACGCCCCTCCGGGAGAGACCATGGGTCCTCCGATGAGTTGATTCGAGCGAGAAGGCTGTCGTAGTGATACTAACGAGCGGCGGATGACGCCGCAATTGCAGGCCTGGAGCGGCACCTGATTCGCGCAGGCGGGGCGTGAAGTGTTCCGGAACCGAGCACCCTCTCGCGCAATGTCACCGCGATGTCACCCGGCGCCTGCCTGCCGTGATTCGTCTGGCGAGATGTGTGACTTGCCGGCTTTCAGCGCGGCTTGCCCGCCGGTGTCGGTTTCTGCGCTCGCTTGGCCGTGCGCAGCGGCGCGCCCATCGCTTTCGCATCGGCGAGCAGTTGCTGACAGTCGGCGCTCTTGTTGAGTCCTGGATCCACGAAGGCCGCAACGGCAGCGAGCGGGGTGCCAATCGCACCAAGCACCGTCGCTACGGCCCCCTGCGCGGCAAGCTTGCTGCCCTTGAGCCCTATTGCCGGGTGACTCAGCGTGCCCCTGATCTCGACCGGAGTGCGCAGCACGGCGAAACGGAACTTCTTGGGTGCTCCGTTCAACTGCAGGTTGAGTCTTTCGTTGCGCAGATTCACATCGCCCAGGCCCGTGATGATCACCACCTGGGTATCGAAGACAACCTGCCTGACTTTGGCGATCCCGTCACGCGCATCGAAGTCCGCGACGCCGCAGCGCAGGTCGGTCTGCTGTTGGTTCTTCTTCAGCAGGAGTCCCAGCCCGCGCGCTACGTTGATGCCGGCAAACTCGGCGAAGGCTTGCTCGATCTGGCCGTGTGGCACGACGATGGAGAGCGTCCCGTCGGCGGTCGAGGCAAAGGCATGCATCGAGTCGCCGTGACCGCGCACTTTCAAGCGCCCGACGAGCGTACCCTTGAGGGGCGGCTTGGTGGTTCCCTTGGTGTGAAATTGAGCGAGCTGCACATGGGTGAGGCGCACGTCGAGCTGCTCTGCGGGAGCGTCCTCACGAGCGTCGATCACTGCGGTCCCGGCGATCTTGCCTTCGGGAAGGGTGAAGGCGAAAGGATCGAGTCGCAGTACGTCGTTGCGCACCTGCAGCCGCAGGCTCACCTGCTTCAGGGGCAGGGTCTGCGACTTGATCTCATCGGCGTGGTACCGCAGCGTCGCATTCAAGCCGCGCAGACGGTCGACCTGCAGCTTCGCCGTCGGCAAGAGCAGCGTGCTGCTGCTCACTTTCTTCGAGGCGGCCTTGGCAGTGAGCGCGGTAGTCACGCCTTTGGTCAGGGCTTTCGTCGCTTGCGCTTTCGTGGGATGGCCTTTGGCGTGCGCGGCCTGCGCCTCTTCCTTGGCGCTTGGCGCCTTACCGCCGAAGGTCGGGCCGAGGTCCGCCAGATTGAGCGAATGCGAGACGAGGTCAGCGTCAATGGCGGGAGAACCGGTGGTGTTGAGCTGCATGGTCACCAGGCCATGGATGTCGCTGCCGCCGAGCGTGCCCCGCACATTCGTGAATTCGTACTTCGCGCCCACGACCCGCAGGTCCCCCGAGATCGAGTAAGGCGGCGTATTCGGCAGCGCCACGCCGGTCAAATAGTAACCATCGGCAAGGTCATTGCCGGAGAGTGACAGTGTCACCTTCAGCTGCGTGAGGTCGAACGGTCGGGGCACCACGCCGCGGGCGCCGGCATGGATGTCCGAGGCAATCATCTGCACGTCGAACGGGTAGGGCTTGTGACTCTCTGCCCAGTCGAGCGGGCCACCACTCACGCGTAGTGTGAATGGCTTGTCGTTGAGCTCGCCCTTACCCAGGAGCCTGAAGCCTGTGCCCGTATCTGCCGCGACCCGGCTGGCCTGCTGTTTGGCGCTACTGGGGTTGGCGCCATGGCTTTGCGCCCTGGCCTTGACCACTTTGGCTGTGCGCGACGGGGCACCGGTTGCGACGGCGTTCCCGCCGGCATCGACCGTACCCTCGAAGGTGACCTTGTGCAGCTCATCGCGCGCGCTGAGCGTGCCGTGCTCGATCACGAGCTGGTGCACGAGTGGCAGGCGCATCGGCTTGCTCTGTGCCTTGGCGCTCTTCGGGTTGCGGCCGAATGCCCAGTTGGCACGCCCATCAGCGCTGCGATACAGGTGTACATCGGGCCGAGTCAGCGCCACCCTGGGCAGCACGATATCGCCGACCAGCAGCGGCCAGAAGCGCAGCTGCACATCGATGCGTTCCACCGACACCATCTGGCCGCCACCGGCCCACGACGGATTACCGATCGTGAGGCCGGTGACCTGTACATGCGGACGCCAGAACAATGAGCCGTGCAGCGATGCGATGTGGACCGGGCGCTGAAGCTGGGCGGAGAGCTCACGCGATACCGGTCCGGTCAGCCGGTTCCAGGGGAAGAAGGCGATGACCAGCAGAACAATGATGATCAGGGCGCCGACGGCGATTGCGATCGCCTTCAGCGCGCGTGATGTTGCTCTCCCCTTGGCCATATACGGAGCTAAATGCCATCGAGGCCGGAACCGTTCCGGAGATTCGATGAACTCCGTCGTGACCCTCGGCGGTCGAGGCGCGATCTGAGCCGTACGACCTCAGTTTGGGCTTGAAGTGCGCTGTGGCGACTGAGACGCTGGCGCCTGCGCCCAAAGGAGCTACTCTATTCTGCCGACCGCCCTGGACCTCGCCGCGTGTTGTCGACTACGAGCTGCAGCCGGGGACGGCCCGTCAGCGTTCCGAGCCAGTCGGCGCAGTAGCTGCGGACGCCGGGAAGCGTCGCAGCGACAGCTCTGGTCTGCGCGAGGTAAGACACTTTGATCAGGCCGCGGCGCCTCGGATCGGCATTGATGGTCATCGGAGCCACGGCTTCGCACGGGTCATGCTCGCGATTGGAATGCGCGCTCGTGAGGGTATCGCGAGAGATGCACCCGAGAGTCATCAGGTCCTTCCGATTGCCGAAGTACTCGATTTTCAGACCGGCGCCGTCCGGCATTTGCTCGACGGACAGTCTGACGGGCTCGCGAACACCCTCCGCCAGCTGTACTTCCCGGCAGGGACCATGCGTGCAATTGAACTCTCGGATGGCCCGAATCACTGCAGAGCTCGGCCGGGCGGCACCTGCGTGTCCTCGATCTCGTCGAGTCGGTCCGCCAGGGCGAGCAGCGTTTGAGCATTCGCCCGCGGCGAGGGTTGCAGATCCGCTGTGCGGTGCTCGCGCAGGGTGGGGAGAAGCTCGGTATGACTGAAGGTGGTCAGATCGGACTGCTCTTGCGCTCGCGTGTTGTTTCGTCGTGTCGCCATGATTCAACCCCTTCGTTTGGCGGTGCTGATCCGGCGCAAGCTTCACCTGCGAAGCGAGCGCCGCGGGTCGGGTCGATGCCCGGACTTCATGTAAGTGCGAGGCTTCGCCTGCCGTCGGACGATCGGGATCACGCGGGCCTCACACCGGCAATCGTGCCGACTCCCGCGCCCCGGGGATGCGAGCGCAGTCACAACTTGTGGTGTTGAGTGCGATGATCGTCGGGTCGGGCTGTCAGCGTCATGGCTTCGTTCCCGCTTGGGCTTTGAGTCCACGAGCGACAGGACGTCGAACAGTATGCGACCCCATTCGCTCGGGACACACAACCACGGCCACCATCGGCACCCACACGCCAACCACGTTCTCTCCCGACGCGCGGCTCTTGACGCGACAACCGGGGTGATTGGTTGACGATGTGGTCGGAACGGACCCGCGATTTGATGGTGCCGGGAATAGGATTCGAACCTACGACCCGCGCATTACGAATGCGCTGCTCTACCAGCTGAGCTATCCCGGCGCCGGGGCGGCGAATTCTATCGGCTGGCGCTGCCGCCGTCATCCGGCGCCCCGAAGGCTGCCTGGGCGATCGTCGCGGCCGATCAGCTCGCCCTCGAGGGAGGAAGGGGCCGCGAAGCGGGGCGACGCGCCACGCCGGATGGACTCAGGAAACCTTCTTACGGAGCCGGATGACCAGATCGATGCCCGCGACCTCGGTCCCGGGCGGGGCAGGGGGTAGGCGGCTGAACTCGACTTCCGGCACGGGCACATCGATCAAGGCGCCGCTCGAGGTGTCGTGGAAGTGATAGTGAGCGTCCACGTTCGAGTCGAACCAGGCGCGGCTGCCGTCGACCGAAAGCAACCGGATCAGGCCGTGAGAGGCGAAGAGATTCAAGGTGTTGTACACCGTGGCCTTGGAGACCCGAGCGCCGCTCGAGCGCAGATTGGCCAGGATCTGCTCTGCCGAGAGATGCTGTGGGGCGCAGAGGAGGAGGGAGGCGATGCGCACCCGCTGGGCGGTCGGGCGGATCCCGCAGTCGGCGAGGCGCTGCTGGCAGCGCGCCGATACGGATGCAGACGCCAGGGCTCCGTTCGAGTCCATAACCGCCATTATACCGGCAAGAGATCGCCGATCGCCTCGACTTGGCCGTCTTCAGGCCACCGCGGCCTTGAGCACCCGCTGCGGCTGCGCCACGCCATAGCCCTGGGCGAAGTCGACGCCCAAGCTGGTCAGCATCTGGATGATCTCGGCGTTCTCGGCAAATTCGGCGATGGTCTGCTTGCCGGTCAGGTGGCCGATCTCATTGATGGAGCGAACCATCTCCCGGTCGATCGGGTCGCGCAGGATCTCGCGCACGAAGCTGCCGTCGATCTTGAGGTAGTCGACCGGGAAGTGCTTCAGGTACCCGAATGAGGAGAGGCCGGTGCCGAAGTCATCGAGCGCGAACTTGCAGCCGAGCTCCTTCAGCGACTGGATGAAGCGGTTGGCCTGGGAGAAGCTGGCAACGGCCGCGGTCTCGGTGATCTCGAAGCAGATCTTCGAGCCGTCGAGCCCGCTGCGGTGGAACTGATCGATGACGAACGGCAGAAACTTGTCATCCCCCAGGCTCTGGCCCGAGAGATTGATCGAGCAGAGCGCCAGCTTCTCGCGCTCGTCCGCTTCCGATACCAGCCAGCGGAAGGCGTTCTCAATGACCCACCGATCGATCGCCGGCGTGATGCCATAGCGCTCCGCGGCCGCGATGAAGTCGTTCGGAGAAACGATACGGCCGTTCTCATCCTTCAGGCGAAGCAGCAGCTCGTAGTGCGCGCCGAGGTCGACCCGCTGCAAGGGCTGGATGGCCATGCGGTGGATCTCGAAACGGCCTTCCTCCAGAGCGGCATTGATGCGTGCGGCCCACTGCATCTCGCGGCGGCGCCGCATCAGCTCCATGTCGTTCTCAGCGAAGCTGTGAACGCGATTGCGGCCGCCTTCCTTCGCTGCGGCACAGGCGCTGTCTGCAGCCGAAAGAACCGAGGCTACGTCCTCGTTGTCCGCCGTGATCGGGACGACGCCGACGCTCGCACCCAGGCGGAATACGCGGTCTTCCCAGGTGAAGCGGAAGTTGCGGACGCTCTCGCGCAGCGCCTCGGCCGTTCGCATCGCATCATCGAGCGAGCAGGCTTCCAGGAGGATGCCGAATTCATCGCCGCCCAGGCGTGACAGCGTGTCGCGCCAGCGAACCTTCGATTTCAACAGCGCCCCGACCTGGCCGAGGAGCGCATCGCCTGCGCTGTGTCCACAGGTGTCGTTGACGATCTTGAACTGGTCGATATCGAGATAGCAGAGCGCGTACGACGCCTCACGCGCTTTCGCGCTCTTCAGCGCCCGCTCGAGCCGGCTCTCGAACTCGCGGCGGTTGACGAGCCCGGTGAGAAGGTCATGGCTCGCATGGTAGGAGAGCCGGCGATTCAGCTCGCGGGCCTCGGTGACGTCGTGGAAGACCAGAACCCCGCCCGAGACTCGGCCGGCGCCATCGCGAATCGGAGCGGCGGTGCTCTCCACGTAGAGCTCATTGCCGTCGCGGCGGATGAGGAGCATCGGGCGGACCGACTTGATGGGCCGGATGCGGCGGATGGAGACGCTGAGAGGATTCTCGAGCGGCTCGCAGGTCTCTTCATGGAAGGCGCGGAATATCTCCTCCACCGGGCGCCCCATCGCGTCCTCGAGCCGCCACCCCGTCAGCGCTTCCGCCACGGGATTGATGTAGTCGATGACGGAATTGGCGTCCGTGGTGACGACGCCGTCGCCGATCGACTGCAGAGTGATCTGCGCGCTTTCCTTCTCGCGGAAGAGCGCTTCCTCGTAGAGCTTTCGCTCTGTGATGTCGAGCTCGACGCCGACGAGGCGCAGCAGCCGCCCATGTTTGTCGACGCGCGCGGTCGCACGGCTGATGACCCAACGCCACTCACCGTTGCGGTGGCGCATGCGGTGAGTGCTCTCGAAGATCGGCGTCTTACCGTCCACGTGCTCGCGGATTGCCGTCTGCACGCGGGCGAGATCGTCAGGATGTACCAGGCTGCTCCAATCGGGCGAGCCGCGCATGTCCTCATCGCCGTAGCCGAGCATGGCCTTCCAGCGGGGGGAGAAGTAGACCTCGTTGCTCTCGACGTCGAAGTCCCAGAGGCCGTCGTTGGCGGAGGCCTGCGAGAGGTTGGTGCGCTCCTCGAGCTTGGCGAGGCGAGCCTCGATGCGAACCCGCTCGAGGCCGGTGGCGAGACTGGTGCCGATGAGCTTCATCAGAAGCTGCAGATTCACGTCCCACGCACCACGGGGCAGGGTGTGCGCGAGGCCGAGATAGCCAGCGGGTTTGCCCTGCACGCGCAAGGCAACCAGCAGCACAGATCCAATGTGCACGTCCGCGAAGCGCTGCGCCTCTGCGGCCTGGTCGCGACGCGGCGCGGCCGTGTCGCGCAGCTCCGAGAGACGAAGATGATCCGTGCGGCCCTTGAGCCACGGAAGGGACTCGAGGCTCGTGCCCTGCAGGCCTTCCGGACGGCACTGAGCAAATGCGCCGCGCGCGAGCGTCACTTCCTCGATGACCGGCTCATCCGGCCGCAGAACGAGCAGGAAGGCACAATCAGTGCCGCTCGCTTCCCGCAGCAGCTCGAGGTTGCGGCGCAGGCAGTCGGCGACGCCTTCCTTGCGCATGTTCTGGAAATCGACCGCGATCTTGGTGCAGGCGACGTCGATGCCAATGGCGGGACGCGGCGTCTTGCCGCTCCAGGCGTCTGCCGAAAGGATGTCGGAAGCAGTGAAATCCGCGGGTTTTTCCGGCGGCAGACTCGACATTTTGACGGGTGACCTCTCCCCGACCGTTCGCCGCAGCCTACCCCAGGGTTGCCGCGCTGCAGGTTCCTGCAGCACAACCTGTGGACCGTTTCCGGCTGCTATCTTCTAACGAGTTACGGACGATTCTCGCACACTCACTCAGGAACACAAGCTAACGCGCTGTTCGCTCAGGGTTTCGCGACTTTACAGAATCTGTAGCTGAAATCTCGAGATGTGAACCAATCGACTTCGGCCACCGTCGAGAGCAAGTGCGTGAGCGGGCCGAGGCCGCCCTCGGACCGCGAGGTCATTCGAGTGGCTCGGCTGGCCGCTCAAAGCGCCGCAGGCGACTTTGAGCCAATCTATAGAGCCGCCCCAGCTCCTCCTCCATCTCTCCCTGAAGCCTTGCGAGAGTCGCGGCGTCCATCGCGCGGGGCACGTAGCGGGGCGGTCCAATGGCAATGGTAATCCGCGAGAAGGGTACCGGTATCACGAACCGGTCCCACTTTATGCGCCAGGCACGCGAGGCGGCATAGGCCATCGGCAGGATCGGGCGGCCGGACATCTGCGCAAGGAGTATCGCGCCGGGCTTGAACTTGAACCGCGGCCCCCTCGGACCATCGGGGGTGATGACCGGTGAGATGTCCTCCTTCACCAGCGCCTGATAGTAATCGCGCAGAGCACGTGCGCCGGTGTGCGTGGACGACCCCCGGATGACGTGCGCACCGATCCGGCGGACCATCATGGCGCCGAGCTCTCCATCGACCGATGGACTGATGAGCCAGCCGACCTTCATGCGCGTGCGCTGCTCGAGCAGGAACTTCGCGCAGTAGAGCTGGTGCTGATGCCAGTAACAGGGCACGAGCGAGGGCGCCTGCGCGAGCGCCTGCTCGAGATGCTCCGCGCCCTTGACCTCGACGATGCGGCAGAGCGCCCACCAGAGGCGGATGATCCCGATGCCGAGAGGCACAGCCAGGCGGTAGAGGAGCCGCCGCGCCGGGGTCATGCTGCGGCCGGAGCGCGTGACCTTGCGATAAAAGGTATTTCGCAGGCCGCCGTCCGGCTCGGATGTCACTCTGGAACCGCTCCCATATCGAATCGGCCAATTTACTATAATCGCCGGCTCTCATGAGCACACCCGCAACGACGCAGGCCCAGCCGCCCGAGGCGGCGCCGCAATTCGATATCGGCTCCACGGACGACTCGCTGGAGCGGATGATCGAGCTCTTCGCGCTGCACGGCGATACCTACCGCGTCTACGTGCCGGCGCGGCAGTCCCATACGTACGTCATCCATCATCCCGACGACGTCAAGCGGGTACTGGTCTCGAATCATCGCAATTATACGAAGGGGATCGGCCTCGACCGGGTGGGGATCCTCCTCGGCAAGGGCCTGATGACGAGCGAAGGGGAGCTCTGGACGCGCCAGCGCTACATGATGCAGCCCTTCTTCCATCGGCGCGTCATCACCCAGTTCGCCGAGGTCATCGGCACGGCGAACTCGCAGCTCCTCACCCGCTGGGAGGAGCTCGCCCGCCGGGGGGAGCTGGTCAACCTCACCGACGAGATGAGCTCGCTCACTCTCGAGATCGTGCTGCGGGCCATCTTCGGGCGCGACCTGGAGCGCATGTCGGCCGAGCTCGGCGGCAATCCCTTCGATGTGGTCACGAAGGAGCAGGGGCGGAATCTGCAGTTTGCCTTCAAGTTCCGCTCGCTCACCAAGCTCGTGGCCGCGCTCCTGGAGCGCCGCCGCCGGGAGAACGAAGAGCACTTCGATTACGTTGCGATGCTCATGGGCGCGCGCGACAAGGACACTGGCCAGCCGATGGCCGAGCGGCAGCTCATCGATGAGGTCTTGACACTCGTGGTGGCCGGTCATGAGACCACCGCCAGCGGTCTCAATTGGACCTGGTATCTGCTGTCACAACATCCCGAGGCCGAGGCGCGGCTGCATGCGGAGCTCGATGCGGTTCCGGACGACCCGTCACCGGGCCTGCCGCAGATGGAGCAGCTCGCCTACACCCAGCAGGTGGTCAATGAGGCGTTGCGTCTCTATCCGCCCGGGTGGCTCCTGTCGCGGCGCACGGTGCAGCCGGATGTGCTTTCCGGATACCAGATCCCGGCCGGCGCCAACGTACTGTTGCCGCTCTATCTGCTGCATCGGCACCCGAGGTACTGGAAAGACCCCGACACCTTTTTCCCGGAGCGCTTCGCGCCCGATCACGATGCCGAGCGCCCTCGCTTTGCCTACATGCCGTTTGCGGCCGGGCCGCGCCACTGCATCGGGGAAACCTTCGCGCTCTACGAAATGCTGATGCACCTGCACCGCATCGCACGGCATTTCCGGCTCGTCCACGTGCCCGACAAGCCCATCGAGCTCGAGGCGCAGATCAACCTTCGGACCCGCTATCCCCTGCACATGAGGCTGGAACGCCGCTGATGTCGAACCCCACGACTCTGACCGAGCTCATCGAGGCCAACCGCAACCATTCCGGGAAGGTCACTTACCTCGAGGGCGAGCACGATGCCCATGATGTCAGCTTCGAGGAGCTGCACGCCCGCGCACTCGGCATTCTTCATCATCTGCAGCGCATCGGAGCCCGCCGCGGCGACAAGCTGATCCTCTTCCTCGGCAGCAACGAGCAGTTCATCGACGCGTTCTGGGCGGCGCTGCTCGGTGGCATCGTGCCGGTGCCCGTCGCGCTCGGTATCAGTGACGAGCATCGGCACAAGCTCCTGCGCATCGCCCGCAAGCTCGGGAAGCCCTTCATCTATACCGAGCGCAGGTCGCTCGACCGAATCGGCGCCTTTGCGAGTGCAGCCGGTGAGTCGGAGGCGTTCGCGGGCCTGCGCTCGCGCGCCTTCCTGGTCGACGATCTCGATGACATCTCGCGCGCCGGGCAGATGCATCAGGCACGGCCGGATGACGTCGCCTTCATCCAATTCTCCTCAGGCTCGACGAGCGAGCCAAAGGGCGTGGTGCTGACGCACGGCAACATCGTTGCCAACTGTCGTGGCGTCATCGAAGCTGCGCACTTCTCGCAGGAGGACGTCAGTCTCTCCTGGATGCCACTCACTCACGACATGGGGCTGATCGGCTTTCACCTCATCATGTTCTACGGCCGGATACATGCGCACCTCATGCCGACGGAGCTCTTCATCCGCCGGCCGCTCCTCTGGCTGACCTTGGCGAGCCGCATCCGCGCGAGCATCCTTTGCTCACCCAACTTCGGCTATAAGCACTACCTCAAGGTGCTCGGCGATCGGCCGATCGAGGGGCTCGACCTCTCGAGCGTCAAGCTCATCTTCAACGGCGCGGAGCCGATCTCGGTCGAGCTCTGCGAGGAATTCCTCACGCGACTCGAGCCTGCCCGGTTGGCTCGCAATGCGATGTACCCGGTGTACGGACTGGCGGAAGCCTCTCTTGCCGTGAGCTTTCCGCCTCCCGGGGCACCGATGCGCACCATCGCGCTCAACCGCCATCGCCTCGGGGTGGGAAGCCCGGTGGAGCTCATCGACAAGAGCTCGCGCGATGCAGTGCAGCTCATATCCGAGGGCCGCGCGATCCCCTATTGCAGTGTGCGGATCGCCGACGACGAGGACAGGCCGCTGCCCGAAGGGCAGATCGGAAACCTCCACATGCGCGGTGACAACGTTACCCGGGGGTATTTCGAGAGCCCGGAGGTGAACGCCGCGACCTTCACCGCTGACGGCTGGCTGCGCACCGGCGATCTGGCGCTCATCCATCAGGGCGATCTCTACGTCTCCGGACGGGCGAAAGAGATCATCTTCGTCAACGGGCAGAACTACTACCCGCACGATCTCGAGGGGATTGCGCAGCGAATCGAGGGGCTCGAGTTGGGCAAAGTGGTGGCCGCGGGCGTGCGGCCGCCCGGCGAGGAGGTCGAGCAGCTGATGCTCTTCATTTTGCATCGCGGCTCGATGGAGGATTTCCTGCCGCTTGCCACCCGCGCCGCGCGGCTCATCAACGAACAGACGGGGCTCGAGGTCGCGGCAGTGGTGCCGGTCAAGCGCATCCCGAAGACGACGAGCGGCAAGATCCAGCGTCACCTGCTCGAGCAGAGCTATGCCGATGGTGAGTTCGACGCGGAGCTGAAGGAGCTGGCGGCACTGCAGGAGGCACAGCGTGGTCCCGAGACTGCCTCTCGCAACGAGATCGAGGAGAAGCTGCGGACCATCTGCGATACGGCGCTCGGCGGCAAGCGCGTGGACGTCAACGACAATCTCTTCGAGCTTGGAGCGAGCTCGCTCAAGCTCATCGAGATTCACGAGCAGATCGACCGCCAGTATCCGGGGCAGATCGACCTGACCGAGCTCTTTGACTTCCCCACGATCGCCGAGCTCGCCCGGCATCTCGAGGGCAAGCTGGGCGCACCCGCGCCGGTGTGATGCCGGCAGTCCGGGCCCGCTTGCGGGTCAGAAATCCAGGCGCATCGACAGGTCGACGGCGCGTACGTTCTTCGTGAGGCTGCCGGATGAGACGAAATCGATGCCGGTTGCGGCTATCGCGCGTACGGTCTCGAGGCTCACGCTGCCTGAGGCCTCGAGCGCGACCCGCCGGCCGAGCGAGCGGTTGAGGGCTACGGCGGCGGCGAGGTCCTCGAGACTGAAGTCATCGAGCAGCACGATGTCAGGTCCTGCGCGCAGCGCCTCTTCCAGCTCCGCCAGCGACTCGACTTCGACCTCCACCTTGACGCCGTTGGCCACACGGCGCGCGGCGCCGATCGCGGAGCTGATGGATCCTGCCGCGGCAATGTGGTTCTCCTTGATGAGCACCATGTCGTAAAGACCCATCCGGTGGTTGCGCCCGCCGCCGCAACGAACGGCGTATTTCTGCGCGCTGCGCAGGCCGGGAATGGTCTTGCGGGTGTCGATAACGGTGCACCCCGTTCCGGCGACCGCGGCAGCGAAGCGGCTGGCCTGGGTGGCCGTGGCGGAGAGGAGCTGCAGGAAGTTGAGCGCCGTCCGTTCCCCGGTGAGGATCGGTCGCGCGCGTCCCTCGATTTCGAAGAGCACGGCCCCGGCACGGACCTGATCGCCATCTGAGAAGTTCCAGGTGAGGCGCACGTCCGGGTCCAGCCGGCGAAACGTCTGCTCGGCCCACGGACGGCCGCAGAGCACGGCATTGTCGCGGGTCACGACCCGGCCGCGTACCCGCTGCCTCTCCGGGACCAGCTCCGCCGTCACATCGCCGCTGCCGATGTCCTCCCGCAGGGCGGCCTCCACCTGGTCCGGCAGGTCGGCGGGGGGGATGAGGCCTGGCGCCGGGTCTGGCTCGCTCGTGCTCATGCCTCGAAGGCTAGCATGGGAGCGGGGTTTGAACATTGCCGGGCCGGCCTCATAATGAACCCGGATGTCCGAAGTACCAGCGCGCCCGGAGTGGGACCGCCCTCGTTCCCCCTGCAACAGGATCTGCTCGCTCGACGAGCGGGGGTACTGCATCGGGTGCCTGCGAACCGCCGATGAGATCGGCCGCTGGACGACGATGAGCGCCGCCGAGCAGTGGCGCGTGGTCGGCGAGCTCAAGAAGCGACGCGAGCTTGCGCAGGGTGGTGGAGTTGCGTGACCGGCGCCGTTGGCGCCGCCATATGTTCGGGGTCGCTCGCTTGGACCCCGTGGCAGTCCGGCCGAAGGCCGTAATGAGGTTGTCAGATGGATGTGGTCGAGAGAATCAAGGCCGAGCTCGGCTCGAGCCCGGTGGTGCTCTTCATGAAGGGCACGCCGGATTTCCCGCAGTGCGGCTTCTCCGCACAGACCGTGGCGGCGCTGCGCGCCGTCGGCGCGGAGTTCAAGCACGTCAACATTTTCGAGGAGCCGGAGCTGCGCGAGGCGCTCAAGCGCTATTCCAACTGGCCGACCTACCCGCAGCTCTACATCAACGGCGAGCTGGTCGGCGGCTGTGACATCGCGCTTCAGATGTATCAGAGCGGCGAGCTGAAGAAGCTGCTTTCGGGAGTGGGCGCGGTCAAGTAGGCGGCGCGTCACTCTCGGCCTCGGCCGTAGGCTCGCTGAGCCAGCCGAGCGCGCGTGCCCGCGCCTCGGCGTCGAGGAAGCTCTCCCGGAAGCGATTGCAGATGAGGCAGAAGAGGTCCGCGGTGCGCTCTGCGTCATACACGGCTGAGTGCGCGGAGCTCGAATCCCACGGCAGTCCGGCAACGGTGACCGCTTTCGCCAGCACGGTCTGTCCGAGTGCCGCGCCGGCGAGCGTGGCGGTATCGAAGCAGGAGAATGGATGGAACGGGTTGCGTTTCACGTCCGTCCGCTTCACCGCCGCATTGAGAAAGCTGATGTCGAAAGCTGCGTTGTGCCCGACGAGAATGGCGCGCCGGCAATCGTAAGCGCGTACCGCGTGGCGAATCTCACGGAATATGCGCTGCAGGGCATCCCGCTCCGGCAGTGCCGGGCGCAGCGGATGAAACGGGTCGATGCCGGTTATCGAGAGCGAAGCGGGATCCAGCCTGGCACCTTCGAAGGGCCTGACGTGGAAGCTGTGCGTTGCGCCGCGATTCAACACGCCATCGCCGCCCATGTCGATGAGAACCGCCGCGATCTCGAGCAGAGCATCGGTGTCTGCGTTGAAGCCGCCGCTCTCGATGTCCACCACCACGGGGAGGAAGCCGCGGAACCGCCGCGACATGAGCGCCGCGCCGGCAGCCGGTGCAAGGGCCGGCGCCGGCCTCACCTCGGTGCCCGTGCCGGGAGGCTCACTCACCGTGTTACGAAGCGGTCCTTCCATCATTGCCCCTCAGCGAGGCGCCAGCCGATGTGCTCGCCGGCACGAAGCGGCACCAGCTCGTCGGGACCGAACGGGTAGGAACGCGGCACCGCCCAGGGCGCTTTGCTGAGCGTGATGCGGCCGGTGTTGCGGGGCAGGCGGTAGAAATCAGCGCCGTGCTCTGAGGCGAAGCCCTCCAGACGCTCGAGCGCGCCGGCGGCCTCGAACGCTTCTGCATACAGCTCGATTGCGCCATGCGCGGAGAAGATGCCGGCGCAACCACAGGCGGCTTCCTTGGCCCCGCGTGCGTGTGGCGCGCTGTCGGTACCGAGGAAGAAGCGTCGATCCCCGCTCGCCACGGCTCCGAGCAGCGCCTCGCGATCGGCCTGCGATTTCAGCACGGGCAGACAGTAGTGATGCGGCCGGATGCCGCCCGTGAAGAGCGCGTTGCGGTTCATGAGCAAATGTTGCGGCGTAACGGTCGCTGCAACGCCGCTGCGTGAACCCAGCACGAATTGCACGGCCGTACGTGTCGTGATGTGCTCGAAGACGATGCGCAGGCGCGCAAATCGCGCCGCGAGAGGTGCGAGCACGGTGTCGATGAAGCGCGCTTCCCGCTCGAATACGTCGACCTCGGGGTCGGTGACTTCTCCATGTACCTCGAGGACCACGTCGAGCTCCTCCATCCGGGCGAGCACGCGCTCTATCCTATGGATGTCGGTCACGCCGGCATCCGAATGGGTGGTTGCCCCTGCCGGGTAGAGCTTGAACCCCACGATACAGCCGCTCGCCTTGGCGCGGTCGACCTCCGTCGCGTCGGTTCGATCCGTGAGGTAGAGAGTCATCAGCGGCTCGAATGTCAGTCCGCCGGGGAGGGCATCCAGGATCCGCTGCCGATACGCCTGCGCCTGCTCCGTCGTGATCACCGCAGGCTTTAGATTCGGCATGATGAGCGCGCGCGCGAAGCGAGCAGCCGTGAACGGCAACACCGAGCGCATCGCCTCACCGTCCCGCAGATGCAGGTGCAGGTCATCCGGCCGGCGCAGCGTGATCGTGCTCACTTGCCGCCCTCCAGCCCATCGAGGATTCGCTGGCGCAGGATCAGCTCGAGCGCGTAGCGAACGCCGAAGCCGGTGACCTCCGTGTTGACATGACCCAGTCCGCCGGTGCGCGTCGCCGACGACAAGTCGATGTGCGCCCAGGGAATGTCCTCGGGAACGAAGCGGCTCAGGAATCGCGCCGCGAGGATGTGATCGCCCTTGCCGTCCGCCGTGCATTGCAGGATGTCGGCGACCTTGCTCTCGAGATCGGAGTCGAAATCGGAATCGAACGGGAAGGTCCAGACTCGCTCGCCGCTCTCGCGGCCGGCCTCGAGGAGCACGCGTGAGAGCGCCGGGCGGTTGGTGAAGACGCCGCTCATCCGCTCGGTCAGCGAGTACACACACGCGCCGGTGAGCGTCGCGAAATCGAGCATCAGCCGCGGCTTGGTGCGTGCCGCAAGCGCCAAGGTATCCGCGAGCACCATGCGGCCCTCGGCGTCGGTGTGAATCACCTGGATGGTGACGCCGTTGGCGGCGCGCACGACCTCCTGTGGACGATAGGCCTGCGGGCCGATGCGGTTCTCGGTGATTGCGAGCCAGGCGTCTGCCGCGATCGGCGCGCGCAGCTGCGCGAGCGCGATGAGCGTCGCGAGCGCCACGGCGCTGCCGCCCATGTCAGTGTGCATGTCGAGCATGGACCGGTGCGGCTTCAGGTTGACACCGCCGGTATCGAAGAGAATGCCTTTGCCGATGAGCGCGAGGTCCGGCGGGCTGCCGCGGCGGCGGCCCGGGCGATACCTCAGATGCGCGATGCCGGCGACCGGGCTCTCGTTGCCGGCGGCGACCGCCAGGAATGCGTTGGCTCCCGCGCGGCGCAGCGCCGCCTCGCCGTGCCAGGTCATCTCGAGCCCATGGCGGCGGGCGAGTTGGGTCAGCGCCGCGCGGTAGCCGCGGGAATCGAGGATGTTGGGCGGCAGGGCCGTGAGCCAACGGGCGAGGTTGGTGCCTTCGGCGCAGATCGTCGCATACCGCGTGTCGAGCTGTGTATCGCGAGGCAGCTCGATGCGCGTGATGTGTCGCGCCTCCGGGGCTGGGGTCTGGTAGCTCGGCAGCGGGAACGCGTGTGCGAGCGTTGCAGCAAGCAGCGCCTCGAGCGATGCCTGAGCGGCCGCCGGCCCGCCCCCTTGTCCAGGGAAGCCCGCGGTGGCGAGCCTGATTGTCTGCGGAACGCGGCTTGCGGCCTCCTTGATCATCCTCCCAGCGAGCGCGAGCCGCTCGAAGGCGCTCGCCTCCGCTCGCAGGAAGCCGAGTACCGCAAGCGTCTGGCGGCGGTTGGCGAGCGAGGTGCTGCGCACCGTGCCCGCGCGCGGCCGCTCGCGCGCGAGCAGATCGCGCCAGCGCCGGCTCTCCGGCAGCCGGGCGCAGCTTCCGGAGCCGGCACCCTCGGGCACGATCACGAGCAGCGCATCGACCTCGCCACCGCGCGAGCGCCCGATCTGCGGGCCATCCGCTGGCGGCAGCAAACTGGAGCTCCCGCGGCTCTTCCTCGCGCTCCGCTCCGGGGCTTGCTTGACCATCGGGAGTGAAACCCGGATCATTGCGCGGCTCATTATTTAGACGACTTTCGCTTGGCTAGGAAGCTGCCGGCGCATCCTACTCCATTAGATCGAATGACCGAACCTCCGAAGCTGGAAGATCTCGACCCCGTTGAAACGCAGGAATGGCTCGAGTCGATCGACTCGGTGCTGAAGACCCACGGTCCGCAGCGTGCGCACTTCCTCCTCGAGCGTCTGATCGATTACACGCGCCGCAGCGGCGCGTATCTGCCGTTCAAGGCGAATACCGCCTACGTCAACAGCATTCCCACCGGGCGCGAGCCGCAGTATCCCGGCAACCGCGCGCTCGAGCGGCGGATCGAAGCCTATATCCGCTGGAACGCCATGGCGATGGTGGTGCAGGCCAACCGGATCTCCTCGGAATACGGCGGCCATCTCTCGAGCTACGCCTCCTCGGCGACGCTCTATGAAGTCGGTTTCAACCACTTCTGGCGCGCGCCCTCCGCGGAGCATCCGGGCGATCTCGTTTTCATCCAGGGACATTCCTCGCCGGGCATTTACGCGCGCGCCTACCTCGAAGGGCGCCTGAGTGAGAGTCAGCTCCATCACTTCCGCCAGGAGGCCGGCGGTCCCGGGCAAGGCCTCTCCTCGTATCCGCATCCCTGGCTGATGCCGGATTTCTGGCAGTTCCCGACGGTCTCCATGGGCTTGGGTCCCATGATGGCGATCTTCCAGGCACGCTTCATTCGCTATCTGGAGCACCGCGGACTCGCGAAGCCTTCCGACCGCAAGGTGTGGGCGTTCCTCGGCGACGGTGAGATGGACGAGCCGGAGTCGATGGGCGCGCTCACCATGCCGGTGCGTGAGGGCCTCGACAATCTCATCTTCGTAATCAACTGTAACCTGCAGCGCCTCGACGGCCCGGTGCGCGGCAACGGCAAGATCATCCAGGAGCTCGAGGCTGCTTTCCTGGGCGCCGGCTGGAACGTCATCAAGGTACTGTGGGGCTCGCGTTGGGATCCGCTCCTCGCGCGCGACAACCAGGGTCTGCTGCGGCGCGTCATGGAGGAATGCGTCGATGGCGAGTACCAGAACTTCAAGGCAAAAGGCGGCGCCTACACCCGCGAGCACTTCTTCGGGAAGTACCCGGAGCTCAAGGCCATGGTCGCCAACATGTCGGACGAGGAGATCTGGCGGCTCAATCGCGGCGGCCACGATCCGCGCAAGGTGTATGCCGCCTACGCCGCCGCCATGAGTCACAAGGGACAGCCCACCGTCATCCTCGCCAAGACCGTCAAGGGCTTCGGCCTCGGCAAGGGCGGCGAAGGACAGATGGTCGCGCACCAGCAGAAGAAGCTGTCGGAAGACGATCTGCGTGCCTTCCGCGACCGCTTCCACATCCCGGTCCCGGACGAGGAGATCGCCAAGCTCCCCTTCCGCCAGCCGGCGGCGGACTCCGACGAAGGCCGCTATCTGCACGAGCGCCGCAGGGCGCTCGGCGGCTATCTGCCGGCGCGCCGCAAGCAGGCGCCGCCGCTCACCGTCCCGCCGCTCGAGGCGTTCTCGGCGGTGCTCGAGGGTACCGGTGAGCGCGAGATCTCGACGACCATGGCCTTCGTCCGCGTGTTGACGACGCTTCTCAAGGACAAGGCAATAGGCAAGTTCATCGTGCCCATCGTGCCGGATGAGGCCCGCACCTTCGGCATGGAAGGGCTCTTCCGCCAGATCGGCATCTACTCATCCGTCGGTCAGCTCTACACGCCGCAGGATGCCGAGACTCTGATGTCCTATCGCGAGGACAAGAAGGGTCAGATGATCGAGGAGGGCATCAACGAGGCGGGCTCGCTCTGCTCGTGGATCGCCGCCGCGACCGCTTACAGCAACCATGCCACGAGCATGGTGCCGTTCTAC